>ENA-OQKY01000398-OQKY01000398.1-human-gut-metagenome-genome-assembly--contig:-NODE-398-length-46394-cov-9.754577_pt1 | contig 46394 bp, 44 predicted proteins | sample MGYA00242652_ERZ504805 | MGnify/ENA primary metagenome ERZ504805 (study PRJEB26092, sample SAMD00036400) | human gut metagenome | host: Homo sapiens | study: EMG produced TPA metagenomics assembly of... | reverse complement strand
ACAGTACACTACCCACCCCAAATAACCATTCGGAGAAAAACAAACCGGATGGAGTTTTTGTGATTAAGCAAGGCAAAACAAATTATAAAGTCAAAGTGTTTTTTGACCATAGTAGCGGTTTGACTGCGGAGGACAGGTTGAAACGCATTATTCAGGCAGAAGCAGAGAGAGAATCTGCGTAAGTAATATGAAAAATATCCACGCACCCCCTTGACAAAAGCTTTCAGAATATCCACTCTTTGAAGATGATGATACAGATATTCTGGATGTATTATTTTTTCTGTTGCTGTTTGCTTTTGCAATGGACATATCATATATTCCTCCTACGGCTGCTCCTAAAATAGTGTTTCCATTAGACTCCAGTACTGGAACCGTCGGTGCAAAAGTCAATCCCGTCACAGCCGCCTTTACCATATCATTTAATGCCGCATCTACCCTGTCCCGAGCTGACCCAGCTGCCGCCAACCCCGCTGCAATTCCTGCAACAGCTATATTTCCTAACCACTGATATTCGAAAATTTTTTTAGGGGTCAGAATACCCGTCATTCCAGATATTGCTCCTGATAAAGCCCCTGATGCCAAACCAGTAAGGCCTGCAACCAGCGCTTCCTTCTTTGTCACTTTTCTTCCCTCTATCTCAGCAACTGCACCTGCTGTCATAAGTCCTGCCACACAGCCAATAACTCCGCCAAATATCGCTCCTACCCAGAAATTACCGCTTTCATCCACTCTTCCGACCGGATTGCCGTCACAGCAGTTATACAGGTTCTTGTCATTCAGTGTCGTTTTGCTCATGCCCAGCACTGACAAACTGTCCGCACTCATCATTCTGCCTAATTCCGGATTGTAATAACAGCTTTCCAGATAATACAGTCCTGTTTCTGTGTCATAATAGTAACCGCGATATCTGAATGGGTTATCCACACCAAATGTCGACGCCATGGAGCCGCCTGTCTTCAGAAGATTGCCCCATGTATCATAGCTGTAATCCACAACCCACTGGCCGGATGCAGTTTTGTCTCCCTGTCATCCTTATCAAATGTATACACGGTTGTCTGCTTATTCCTATCACACACCGTTGTCACACTGTCTACATTGCCATTCGCATCATAATGATACAGCCGTTCTTCGCCGGTATTCGAAACCGCTTTTCCCATACGGCCAAGCAAATCAAAAAAGAGACATCCTTTGATATTTTCTCTGTATCTTATACAAAGTCATATCAAAAGATGTCTCTAATCTAAAAATCAATGTAACTGTTCAGAGCCAGCCTCCAAAATGCTACGCATTTCGTCGGTGTGGCGTATCCGCCAAATAAAATTTCAAAAACAGTTTTAAAAATGCAAGCATTTTATACCTGTTTTTTGAAATTTTGCTTGGCTCTGAACAGTTACAAATCAATATTCTTTTTATTCTGCCATTCTATACAATTTCATGGCATTCTCCCAGGTGATATCTTCAACCTCTGCTGTCGTAATACCCTTGATCTCCGCAATGGCCATCACCACATACGGCAGATTCAGTGAAGAATTCCGCTTGCCGCGGTTCGGCACAGGTGTCAGATAGGGAGAATCCGTCTCCAGCACGATTCTGTCCATCGGCGCATAGTCAACCACTTCCTTCAACACTCTGGCATTCTTGTATGTCAGAACACCGCCGATGCCCAGATACATGCCCATATTCAGATATTCTCTGGCCATTTCCACTGTATAAGAAAAACAGTGTACTACGCCGCCGATTTCTGTCAGACGTTCTTCCTTTGCAATGTCCAATGTATCCTTCGCCGCATCCCTTGAATGGATAGAAACCGGCAATACCTTTTCCCTGGCAAGATTTAGCTGACGTCTGAACCAGTATCGCTGATTGGCTCTGACCTCCGGGTCTTTTTCCCAATAGTAATCCAGGCCGATCTCACCTACAGCCACCACTTTCTCATGGGCTGTCTGCTCACTGAGCCACTGAAATGTATGCTCATTTAACTGGGCGGCATCACTTGGATGCACACCTGCTGCCGCATAAATAAACGGATATTTTTCCGCAAGGGCAATACTTGAAGCCGTAGAAGCCAGATCGGCACCGATATTCACAATCCTGCCGATCCCCGCTTCCTGCATACTCTCAAGCAGGCTTTCCCTGTCTTCATCAAACATTTTATCGTCATAATGAGCATGTGTCTCAAAAATCATGCGCTATCCCTCCATTCGTCAATTTCTGCTTAATCTTCCATAAGTCCCCGCGCATCAGGCGCTGCTCATTCTTCGGCAAACCCAATTTCTTCAATCTCTACTCGATCTTCGGCAGATCCCATCGATACGTGGCCGCCAGAATACGGATGATCACCACCACAACTGCCCCCAGAATCATACTGGCAGACTTGTGGTAAGGCATCAGCCATATGCAGACGCCGGCCCCGGCCAATGATGCGCAGGCATAAATCTGCTTTACCAGAATAAATGGTATCTGCTGCGCCATCATATCACGAATCATACCGCCGCCAACGCCGGTGATAACACCCACGAACAACAGCAGAAATCTATGATGGACATAGCCGATCTCATAAGCTGTTTCCACACCAATGACCGTGAAGGCTCCCAGACCGATGGCATCCAGAAGAATCATTATTTTCTCATAATAAAACAATGCCTTGCTGTCAAGCATTTGTTTTTTAATATAAAAAACAACAAAAAGTATCACCGCTGTCAGAACCGAATACTCTACATAAATCGGATTCTTGAAGGTATTCGGCGGGTGAATGCCCAGCACCAGATCCCTGATAATTCCGCCCCCGACAGCGGTCATGACAGCCATCACAATAACCCCCAAAACATCCATTTTTTTGCGGATGCCAACCATAGCACCGGATGAGGCAAAAGCCACTGTTCCAATGATTTCTATGATAAATACAAGCATTTCCGTATTCACAAACGATTTCCTCTCTTTACACCCAAAACTTTCCTTCTCCTGTTCGAAACTCACCTGCAAATTCCGACGCAGAATAAAATTCTGCTGTGCAGACAACATGTCTGCACGATATATTGTCATAAAAAGCCTCAGAAACAACCTCGGTCTCTGCCGTGTCATCCCTGAGGCTCTCTTATTCACGCTTTAAACTTCGGCTGTCAAATCAACCGACCGACTTACTGCCGAATCCGGTTTCCGCTTATTAGCAGATCTCAGCGCCGGCAGGCATCTTCTTCTCCGGAACCATCAGAGACAGATTGCCATCTGCATCTTCTGCACAGAGAATCATACCTTCAGACTTCACACCCGCAAGAGTCGCCGGTTTCAGGTTGGTCACAACCATGACTTTCTTGCCTACCATTTCTTCCGGTGAATAATGCTTTCTGATACCGGAAACAATCTGGCGCACCTGATTGCCGATCTTCACCTGTGAGCAAAGCAGCTTCTTGGATTTCTTCACAGCTTCGCAGGCGATAATCTCGCCCACCTGGAACTGCAGCTTCTCAAAGTCATCAAATGTAATCTCTGCCTTCGGCTCGATATCAATGCCTTCTTCTGTTTCAGCTTCTTCTGCCGGTGCTGCTGCCGACTGTGCCTGTGCATTGGCTGCCTTGTCCGCTTCAACCTTCTCCATCAGCTCTTTGATGTCTACTCTTGCAAAAAGAATTTCAGGTTTTTCAACGACCTTTCCGCCTGTTTCAAGAAGTCCGAACTGGTCAAGCTTCAGATAATCTCTTTCCTGTGTGCCCAGCATATCCAAAATCTTGGCAGATGTATCCGGAAGATAAGCTGCCAGCGCAACGGCTGCCATACGGATTCCTTCCATCAGATTGTAGAGAACGGTTGCCAGTCTGTCCTGCTTTGTCTCATCCTTTGCCAGTTTCCATGGTTCTGTCTCATCGATATATTTATTGCATCTTCTAAGCAGTGTAAATACTTCAGTAATTGCGTCTGCCACTCTGAGTTTCTCCATCTTGGCATCCACTTTCTCATGCATTGCCAGTGCAACAGCTTTCAGATCATCATCAACAGGCTCATTTACACCCGGATTGGAGATCACACCGCCGAAATACTTGTTGTTCATGGAAATGGTACGGTTCACAAGATTGCCCAGAATATTCGCCAGATCTGAATTCATACGTTCAACCATCAGTTCCCATGTGATAGAACCGTCATTATCAAACGGCATCTCATGCAGAACAAAGTAACGAACTGCATCCACACCAAAATAATTCACCAGATCATCCGCATAAATCACATTGCCCTTTGACTTACTCATCTTGCCATCACCAACCAGCAGCCATGGATGACCAAATACCTGCTTTGGCAGCGGCAGATCCAGTGCCATCAGCATGATTGGCCAGTAAATCGTATGGAAACGGATAATATCCTTACCGATCAGATGCAGGTCAGCCGGCCAGTACTTCTTGTAGAGTTCATCGCTGTTGCCGTCCACATCATAGCCAAGGCCTGTAATGTAGTTGCTGAGGGCATCGATCCATACATAAACAACATGTTTGTCATCAAAATCAACCGGAATACCCCATTTGAAAGAGGTTCTGGATACACACAGATCCTGAAGCCCCGGCAGAAGGAAGTTGTTCATCATCTCGTTCTTACGGGATTCAGGCTGAATAAATTCAGGATGTGTATTAATATAATCAATCAGTCTGTCTGCATATTTGCTCAGTTTGAAGAAATACGCTTCTTCCTTGGCATCAATGACTTCGCGGCCGCAGTCCGGACACTTGCCGTCCACCAGCTGACTCTCTGTAAAGAAAGATTCACACGGTGTACAGTATTTGCCTTCATAGTAGCCCTTATAAATATCACCCTGATCATGCAGCTTCTTGAAAATCTTCTGAACCTGCTTCTCATGGTATTCATCTGTTGTACGGATAAACTTGTCATAGGATGTATTCATCAGATCCCAGATCTCCTTGATCTGACCGGATACATTGTCTACAAACTGCTTCGGTGTAATACCTGCTTCGCCTGCTTTGATCTCAATCTTCTGACCATGCTCATCTGTACCTGTCTGGAAACGGACATCGTATCCCTGCATTCTCTTAAAACGTGCAATACTGTCAGCCAGAACGATTTCATAAGTATTACCGATATGTGGCTTGCCTGATGTATAGGCAATCGCCGTTGTAATATAATATGGTTTCTTTGCCATTTTTCTCTCCTCCTGATATATATCATGCGCCGGGGCGCAAAAAATTCATTCTAGTACATCGTTTCGTAAATAACTATACCAATCGCGTAGGATGCGGATTCGAGTGTGCAGGTAAAAAAACGCAGGCGTAGCGGGCTACGCCGAGGCTTTTCTACCTGTACAATAGGATTCGCAGGCAAGTGAATGGTGTAGTTATTTCGAAAACGATGTACTAGTTATTAATTATAGTATAACCCAAACTCGAATACAACCCGCAAAATAACATAAAAATAGCAGGAGACCGCCATACTATTTCTATGTTATAATATTTACATCACTATTTTGCACTTGCATTTAGGAGGAATCTGTCCATGAAAAATACTTTTCACCGGCTGATCGCCGGTCTGATTGCCGCATCTGTGCTTCTGTGCGGCTGCTCATCCGCCAATATGCTCACATCCGCTGCGGCCCATGAGCTGTACGATCAACGTTACAGCGTCGGTACAGCCAGTGACGAAGTCAATGCGGATTTCGATGATTTTACACGGGAAATTTTTACTGATGCAGTCAGCACAGATGCACTGACCCTGCATTTTGAGCTCAAGGATCCTTCAGCCTATGATATTGACCTTGATACCATTGACCTTGGACGTATTAATCTGCAGAATCCCATCGATACATTTGTCTCCGACATCAGTACCGATGCGCTCAGACAGGAGCTTCACGATTTTGACTATGAAGAACTCACAGAGAAACAACAGCAGACTTACGATATTCTCGATGAATTTCTGGAAACAGAGCAAACCTATGACAGCAAAACCCTGTTTTACTATCCGGAATATCTGAGCAGCACCTCCGGCACCCAGAGCCTGCTGCCGGTTATGATGTCTGAATATGCTTTTTACAGCCCTGCGGATGTAGATGATTATCTGCTTTTGCTTCAGGATTTTCCGGACTGCTTTAACAATATACTTGATTACGAACAGGAAAAAGCCGATGCCGGCCTCTTTATGTCTGATGAATCTGCGGATGAAGTCATTGCTTCCTGTCAGTCTTTCATCGAAGACCCCGACAACAACATGCTGATTGAAGTCTTTCCTGAAAAACTCGAATCGGTTTCCGGTCTGTCAGACAGCGACAAAGCAGATTATATCAAGCGAAATGACCAGGCCGTCCATGATTATGTCATTCCTGCCTACCAGTCACTGATCAAAGGCATGGAAGCTTTAAAAGGCAGCGGTACCAACGAGAATGGCCTCTGTTATTTTGACCATGGCAAAGAATACTATGAATATCTTGTCAAAAGCCAGACAGGTTCCGACAAAAGCCCCGAAGAACTGATTGAATGGCTGGATGATACCCTGCAGAATACAATGGTTCAGATGGCATTGCTTCTGTCATCCGACGACAGCCTTGCCGACAAACTGGATGAAGACATTGATATTTCAGAGAACGACCCGAAGATTATTCTTCAAACCCTTCAATCCTCGCTGAAAGAAGATTTTCCGGATGCAGTTTCCAGTCAATATACACTGAAATATGTTCCCGAATCATTGGAAGACAGCATGAATCCCGCCTTTTATATGATTCCGCCTGTGGATGTCACTGACAGCAATGTGATTTACCTGAATAACAGCCAGATTACTGACAATCTGTCCCTTTTTACGACACTGGCCCATGAAGGCTATCCCGGACATCTCTATCAGCAATCTGCCTTCTCCGCCACAGACCCGGATCCCCTGCGCCAGGCTATGAACTTCCTTGGTTATGTGGAAGGCTGGGCCACTTATGCCGAAAATATGTCTTACACATGGACCGGTCTAGATGACAATCTGGCCCGCTGCCTGCAGCTCAATCAGGATATCACGCTGGCACTCTACGGCCGGATCGATCTTGGCATTCACTATGAGGGCTGGACCACTGACGATGTGACGGAATTTCTGTCCGACTATGGCCTCGACGATGACGAAACCGTTCATTCCGTTTTTCGCGCCATTGTCTCCGATCCTGCCTCCTACCTTCCATACTGCATCGGTTATATGGAATTTAAAGAACTCAGAGATAATACCGAAGAAACCATGGGTGATGATTTTAATTTAAAAGAATTTCATCAATGTATCCTAAACATCGGACCATGTTCCTTTGATGTTTTAGAGAAATATATACAAAAAGATTATATTGGAGCTTGATTATCCTGTTCAACTTGACATTCACTCTTTAATCAACTAAACTATTGATTAGTGGTATACGCTGTACAAGCATGTACAAGCGTTCGACTTGAATTATTATTTCAGGAGGAGTATAGATATGTCAACAAAAGCTTATTATCCACTCAACGAAATCGGTGCCGGAAAAGTTGGTTTTTCCAAGACACGTTCTATCATCGAAGCTGCCTTCTACGGCAATAATGTTGTCAAAGTCAACACATTGAAAGAAGCTTATAATCTGGCCAAGAATTCACCTGGTACGATCGTAACAGATATGCCTGTTTACAGAGGTGAAGAATTCGGTCTTGACAGTGATGCAAGAGTACTTCTGTTCAATGACGGTGCCATCACAGGCCGTTACGCAACAGCCCGACGTATCGCAGGCGAACCCGGCGTTGACTGTGACGCACTGGACAAAGTTGTTATGGATGCCGTTTACACGGCAAGGTTCAAGAAATTGTATCATGCAACCGTTTACGCAGGCCTTGACCCTGAATTCATGGTGAAGTGCCACCTGCTGATTCCTGAAGGTGAAGAGAACATTCTTTACAACTGGATGCTGAACTTCCAGTATATGTCCGATGACTATGTTAAGATGTACAAAGCTTCCAAACCTGTCGGCGACGGCAAAGAAGCAGATATCTATATTTTTTCAGATCCACAGTGGATTCCGAACGAAGCACCTGGTGTCAGCCTTGACTGCTTAAGCGATCCTGCCAAGAAGACACTCTGCTATTTCAATACAGAGACAAACTGTGCATGCATCCTTGGTATGAGATACTTTGGTGAGCACAAGAAGGGCACACTGACAATGGTATGGGCCATCGCCAACCGCAACGGCTATGCTTCCTGCCACGGCGGCCAGAAGGAATACCTTCTTCCTGACGGCTCCAAGTACGTTGCTTCCGTTTACGGCCTGTCAGGCTCCGGCAAGTCCACTCTGACACATGCCAAACACGGCGGCAAGTATGAGATCAAAGTCCTCCATGATGATGCTTTCATTATCAATACAGATACATGCTCATCCATTGCCATTGAACCGACATATTTCGACAAGACTGCGGACTATCCGACAGGCTGCGCTGACAACAAATTCCTTCTGACAGCTCAGAACTGCTCCGCTACAATGGATGAGGACGGCAAGATCCAGCTTGTCACAGAAGATATCCGTAACGGCAATGGCCGTGCCATCAAGTCCAAGCTCTGGTCTCCGAACCGTGTGGACAAGATTAACGCCCCTGTTAATGCAATCTTCTGGATTATGAAAGACCCTACAATTCCACCGGTTGTTAAACTGAAAGGAGCTTCCCTTGCTTCCGTTATGGGTGCCACACTGGCAACAAAACGTTCTTCTGCAGAAAGACTTGCGCCTGGCGTTGACCCGAACAAACTGGTTGTTGTTCCTTATGCCAACCCATTCAGAACATATCCTCTGGCTAATGACTATGAGAAGTTCAAGAAACTGGTTGAAGAGAAGCACGTTGACTGCTACATCGTTAATACCGGCGATTTCATGGGCAAGAAAGTCCAGAAAGAAGATACTCTGGGTATCCTCGAAGCTATCGTTGAGAAACGTGCTGATTTCCATCAGTGGGGTCCGTTCTCCGATATCGAGATCATGGATTGGGAAGGTTTTGTGCCTGATATGCAGGACAAGAACTACACAGATCAGCTCAAAGCCCGCATGAACGACCGTGTCAACGAGATCAAAGCTTTCGCCACAGAAAAAGAGGGCTACAATAAGCTTCCTGATGATGCACTGGCTGCTATCCAGAAGGTTGTTGACGAACTGAAATAATTTAGATCATATCATAGAATTTTCCGACAGGAGGAGATGTCATCTGCATCGCCTCCTGTTTGCTTTTCATCCCTTTATTTTTCTTGCCGTCACATGGTACAAATGTTATAATGAGCCTTAGATATATGTACGTTATGGACTTCAGACAGGTCACATGTCAGAAGGTACAGAATAATTGTGAAAGGTTTATTTTTTATGGATAATTATGATCAGCTGAACGAAATCCTTGTTTATCTTTTTGATCATGCACTGGATATTGAACGGAATTTTCTTATCAGGGACACCTTCAAGGATATCTCCGTCAATGACATGCATGTCATCAATGCCATCGGTCTTCACAACGAAGTCAATATGTCCTCCCTTGCCAAGAAGGTAGGCGTCACCGTGGGCACGCTGACCATTGCCATCAACGGACTGGTTCGAAAGGAATATGTTCTTCGAACCCGCAGTGAAACAGACCGTCGTGTTGTTCTCGTATCTCTCACCGAGAAGGGCGAATCCGCCTTCCGGCATCATGAGGATTTCCACACCCGTATTGTAGATGCCATCCATGCCTCTCTGACCGAAGAGGAATGCCGGATCCTGATCAAGGGACTCTCCTCCTTTGAGAAGAATCTGAAGGATATCTGAGCACTGCACCCATCAAAAGACACAGAACCGACCTCACAAGTTGAAAGGTGGTAATAAAATGAAAGAAGAAACAACACGATTATCCGCGTCTTTGGAAGATTATTTAAAGGAAATATACCTTTTGAACCTTGAAGGTCAGGAAGTGCGCATCACAGATATTGCCCGTTCCCTTGGTATCTCCAAGCCAAGTGTCAACCGGGCCATGAATACCTTGAAGGAACTGGAACTGCTGGAACATGAGCATTACGGCAAGATTACCCTGACGGACGCAGGCCGTGACACAGCCAAGAATATCCTTGATACCAACAAGATCGTCTATCGTTTTCTCACGGAGATCCTTGATGTAGACGAACAGACAGCTCTTGCCGAAGCAGATCTGATGGAACACGACATCAGCAAAGGCACCCGCAAGAAACTGAAGAAATTCATCAAGAAATCTACTGATAAGAAATCCGCCGACAAAAAGGCCAAATAATAGACAAAATCCCTCATTTCAAAACCCAATGGCTTCTGAACCATATTGTTTTGAAATGAGGGATTTTGTCTATTATTTCACGCTCTTATAAGATACTATTTCACAAGTTTGGAAATGGCCTTAAAGCATGGATTCGTCGAATCCAGTGTCAGTTCGAACAGGACTGCTTCCGCTGTTGTCACAAGAATACCTTCCTGGATTGCTCTCTCAATGGCTATCTTCTTGTCTGCTTCCCGCCGTGAAGCAACTGCATCCACCACCATCACCGGCTGGAATCCTGCTGCCTTCAGATCAATACAGGACTGAAGAACACAGATATGTGCTTCTGTTCCCATCACAAGAATATTCTTCTTCCCCATACTCTCAAGCTTATCAAGAACCGCCTTATTTCTGCAACAGCTGAAAGATGCCTTCTCACAGTATTCCGTTGTGCCTGCTGCTTCATAAAGTGACGGCAATGTGTGGCCCAGTCCCTTTGTATACTGCTGAACGATCACCGTCGGAATCGACAGCACCTGAAGGCCTTTCAGAAGCATTGCAGCCTTCTCTTCGCAGGCCTTTGTCTCATTCATGGCCATCATCAGCTTCTCCTGCATATCAATCACAACAGCGCCTGTTTCTTCTGGTAAAATTCTCATCGTAAACCCCTCCATTATCTTTTTGTTTATCCGACATTTATAACCCCCGTGTCAGATATTCTCCCGTTTATTTTACCATCTGCACCCCGATATGACAATATATTTCCCACCAACATACTGGAAAATTTCAACAATTTCAGTTGACATCTTCTTTCTTAAATGATATATTAGAACGCAGATAAATATGTATGTCAATGGAGACAATCGAAACACTTGTTTTGGTTGTCTTTTTTTGTTTTCCGCAGGCACGATTTCCCTTTGCCTGCCTGAAATAAGGAGGTTTTTTTGATGAAAAGCACAGGTGTTGTAAGAAAGCTGGATGATCTCGGAAGAATTACGCTCCCTATTGAGCTCCGACGCAACCTGAATATCGGCGAACATGACCCGCTTGAAATCTTTGTAGATGACGATCGCATTATTTTGAGAAAATATGAAGCCAGTGATATCTTTACCGGCAATATGGATGAACTGATTGATTTCCATGACAAGAAAGTTTCCAAGCAGTCCATTATGGAAATGGCCCGTCTTGCAGGACTTCATGTGATTGAGGGTGTCTGACAGAACAATGACCGCTCAAATATGTTTTATTTTTTTATATCAAAGCTCCCCAGCTGTAAAATGTGGGGAGCTTTGGGACTAGGCAATTAACTCCGATATATAACTATCTTTTTTCGACCATAAAGCTGGCTTTATTTCATATTCTTTCAACGCTCCTATGGCATCATCAGATATTTTTTTGTCTGTATTCTGAATAAATGCATATAATTTTGCTTCTGGCTGACGCATATCTTTTGTATCATTCCAAGCAAAAATAATATTTCTTGCTGCATTTAAATCCATATTATTTACAACTTTAATGAATCTCTCAGCTGACTTTTTAGAACGTGCAATAGCAAAATCATAATGCGTTGTTAGCTTACTCTTTCCAGTAAGACATATATTATCAACATAACGCACATCATTTGCATCAAAAAAACTTTGTACATCATCAAGAAATACGGATTGTATAGTATTTTTTGATAAATAGAACATGTCACTTACCTTAACCATACATTGTGCCAGCATATGCTTTTTTAAAGGCAAATCATCCCTTGTACATTTTACAACTAACTCATTCGTATCTAACCGCGTTATCCCATACGCGGCAATTATCGAATTTAAAATTTTCTTCCGTCTTTCACTTGTTTCAATATCGAATCCGCTAAACTCTAAGTCATTGATAGTTGCTCCATCATCTGTTATCTGATATGTTCCATCACCATTATCAACTATATATACTTCCACACAATCATTATTTCTATCCAGAAAAGGTAATGTTATTCTGAATATAGAATCCCTTACCTGATATTGTTCAATGTTCTGTTTCAGCCATTCCAAATATTGTTTACTAAAATCTATATCCAACTGTGCCATGATTATATCACCCCCTGAATATTATTCATAATAATATTGCAGTATTCACAAAAGCCAGAAAAAATTTCCATAAAATTAATACAATCTCTGTTAAAATTAATCGGTTCGAAATCTTCTAAACTATATGCCCATGGAAGATTTCCTGTATCATTCTCCATTTCTTTAAAAATATGTATATGATTTCTCGATGTTTTCGAACCATCTGGATTCATATGCGGTGCAGAATCAATATCTATTCTAACAAGCGGCAATTTGTTGCCTGCAAATCGATTCTGTATTTTAAACTTGGAAAATTCAATTCTTCCACGTCGGTCTACATCCAAATAGAACTTGTCATTTGTTGTTTTACTTTTTAAATCAAAAATCCCCGCTTCTCCACGGCTCGGCAAACTCACATTGTCTTTAACAAACACTTTTTTCATCTGTAACAAATTTTCAAATTCTAAGTTTGTCATACCTACACCCTTTTTCGCACCAATTTACACTACTTCAACTAATATTTTATTTACTTCCATTAGATCAGTCAAGCACATGGCCTATATTATTTTTTTTACTCATTCTTCCCCACCGCTTATTAAATAAGCAATTTTTAAATTTATTTTGTATTATTCGTCTTTACAATCCACCAAATACTGATAAATATCCCGCTTCGTCACACCTCTGTCCGCTGCCACGCGCTTCATCGCTTCTTTCTTCTGAAGGCCTTGGCTCATATACAGCGCCATATGATCTTCAATGGACATACTCTCCCATGACTGCTGCTGTTCCTCATCCAGTTTCTTCTGAGAAACCCCCTCCAGCACAAGCACGATCTCCCCCTTCGGCTCATTGGCCTGATAATAGGCATACGCTTCACCAAGAGTAGCTCTGAACACCGTTTCGTGACGTTTTGTAATCTCTCGGCATACAGAAACCTTCCTGTCCTCTCCTGCTGCCTCTATCAGCAGCGGAAGTGTCTTCAGCAGCCTGTGCGGGGCCTCATAGAAGACAGTTGTTCTTGTCTCTTTCTTCAAACGTTCAAGAACCACCTGACGCTCCTTCTTATCTGTTGGAAGAAAACCCTCAAAACAGAATCTGCGGGTGGATAAGCCGGACAATGTCAATGCCGTAATGCAGGCTGCCGGCCCCGGAAGGGAAGTCACTTCTATTCCCGCTTCGTAACAAAAACGCACCAATTCCTCTCCCGGATCAGAAATTCCGGGTGTACCGGCATCCGTAATCAACGCAATGTTCGTACCGTCTAACATCTGATTAACCAGATATTTTGCCTTATCAATTTTGTTAAACTCATGATAACTTGTCATCGGTACATGTATGTCAAAATGATTCAGCAATTTAATGCTGTTGCGTGTATCCTCCGCAGCAATCAGATCCACCGATTTCAGTGTCTCAAGCACACGATACGTAATGTCATCCAGATTGCCGATAGGCGTTGCGCATAAATATAATTTTCCTGCCATTTCTGCCGATTCCTTTCTTTTCTGCTTCTATGCATCATTTTTTCTTTATCATTTTCTCTGCATCATATTTTCACACCTTCAGCATCCGGGGCTTTAGGCTTTGCTTAATCATCCCTATTATACTATAATCCCCCCTCAAATCCAACTTCCAAAATACCATCCGGACTACAGAAATTCTCCCATCTATGATATAATGGAACCAACAACTCAGTACGAGCATTTTTCTTCAAAACATCACCATCAAAGGAGAAATCGACATGGAAGGTACAATCAAATACGTCAATCCCGAACAGAAATACGGCTACATCAAAGCCGAAGGCGAACACGACATCAGTTTCAAGATGAAAGAGGGCATGGAGTATCCACTGAATGCCCATGTCACTTTCGATCTCATCGTCCTTGAGAATTCCCGAAGATATGCAGACAATATTGTTCTTCAGGAACACGGCCCAAGGAAGCACGGCAAATTGAAGATTTCCAATCCTTACGCCCCATCCAAAATTGAGAATCAGATTGCTGAGAATAAGGAATCCTGTGCCATTATCAGCGCGCTCATCAGCAAATCCCGCGGCACTAAAGAGACTGTATTTCCCTTCAATGACTATGCATATCTGCCGACTTACTACCAGCATCGCCCGGAGAACCAGTGGCTGATCGGTAAGCCAAGCGGCTACTGGATTAACGGCAATTCGCTTCTCTACCTCAAGATCAAGAAGCAGATCCGCTATCAGGGAACAACTCAGGGGAACGGCACAATGGTTCCGAAATATGGCTGCGACAGCCTGCTGCTGGGCAAGCATGTTTACAAGAATATCTGCGCATTTACAAAAAATGCCGGTATTCGCCCTGAATTCTACCATATTGCTTACTTAGATGGCGAGAATTCCGTGGCCATCATCAGTCTGGCGCAGTTGAATACCTTGCTTGAAAAGGGCTACAACGGCATTGCCATCGGCGAATATCCGGGTAAGCGGCCGGATCTGCCTAACCGTTATATGATTCCGGTCACCTGCTTCAAAGAATACCGTTAATAACCAATTTTTATCGGATATAGGATACCGAATGAATGATCCATATTACATGCAGCAGATAAAATGCAGAAAAAAAGGCGGATGAATTTTCTCATCCGCCTTTTTTTCTGCATTTTATCTGCTGCATCGCTATGCACTTATTCTAATAGCCATAGATATCATAGATCTCCGAAGTATAAACACCGGGCTTCTCATAAACAATTAGAGGCTTTTCAATCTTAATCATGGATTTTGCCCCTCGAATGCCCTCGATCAGCACCATATTCGGTTCTCTGTCCGCCATAGGGTACACCAGTTTCATTCGCTTCGGCTCAAGCTTATACTTCGTCATCGTCTGAAAAATCTCAACCAGTCTGAATGGCCGATGCACCATATAAAACCTGCCGCCGGGCTTTAACACTTTTGCCCCTTCCCGGACAACATCATCTAATGTGCACAATACTTCATGCCTGGCAATTGCCTTTGGCATATCAGGATTCTTCAGCCCATGGGTATCCGTCATATACGGCGGATTCGTCGTCACAACATCAAAAGAAGCAGCCCCGAATATCCCGGATGCCTCTTTGATATCGCCATTGACAATATCTATCTTCTGCTGAAGCCCATTGCAGGCTACACTTCTAGCCGCCATATCTGCACTTTCTTCCTGTATCTCAAGTCCCGTAAAATGCTCACCATCCGTCTTCGCTGCCATCAGAATCGGGATAATGCCTGTACCCGTTCCGAGATCCAGTACCCTTTCACCACGTTTTGCCCGTGCAAAGCCCGAAAGCAGAACCGCATCCATGCCAAAGCAAAACTTTGCCGGATTCTGAATAATACGGTAGCCATTTCTTTGAAGTTCATCAAATCTTTCACCGGGTAATAAATAATCCATTATAATGATGACTTTCCTTCCTTACGGTCCATCGCCTCAAGAGCTTTCAGCTCCGCATCATTCACATTGCCTTTATCTCTGCGGCGTTTCGGACGGAACTTCAGCTGGCTTACCTTATACTCACGGATCTCTTTCTCGTCATTCTCAAGGGTGACAATCACCTTCACAAGCTGTCTCAGTACGCTGACACTCTGTACTTCACCTTTAAAGCCATCATCTGTCGTCACACGATCACCGATATTCGGCAGCTTGCTGTTGAGCCACTCATACGTCTCCTCTTCATTCTTCAGACAGCACATCAGTCGGCCGCAGACACCGCTGATCTTTGTCGGATTCAAAGATAAATTCTGTTCCTTTGCCATCTTAATCGACACAGGTGCAAATTCCGACAAAAATGTATGACAGCAGAGGCTTCTGCCGCAGATACCGATACCGCCCATGATCTTCGTCTCATCACGGACACCAATCTGGCGCAGTTCGATACGTGTCTTGAATACCGAAGCCAGATCCTTCACCAGCTCACGGAAATCAATTCGTCCGTCTGCTGTAAAGTAAAAAAGGACTTTATTGTTGTCAAATGTATATTCCGCATCAATCAGCTTCATCTGCAGTTTGTGCTTGGCAATCTTTTCAAGGCAGATCTTAAATGCGTCTTTCTCTTTCTCTTTATTCCTGCGTTCAATCTCATCGTCTTCCGGTGTTGCAAGACGAATGACAGCCTTCAAAGGCTGTATCACTTTGCTGTCGTCTACTTCACGCGGTGCAATGAGCACATGGCCATATTCAATACCTCTCGCAGTCTCCACAATCACATTCTGCCCCACTTCTATATCCAGATCCAGCGGGTCAAAATAATAGATCTTACCTGCGTTTCGGAATCTCACGCCAATTACCTTTACCATTTTAATTCTCCTTTATTGTTAATAGCAGCATCTCCATCGTAATATCAAAATTAACATTGGCATTCAGACGTACTTTTGCCTTCTCCAATGCCTCCATAATGTTATTCAGTCCTTCATAAGAAGACGTCGTAGCTTTCTTCTGAAGGTACTTGTGCTCGTCCTGATACACCAGTTGGTTGATATCTTCTGTCGCTTTGAGGATCAGGACATCCCGATACCAGACCATCATCAGATCGATCAGATCTCTGATATCCATTTTATAAGCGGTCATATCATGAATAGCTGCAACAATTTCATATACTTCCATATCATCCACTCGTTTCAGGAGTCTCAGAAGGAAATCCTGCATTTCCCTGAAATGTTCGGAAGTCGCCATCATGATTGCCTTACCGACATTGCCTTGCGCATAGGCTGCACATACTCTGGCCTGATAATCCGGCAGCTGATACTTCTGCATCAGATACTGCTGGATCAGCTTCGTATCCACGCTTCTCAGATTCATAATAATACATCTTGAACGAACAGTCTGAAGCAGTACATCCAACGTATTCGTCAGAAAAAGAATCACTGCATATTCCGGCGGTTCCTCAATGGTCTTCAGAAGGGCATTCTGAGCCTGAACTGTCATCTTCTCAGCTTCATCTATAATATAAACTTTATATTTGCTGCTGTATGGCTTAATCACAATATCATTATTAATCTGTTCACGAACTTCATCTACACCGATGCTGTTCGCTTTCTCATGGGTAATCCATTTCACATCCGGGTGATTGCCGCTGTCAAACTGATGGCACGCCCGACACATATTACATGAATCACCATATCCTGCCTCACACACCAGCGCCTTCGCAAAAGCTTTCGCTAGCATATTCTTTCCTGAACCGTTCTCACCGTTTAATATATAAGCGTGAGAGACCTGATGATTCTTAAGTGCACTCCTGAAATGTTCAATAATCTGTTCATGTCCGATAATATCGCCGAAACCTGTCATACATATCACCTCTATCAACAGTATAACATATATTCACTATTTTTTGTACAATTGATGCTTTTTTACACTGTGAATTTTTATTCATTTATTCTTTCAAAATATCTTCACAGCACGGACAATCTCCCGGCAGCATGCATCAAAATCAATATTTTCGTAGCGTTTTAAAATGCCCGCTTCAGCAATTTTTTCCTCTGAAAAATCCTGTCGATCTGCCAGATAACGCCGACATAACTCAGCATAATTCGGCACATCCTGCATTCTTTCTCTGGCAAGGGCACGTTCTAAACGCAGACCGTCTTCCACTTCAATATAAAGGGGCACAACCTGTTCTTCCCCGAAATACCGTTTCATCTGATTATACACTTCCAGCGTACCGATCAAAATCGCATTATCCCTGTCCAGACGAATCTGTCCGTCATCCACCGTAAAATAATGCCACAGTCCGTTTATTGTCTCATAGGTCCTGCTTTCAATGACTTTTCCGTTCTGACACATTTTTTCATAAGCGGCCTGATCAACAAAATAGTACCCAACGCCGTTTTCTTCCCCTTTTCTCATTGGTCTGGTGGTGTACGGCACAATTTCTTTCAGGCCCAGCTCCTTATTATCCCTCAAATATCTGAAGATAGCATCTTTTCCCGATGCACTTTTCCCTATCAGGCAAAATAACTTTCCCATATCATTTCTCTTTCTATTGGCATTTTCCTTATTATTTCTATTGCCATTTTTCTTATTATCTATTTTCTGTCATCAGGCAGCGTTCCACCCAATTCCCGGCAAACGATTCTCAGCAAATAATCCGAACATCCCGTTCCTCATACACGCCGCTGACATGCAGTCCATCTGACAGCCACCAATGAATCGTACCAATGACCGCCCCTGTAATCATCTCCCCCGGCGTTACAATCGGAATTCCCGGCGGATACAGATAAATATAGTCCGCTGCAATTTTGCCTGCAGCATCATCCAGCCTGCACAAAATCTTTTTTCTTTGTTCTGCATCGTAAATGGTCATTTTCTGACTGACAACCGGAAGTTTCGCCCAGTCATGCAGCTTCTCCTCTTCATCCAAAGCATCCTTTTTGGCTTCGTTTTGTGCAAGCATCGCATTGATCTTCGCATCTGTCTCCACCAGCGCATGAAGAAGCCGATCATAGCCTTCTTCTGAGTCTCCCACCGCCGTCATGGCAAGCACATATTCTGCTGAAACCATTTCCATCTGAAGATGGTAATCATGTAACAGTATCTCATGAAATTGTCTGCCTGTCATGCCTGTATTTCTCACCGACAAAACTATTTTTGACTTGTCATAATCCTTTGAACATGCAGCGTCCAGCTCTTCGTACTCAGGAAGCTTAATCCAACGGCATTGCTCATGAATGGCATTTCTCAGTTTCTGCAGTCGTTCTGTGTATGCCTTATATAACATTTCACCATTTTCTGACAGCATGTGCAGACAACCATCAATACTCCCCATCAAAATATATGAAGGACTGCTGGTCTGGTAAATGGTCAGCATTCTTCTGACTCTTTCTCTATCGATCAAATCCCCATTCAAATGGATTAAAGCCGTCTGTGTCATTGCAGGCAGCGTCTTATGCGTGCTCTGGATAACCACATCCGCACCGCATGCCACTGCACTTTTGGGAAAATAATCTGAAAAACAAAAATGTGCACCATGCGCCTCATCCACAATCACCGGTACACGATGCCTGTGTGCAATCTCACAGATTGCCTCAATATCTGATACCACACCATCATATGTTGGAGATGTAATCACAATTGCCTGGATATTTTGGTGAGTTATCCACATTTTTTCAACATCTTGTGGATAAATTCCTTCGTTTATCCCGTATTTTGTATTTATTGGAGGATAAATATAATAAGGTTTCAAATGATGCAGCTCAATGGCGTGATATACCGCCTTATGACAGTTCCTTGCTGCAAGGATTTCTCCGCCATCCCGGCATATTCCGGCAATCGCTGCAAGAAGCCCCGCTGTGCTGCCATTGACAATAAACGCTGTCTCTTCCGAATGATACAGCTCCGCCGCAAATAGCTGTGCATCTTTTAAGATGCCTTCCGGTTCATGCAGATTGTCAAATCCATCAATTTCCGTAATATCCATCTCATATAAATGTCCCATCTCTTTTGGACCCAGGCGCCGCTTATGCCCCGGCATATGAAACGGATAGACATCTGTGCGCCCATATGCCTCAAGTCTCTCAAGCAAGGGCTGCTCATCATTTCTTTCTATTTCACTATTTTTGCACATTTTATTCAATCTCCAGCCAGTTTTTTCACTCTCTGCCTCACCCTCCGCAAAAGCAGGACTATTGTTTCAATATAGATAAAAAGGGCTGCCGCGTCATGTCATGAGCCGACAACCCTTTTCCTCTCCTCTATTCTCACTGTCCGCTTCGCATCAGCGTTCCAAATACAGTTTACATAAATCTGCAGTTTCAACCGGCTTCTCCATATGCGGCATTCCCTTTGTGCCCTCCATCCGAACAGCCTCTATTGCAGGATTAAAATGCGTATACCCTGCAATCGTATCATCCATACCCTCCATGGCTTCTCCGCCGATAATATACATGCTGTGATCAATTTGCTTCAATGCATACACAACATTGATTCTCGTATAGTATCCAACCTGGCTGGCATATGCAAAGCGCGCTGCAAATCCGCCCAGATGGGCCGCTTCATAAAACATATCTTCCATGCCTGGTTCAATCCTGTCTCCATTATAATAATATTTCGTCCTAAAATCTCTCTTAACCTTCCATCTGGAATTCGCCAGAACATAATACAGCGTACCAACTAACGGCAGCTGCAGCAGATAACTCAGGCACTTCTGCTGTGGTCCCGGTGTCCTGATCATATGATCCAAGGATTCAGGATTAATAAAAATAAAACGACCATATAATGAAGGCTCACTGTGACAGGCCATCACTGCAATCGACGACGTATCCCCGCTTGTAATAATATCCGTCTTTGTCTTGATCACATGCTTAACAAAATCATTCACTGCCTGCACATACAGATAATTGGTATAGACCATCTTCTCTTTCTGTGATCGGCCGCATCCCGGAAGATCAATCGTATAAACCGTATGATTCTCCGCCAGTTCATCAATCATCGACTGCCATTCACAATCTGACCCCGAAGCACTCAGCTGATGCAACAGTAAAACAGGGCGTCCTTCACCTTTTCTTGCATAATATATATCACCAAACCGCCAGTTATAATAAGACTTTTCTTTTGATGTCAACAAATCCTTCATCGTTGACAGGAAAAAAACAAGGCGGTTCATACCATAAACAGCACCTGCCGCAGCAGCTGCAGTTACGATCCCTTTAAGAAGCTTTTTTCTGCTTTCTTTCACACTATCCGCTCCTTTCTGTCAAGTACTATTATTATATGTCATGTTTGCAATATTTACAAGTCTCTATCATGGCTTGCTTCCCGTAATTTGCCTTTATATCATCTTGAAAAAGTGTGGATATTTTTTCAAATCTATTGTAAAATAATAGAACATATGTTAAAAACAATAGAGAACATCTTATACAATCAGCAGATCTACCGCTTTTCAGCTTATTTTCTGTTTAATTATGTTCTTTTTTGTTATTTGTTACCGCTAGCTAACATTTTATAAGTTTAAGCTATCTTTTAGTATAGAAAGGTGTTTTTAATGAAGAATCAAATTGTCAATTTACTGTCTCAGAACATCGAAGTTCTGACCAGCGAAGAAATCTCACAGCTTATTGAAATTCCACCAAAACCGGAAATGGGTGATTTTGCATTTCCATGTTTCCGTCTTGCCAAATCCTATCACAAGGCGCCTCCTATGATCGCACAGGACCTGAAAGAGTCCATTGGGGATCAGGCATTTTTAAGTGAAATCAAGGTTGTAGGCGGTTACCTCAACTTTTATGTCGATAAAGCACAGTATGCACAGCAGATTATCGATAAGTATAACAACACAACTGATTATGGCTGTTCTGATCAGGGTAAGGACAAGACAATCTGTATCGACTACTCTTCACCTAACGTTGCTAAGAATTTCCATGTTGGCCATCTGAGAACAACCATCATCGGTAATTCTCTGTATAAGATTTTCTCCAAGCTCGGTTATAAAGTCGTTCGTATCAATCATCTCGGCGACTGGGGCACTCAGTTCGGCAAATTAATTGTTGCCTACAAGAAATGGGGCAGTCGTGAAGCCGTTGAAGAAAAAGGTATTGAAGAATTAATGGATATCTATGTCAAATTCCACGAAGAGGCTGAAAAGGATGATTCACTGAATGATGAAGCACGTGCCTGGTTTCTGAAGATGGAACAGGGTAACGAAGAAGCCCTTGAGATCTGGCAGTGGTTCCGTGATATCAGCTTAAAGGAATTTATGCGTGTTTACAACATTTTAGGTATGGAATTTGATTCCTTTGCCGGTGAAAGTTTTTATCGCGACAAGACAGCCGATGTTATCAAGCGCCTAACAGATGATGGCTTATTAAAGGAAAGCCAGGGTGCTATGATTGTTCCTCTGGACGAATATGATATGCCGCCTTGTATTGTTGCCAAGAAAGACGGAAGTTCCATCTACGCGACACGAGATCTTGCTGCTATTCTTTATCGTAAGGCAACTTACAACTTTGACCGTTGTCTCTATGTCACAGGTCTTGAACAGAAACTGCATTTTGCACAGGTATTCAAGGTTATTGAATTAATGGGCAATGATTACGCCAAGAATCTTGTTCATATTCCTTATGGTCTCGTAAGCCTTAAGAGCGGTAAGATTTCTTCACGTAAAGGTAATGTTATTTTTGCAGAAGATCTGCTTCGTGAATCAATCAATAAGACAACAAGCATTATTGAAGAGAAGAACCCTGATATTCCTGATAAAGAAGAAGTTGCCAAACAGGTTGGTATCGGTGCTATTATCTTCAATGATTTATACAACCAGCGAATCAAGGATGTCATCTTTGACTGGAACAAGCTGCTGAATTTTGATGGTGAGACAGGTCCTTATGTTCAGTATACTTATGCACGTGCTTCAAGTGTACTGAGAAAGATCGGCGAAGTACCTGATACAATTGACTATACATTATTAACCGACGAAGCATCTATCGGTCTCTTAAAGGAAATTGAAAGATATCCTCAGGTAATCAAAGATGCAGCTGAACGTTATGAGCCTTCAGTTATTGCTCGATACAGCATTGATTTAGCCCATGCATTTAATAAATTCTATCATGAGTGTCAGATCAACGTTGAGGACGAGACAACCAAATATACAAGAACCAATGTTGTAAAGATTGCACGTTACATCATCAAAGACGCTTTATCATTACTTGGTATTCAGTGTCCTGAACAAATGTAATCCGCAACTGTGTGATTTTAAACCGTTGTTTTACAGAACCTTGATTCTGGTACAAACAAAGCCAATGTTTCACGTGAAACATTGGCTTTTCTATTTACGCGAGCAACGAGCCAAAGTCCGTGCTTGCACGAGACCTTGGCGACTGCCGCGATAACTTGAGAAACTCGCGAAGCGTGTTTCTCATAGTTTGTATAATAGTAGTCGCCTTAGCCTTCCGAATTTGCGTAGGATTTTTCATGTGAAACATCCTCATATCTCCTGCTTGTATTCCAAATGTTTCACGTGAAACATGAAATATACTATTTTTATATGTTTTTCACAAATGTTTCACGTGAAACATTTATAATATAGGTAGATTATTTTTATAAGAAATGTTATAATTTAATGAGCGTTATTAGAGCAATGATTAATCCGGGAATTTTAATCCGGATAATAAAACAGAGTAATATAAGGAGGATTTATGAGCAGAATTATTGCTGTCGCAAACCAAAAAGGTGGCGTAGGAAAAACAACAACAGCTATCAATTTGTCTGCATGTCTGGCAGAAAAGAACAAAAAAGTATTAACTTTAGACATGGATCCTCAGGGGAATACAACAAGTGGGTTAGGCGTAGACAAAAACCAGGCAGAAAACACCGTCTACGAACTGATTCTGGATGAGTCTGAACTTTCTGAATGCATCTATCCAAGCGTTATGGAGAATCTGTCTGTTATTCCATCCAACATCAATTTGTCCGGTGCCGAGATTGAATTGATAGGATTTGAAAACAAAGAATACCTTCTGAAATCCAAACTGGATATGATTAGAAGTGACTATGACTATATTATCATTGACTGCCCGCCATCTTTGAATCTTCTTACAATCAATGCTATGGCTGCAGCGGATTCTGTTATTGTTCCGATCCAATGTGAATACTATGCCCTTGAAGGTTTATCTCAGTTAATACATACCATTGATTTAATTAAGGAACGATTGAATCCGAAGCTTGAAATAGAAGGCGTTGTTTTCACGATGTATGATGCCAGAACAAACCTTTCTCTACAGGTTGTTGAGAATGTCAAGGAAAATCTGGACAAGAATATTTATAAAACCATTATTCCTAGAAATGTACGACTTGCAGAAGCACCAAGTTACGGAATGCCAATCAATATGTACGATTCCCGATCTGCCGGTGCTGAAGCATATAGATACCTTGCAGAAGAAGTAATTGAGAAAGAGGATGAAAACGAATGGCTGTAAAGAAGAAAAAAGGGCTCGGGCGCGGGCTGGATGCTCTTATCTCCCCAACAACATCACTGACAACACATTCCGAGACAACTGCACCTAAGAAATCCGAATTGCAATCTACATCTTCAAAGACTGAAGCGGATTTAAAGTCAACTCAGAATGATGCGACCCATTCTTCCAATATTGTTGAGAAAATCGTTGAAGTGCCTGTTGAAAAGGTCGTTGAGAAAATTGTTGAAGTACCTGTCGAGAAAGTTGTAGAGGTACCTGTCGAGAAAATTGTTGAAAAAGTCATTGAGAAAAATGCAGAAACACTTGTTAAAATTGATGAAATAGAGCCAAACAGAAGTCAGCCCCGACAAAATTTTGATGAGGATGCACTTCAGGAATTAGCCGATTCTATCAAACTCCACGGCATCATCCAACCGCTGATTGTACAGAAGAAAGATGATTTCTACACAATTATCGCCGGCGAAAGACGCTGGCGTGCAGCCAGATTGGCCGGACTCACAGAAATCCCCGTTATTATTAAGGATTACACGCCAATGGAGAGTATGGAGATTGCATTGATTGAGAATCTTCAGCGTGAAGACCTGAATCCAATTGAGGAAGCCATTGCCTTCCAGAAATTAATTGATGAATACGGTTTAAAACAGGAAGAAGCAGCCGAAAAAGTATCCAAGAGTCGAACTGCTGTAACAAATTCTCTGCGTCTGTTAAAACTGGACAACAGAGTTAAACAAATGATCGTTGACGAAATGATTTCAAGCGGACATGGCCGTGCATTACTGGCTATTACAGACCCTGAACTGCAATATACACTGGCCATGAAAATATTTGACAACAAATTAAGCGTACGAGAAACAGAACGCTTAATCAAAAACATGCTTGCTGACAAGAAAAATAAGAAGGCAACCGGTATTGACCCACAGACAGCCATTATCTATCATCAGTTAGAGGATAAAATTAAGTCAATCATTGGTACAAAAGTTCAGATTAATGCAAAAAGCAATAAAAAAGGCCGCATTGAAATAGAATATTACTCTGAAGAGGATCTTGAAAGAATTGTTTCTTTATTAGAAACAATTAAATAATACTTAAGCTATCAAAGGAGGTAAAAATGGAAAGTAAAATCTTTGCCAAATTAAATTTTGACCCAGGCATATTAGTTATACTTTCACTTATCCTGACTGTTGTGGCAATTGTACTTGTCATTATGCTTGTCTTAAGACAGTCACGACTTGAAATGAATTATAAAATCTTTATGAAAGGTAAAAATGGAAAAACCCTTGAGGATACCTTCAAAGCACAATTTGATGATATTGATCTTGTAAAAGAGCAGACAGACTTACTTCATAAACGCATGATGTATGTAGAAAAGAGTTTAAACCGTTCCTATCAGAAATGCGGCGTTGTTAAATATGATGCATTTAAGGAATTAGGCGGTCAATTAAGTTTTGCCTATGCACTTCTCAATGACAGCAATACTGGTTTTGTTATGAACTGTATCCATAGCCGTGAAGGTTCTTATACATATATCAAGGACATCGTACGCGGTGAATGTGAACTGCCATTAAGCGAAGAGGAAGCAGAAGCTGTCAAAAATGCAATTGCATCTAACTCACCACAACCGACAACAACCACCATTGCCGGAGGCAAGAAAATTCGAAAAATCAACAAATCAAAGGCACAGTCTGAAGAGACGCCTTCGAAAAAAGAAGCTGTTGCTAAGAAGAAATCTGCTTCTCAGTCAACCACGAAAGAAAATGAATAAAACACTTGCAACAAAAAAGATCCTGAATCAAATGCGACTCAGGATCTTTTTACGATTGTTAATGACAACATTTATGTGTATTAAAATACTGTTTTAAATCCAGGGATAAATGATTATTTTCAATTGAAAAACCATATTTCTTAAAATAATCAGGCATATGATAAATATCATTGCTTACCAGATAATGTGCACCGCTCTGATAAGCTTTGTCAAAAATCATATGCATAATGAAATCGCCGTAACCATTCTTTCTGAACTCAGGAAGCACAGCCAATCCATCAAATTTGAAAACACCATCAAAATCAAAGATCAGTCTGGCCGTTCCCACCGGTATCTCATTTTCATTATACAAAAGAAGATAAATCGCCATGTCTTCACTATTAGAATTTTTCCAAGTTTCAACATTCTCATTCATATCTTCTTCAAAAACATCCTGATAAATCTTCATACATTTACTGAGATCATCATTCATTGTATTGAGATAAACGCCTCTAATCATGTTCTGCCTCCCTATTGTAATGGCTCTTTCGATGGTGTGCCAGCTTTTCTCGGATATTTTTTCCCTGTTGATTTGATTTTTTTAATTGGAACCAATGTCCTCGCAAAATCTGTCTCAGGAAGTACAAAACTACAGACCTTCCCGATTTCTCCTCCAAGAATTCTGATTGCCTTTTCTGATTCTCTTAATTCATTATCCACATTCCCGGATTTGTATGAGACAAATTGTCCACCGATTTTTACAAATGGTACACAATACTCGCTTAATGTTGATAGATTAGCCACTGCACGCGATGTGCAAAGATCATACTGCTCACGATACTCTTTTCTATGGCCGAAATCTTCAGCACGCCCATGGCATGTCTCAACATTTTCCAAGCCCAACGTTTCTACAACTTCATTCAGAAAATTAATTCTCTTGTTCAACGAATCCAATAATGTGATTTTCAGATGTGGAAAGGCAATCTTCAGAGGAATCCCCGGAAATCCGGCACCGGTTCCCACGTCAATGGCACTCTGAACCTGGTGTATATCCACCGCATTGACAATCGATAGACTGTCAATATAATGCTTATCAATAAATTCGTCAAATTCAGTAATTCCAGTCAGGTTCATGACCTTATTTTTTTCTACAACCATTTCATAATATGTTACATATTGATTATATTGTTTGTCGCTTAATTCAATATGTAACATATTAACTTTTTTCTTAAAGCTTTCAATCGAATACATATTTTTCCTCATTTATTCTCTATTGGCGGTTTCATGTGTATCATTTTCCGGCTTTTCATCGTTGTGCATGTCCTGCATATGCTGCTTCTGACCACCCTGAGACAAATGAATCAGCAAAACAGAAATATCTGCAGGTGTAACACCGGATATACGTGACGCCTGGCCGATTGAAACTGGTTTAATCTTATCCAGCTTCTGCTGTGCCTCAATTCTAAGGCCATGGATATCTGAATAACAGATATCTTCCGGAAGTGTCTTACTTTCAAGTTTCTTAAACTTCTCTACCTGACTCAGCTGACGTTTTATATAGCCCTCATATTTAATGCTGATCTCTACCTGATCAGTCACCTCATCCGGCAATTCAGGTCTATCCTCATCAATATCTGCCAACATCTTATAATTCAGCTCAGGTCTGCGGATCAACTCAGCCAATGTAGCAGCTGTTTTCAAAGGTGTACTGCCGCATGCTTCCAACAATTTCTGTGTCTTCGGACCCGCACCGATATTAACATGGCTGACACGTTCAATCTCCCGATAAATCAACACTTCCTTCTGAAGCAGGTGTTGATATCTTATATCATCAATCAGACCGATATCATGACCAATTGCTGTTAATCTCTGATCAGCATTATCCTGTCTGAGAAGCAGTCTGTATTCTGCCCTGGATGTCATCATTCGATACGGTTCATGGGTTTCTTTCGTAACCAGATCATCAATCAGAACACCAATATAAGCATCCGAACGCTTCAGGATCACCTGCTCCCTTCCAAGCACCTTCATCGCCGCATTAATACCGGCCATCAATCCCTGTGCCGCCGCTTCCTCGTATCCCGAACTGCCATTAAACTGACCGCCGCTGAACAGACCACTGATTTTCTTGAATTCCAATGTTGGTTTCAACTGCGTAGCCGGAATACAATCATATTCTATCGCATAAGCATTACGGACAATCTTCGCATGTTCAAGTCCCGGCACCGTATGATACATCTGATACTGAACATCCTCCGGAAGAGAACTGGACATACCTCCCACATACATTTCATTTGTATAAAGCCCCTCAGGCTCCAGAAAAACCTGATGTCTGTTTTTATCGGCAAACTTGACAACTTTATCCTCAATAGACGGACAATATCTTGGCCCTGTTCCCTCAATAATACCCGCATAAATCGGTGAACGATCCAAATTGTTTCTGATGATCTGATGTGTTTCCTCATTGGTATAAGTCAGCCAGCAAGAAACCTGCTCCTTCTGTACCGATGCCGGATCCGTTGTAAATGAAAACGGCACAACCGTCTCATCCCCAAACTGCTCCGCCATCTTACTGAAGTCAATGGTTCTCTTGTCCATTCTGGCCGGAGTTCCGGTCTTAAAACGTACCAGCTCAATCCCCTCTCTCTTAAGGGCTTCAGACAGATCATTAGCCGCCTTTAATCCGTTTGGACCTGTATAAGTAATTGTTTCACCGCACAAACATCTGGCCTTCAAATAAGTACCTGTGGCAAGCACAGCCGCTTTACATGGATAAATTCCGCCTGTATGCGTCTTCACACCTGTCATACATCCTTCTTCCACGATAATGTCCACAATCTCAGCCTGTTTGATTGTCAGATTATCTGTATTCTCAAGGGTCTGGCGCATTTTTCGGCTGTAATCCGCTTTATCAGCCTGTGCACGGAGAGAATGAACCGCAGGTCCCTTTGAACTATTTAACATTTTTGACTGAATGAATGTCTTATCTATATTCTTTCCCATCTCACCGCCAAGGGCATCGATTTCCCTGACAAGATGTCCCTTTGAGCTGCCGCCAATATTCGGATTGCAAGGCATCATTGCAATGCTTTCAACACTAATTGTAAAAATAATCGTCTTAAGTCCGAGACGCGCACAGGCGAGGGCCGCTTCACAGCCTGCATGTCCAGCGCCTATGACCGCCACATCGTATGCTTCGTATTTATATTCCACCGTTTTGTACTCCTTTATTTTCCCATGCAGAAATCACTGAAAATTGTATCCACCAGATCATCTTCCACTGCTTCACCGATAATATGTCCCAGCTGCTCATAAGCATCCATCAGATCTATTGAGAAGAAATCCTCCGGCATCCCATCTTCTATGCTGTGCATCACCATTTTGAGGCTTTCAAGCGCTGCTGCAATCGCAGCTTTATGTCTCACGTTGGTAATGCAAAGCTCATCGTTGTAGTGAATATCACCTGCGAAAAACATGTCTTTCAATGTATCCTCAAAAATATCCAGTCCTGTTTCTTCTCTGGCTGATATTTCAATTATCGGTGCCTGCAGCTGCTTCTCAATATCTGAGCGTGACACAACCGGCCGGAGATCTGATTTATTCATCAGCACAATGACCTTTTTGCTCTGGATCATCCGAATAATGTCATCGTCATTCTGATCCATCTCCGTTGAACTATCTACAACATAGATAATCAGATCCGCTTCCTCCGCAAAGTCGATTGCCTTCCTGACACCGATTTTCTCCACAACATCCTCTGTCTGACGAATGCCGGCCGTATCGATAATATTCAGCGGAATACCATGTATACTGACATGTTCCTCCAGCGTATCCCTGGTTGTGCCGGCAATTTCCGTGACAATGGCTCTATTCTCACCCAGAAGTACATTCATCAATGAAGACTTTCCTGCATTCGGCTTTCCCAGGATAACAGTCTTGATTCCCTCCTTGACCAGACGGCCATTATCTGCGGAATCCAGCATTTTCTGAAGTTCTGCCATATACCCGCGCACCTGAACAGCCAACTCATCGCCAAAACCTTCTGCCTGAATGTGTTCAGGATCATCCAGAGCCGCTTCAATAAACGCAATATTGCCTATAATTCCTTTTCTTAACTTCTCTATCCTTTTCTTGACACTTCCTCTTAACTGGTTCAGAGAACTCTCCAGTGCCATATCACTTTTCGCATTAATAACATCAATCACGGCCTCCGCCTGAGACAGATCAATCCGTCCATTCAAAAAGGCACGCTTTGTAAATTCTCCCGGTTCTGCCAGTCTGGCGCCGTATTTCAATACCGTCTCAAGGAGCTTTTTCATAACAACCACACCACCGTGACAATCTATCTCGACAACGTCCTCTCTTGTATAGCTGTTCGGCCCCCTCATAATCAATACCATGACCTCATCAATGAGGCAGTCTCCATCATAAATATAGCCATAGTGAATCGTATGTGTTGAGACATCACTCAGTCTCTTTCTGCCGCCAGGGCTTCTGTAGATTCGATCAACAATCGTCACCGCATCATCGCCGCTGAGCCTTACTTTTCCGATACCTGCATTCGTCATGCCTGTGGATATCGCTGCAATTGTGTCACTCTGCATTTTCTACCTCCTGCACATCCCGGCACCAAGTGCCCTTTCGGTGTCACAGAAAATTCTACCCAAATTCCTGCCGACACAAAAAAGCTGCCGCATCCCGGGCTTCGTATTCCATCAAATAGAATACACGCCTTACTGATGCGACAGCTCCCTGATCATATGCCAGATTTATACATTCAAGAACGCCTCCGGCGTGCTGCCTGCATCAGACATTATCATTACTATCGTTATGCTCATTATTCTCCGCAGGTCTTTCAACTTCTTCACGGCTGTAAGAACGTTCTCTTCTATAGCCTCTCTCGCGGTTATAATTATTTTCACGATTATAGCGTCCCTCACGGTTGTAACCACTTCGAGGACTTCTCTCCCGGTAATCTTTCTTTAAAGTAATCACAACCTTACGGTATGGTTCCTCACCTTCACTGTGTGTTTCTACATAACGGTCATTCTGAAGTACAGAATGAATCACACGGCGCTCATAAGGATTCATTGGTTCAAGGGATACCGGTCGTCTTGTTCTCTTCACCTTATAGGCAAGATTCTTCGCAAGATTCTCAAGTGTTGCCTTTCTTCTCTCACGATAATTCTCTGTGTCCACTTTAATGCGGATATAAGAATCACTTTCCTTGTTCACAACCAGACTGATGATGTACTGAAGAGAATCCAGTGTCTGTCCTCTCTTACCGATCAGCAGACCCATGTCTTCACCATCAAAGACAATATTCATTGTTCTGCTCTCTTCATCATAATCCACTGTACTATTGACATCCACATTCATGGCTTTAAACAGTCTTGCAAGGAAATCCTTTGTATGGTCAAGAAGATTGAACTTCTTACGTGCTTTGATCACTGCCGGCTTGCTGCCGATCAGTCCTAAGAAACCTGTGCTTCCTTCAGTAATTACTTCATATTCAATCTTATCGCTTGGCACTTCAAGCTTAATAGCAGCTTCGGAAATAGCATCTTCAACTGTCTTCGCACTTACTTCAATATATTCCATGCGTGTAATCCCCCAAATTAATCGTCATGTCGATTCAGCATATGCGCATATCCGGATATGGACTTCTTATCCGCCTCTGCATTGTTCTTATCAACCTTCTTGCTGCTCTTTCCTCCGGCATTGGAAGATTCACTCTTCTTCTCTGCCTTTGCATCTCCATTGCCTTTGCCTGCATTAGCAATCTGAGAAATAGAACGACGATCAATATTCTTTGTCTTCATAGCTGCATATTCTTCAAGTTTTGCGTTCTGTTCACCGCGTTTCTCGGCTTTCTTTGCAGCTTTCTCTTTATTAGCCTCGATAATATCATCTACACTCTTGTTATTAAAGAACTTATCAATAAACAGGTAAATGATTGTTCTGAATACAGCACTTGCGATCCAGTAAATACCCATACCGGAAGGAAGTGTAATACAGAAGAACACAGACATCAACGGCATCATCATGTTCATCGTATTCATTGTGCTGCCCATTGTAGAATCCAGATCCGGTTTAGGCTGACTTCTCTGAGAAACCTTCAGGTTCGCCCACTGTGAAACACCTGCAAGAATCGGAATCAGTACACCTGGGAAAATACCTTTGAAGCCATTACCGAAAATAACCGGTGCATCCGCAATATTCAATCCGCCCGGAATACTGTTCATTCTGATGATTTCTGAAGAATACTGAGAAATCGCATTCACAACATCTGCACTGCCTGAAAATGCATCGCTGACGGCACTCCATCCTGTACTCTTAACAACATAAAGTGCATCAATAACCTTATTGATATTGCTAATATCAAAATTGGAAACTCTCAGACTCATTTCCTTGATCAGTGTTGTCATAATATCGCCGGCACCTGATGCATTCATGATTGGCTGGGCAATATGTTCATAAATCTCACGTACCGGTTCAACATAAGCCGGTACATTATAAATAACACGATACAATGCAAACAGGATTGGCAGCTGGATCAGCATCGGCAGACATCCGCCTGTCGGACTTGCGCCGTACTTGTCATAAATTGCCTGTGTCTCAGCCTGCATCATACGCATAGACTTTTCATCTTTACGGTTCTGATACTTCTTCTGAACCTTCTGAAGTTCGGGGTTCATCAAAGAAGACATCTTCGAAAACTTCTGCTGCTTGACCGTCAATGGAATCATCAGCACATTGATAACCAACGTAAACAAAATAATCGTCAGAGCTACATTATTAATACCGAAAATCTGAAGAAATCGATAAATGTAGTTCATAATGAAACCGAGGATAATAGCAAAAGGCTTCAAAATGCCCCCGGTCTGTGTCAAAACTAAAATACTCAACGTATTGCCCTCCTTGGTTTATGGAACAGGATCATAACCACCCTTCGCAAACGGATGACATCTTAAAATTCTTCTGGCTGCCAGATAACTCCCTTTAACAGCACCATACTTCATAATAGCTTCAATTGCATACTGCGAACAGGTCGGAATATAAATACAGCATCCCCTTTTCATCGGCGAGATATATTTTCTGTAAAATCTGATCATCGCTATTAAAATTCTACTCATTTTGCTCATTACGGCTCTTTTCCAAAACTCTGTGGATATCTGCCACATGCATCAATGCCTTCTCCAGTGTGTGATAATCAATCTTCTTCGCATTGACTCTGACAATAAATATGATATCCAGTCCCTTTTTAAAATGATGTTCATTTAAACGATAAATTTCTCTGATCAAACGTGTCAGATGATGTCTGACAACGCTATTGCCAACCTTTTTACTGACAGATATACCAATTCTGTTCTTCTCTGTTCCATTCTTCATCACGTACATAACCAAATATTTATTCGCACGTGACTTTCCATTACCATATACAGTTTTAAAATCCCTGTTTTTCTTTAATGATTCTGAATATTCCATTCTATTCTTCCATTTCTTTCTCAAAATTATATCATGGTTATCATCGAATCATCCCGAATAAGAAAGAAAAAGGCCACAAATCTGCGGCCTAAGCTGACATCTATGATACCATATGAAACGGTACGATTATGCTGATAAAACTTTTCTTCCTTTAGCTCTTCTGGCTGCTAAAACTTTTCTGCCGTTAGCAGTGCTCATTCTCTTTCTGAAGCCGTGTACTTTAGATCTCTGTCTTGTCTTTGGCTGGAATGTCATCTTCATAGGTATACACCTCCTTTATTCTTCCTGCGCTGTCTATAAAATTACAGACTAACGTTATTGTATTATCTAATCTATTCTATTATATTAGTTTGCCCTCATTCCGTCAAGTAAAACAATTATTTTTTTTTCACGATTTTTTGCAGCATTTTCCACGATTTATCGACATATAGGTGCTATGTGGATTTATCCACAATTTACTCACTACTGGTTGTGGAAAAATTTTATTTTTCATAACCTTATCCACAAAAAGTGGATAACTTGTGGATAACTTGTGGATTAATATTGGATAAATACCAGATTTTCAGTGTTTATGCCACTTTAAGATGTGTGTATAATTTGAATAACTTATTCACAGCCCCTATTTTTCCACGATTTTTGTCCAATCTTATGTAAACCCACTGGGGCGATTTTCCATATTATACACACTGGTGGATAAAAGTTATCCACAATTTCCACACAAGATTTCACCAAAAGCATTGTAAAAAAATTTAAAATGTTATAAAATATTTAATAAGTAAACTATAATTAGGGGGATTATCGTGATTAACAAAATTCGAGAAAACTGGGATCAGATATTGGATATTATGAGAATTGAGCATGACATTTCTCCCGTTGCTTTTAACACATGGATAAAGCCTTTAACTGTCTATTCTGTCGAAGGTCATACAATTACCATTCTCGTCAACAATGAACTTGAACAAATGTGCAGCTATATAAAGAAAAAGTTCGAACAGCCTCTGAAAGTCACTATTTCAGAGTATTTTAATGACGTTTATGATATTCACATTACGACCAGCGAAGAACTCGGCAAAATTGAGGCCACCCAGACTGTAGAGCCGGAGAAAAAACCTGCTGCATCGATCATTACAAACAAAACACTGAATCCTAATTACACATTTGATACTTTTGTCGTTGGCAAAAACAACGAACTTGCCCACGCAACAGCTCTGGCTGTCGCATCAGATCCCGGAGATTACGGCAATCCGCTGTTCATCTACGGAGGTGTTGGACTTGGAAAGACGCATTTGATGCATTCCATCGCACATTACATTCTTTCCTACAATCCAGATTACAAAATTATATACACAACGACAGAAACATTCTCCAATGAATTAATTTCAGCCATCAAGAACAAAACCCAGGAGGCATTTAAAGATAAGTACCGGAATATTGATATGCTCCTGATCGATGATATTCAGTTCATTGCCGGCAAAGACAGTACAATGGAAGAATTTTTCCATACATTTAACACACTGTATGAAAATAAAAAACAGATCGTTATTTCATCCGATAAACCGCCAAAAGATATTGTCGGTGTCGAAGATCGTCTGATCTCCCGATTCAAAGTCGGATTAACCGTTGATGTACAGCCACCGGATTATGAAACCCGTGTTGCTATCCTGGTAAAAAGAGCTGAACTTGAACATATTAATATAGAAGTAGATGCGCTTCATTATGTTGCTGATCATATCAGCTCCAATATCCGAGAGCTTGAAGGCGCACTGCGCCAGATTTACAACTTTTCACGTCTGAAACACGCAGACAGAATTGATACCGATCTGGCCCGTGAAGCATTAAAGGATATTATTGCACCGGATGAAGCAAGACCGATCACTCCGGAAGTCATCATTGAGACAGTAACAGAGCATTATAATTATAAGGTAACAAAAGATGATATTCTTGGTAAAAACCGAAGCCGCGATATCTCTTATCCACGACAGATCTGTATGTATCTCTGTGAGAAATACACTGGGCTTTCATTAGCAGCGATCGGTGCTGCGTTGGGCAATAAAGATCATACAACGGTTCTTCATGGCATCAAAAAAATTAAGACTGACTTGGAGAAGGATGAGCAGTTACGCAGTACAATTGATATTATCACCAAGAAGTTAAACCCTCCAAAGTAGCATAAACTCTGGATAAAACGAGTTTTCCACCGAATTTCCACAGGAGTTATCCACAATTTGTTGATGGTTTATTTGCGTTGTGAATAACCTGTGGATAGTGCAGTGGACAAGCGGTGGATACTCATTTTTTACCTTTCCCGCGAAGCGGGACGCGATTTTAAAAATTGTGGAAAAATGCCATGTTATCCTATTTTTTTTCAACAGTTATTCACAGTGATTTCACCACCAGAAGTCAGCATTTATCACGGTTGTAGAGCTTATCCACAATATAAACGCCCCCTACAACTACTACAACATTATCATATATATATTTATGTATATGCACACCTCTCTTTTTTATGACTGTTAACTTTTGTGGATAACATCACCTTTATATAGAACATACGAAAGGACGTATCAACATATGAAAATCATTTGTAATAAATCAGCATTGCTTACCGGTGTCAACACTGTCTTAAAAGCAGTACCTGCAAGAACAACAATGCCTATTCTTGAATGTATACTGATTGATACAACATCAGGGGTTATTAAATTGACAGCCAATGATATGGATCTCGGTATTGAAACAACAGTTGACGGCGATGTCCTTGATAAAGGATGTATTGCTTTGGAGGCTAAACTGTTTTCTGAGATTGTGAGAAAACTCCCGGATAGTGAAGTTACCATTGAAACAGATGACAACAATAAGGCATTGATCAAATGTGAAAAAGCAAAATTTAATATCGCCGGAAAAGATGGTGAAGATTTTGTCGCATTGCCTGAAATAGAAAAGACCCATTTTATTACGCTTTCCCAGTTCTCATTAAAAGAGATTATTCGTCAGACGATTTTTTCAATTTCTGATAATGAAAGCAACCGAATGATGTCCGGTGAACTTTTACAGATTGATCAGGACCAGCTGCGTCTTGTTTCACTGGACGGTCAGAGAATTTCTATCCGTAAAATTTCACTTAAAGAATCATATGATCCGATCAAAGCAGTTATTCCTGGAAAAACCCTGAATGAGATCAGTAAGATTTTGTCCGGTGATATGGATGATGATGTCCGTATTTATTTTACAGACAGACATGTATTGTTTGAATTTGATCAGACAGTGGTTGTATCACGTCTGCTGGAAGGAGAATATTTCCAGATTGACAAGATGATTTCCAGTGATTACAATACCAAAATAACCATTAACAAGAAAGAGCTGCAGGGGTGTATTGAACGTGCGTCTCTTCTGATTCGTGAAAGTGAAAGAAAGCCAATTATTATCAACGTGACAGATGGTTCCATGGAGATGAAGATCCAGTCAGCCATGGGTTCCATGAATGAAGATATTGATATCAGCAAAGAAGGACGGGATATCATGATCGGATTTAATCCGAAGTTTATCCTGGATGCACTGCGTGTTATTGATGATGAGGAGATTACCATGTATCTGGTCAATCCAAAGGCACCTTTTATCATCAAAAACGATGAACAGTCTTATATCTACCTTGTTTTGCCAATCAGTTTCAACATGTAATTGTTCAGAGTCAAGCATCATTTCATAAAGCTGACATAAAATGTGTTGCATTTTGTCAGTTGCTTGACTCAAAATATACAGGAATAAATAAGGAGTAGAATGATGCAGACATTTGGATTAAAGGATGAACATATTAAACTTGGACAGCTTTTGAAAGCAACTGGTCTGGTAGGATCCGGCGTAGATGCCAAGATTGTTGTTCAGGAAGGACTTGTGAAAGTCAACGGTAAAGTTTGTTATATGCGCGGCAAAAAAATCGTGTCGGGTGATATTGTTGAATTTGAAAATGAAAAGATAGAAGTTGTATAGAGTATGTATGTAGAATCGCTGGCATTGGAGAATTACAGAAATTATGCGCATCTTTCAGTTAATTTAAGTCCGGGCATTAATATCTTTTTCGGAGATAATGCTCAGGGGAAGACGAATGTGCTGGAAGCACTTTATATGTGTGCGACAACAAAATCCCATAGAGGCAGCCGTGATCGTGAAATCATTCGGTTTGGTGAAGAAGAAGCCCATATTCGGATGCTGCTTTCAAAGGAGCATGTACGACACAAAATCGACGTGCATCTGAAGAAGAATAAATCAAAAGGGATTGCTATTGATGGTATTCCCATCAGAAAATCCGGGGAATTGTTTGGTCTTGTGCATATGATCTGTTTTTCACCGGAAGACCTGGCCATGATTAAAAATGGACCGGGGGAGAGACGACGTTTTCTCGATCTCGAATTATGTCAGCTGGATAAAGTTTATCTACATAATATTTCCAATTACAACAAAATTGTGAACCAGAGAAATAATCTTCTCAAGCAGATAGGTTTTGATTCTGCATTAAAGGATACACTTGATATATGGGATATGCAGATGGTGAATTATGGCAGAAAAGTCATTGAGACAAGAAGACTGTTTATTGCGCAGTTGAATGAATGGCTGGAGCAGATTCACGGAAGGCTCACCGGCAACAGAGAAAAGCTTCGGCTTGTTTATCAGCCGAGTACGGAGCCGGAGGATTTCGAGCGTGTACTGTTATCAAAAAGAGATCAGGATATCCGGATGAAAATGTCAGGAACAGGACCGCACAGAGATGATTTTCTGTTTATGGTCGGAGAAGTGGATATTCGCAAATTTGGTTCACAGGGGCAGCAGAGGACAGCAGCATTGTCCTTGAAGCTGGCTGAGATTGAACTTGTGCGTCAGAGTATCGGGGACGAGCCGGTATTATTGCTGGATGATGTTTTGTCGGAACTTGATAGTTCCAGACAGAATTATCTTCTGGACTGCATTAAAGATATTCAGACCGTGATCACGTGTACGGGTTTGGACGAATTTGTCAATCACAGATTTAACATAGACCGCATTTTTAAAGTGACGGATGGAACAGTTGATTTTGTCAATGAGGTAGTAGGATAAAGCAGGAGGTTTGAGATATGAGTGAAGGATACGGCGCAAGTCAGATTCAGATATTGGAAGGGCTTGAAGCAGTTAGAAAGAGACCGGGTATGTATATTGGCAGTACCTCAGCGAAGGGACTTCATCATCTGGTATATGAGATTGTTGACAATTCCGTCGATGAGGCCCTTGCCGGTTACTGTGATCATATTGAGGTGACCATTAATAAAGACAATTCCATTACAGTTGTCGACAACGGACGTGGTATACCGGTCGGTATACAAGCAAAAGCCCATAAACCGGCGGTAGAAGTTGTATTTACAATTCTTCATGCCGGCGGTAAATTCGGCAACGGCGGATATAAGGTATCCGGCGGACTTCATGGTGTCGGTGCATCGGTTGTTAATGCCCTGTCCGAATGGCTTGAAGTCAATGTTTATGTAGATGGTTATGAATATTATCAGCGTTATGAACGCGGTAAAGTCATGTGTGAACTGCAGAAGATCGGTCCGACAGAGAAGAGAGGAACAACGGTCCATTTCCTGCCAGATAAAGAAATATTTGAAGAAACAGTTTTTGATTATAAAGTACTGAAACAGCGTCTGAGAGAAATTGCTTTTCTGACAAAGGGACTTCGTATCTCTCTGACAGATGTCCGTGAGGAAGAGCCGATTTTGTCCTCTTTCCACTATGAAGGCGGTATCCGCGAGTATGTGGCTTATCTGAATAAGGCCAATACACCGCTGTATGATGAGATTATTTACTGTGAAGGTAAAAAAGACGGCGTACTTGTGGAAGTTGCACTTCAGCATAATGACGGCTACAATGAAAATGTTTACAGTTTCGTCAATAATATTACGACGCCTGAAGGCGGTACCCATCTGGTGGGTATGCGAAGTGCATTGACCAAGACATTTAATGATTATGCCAGAAAGAATAAGCTTCTGAAAGACAACGAACAGAGTCTGACAGGTGAAGATATCCGTGAAGGCCTGACGGCCATTGTCAGCATCAAGATTGGGGAGCCTCAGTTTGAAGGTCAGACAAAGCAGAAACTGGGCAACTCCGAAGCAAGAGGAGCCGTTGAGAGTATTGTCAGCGACAAGCTTGGTGTATTTCTTGAGCAGAATCCGGCCATCGGCAAGCTGATTGTGGAGAAATCTGTCATGGCACAGAGAGCCAGAGATGCAGCAAGAAAAGCCAGAGATTTGACAAGAAGAAAAGGTGCATTAGACAGTATGAGTCTTCCGGGCAAACTGGCAGACTGTTCAGATAAAGATCCGGCGAAATGTGAGATTTACATTGTCGAGGGTGATTCCGCCGGCGGTTCTGCAAAGACAGCACGTTCAAGAGCCACACAGGCCATTCTGCCTCTGAGAGGTAAGATTTTGAATGTCGAAAAAGCACGTCTGGATAAGATTCTTGTCAACAATGAGATTAAAGCCATGATCACGGCTTTTGGTACAGGTATCCATGAAGATTTTGATATCACCAAGCTGCGTTATCATAAGATTATCATCATGACGGATGCCGATGTGGATGGTGCCCATATCAGTACACTGCTTCTGACATTCCTTTATCGCTTTATGCCGGATCTGATCCGTGAAGGTTATGTTTATCTTGCAAAGCCGCCGCTTTATAAGATTGAGCGAAACAAAAAGGAATGGTATGCTTACAGTGATGATGAATTGAACGCGATCCTGACAGAAATCGGTCGTGATCAGAATAACAAAATCCAGCGTTACAAAGGTTTGGGTGAGATGGATGCGGAACAGCTTTGGGAGACAACCATGGACCCTGAAAGACGTATTCTGATGCGTGTTTCCATGGATGATGCTGAAAAAGTCAGCATCGATGAGACATTCAGCGTCCTGATGGGTGACAAAGTTGAGCCGAGACGTGAATTTATAGAGAAGAATGCAAAATATGTCAGAAATCTGGATATATAGTAAAGGTTCTGCGTTAAGAATTATGGAGGAAGAGAATGGACGATAAGATTTTCGATAAGATTCATGAGGTCGATCTGAAGGAAAGAATGGAAACCTTCTATATCGACTATGCCATGAGCGTTATTGCATCCCGTGCTCTGCCGGATGTTCGAGACGGTTTGAAACCGGTACAGAGACGAATACTTTACGCAATGATAGAGCTGAATAATGGTCCTGACAAGCCGCATCGTAAATGTGCGCGTATTGTCGGTGATGCAATGGGTAAATATCATCCGCATGGTGATTCATCCATCTACGGTGCACTGGTCAATATGGCTCAGGAATGGTCAACAAGATATCCGCTGGTAGACGGCCACGGCAACTTTGGCTCCATGGATGGCGACGGCGCCGCAGCCATGCGATACACTGAGGCACGTCTCAGCAAAATTTCCATGGAAATGATGGCAGATATCAACAAGGACACTGTTGATTTTCAGCCGAACTTTGATGAGACAGAGAAAGAGCCGGTTGTACTGCCGTCCAGATATCCAAATCTGCTGGTGAATGGTACAACAGGTATCGCTGTTGGTATGGCGACAAATATTCCGCCGCACAATTTGCGTGAAACCATTGACGGTGTTATCAAGATCATTGATAATCGTGTGGAAGAAAATCGTGAGACAACCATCGAAGAACTGATGGAGATAATCAAGGGACCGGATTTCCCGACAGGTGCCATGATCCTTGGCAAAAACGGTATCAATCAGGCCTACCGTACCGGCCGCGGCAAATTAAAAGTAAGAGCAGTGACGGATATCGAGACAATGCCGAATGGCCGTCATCGTATTGTAGCCACAGAGCTGCCTTATATGGTCAACAAGGCAAAACTCATTGAAAAAATTGCCGAGCTGGTAAAAGATAAACGGATTGAAGGGATTTCTGATCTTCGAGATGAATCCAGCCGTGAAGGCCTTCGTGTCGTGATTGAACTGAAAAAGGATGCTAATCCGAATGTTGTACTGAACCAGCTGTATAAACATACCCAGCTGCAGGATACGTATGGTGTGATCATGTTGGCGCTTGTTAATAATCAGCCGATGATCTTGAATCTGAAACAGATGCTTGAACTGTATCTGAAGCATCAGGAAGAAGTTGTGACACGAAGAACGCGTTTTGAATTAAATAAAGCGGAAGAACGTGCACATATTTTACAGGGCTTATTAATTGCTCTTGACCATATTGATGAGGTTATCAGCATTATCCGTTCATCGAAAAATGTTGCAGAGGCCAAAACACGGCTGATGGAAACATTTGGTCTGACTGAGGTTCAGGCTCAGGCCATCGTTGATATGCGTCTGAGAACGCTGACAGGTCTGGAAAGAGAAAAGATTGAGAACGAATACAATGAACTGATGAAGCGAATCGGCGAATTAAAAGCAATCCTTGCGGATGAAAAACTGCTTCTCGGCGTGATCCGCGAAGAAATTAAGCTTATCCGTGATAAATATGGTGATGACAGAAAAACATCCCTGGGTGTGGATGATGACGAAATTACTGTTGAAGATCTGATCAAACGCGAAAATACAGTCATTGCCATGACTCAGCTGGGGTATATTAAACGTATGACCATGGATAACTTCAGAAGTCAGAACCGCGGTGGCCGAGGCATTAAAGGTATGACGAAGCTGGATGAAGACTGCATTACAGAGTTGATGATGGCAAACACCCATGATTATATTCTGTTCTTCACTAATAAAGGCCGTGTATTCAGACTGAAAGGCTATGAGATTCCGGAGGCATCCCGTATTGCCAGAGGTACAGCCCTGATCAATCTGCTGCAGCTTGAGCCGGGTGAAAAGGTAACAGCAACCATTCCGCTTGAAAAATATGAGAATGACAAATATCTTTTCATGGCTACAAAGAACGGTATGGTCAAGAAAACGTCTATCATGGAATACATCAATGTCCGTAAGACAGGCCTTCTGGCTATCGGTTTGCGTGAAGATGATGAACTGATCGAAGTTAAGGTAACAGATGAGTCTGATTTGATTTATCTTGTTTCCCAGAAGGGTATGAGTATCTGCTTCAAGCAGGATAATGTTCGTGCAACAGGCCGTACTTCTATGGGCGTGATCGGCATGGATCTGGATGAGGATGATCTGATTGTCGGCATGCAGGTCAGCAGCCAGGGCGAAGCAGTGCTTATCGTATCCGAAAAAGGTCTCGGAAAGCGAACCATGCTGGAAGAATTTAATGTTCAGAATCGCGGCGGCAAGGGCCTTAAATGCTATAAGATCACAGATAAGACAGGTCTTGTTGTGGGTGTAAAATGTGTCAACGCAGAAGATGAGCTGATGATCATTACAACCGGCGGTATCATTATCCGTATGCCGGTAGAAGGCATTTCTATTTTGAAGCGTATCACTTCAGGGGTTAAACTGATCCAGCTGGATGAAGGCTCTGTAGTTGCAAGTATTGCAAAGATCCGTGAAGATATGAAAGACGATGAGGAGACTTCAGACGAACAGTCAGAAGAGGACGGGATGACAGAAGAAGTTTTAGAGACCGATTCAGTGGATAATTCTGAGGAAAATGAAACAGAATAGTTGGATGAATGGTTCTGATTGTGGATAAGTCCTCTGAAAAAAATCAGAAATGTGGAAAAAGGGCCGCAGCATCGTGAAAAAATGCTGCGGCCCTTTGTTTTTGGTATTAACAGTGAAAGAAAAGCATATGCTTCCTTTGGAGATAATGGCTGATCAATGCGTATGCGCATCGATATATTCAGTTCGCGTCTTTGAATAAATAATCTTTTGACTGCTGTAAAGACCATAGTATCCGGACAGCATATAACTGACAGCAATGGTAATCAGATAATAGGGCATCCCTTCAAAGCCAAACAGTTCGAAGGAAATCAGCAAGGAGGTAATCGGGCTGTTGGTCACACCGCAGAACACACCGACCATACCGCAGCCGGCGCAGAGAGCAGCAGGAAGACCGAGGATTGGACCGATTACACAGCCCAGAGTGGCACCGATAAAGAACGAAGGAACGATTTCGCCGCCTTTAAATCCGGCACCCAGGGTAGCTGCTGTAAAAATAATCTTCATCATAAACGCCCATGGCGGAACAGAGCCTTCAAAGCAGCGAGCAATCATCGGCATGCCGGCACCATTGTAATCATTGGTATGTAAAAGCAGTGTCAGAAGAACAACAATTAAACCGCCGACAAAAACGCGAAGATACGGGTTGGCAATGTATTTCTTGTATGTATGCTCGGAAAGATGCAGGGCAATACAGAAGACAACACTGATGGCGGCAAAAGCAGCTGCAGCAAGAATTGTATGACCGACGGTAAGGGCTGTCAGAACCGGGAGATCCGTAATCGGAAAAACTTCCGGCATAGCGCCAAAATGTCTGGCCAGCATGGAAGCTGTCAGAGATGAAATAACACATGGTACCAAGGCAGAATAATGCATAATGCCGACGCTGATGACTTCCATAGAAAATACTGCGGCAGCCATCGGGGTACCGAATACAGCTGAGAAGCAGGCACTCATGCCGCACATAATCATCAGTTTCTTATCTTTTTCATCAAAATGAAAGGTCTGAGCCAGAAAATCACCGAGACTTCCGCCAATCTGCAGGGCAGCACCTTCACGACCGGCCGAACCGCCGAACAGATGGGTGATCAGCGTTGATACTAAGATTAGAGGTGCTACTTTAACAGAAATATGGTTGTCCGACTGGATGGAGGACAGAACCAGATTGGTTCCGGTATTGTTGTACTGACCGCTTACCCTGTAGAGAAAAATAATCAGCAGACCGGCAAAGGGCAGCAGGTAAATGAGTATGGGGTGAGCGGTTCGGCAGCCGGTCACAAAACTCATGGCATAATAAAAAAGTGTTCCGACGGCTCCTACGAGAAGGCCTGTAAAGACGGCTGTAATCAGCCAGCGGATCAGTAAGATGACATTTTTTACAGATGGGGTAAAAAATGTTTTTAAATGTTCGATTTGGTCCTTGAAATTCATCGTTTTATCTCCTGTTAAAGATTTAGTAAAGATAAATTTATTATAGTGATTGTTGCACTGAAATGCAAGGGAATAAGGGGTTTTAAGCTTATTGACATCAAAAAAACGTCATTATATAATAAATTTATCTGCTTAAAAAGTTACGGAGGAAGCTATGAGAGAAATCAGTTGTAATGCGATTATCAGCAGTATCAAAGAAATGTGTATTCAGGCCACCCATTATTTGTCAGATGACATGAAGTCTGCACTTTACAAAGGTGTGGAGAAGGAAGAATCTCCGCTCGGACGTCAGATTCTGGAGCAGTTGTGCGAAAATTTGACGATTGCAGGGGAAGATATGATCCCAATTTGTCAGGATACGGGTATGGCTGTTGTTTTTGTTGAAATCGGGCAGGAAGTACATATTACGGATGGTGGTCTTGAGGATGCCATCAATGAGGGCGTCAGACAGGGATATGTTGAAGGCTATCTGAGAAAGTCTGTTGTCAGTGATCCGATTGAAAGAGTGAATACTCAGGATAACACACCGGCTATCATTCATTATTCTATTGTTCCGGGCGATAGATTCAGAATCACATTGGCACCGAAAGGATTCGGAAGCGAGAATATGAGCCGCGTTGTCATGCTGAAACCGGCAGATGGTATAGAAGGTGTGAAGAAAGTAATTTTAGAGACAGTTGATCTGGCAGGACCGAATGCCTGTCCGCCGATGGTGATCGGTGTTGGTGTCGGTGGTGATTTTGAAAAATGTGCCATCATGGCCAAGCATGCATTGACACGAGCAGCAGGTGAGCATTCCTCTGTACCTTATGTACGTGCATTGGAGGAAGAGATGTTGGATAAGGTGAACCGACTTGGAATCGGACCGGGTGGTTTAGGCGGAACAGTGACGGCATTTGCAGTGAATATCGAGACATATCCGACGCATATTGCAGGACTGCCGGTAGCAGTTAATATATGCTGTCATGTGAATCGACATGTGACAAAAGAATTATAGGAGGCGGTGATGATGGACAGACATATAAAGGCACCATTAAATGATGATGAAGTGAAGATGCTGAAAGCCGGAGATTATGTATATATATCAGGTACCATTTATACGGCCAGGGATGCAGCACATAAGAGAATGTATGAAGCCCTTCAGAATGGGCAGGAAGTACCGATGCCCCTGAAGAATAATATTGTTTATTACATGGGACCGTCACCGGCCAGAGAAGGACGTCCGATTGGTTCGGCCGGACCGACAACCAGCAGCAGAATGGATAAGTATGCACCACTTCTCATGGACCAGGGATTAAAGGGTATGATCGGAAAAGGAAAGCGTTCTGCAGAAGTTCGGGAAGCAATTGTGAGAAATGGCGCTGTTTATTTTGCAGCAGTCGGAGGGGCAGGCGCACTTTTATCTAAAGCAGTTAAAAAGGCAGAAGTGATTGCTTATGATGACCTAGGAACAGAGGCAATCAGGAAACTGGAAGTGGAGAATCTTCCTGCAATCGTGGTCATTGACAGCGAAGGCAGTTACTTATATGAAGACGTAGCAAAAAAATATCGAAAAATTTAAAAAAGTTGTTGACAAAAGGTTACAGTACCTGTATAATAACAAATGCTCACTGCAATGACGGTGAGGACTGGAGAAATACTCAAGAGGCCGAAGAGGCGCCCCTGCTAAGGGTGTAGGTCGGGCAACCGGCGCGAGGGTTCAAATCCCTCTTTCTCCGCTGGAACATTTCCAGAAAACTTTGAAAAAACTTTTTAAAAATAAATTAAAAAAGTGCTTGACAAAGTTTGAAAGAAATGATATCCTATAACGGTCGGTGCAAAACACTGACTAAGAGAAAAGAACATTGATAACTAAATAATAAAACAATCCCGAAAATTCCTAAAAAGAATTTTTAAGAACACAAACCAAAGTAAAACGGGAAGAGATAACAGCTAGCTGTGAATCTTAACCAAAATCAAACATGAGAGTTTGATCCTGGCT
>ENA-OQKY01000397-OQKY01000397.1-human-gut-metagenome-genome-assembly--contig:-NODE-397-length-46476-cov-5.060864_pt1 | contig 46476 bp, 46 predicted proteins | sample MGYA00242652_ERZ504805 | MGnify/ENA primary metagenome ERZ504805 (study PRJEB26092, sample SAMD00036400) | human gut metagenome | host: Homo sapiens | study: EMG produced TPA metagenomics assembly of... | reverse complement strand
AAGCAATTTAAAAGGATTTTATGGCAAGCCTGTCTTAATCAAAGCAAAACGTGGTCTGGGATTCCAATATCCAGACCACGTTTTTGTCAATCAATAGCTCACGATTTCGTGATTTTTATTTGTCTTTTAGCACAATATCCGTTATACTAGTAAATAGGAAAAATCAGGAGGTGCGGGATGGCAATCAGTTACAATCGGCTGTGGAAACAGTTGATCGATCATGGTTTGAGCAAAACCGACATGATGCACCGTGCAAAAATCAGCACCAATGTTTTAGCACGATTAAGTAAAGGTGAGCCTGTCTCCATGGACAGCATGGAAAAAATCTGCACCATGCTGGGATGCAATATCGGAGACGTGATGGAATTTATCCCTGATACAGAAAGCGGAGGAATAGATGCATGATTACAGGTGTGATTAAAAATAAAGTAGATAAAATCTGGACGGACATCTGGGCGGGCGGCATTACCAATCCTCTAACCGTCATCGAACAGCTGACCTATCTTATGTTTATCCGCTCTCTGGACGAAAAAGAGCTGGAAACGGAAGAATTTGAGCATATGACTGGCGAGAAGATGGAGAAGATTTTCCCCCAGTCTGCCGTTGGACAGTCCATGCGCTGGAGTAAATTCAAGAACAACGATCCCCGCGATATTTTCAATGTAATTTCCCAGCGGGTCTTCCCTGCCATCAAAAACATGAAACATGGCCGCCTGCCGGACTTCACCGAGCAGGGGGAACTGGTGGAAATCGCCGACGATTCCAGCAGTGATGTGCAGAATGAGACGGCCTTTGCCCGGTACATGAGCGATGCGATGTTCCTGATTCCTACGCCGCAGGTGTTGCAAAAAATCATCACAGGGTTGGATGACCTGTATGAGCATGACATTGCCGATTTGGATATGCAGGGCGACTTGTACGAGTACATGCTGGGCAAACTGGCTACCGCTGGGCAGAACGGCCAGTTTCGCACTCCCAAGCACATCCGGGAAATGATGGTGGAGTTGTTGCAACCCACCCCGAACGACACCATCTGCGACCCGGCCTGCGGCACGGCAGGCTTTCTGGTCTCCGCCGCGGAGTACATTCGCAACCACTACGAGGATACCATGACTTCCGAGCAGTGGGAGCCCTTTGCTGGGGATGCCTTCACCGGCTTTGACACAGACCGCACCATGCTGCGCATTTCTGCGATGAACCTGATGCTGCACTCCATCAGCCACCCGGAGATTGACTACAAGGACAGCGTTTCCAAGCAGAACCAGATCAGCGACAAGTTTACCATGTGTCTGGCAAATCCGCCTTTCAAGGGCACCGTGGACGCGGAAAGCATCAACGACAACCTGAAAGCCGTGACCAACACCAAAAAGACCGAGCTGTTGTTTCTGGCCCTGTTCCTGCGGATGCTGAGAAAGGGTGGTCAGTGCGCCTGCATCGTGCCGGACGGCGTGCTTTTCGGCTCCTCCAAGGCGCACAAAGCTATTCGCAAAGAACTGGTGGAGAACCATCAGCTGCGGGCGGTGATCTCTATGCCCTCCGGCGTGTTCAAGCCTTATGCGGGCGTGTCCACGGCGGTGCTGGTGTTCACCAAGACCGGAGCGGGCGGCACGGAAAATGTGTGGTTCTATGATATGAAAGCCGACGGTTTTTCCTTGGACGACAAGCGCAGCGAAATTGCGGAAAATGACATTCCCGACATCATCGAGCGGTTCCACCATCTGGACCAGGAAGCTGACCGCCAGCGCACAGAGCAGAGCTTTCTTGTGCCGAAACAGGAAATCGCAGACAACGACTATGACCTGTCCATCAACAAGTACAAAAAGGTGGAGTATGTGCCGGTGGAGTACCCCTCTATCACAGAACTGATGGCAGACCTGCATGAGCTGGAACTGGAGATTACCGCAGGGCTGGCGGAATTGGAGGAGATGCTATGATGGCGAGGTTAGAAGAAATTTGTGCGATAAATATGGGACAGTCTCCGGATTCTTCCACATACAACGAAGATGGTAACGGCCTTCCGTTTTTTCAGGGAAATGCAGATTTTGGAGAGATTTATCCTGCGGTTCGTATGTGGTGCTCTGAGCCAACCAAAATAGCACGGGAAAAAGATATTTTAATCTCTGTTCGTGCACCAATTGGCGCGTTGAATATCGCAAATTGTGAATGCTGTATAGGCCGAGGGTTAGCTGCTTTAACGGTAAACGAGGATATTTGTGCTCAGGAATATTTATGGCATGCGTTATCAGGTAAGGTTGACGAACTAAATTCCAAAGGTACTGGAAGTACATTCAAGGCCATTAATAAAAAAACACTTTCTGAAACAGAAATTCCCCTTCCACCCATTGACGAACAGCGCAAAATCGCGGCGATTCTGGACAAAGTGAGCGACCTGATTGCGAAACGTCAACAGCAGCTGGATAAGCTGGATGAGATGATCAAGGCAAGGTTTATGGAGATTTTTGGAGATTCAGAAACTAACACCAAAAATTGGCGTGTTTTGCCGATGTCTAAAATATGTTCTGTAGGTTCAAGTAAGCGTATTTATCAAAGCGAACAATCTTCTTCTGGTGTCCCTTTTTGGAGAATTTCTGATTTAACCAGCCTAATCACCACAGGAACAGTTACCCCTGAGTTATATATACCTGAAGAACGGTATAAAGAACTCAAGACGCAAGGACAAGTTCCTGCCCCTGGTGATATATTGATAACTTCAAGAGGAACACTTGGGCAATGTTATATTGTAAAAGTAAATGATAGATTTTACTTTCAAGACGGGATGATTAGCTGGCTTTCTGGATATATGGATGGTGTAACCCCGCTATATATTTCGTATCTGTTTACAATGCCAGGATTTAGAAAGCAAATAGATTCCATGCAGGCAGGTTCAACTGTTGCCTATTTATCTATAACAATGATAAAAAAACTCAAAGTGATGTTGCCTGACATAGAAAGTCAACAACAGTTCGCTTCTTTCGTCAGCAAAACGGAGAAAACAAAAACCACCATCAGCCGCAGCCTCGAAAAGCTTGAAACGTTGAAAAAGGCGCTGATGCAGGAATACTTTGGGTGAGGTAAGAAAATGGAAGAATATAAATTAACACTGGGGATGGAACCCACAGACGATTATAAAAAAGCAAAGCAGGATTTGATTCAGGCAATGAGATCAATTCAAAAATTATCCCCTCAACAGCAGCAAATGTTGGCAGAGGAGTTATTTGGAGCAGCAAATGTTATGGTTTTGAGTCAAATACTACGCCAGTATCTGAGGTGAATATAAAGTATGTTAGAGTTTATAAAAGATAACTGGGCAAACATTTTGCTTATTATCGTAGGTAGCTTTGCCCTTGCAACTTACATATTGCAGGAACGGAAGAAAAAGATTGATGCAGCTTCTCTTATCGTCCTTCAAATCGATGAATTCCAGGAGCGGTTAAGGGAAATCTCTACTTTCATTGTTGACGGACAATTAAACGAAACGGCGTTCTATGAATCACTACCCTTGATGGATACGGATTATTGGAACAAGTACAAACATTACTTTGTCCGAAAAATGGACGCGACCAGCTATACAGCACTGAATCAACTATATGAGTATGTGTCAGAGATTCAGGAACAACAGATGCTCATGAAGGCTTTCCAAAAGAATTCCTTTCAGATAACACAAAATGTTTTGGCAAATATAGAATCGCAGTTTATTGTGGCCGATCTTAATAATGCTTGCACCGGAGTTACAGCGCAAAATATCACTTCTGCTATGGGAAATATGATTCCGAAAGGCGTTTCAGAAGCAGATCGAAATACGCTTAACGCAATGGTGCAACAAATAGCGGCACAGAATCCCAATTTTGATATGAATCGTTTTTGGAGCCTCTATAATCAGCAAAGAATTTGGACGAAGTCTATCATTAACCAAGGGGCATTAACTTCTTATACCCCTGTCCAAATTCGTATAAGTTTAGAGAAAATGCTAAAGAAATATTCGATGCTTGAAATTAGCGGAACAGAAGGCTATCAAATGCTCAAAAAGACTTCTAAACAAAAGTTTTAAGCAAGTGAGAGGTCTATTATGGAAGAAGATGTTACAAAGATATATGAGGAATATTCGGAGGAACTTCTGTTTTGCAAATATTTTATAGCTGAAAAGTTAAAACATCATGCTGAGATGGGTAGATGTGGAGAAAACATTCTCAAAAAATGTCTCCAGGAACGGTTTCAAATGCTAGAATTTGTTACCGGCTTTATTGCTTGGGCTAATCATCAAAGCCCACAATGTGACATCATCGTATGTAGGAAAAATTTTTATAGACGTCAACTAGCTGGAGACATTTTCCTGGTTGAACCAAATGATTGCATAATGGTTATAGAAGTTAAGGGAAATGCTACCTTGGATGATTTAACAGAAACGATTGAAAAAAATAAATTTTTCCAATTGCATGATGAAACAAAACATATAAAATTAGCGATGTTTGCTTTTAAAACTCGTATTGGAAAACAACGATTGTATAAAGAGTTCGGTTATAAATATGACAGAAGTACAAAAGGATATATCCAGGAACGGCTTCCAGAAGAAAAGACATTAGACTATTTTGTATGCTTACATAGAGAGAGCCTAACTAGCTCAGCACGGGATAAACAAGTATTCTTCTTGAAAGATGGGCAAGATCGGCAGTTCTATGTACTAGATAACCATTTTCCAATAATGCAGAATTTTTCGAGGCTAATACAAAGCTTGCAGAATTAGGGCTAGATAAAATGATGATTTCTTGATCGATTTTAGTTTTAGTGCTGAGACCGCGACGCTGAGAAGATTTGAATATAGGAAATATTGGTGGGAGCAACATTGTCATGGAATATACAGAGGTTTTAGACAAGCAAATCACGAGAAAACAACATTATGTCCCCAAGGCTTACTTAAAAAACTTTTCTGTGAGTAATCAAAAATCAGAACAAGTTTATGTTGTTTTTGCTAATGATGAAAATGCAAAAATGGTTTCAATCGACAATATTTGCTGTCGTTCTTACCTATATGATCAAATTGCAATTGATCCAGATAGCAAAACTCATGTTTTTGCAGCACCAAATGAGATCGAGAACAGTTTTATCGAACTGGAAGGCGAATACGCAACAATTATCTCAAAGATAAAAAATGCTTTACGAGATTCAGATGAATTTGAGTTGGCGCGGGTGGAAATTAATAAACTAAGGCAATTTATGTCATCACTACTGTTTAGAAACCCTGTTTTTGTACATCTGTCAAATTATATTGTTGATACACAATACAAAAACGATCCGCAGCATATTAAACATGTAAAGGACATTTTTCCTGATGTACCGCAAAATGTTTACCTGTCTATGCTGGCAAACGAGTTTTTGAAGATAAACATTGCTCCGGATGTTGGCTTGTTTCCTCGGGCTTTGGCTGAGACAATGAAGGAATCGCAACTGTGTATTTTTAAAGCCAAAGGTTCCGTATTTGTTACAAGCGATATGCCGGTAGTCAATATTTACGGTGAAAAAGATGGTATAGAATATGACTTGCTTGGTATGCCAATTACGCCAGAATTATTTTTAGCGTTTGTCGATACTGTTCAGCGCGTTCCCAGAATAATCATAATTGATGACAACAGTGTAAAGCGCATGAACAGCAAGCAGATAAATAAAGAGCTGTTAATTTCTAACCGTATAGACTTATTATCGTATATTGATTTTTCAATAGATGCCGACAAAGAAGATGATGAACAGGTTTACCAACTACTTCATACAGATAAGGAAACCGCGTTGAAACAATATGAGGACATGATGAGTTCAAAAGAAATAAAATACTGGAGATGATGTGATGACTAACTTCTCCTTTCTCAAAGCCAAAACTGAATATGCCCTCTTCGCCCCCGCCTGCATGGAAGCTGAGAAAATTTATGTTTCTGCTCCTGCCATGTGTGCAGTAGGCTGCCGTAAGGCATTGGAGCTGGCAGTAAAATGGGTATATGCAGCGGACAAGTCCATGAAAATGCCCTACAAAGACAATCTGCAATCCCTCATTCATGAGCCAACTTTCCGCTTCGCTGTGGACTCCGACACTTGGGGCAAGATGCCTTTTATCATCAAGTTGGGCAATCTGGCGGTACATACCGAGCGCAGCGTTCAGCCAAGTGATGCGCTTGCTTCTCTGCGCGGTCTGTTTGAGTTTGTGCAGTGAATCGACTATTGCTATGGCGCGGACTATCAGGAGCGCACCTTCGACGAGAATCTTGTCCCCACCGGAAAGGTGGCGGTGGACACCCGGAAAATCAAGGAACAGGAAAGTCTGCTGGACCAGAAAGATGCCGAGATCGAGGCGCTGCGCAAGCAAATCGAGCAGATGTCCACCCGATACACCGCCGAAAAGGAGCAGCATCAGAAGGAACGCACCTTCCAGCCGGAGGACCTCTCGGAATTCAAGACCCGCAAAATCTACATCGACGTGGACCTCAAACTGATGGGCTGGAAGTTCACCGGCCCAGATGCTGATGTACAGGAGGAGTATCGTGTGGAGGATATGGCCGGGATGCCAGGTCAGCCTGGCTTCTGCGACTATGTGCTGTTTGGAAAGGACGGCCTGCCCCTGGCGGTGGTGGAAGCCAAGCGCACCAGCAAGGACCCAAACATTGGACGCAAACAAGCGGTTTTGTATGCGGATTGTCTGGAACGGAAATTTGGCCGCCGCCCCATGATGTTCACCACCAATGGCTTTGAAACCTACTTCTGGGATGACCAGACCGCCCCGCAACGGAAGGTCAGTGGCATTTTCAGCAAGGATGACCTGCAAAAGCTGATGAACCGGCGCACCGAGCGGATGGATTTGATGAGCGTTTCCATTGATGACAAAATCACTGACCGGTATTACCAGAAGGAAGCCATCCGAGCGGTGTGCGAACAGATTACGCAGGGGTTCCGCAAGCATCTGCTGGTGATGGCCACCGGCACCGGCAAAACCAGAACCGCGTCCAGCCTGACCGATGTGCTCAGCCGAGGCAAATGGGTGACCAACATTCTGTTTCTGGCCGACCGCACCGCGCTGGTGAAGCAGGCAAAGGACGATTTCAAGAACTATCTGCCGGATATGTCCCTGTGCAACCTCTGCTCCAACAAGGACGACCGGAACGCCCGCATTGTGTTCTCCACCTATCCGACCATCCTCAACGCCATTGATGACACCAAGTCCAAGGACGGGCGGCAGCTGTTTACTCCGGCGCACTTCGACCTGATTATCATTGACGAAAGCCACCGGAGCATCTTCAAAAAGTACCGGGCCATCTTTGAATATTTTGACGCCTTCATGGTGGGTCTGACCGCCACGCCGAAGACCGATGTGGATCGGAACACCTACGACTTTTTCGAGATGGAACACGGCGTGCCCACCTATGCCTATGATTATGAAACGGCGGTGCAACAGGACCATGTGCTGGTTCCCTATTACAACTACGAGGTCAAGATCCGTTTTCTGGAAGAAGGCATCTCCTATGATGATTTGTCCGAAGAGGACAAAGAGCGATATGAGGATGATTTCATCGAAGACGGTCAGTTGCCAGACTTTATCCCCTCTGCTGCCCTCAATAAATTTGTGTTCAACGAAACCACCGTGGACATCGTACTGCAAGACCTGATGGACCGGGGTATCAAGGTGGCGGGCGGCGACCGTCTGGGGAAAACCATCCTGTTTGCCCAGAACAAACGCCACGCGGAGTTTATTCTGGAGCGGTTCAATAAGCTGTACCCCAGTACCGGGGCAGCTTCGCCCAGCGGGTCATTTGCGACGACGCCTATGCCCAGACCATCATTGATGATTTCAAGCAGCCGGAAAAAGAACCGCACATTGCCGTATCGGTGGACATGATGGACACCGGCATCGACGTGCCGGAATGCGTCAATCTGGTGTTTTTCAAAAAGGTTCGGTCAAAGGCAAAGTTCTGGCAGATGATTGGCCGCGGCACCCGGCTATGCAAAGGGCTGGCCTGCGTGGACCAGATTGACGGAACCTATACCGACAAGCGGCGCTTTCTGATTTTTGACTACTGCGGCAACTTCGAATACTTCCGGCAGCACAAAGAAGGCTACGAAACCAGAGAAACCAAAACGCTGTCGGAAAACATCTTCGGCAAACAAATCAAAATCGCCATGGCGCTGCAGGAAAACACCTTTGTCGGTGAGGATTATCAGGCATGGCGCAAGGAGATTGTCAACACCTGTCACAAGCAGGTGATGGCGCTCAACTCAGACCTGATTGCCGTAAAATTGCGGATGCAGTATGTGGAGAAATATAAAAAGCCGGAAGCCTTCGTGTCCATAAGCGAAGGTGACAAGGGCGAGTTGCTCACACAGATTGCACCTCTGGTACGCTCAGACGAGGCTGACGAGTTTGCAAAGCGGTTTGATAATTTCATGTATGGCCTAATTCTGGCACACATCGAGCAGATGCCCGCTTTCCAGTATGCAAAAAAGCAACTGTGCGACACCGCTTCCCTACTGGAGCGTAAGGCCAGCATTCCGCAGATCAAGGCAAAGTTGCCCATGCTTCAGGAGATTTACACCGATGCATTTTGGGACGCGAATGATATTTTGCTGTTTGAGCAGGTTCGGAAGGAGCTGCGGGAGCTGATCCGATTTTTAGATGAAGGTGGCGTAGCACAGAGGCAGATTGTCACAAAGCTGACTGACCCGATTATTGACAGTCAGGAGGGTGTCCAGCTGGAAGCTGCCTATGACTTTGAAGACTACCGTGCCAAGGTCAATCGCTATGTGAACGAGCATGGAAATACGCTGGCCATATATAAGCTGACCCATAATATTCCGCTGGCTATGGGCGATTATCAGGAACTGGAGCGGGTGCTAACTAGCGAATTGGGCAGCAAAGAAGATTATGTCCGAGAGTTTGGCGACACACCCTTTGGCTTGCTCATTCGCAAGATCGCTAAGCTAGATCATGAAGCGGCTATGCAGGCGTTTTCCGCTTTTATCAATGACCAATCTCTGAATCAAAAGCAGATTGCTTTTGTAAACAAAATCATCAATCATATTGAGTTGAACGGATATATGGAAAATGTCGCAGAGCTGACCAAGCCACCGTTTGACAAGCCAATCAGTTTTATCAAATTGTTTGATGCAAAAACCAGAACCGCTTTGATGGAGACTATCAATCAGGTTCGAGAAAACGCGGTTCAAATTACAGCGTCATAAACAATGAACCAGGCACGGAAATTCACCCTTATTCTGGGTGGATTTTCGTGCCTGGTCTTTTCTGTTCGGGTATGGGGGCACCATTGTGCAGGAGCAGGATGGATAGCCACTGCACGGACAGGCGAGGTGTCCAGAGGGGCAAAGCCCCTTTGGCTCTGGGTCATCCAAAAGGGGCGAGTAGCATCCCTGTTGGCAAAGGGAGTCTAGAGGGGAACAGCGTTCCCCTTGGCGGGAGGTTTCCAAAGGAGGGCAGTGCCTTCCTTGGCACACGACTTTCCTTCGGAAAGTCTAGTGTGTTATACCTTTGCTTCCGTCTGACGCGGGAAAGGGGTTGACGGTGTACTCTGCGGTGCGGCAGAGGGTGGCGGCAAACGATTTTTCGCGGCAGTAGGACAGGCGGATTTTGTGATGTGAGCTACAGCACAAACGCAGGATTTTTGAGAAACAAAATCCGCCTGTCCGGAAAAGGAAGCAGAGGTATATAAAAGCCTTCGTCCCACCACAGCGCTGCCTTTGTTTCAGCGTTTCTTCCGCTTTCCCTTGCCGTGGGTCATGGTCGTTTTCCCACGCTGGCTGATGGGAGTTTTCAGGTGTTTGGACAGCTTTAGTACCTCGATCAAGTTGACAAATTGTTCCATTGTGATGGCATCGTAATCAATCCCCAATGTGGAAAGCAGTGCTTTCGCTTTCTTTTCCTCGGAGCTTCCCTCAAAGTTCATCGCATCCTGTAACTGATCCTGCATAGTTGCTGCAAGGGAGATTTCATCCGCCGTCATGGTGTCGGGGCGGTGTTCACTCCGAATGTCACGAAGGATACCTTTCAGATCATCCGCAATCAGGCTTCCGAAATATTCATCTTCCCGAATCTGCGCCACTTCTAATGTCCGCAGATGCAGGTCATTTTCTTCGCCGCCATTTTTCATCAATGCCATCTGCCGGACAGCTTCCAGCACGGCATTCATATCGTTGACCCGCATATCCGCGATCCGGTCAACGTAAATCTCAGCGTCCAGCATGAACCGCTGGAAATCCTTGTGGCAGATCAGCTCCGACAGCAGCCGGTGGTTGAACTTGCCCGTTTTCAATACATCAATCGAAGCATCACCCAAATGCAGCTCATGCAGAGCTGTGTTTGGGTGATTTTTTGTTTCCGTCCGCCCCATCAGATAGTCGCAGGAAACACCGTAATAGTCAGCCAGCACCAAAATGCTATACGGGCTGATGTCCTTGCCGTTATCCGATTCATATTTGCCGAGTGCGGATTTTGAGATGCCCACCTCGGCGGCAAGCTGCTCCAACGTCAGCTTTTGTGCTGTTCGTAAATCCTTCAAACGTTCCCCGATTGTCAGCTTAACCTGCATACACCAGCCTCCTTTGCAGCTTTTTCTGTATTGTATCATGCTTTTTCGCTTTTGTCTAAGAGCGTGGAAAAATCCTACTTTCATCCCACTTTTCCTACCTCTCGGATATACGGGAAAGAGCCTGTTTTCTTACTAAAATTTAGACGTAAACCACGCAGTACCTTGAAAATTTTATGACCGTCCGATGAGGATATGCTTTCCAGAGAAGTATCGCATTCAGCGTACCAAGGAAGAGACAACGCCAGGGTAAGGACTCGGGCAGGAACGGCATCGGGTAGAACGGCGAAGTTCAATTGTTTTATAGGAGGAAACAGGTATGGATTTATTTACACAAGTCAAGATGGCAGTTTCCGTAAAAGAGGCTGCCGAATACTATGGATTGGAAGTAAAACGTGGCAGCATGGTCTGCTGTCCCTTCCACAATGACCGTACACCCAGCATGAAGCTGAACGAGGATTACTTTTACTGCTTTGGCTGTGGGGCAACTGGTGACGTGATCGACCTTGTGGCAAAGCTGTTCAACCTGAGTAGCTATGACGCAGCGAAAAAGCTGGCGGATGACTTTGGGATCGACCCGGACAAGCCTCCGGCTGCGGCAGCGCTGCGGAAAACAAAATATCCGCTGGCAAAGACGTTCCAGAATGAGACGCTGCATTGTCAGCGGATATTGTGCGATTATCTGCATCTTTTGGAGCATTGGAAGATGCAGTACGCACCCAAAACGCCGGAGGATACTCTTGATGACCGCTTTGTGGAAGCCTGCCAGATGCTCGATTATATCGAGGATCTGACAGATATTTTAACCTTTGCGGAACTGGAGGCTCGTGTGAAAACTGTGGATATGCTTCAAAAGGACGGCATGATTGACCGGCTGGAAGAACGCCTGAAAAGGACGGCAAAGGAGGTGGATGCCCGTGACGAAACGGAAATCGGCTGATTTAGACGCGCCCATCTGGTTTGACGGCACGAATATTAACGAGGCACTGTTCTGTGATGAATTTCTGAACAGCCGGAAAATCATCTTTGCCAACGGTGCTTTCTTCACGCCGGACGGCAGGGTGACCGACGATCTGCCGCTCCGGGGCGAAATCTATGAGAAACTGAAATGCTGCGCTGTGAACAATATCCCTCGAAAGATCACCAACATTCTGGAAGTGATGAAGCTAGCAGCTCATGTAGAGGACTTTACACCGGAAGCAGATAGAGTCCATCTGGCAAACGGCACTTTGAAGCTGGACGGCAGTTTCACCGAGGGCAGACCGACCATTGTACGGAGCAGACTGCCGGTGGCATACCGCCCTGACGCACCGGCTCCCGTTCGGTGGCTTTCCTTTCTGGATGGACTTCTTTACACGGAGGACATTCCAACCTTACAGGAGTTTATTGGCTATTGCCTGATTCCCAGCAATAAGGGGCAACGCATGATGGTGATTAAGGGAAACGGTGGTGAAGGAAAATCGCAGATCGGAGCTGTGCTGGGTGCGCTTCTCGGCAGCAACATGAAGGACGGCAGCATCGGTAAAATTTCTGAAAACCGGTTTGCCCGCGCGAATCTGGAACACATTCTGTTGTGTGTGGATGACGATATGCGAATGGAAGCACTGCGGCAGACCAACTATGTCAAGTCCATCGTGACCGCCCAAGGAAAAATGGATGTGGAGCGCAAGGGCAAGCAGAGCTATCAGGGCTGGATGTTTGCCCGGCTGCTGGCGTTCTCCAATGGCGATCTGCAAGCGCTATATGACCGAAGCGACGGATTTTACCGCCGCCAGCTTGTACTGACCACCAGGGAAAAGCCTGTGGGACGGATAGATGATCCCGACCTTGCGGAGAAAATGAAAGCTGAAGCCGAGGGCATCTTCCTGTGGGCGTTTGAGGGCTTGCAGCGGCTGGTTGCCAACAACTTCAAATTCACAGAGAGCCAGCGTACGCGGGATAATCGGGAGGCAGTCAAGCGGGATAGCAACAACGTCTTTGATTTTCTGGAATCCGAGGGCTATATCCGGCTGAAGGCGGACTGCACCATCAGCTCTAAAGACTTGTACGAAATTTACCGGATGTGGTGTGAGGAAAATAATCTGACACCGTTAAAGCGCCGCAGCTTCAGCGAGAGTGTGATTGCGAACCAAAGCAAGTACAATCTTGAATACTGCAACAAGATCACCAATGCTGCCGGAAGGCGTGTATGGGGCTTCTTCGGTATTGAAGCGATTGCCAGACCTAATATAAACGGGTTTTCTGATGTTTCAGAGCATACGTACGTACCGGAGGACTGGCGATGATTTTTCTGCGACTGCGCCGTGTACGTATGTACGTTTTGCTTTTCCTGAAACGCCGCTATATGAAAAACTCTGACCGGCAAAGCCTATATTTTCGGGCACGAAATCAAGCTAAGTGAAATCCGTAAATTATTTGACTGATGGCTGAAATGGTTTTACGGAATCGCGCTTCTCGGAACAGCAAAGCAGATGCGCGGAAACATGGGAAATCACACGGTTTAGAGCAAAGCCACACGGAACAGAAAAGTCGATAGGTGTTACCTGTGAACAGGACATCATAACGGCGATTCTGAGCGGATTTGATGGCAACAGAATTTTTCACGATGCAGCGAAGCGGATGCGCCGAATGGCGTGCTGGCTTCGCTTTTTCATCATCTGAATTTTGGAGGGAATTTGAATATGAGTGTACGCAATGAAATCAAGGCGCAGATCGTCCGCGCCGGTTTTACGATGCAGGAGGCTGTTGACCTGCTACATGATGAATATGGCTGGTCGGACAGCGTTTCCAATTTGTCTGCCAAGTTGCAGCGGGAGAGTATCCGCTATAAGGAGGTTGTCGAGCTTGCCGACGCACTGGGATATGACCTGATCTGGCAGAAACGGAGGGGGAAATAAATGAGTAAGCCGCAGTTTGCGATTCTCCGCTTTGCCAAGTACAAAGGACCGGAGATTTCCAATATTGAGGCGCATAATGAGCGCACAAAAGAGGAATACGCCAGTAATCCCGACATTGATAAGAGTCGCAGCCACCTGAATTTTCATCTGCTGGAACCGGAACGTAAATATCGGGCGGAAGCAGAGCGGCAGATCAAGGATGCCGGTTGCCGCACCCGGTCAGACAGCGTTCGACTGGTGGAGGCTCTTGTGACCGCAACGCCGGAGTTTTTCAAGGGTAAGAAGAAAGCTGACATCGAAGCATATTTTCAGGAGGCATTGGATTTCATCCGGGAACACCAAGACCCGAAAACAATTATATCCGCCGTGGTGCATATGGACGAGAAAACGCCCCATATGCACCTTTGCTTTGTCCCGCTGACGGAGGATGGGCGGCTCTGTGCAAAAGAAATCGTAGGCAACAAGAAAAAGCTGACGCAGTGGCAGGACAGGTTTTGGGAGCATATGGTCAAAAAATACCCCGATTTGGAGCGCGGCGAGAGTGCCGGTGAAACCGGACGCGACCATATCCCACCGCGGGTATTCAAGGAGATGACCCGCCTGACCAAGCAGAAGGCCAAGCTGGAAGAATTGCTTTCAGGCGTCAATGCGTTCAATGCCAAGGGGAAAGCAGCAGAAATCGGCGCTTTTTTGGACAAGTATATCCCGGCTGTGGAGCAGATGCACACGACACTGAAAAAGTACAATACGGCGTTCACGGTCACGACTGCCGAAAATAAAAAGCTGAAAAAGAAAACGGAGCAGTTGGAGCAGTCGCTGGACAAAGCCACGCAGGAAAGCACCTTGAAAAAGCTGGCTGACGCCAAGCTGCATCGGGATTATGAGGACGCCGTCACCGTACTGGATCGTATTCCGAAGGAAGTGCTGGCGGCATATACACACAGAACGGAGAAAGAGAGGGAGACTGCCTATGGTAGATGAATGGAGCGGTTTCGCCGCTTTGCTGGCAAATTTGATTGAAAAGTATGCCGTGGTTCTGAATCTCGATGCGCTGCCCGATCTCGTCATAGAGGGAGCCGTGTCTGAAAAAGATGATGCCGATAAGAATATTCACGAAAACGATATTGAACCCGCGAAAGCGGCATGATATAATCGTCATGAAATAAGTGTCCAAACTGCCATTGCAGGAGCAAAAGCTCCTGCAATGGCAGAAAACGAGGTGAAGTGACCATGGAACGCTGGGAGAATGAGCAGAACAATTCTGAAATGATGATTTATACCACAGAGGATGGCTTGACAAAGATCGAAACGACCTTCGACGGCGATACGGTTTGGCTGTCCATTGACCAGATGGCGGAGCTGTTTCAGAGAGACAAGTCTACCATTTCCAGACATATCAAGAACATTTTCGCTGAGGGCGAATTGAAACGAGAAGCAGTTGTTGCAAATTTTGCAACAACTGCCGCTGACGGTAAGACTTATCAGGTGGATTACTATAATCTCGATGTCATCATTTCTGTCGGCTACCGTGTGAAATCTCAGCGCGGCGTGCAGTTTCGTATTTGGGCAACAGGAATTTTGAAGGAGTATATGCGAAAAGGCTTTGCTCTGGATGATGAGCGCCTGAAAAATCTGGGTGACGGCGGATACTTCAAGGAGCTACTGGAGCGTATCCGCGATATCCGCGCTTCCGAAAAGGTATTTTACCGTCAGGTGCTTGAAATCTACGCCACCAGCATTGACTATGACCCAAGAGCGGAAATCTCCGTTCAGTTTTTCAAGAAAGTCCAAAACAAGATTCATTATGCCATTCATGGACAAACCGCGGCGGAGGTCATTTACACACGCGCCGATGCGGAGAAAGAATTTATGGGCTTGACCACCTTTGCGGACAGCCAGCCCACGCTGAAAGAGGCGGTAGTTGCCAAGAACTATCTGAACGAGAAAGAGCTTCGTGCTATGGGGCAGCTTGTGTCCGGCTATCTGGATTTTGCGGAACGACAGGCGGAGCGGGAGCAGGCAATGACCATGCAGGACTGGTCGGAGCATCTTGATCGGATTCTGACCATGAGCGGAGAGCAGCTGCTGATTGGTAATGGAAGTGTCAGCCATAAGCAGGCAATTGACAAAGCAACCGGCGAGTACAGAAAATACAAAGCCCGTACCCTCAGTGAAGTTGAGCGCGATTATCTGGATTCCATCAAGCTGTTGGAGCAGAAAACAGATAAAAAGTAGGCTGAGGCGGAGAAGATATGATGAAAAAAGAAAAGGTAAAAGTCTATATCTATACTCGCGTGTCCACTGCCATGCAGATTGACGGATACTCTCTGGATGCCCAGAAGTCCCGAATGAAAGCCTATGCCGAGTTCAATGACTATGAGATTGTGGGCGAATACGAGGATGCCGGTAAATCCGGCAAGTCCATTGAAGGGCGTGTAGAGTTTAACCGCATGATGGAGGATATCAAGTCCGGCAAAGACGGCGTGTCCTATGTACTGGTGTTCAAACTCTCACGTTTCGGCAGAAATGCGGCAGATGTCTTGTCTACCCTACAGGTCATGCAGGATTTTGGCGTTAACCTGATTTGCGTGGAGGATGGGATCGATTCCTCCAAGGACACCGGAAAGCTGATGATTTCCGTTCTTTCGGCTGTGGCTGAAATTGAGCGTGAAAATATCCGTGTGCAGACAATGGAGGGCAGAATCCAGAAAGCCCGTGAAGGAAAATGGAACGGCGGCTTTGCGCCATATGGCTACAGGCTGGAAAAAGGGCAGCTTTTCATCAATGAGGAAGAAGCTGCGGCAATCCGCGTGATTTTTGACCAGTATGTGCATACGGATACCGGTGCAAACGGTCTTGCAAAATATCTTGCAACCCACGGGATTCACAAAATTCAAAGACAAAACGGAAAAAATCCCTTATTCGATGCGGCGCTGATCCGCAGGATTCTGAAAAATCCGGTATACTGCGGGAAAATCGCCTATGGCAGACGTCGAACGGAGAAGGTGCATGGCACCCGAAATGATTACCGGCTGGTGGAGCAGGACGATTATCTGCTGGTGGACGGCCTGCATGAGGGAATCGTGTCGGAAGAACTCTGGCATGAGGCGCAGGTCAAGCTGCTGGCGCAAGCGGAAAAGTACGAACACGTCAACAGGGACAAAGACACCAAAATTCATCTGCTGTCCGGTATTGTAAAATGTCCGGTCTGCGGTGTGGGAATGTACGGAAACAAAAGCATCAAGCATAAAGCAGATGGTACAAAATACAAGGACTTCTTTTATTACGGCTGCAAGCACCGCACGATGACGCACGGACATAAATGCGATTTCAAGAAACAGATCAATGAAGAACTATTGGACAGCGCCGTTGCGGAGGTTATCGTAAAGCTGGTAAGCAATCCGAAGTTTGCCGCCATGATGCAGGAAAAGATCAGTATGAAGGTGGATACCTCCGCTATCGAACAGGAGATTGCAAACTACGAAAAGCAGCTTCGCCAGAGTTATTCCGTAAAGGCACGGCTGATGGAGGAGATCGATTCCCTCGACTCGGACGATAAGCACTACATCAAACGCAAAGCAGACCTTGATGACCGGCTCTACAAGATGTATGATAAGATCGAGGATACAGAAAACCAGCTCATTGCCGCCAGAGCCAAGAAGATGGCGATCGAGGCGGAAAAGCTGACAGGCGACAACATCTACAAGGTGCTAATTTACTTTGATAAGCTCTATTCCGTCATGGACGATCAGGAAAAGCGGCAGCTTATGGAGGCTCTCATTTCTGAAATCCAGATTTATGAGGAACGCCAGCCCAACGGCCAGTGGCTCAAGTCCATCAAGTTCAAGCTCCCAATCATTGCGGAAGATATGAGCTTGAGTTTGGACAACGATGAACATATCGAGTCAGTAGTATTGATGACTAAGGTACAGAAGTAAATATAAAAAAGGCTTAAAATAAAGCATTTTCGGGTATTCGATAACTTCATGCGAGTTGTACGGATGCCCGATTTTTCCTTTGTAGGAACATAACAAGCGCAGAAATCAGAGGTTGAGTTGACAGGATAAAAATGGCGAGGGTTGAGTGGATAGGAGAGATAAAAAAACCAGTCAAGAAATATTTTCTTGACTGGAGCAGGCTTTAGTTCTGTTCTAAATTTTTGAGTGTTATGCCTTCTGCATTGCACCATGTAGCGTTTCCGCTGAGACTGGCGCCGCCTATGAAGGATGCGGCTGAAGAAGGACTGGAAAAAAGGATATCTTCCATTAAGCAGAAGTTTTCATCAATTTTGTTTGCGTATTTCTTGCGATTGCGCAATGTAGGCTCAGGACAGCTTTTTGTAAGTTTTGAAGTAATCTGACTGCCTTTAAGCACGACAAAACCCTCTGTGGTTCTTTTTCCTGTGGCTTTTACTCCGGAGTGATTAAAATACAGAATCTCATCTGCTGCGTCTGGAATCGCAATTGCAGGAGTGGCAGAAACAGAAGCAGCGGAAGGTGTTATAATGGGGATGAATACCTTATGACCGAGAGTGCCCATGATAATCTTTGCATTATCAATAAACTCTTCAAGCTCGCTTTCTTTTTCTTCCGTAATATTACCGGGTGTTGGATCATTTTCATTTTTAACAACATAGCGCTTAGCTTGCTTAGCTAACCCACAGAAGCGATTTTCAAGATAACTGATTTCCGTAGGGCCAAAGGAGTTGTTAGATGTTGTAAAAACGATTGCTTCTGTCCAGTAATCTTTTCCTGGATTACGCTTGTGTTCCTGCAATCGGTTCAAAATACCCTCGCCGTTTTTTCTTGCCCCAGCTTGTCCGATATAAACAACATCGTCATCAGTATCTTCAGTTTTGCCAAAGAGGCAATATACACCACTTTGTTTAAGGTCTTTCCGTTCCTTACAAAGGTCTAACTCTGTTCTGGGAATTTTATAAGCGACACCTGTCCAGTTGGCAAGAGTACACTTTATACGTCCGTTTGCATCTCCGTCAATGAGAAAGAGATTGATACTTTTTCCATATGCCATGGCAATGTCCTCCAATCAAAAAGAATTTTCTAGCAAACATAGATATGCAGTCTTCTATTTTATAATATCTTTACTCAAACTTCCCACACAGCAGATCACAGACATGCAGCTCACAACTGGGATTAACCTGAGAAAATAAAAATAGCACAAGCCTCTCTTAATTGATATAATGAATTTGCAGAACCCAAAACCGGAAAGAATGGCTTGCACTATGAACATTATACCATCTAATTACTTCAATGAACAGATGAAAGCGTTGTGTGATTGAACGATACCGCACAGACAACAGAATATGCTTAAAACCGCTTGATAGAAGGCTTTTTGAAATGCTGGATTCCGGAAGACAACATCGACCTACGTGTGCGCCGTGACCATGTACCGTATGGTATTTGGGAATGTCAGGACTTGCTTATGACTACCGAGGGCAATGTAGTCCATTACGGATACATTGAGAAATTCATTGAGTCCCTAGGTGATAAATATAACATCCGTGAAATTGCCTATGACCATTGGGGTGCTGTGCATATTAAATGGGGGAACATTTCAATGCGATTTGGTAAGAAAATGTTCCCTAATTCATATTGAGTATTGGGGAGCATTATGCTATAATAATTACACGATTTGTTCCCCGAAGGAGGAAATGCTATGGCAGTTCAATATCAAGATATACAGGAATTACTAAGAAGTCGAGCAGACCTTCATGTAAGATTGAATCTGATGCCTTATGATGGGACACCTGAAATCAAAGAGCGTGGAGATGGAAAATATCTATATGTCAGAAAGCGTGTGGCAGGTAAACAGACATCGACTTATGTAGGCACATATACAGAAGAATTATATAATCTGCTTCTTCGTAACGCGAGAGAAGCCAGAGAAATCAGAAAAGAACTTCGTGGTATAGAAAAGCAGCTTGCTGCCGCCGGATATTCGGAAGATGAACTTTCTGCTGATGTGATAAACAATATTGCATTTGCACGAGCAAATATGAAAATGAATATCTATGATCAGGCTGTTTTGGAGGGTGTTGCTACATCATTCCCACAGACAGAAGAAATCATAGAAAACGGAAAAGTATCTGGTATGACAGCTACTGATGTTCAAAAGATTTTGAACTTAAAACACGCATGGGAGTTTATCCTTGACCGTGATGTGGTTGCCAGTCTTTCCGACTACTATATGCTCAGTCACATTGCAAGGCTTGTTAATGAAGGTTTCTTTGCCGAGGGTGGCCGTATTCGTGGCGTGCCAGTCACGATTGGTGGTTCATCCTATGTTCCGCCGTTGCCTAATGAGTTGGAAGTAAAAGACAGGATCCGCGAGATTGCCGAAGAAAATGATGAGGCTATCAATGTTGCTATCAAACTGTGTTTATATTGTATGAAAACACAAATATTCCTGGATGGTAATAAACGAGCATCTGTAATTTTCGCAAATCATTATCTAATTGCACACGGTGGCGGTTTTCTGGTAATTCCCGAAAAGGAAGTGCCGCAGTTCAAGCAGTTGCTGGTAAAATATTATGAGGGTGAAGATATTTCTGTTATTGCAACTTTCATGAAAGAACGCTGTTGGAAAACAATATAAATCAAATACGAATCCTATCTTGAGGAGCATTTTCTGGTATTTGTGATGAAATTTGCTCCCCATATTAGGGATGACGGATTGAAAGAGGGTTTAATGCCCGTCACACCACACATTCTTATGACGCAAGGAAGATGTAGTGAAGATGCCGATAAGTATTTTCTTTCACATATTTCAGATGATGCGGTAATGAAATAATTAGAACCAATGCTAATGAGTTTGTAATTCATTTTGACACGGTTCAGTCAAGTGAAAGCACGTATATATATTCCCGCAAACGGCTCAAACACGAAAAAGGCTATGGAATTGTTCCCATAAACGGCAAAACAGCCAAGGAATTCAGCCTATCGTATCGTTTCATGTGGAAACTGTATGTTTATTGTCAAGAAAAGATAAATAAAAGCTGAAAAGTGGCGTATTTCTGGGCTTTTTATAAGGTTGGTATCATCGTAAGAAGCCTTGCGAAAAGCTCGGTTTTATTATATGGAAACATATCTACTTTTCGGTTTGGCTGGAGAAAAATTAGTAACCGGAGAATAGCGGTAGGGTTTAGGCTGTGGATTAGATGTCAGAGATTGTGGCACTAGAATTGTTGTCAGAGCCGACCGCAGTTTAAGCCACTCGATACTAAGGAGCAGACTTGACAGTGGAATAGATGACAGAAAAATTACTGTATAAGTTGAGGATAAAAGATGAGTAAGAATGCACAAATATTGTTAGAAAATTTAATTGAACAGGAATTTCAAAACAATGATAACTATAGCAGCATATCAGATTATTTTGAATTCTTTTCAGCTAGTCAAATATTGAAAAATCAAGGATTAAGTGACGATGAAGTAGATAATGGTATCGTGGGAAAAGGATTGGATGGAGGATGCGATTCGATTTATTTGTTTTTGAATAATTTACTTATTACTCCAGATGTTGTTGAGCATATATCTGCTCCAAAAGATTCTATTCTGGAAATGATAATTATCCAGTCAAAAAAAACTACTTCGTTTGGAGAAGATGCTGTGATGAAGTGGAAAACTATCTCCGGCAATCTTCTGGATTTATCCAAAACTATAACCGCTTTTACGACAAGATATAATACTGATGTTTTGGAAGCATTTACTACGTTTAGAAATACATATACACGTTTGATAACTAGTAGGGTAAAATTGAAATTCAGATTTTATTACGCAACATTAGCCTCCGAATTACATCCTAATGTAATTCAGCAGGCAGAAGAATTGAAAGATAATATAAGAGGATTATTCCCGAATGCAGTTGTAGATGTAACATTTGTTGATTCTGATACTCTGTTTGATATGTACAATGCGGTGATAGAAAACAGGGTAAATCTTAGGTTTGCGGATATCCCAATTTCGCCAAATCAAAAAAATTATGTTGCATTGGTTGATTTGAAAAGTTATTTTAATTTTATAGTAGATAATGAAGGTAATGTGAGAAAGAGTTTTTTCGATTCTAATGTGCGTGATTATCAAGGAAAAAATAATGTAAATAGTAGTATATCTGAAACCCTGCATAGAACTGATAATAATGATTTTTGGTGGTTGAATAATGGAGTTACAGTACTGGCATCAGAAGCTACATTGGTAAATAACAGAGAGCTACAAATCGTTAATCCTGAAATTGTTAATGGATTGCAAACGTCAATGGAGATATATAATTATTTTTCCGAAAATAGAGAAGCATTAGAGTCTGAAAAACGTTCCGTATTGCTAAGAATAATTGTTCCTGATAATGAAGAATCAAGAGATCAAATTATTTTTGCAACAAATAATCAGACCAATATTCCAAAAGCAACCTTACGGGTTACTGATCCTATACATCTTCAAATTGAAATGTATTTTAAGAGTAGAGGATTATTTTACGATAGAAGAAAAAATTACTATAAAAATCAAGGACGTAAGCCAGCAGAGATGGTTGGTGTATCTTTTCTTGCACAGTGCCTAATAACGATTTTCTTGAAAAAGCCAGATTATGCAAGAGCAAGGCCATCAACATTGCTGAATGATGAAAAAACATATAACGAGTTATACAAGAAGAATAATGATTTAGAGGTATTTTATAGGGTTGCTGTGCTCGGCAAAAAAATCCAGAAAAATGTAAGAAGCGTTTCTGATTATTCCCCGGCAGAAAAAAGCGATATTTTATATTATGTGCTATATGCGGTTATTGCAGATGTATTGAATAAGAAAAATATTACTCCGTCTGATATTAAGGACTTGGATATGGACTCTGTAACGGATGCAATAATTGAAAATATTAGAAATAGAGTATATGAAATATATAAGCAGCACGGAGGAAATGGACGTGTGGCTAAAAGTGCAGAATTTATACAGTATATAGATAATATGTTAAACGAATAAAATCAAATAACCCTCCCGGACATCACGGTCAGGATGGGTTCGTGGGTCTATAGAGTTATGCACCCACATCAATGCTGACGGTCATATGCGTCGGTAATATCTTTGCCGGCGATGAGGGCGAAGCGATTCTGAAAGAGGGTTTGGTTGACATGATTGCCGTTGGACGGGGATTTCTGCTAGTCCCGGCGTGAGCAAGAAAAGCACTCGCAGGAGAAACGCCCAATCAATGTCTGCGCTGCAAAAGCTTATGTGGTATATGGATGGAGCGCTATGCCCTGCAGGAAAATTGTAAGGAACATATTTCTGTTTGCAGATCTTTGTTGTTTTATATAAGTTAATATCAACAACTCAAGTAAATGGCCTTAGTTAGATGGAACTTGAAAATAACTAATGTAGTAAATAAATCTATCGTATGCGCTCAAGCCATGTGGAGTGCGTTATCCTGCTCACTAGGAGCTGAGCGACGCGGTGAGCAGCTGGTGCGCACCATGTGATAGCCGTCCAAGAATGCGCATTGAAACATTTTGGAATGATTTGACTTCAACATAAGGAAAACCCGAAGCAGCACGGTAAAGGTACTGCTTCGGGTTTTTTACTGTTTGGCCTTATATGCTTCACCACATGCCCACATGGAGTCCAGAATGGGTTTCAGGCTTTTACCAAGCTCTGTCAGCGAATACTCCACTCTCGGCGGTACTTCTGCGTAAACCTCACGGTGAACAAGCCCATTTTCCTCCATTGCCCGGAGTTGGGCGGTCAAGACCTTCTGAGACACATTGCCTACGGACTTTTTCAGTTCGCCGAACCGCTTTGTTCCCGGCATCAGGTCACGCAGGATCAGCACCTTCCACTTGTCCCCAATCAGGGTTAATGTAGTTTCCACTGGGCAGGCGGGCAAAGGCTTTGCTTTTGCTTCAATCATTTCAATCCCTCCGAAAAAAAAATTTTTGGAAGCGCCGAAACGCTGGAAAACCCAGTGACGGCGCAATCGTTTCTTTCTGGTAACTACCTGTTAGTTTCTATTTGGTAACTACGGCACAATATTGTGCTTACTTTACAAATTGGGGCTACGGTATTATTATAACGCCAGAGGCAAACGAAAGCAAGCCCAATCACCAAGGAGGTAACTACTATGAACAAAGTCGTTGAATTTCTGAATGCCAACCCTGTGCAGTATCTTGCTACCGTCGGTCGTGACGGAAAAGCCAAGTGCCGTCCATTCATGTTCTGTTTCGAGCAGGATGGCAAGCTCTGGTTCTGCACTAACAACACCAAGGATGTCTATCAGGATATGCAGGCCAACCCCTATGTGGAAGTGTCCGTCTCCAGCCCCAGCTACGCCTGGATTCGGCTGCATGGCAAGGCGGTGTTTGAGAACAATATGGAAGTTAAGGAAGGCTGCATGAACAATCCGATTGTCAAGGGCCAGTACCAGACTGCCGACAATCCTATCTTTGAGGTGTTCTATCTGGCGGATGCCCACGGCGTGATCGCCGACTTCTCCGGCAACCCTCCCTACGAGTTCTAAGGAAATAGGACAAATCCTGTGGGGCTGTTTCAAATCCAAGCATATCCTCAAGATAGGAGCATTATGAACCGCACCATGCTTACCTATAAACAGCTCACGCCGGTTCTGAAAGGATGTTGATGTTATGACAAAGCAAGATTACTTAAAACTGCTGGTGGAAAATATCCATTCCACTATCATTGCCACTATCGGAGCAGACGGGCATCCGCAGACTCGTGTGATCGACATGATGCTGTATGACAAGCAGGGCGTGTATTTTCTTACTGCAAGGGGCAAGGCATTCTATGCCCAGCTCATGGAGCAAGGATACATCGCTCTGTCTGCCACCAAGGACAAAACCTCGATTTCCCTGCGGGGTAAGATTAAAAACATCGGCAGCGAGAAGCTGGATGAGATTTTCAAGAAAAACACTTATATGCAGTCCATCTATCCTGGTGATACCCGCAGTGCGTTAGAGGTGTTCTGCCTGTACGAAGTGGACGGCGAGTATTTTGACATTAGCGATCCGGCGCACATCGTTCGGGACAGCTTCACCATCGGCAAAGCGGCACACGAAGCACCGGGTTACTATGTGGGCGAAGGCTGCATCGGCTGCAAGCTGTGCTATGCCCTCTGCCCGCAGAAGTGCATCGACATCACAAAGAAACCGGTGGTTATTGACCAGCACCATTGCTTGCACTGCGGGCGATGTGCGGAAACCTGCCCTAAGCAGGTTATCGAAAAGAGGGTTTGACTATGAACCGGAGCGAAAAAAGGCTGTTTCTCATACAATCTCTGCTGAACGAACGCCCCTCCTGCCAGAAGCAGATGATTCCGACCGACTCGGAACGGCAGAAGATTTTACTGCGCGGTCTGATGAATGTCCGCAGAGCTTATCCGATTGGTGCGGAGTTCCTGCAGGTGCAGGACGCCTATCTGCAAGAAGAAACCGCAGCAAAGGGTATCACCGATGCTGCAGACTTGACACCAGTGCAGCCAGAGCTGTATCTCTGTCAGGGTGATATTACCACTCTCAAGTGCGATGCCATCGTCAATGCGGCAAACTCCGGCATGACCGGCTGCTATATTCCGAACCACCGCTGCATCGACAACGCCATTCACACCTATGCGGGTGTAGAGCTGCGCCTTGCCTGCGCGGAACTGATGGAACAGCAGGGCTATCCTGAACCCACCGGTCAAGCAAAAATCACGCCTGCGTTCAATCTGCCCTGCCGCTATGTGCTGCATACGGTCGGTCCGCTCATCAGCGGTCGAGTAACTAAAGAGGACAAAGAACGGTTGGCTTCCTGCTATCGCTCCTGTCTGGAGCTGGCGGCAGAGAATGGCTTGGAAAGCGTAGCGTTTTGCTGCATTTCCACAGGGGAGTTTCATTTTCCAAACGATCTGGCGGCAGAAATTGCAGTCCGGATGGTCAAAGAATTTATCAAAAAGCAAACCAGTGTCAAGAAGGTGATCTTCAATGTTTTCAAGGATTTGGACAAAGCCATCTACGAAAAGCTGCTCCGAGCAGATTCAGCGGCTGAAAGCTGTATTGCAGGACTGTGACGTCGTGGTGATCGGTGCCGGAGCCGGTCTTTCCGCCTCTGCCGGATTTGTTTACACCGGCGAACGGTTGGAAAAATACTTTTCCGACTTTGCGGCAAAGTACGGTATCCAAGATATGTATTCCGGCGGCTTTTATCCGTTTGCCACGCCGGAGGAGCATTGGGCGTATTGGAGCCGATACATCTACATCAACCGCTATATGGATGCCCCCAAACCGGTCTACGATGACCTTTTGAAGCTGGTGCAGGACAAAGATTATTTTGTCATCACCACGAACGTTGACCACTGCTTTCAGAAGGCTGGATTCGACAAGAAGCGGCTGTTTTACACGCAGGGCGATTATGGCCTGTTCCAGTGCAGTAAGCCGTGCTGTCAGGAAACCTTTGAGAACGAAGCCGTGATCCTCGAAATGGTCAAACGGCAGGAGGACATGAAAATCCCGACAGAGCTACTGCCAGTCTGCCTACACTGCGGAAAGCCGATGACCATGAACCTGCGGTCAGACAATAAGTTTATTGAGGATGAAGGCTGGCACAGAGCAGCGGAGCGGTATAAGAATTTTCTCCGTACCTGTGAAGGCGGAAAAATCCTCTTTCTGGAGTTGGGCGTTGGCTACAACACCCCCGTCATCATCAAGTATCCCTTCTGGCAGATGACAATGAAGAATACAGGCGCTACTTACGCCTGTATCAACCAAGGTCAGGCAGTTTGCCCGCAGGGACTCAATCGGCAGGCAATCTGTATCAATGCAGATATTGGACAGGTTTTGCAGAGCCTGTCCGATGCTGTAATTCAATAAAAGGAAGCAGTTCTACCACGTGCGTATCATGTGATAGAGCTGCTTCCTTTTATGTGGCTTTAGCCAGTGAAGAGCTATCGAGGTTCTTTTCAAAAAAATGAGATAGTGCTTCACACAGAATCACCCGCTATGCAGGTGCGCATTGATTATGTGCTTCACCTGAAGCAGACGGAACAAATTATGTTGAGTATAATAAACACGTAACCTCGAATGACTACATGGTTTCATCAGTACACAGGGATGCCAGTGTCGGCAGGTCTGTAACGGTCAATTTGCCGCGGGTGGTGGATAGAATTCCTTTGTTTCTCAAGTCGGTCAGCTCCCGCGTAATCTGCACACGGCTCATACCGAGAATATCTGCAATGTATTCCTGTGTCATCTCAATAACCAGTCCGGAATTGGATGGTTGATTCATGGTCAGCAAATACAGGAGATTGCAGAGCTTTACCTGAGAGGAATTAAACTCTTGGTGGATAGTTTCAAAGAGAAAGCGGTTGACATACATCGAATACCAGTTGACAACACTCTCAGCCAGTGATGTATTTTCTTCAAACATCGCTTTGAACTGCGGCACAGTAAACTCCAGTACCTTAATTTCAGAGAGTGCAACGGTTGTCAGAGACTGCTCAATGCGAAAGTCATTTGTGTGATATCCTGGAAAAAGCGTCCCCGGTCCATGAAAGCTGATGATTTTCCGTCTTCCGCTTTCGTGTTCAGAAAAATGAACAGATGCACCGGATACATAGTATTGGACACGATCATACGGCTGTCCGGGATTCCAGAGGTAATCACCTTTATGAAATGTTCGCTCTGTATGGGGTTGGGAAAGAAAGTATTCATAAAAGATGCGGAAGTCATTTGCAAAATAATATCGTGGTTTCAACATGGAAATCACCTCGCACTCGGAAAAGTTTGAAGATATTATACCACGAGATGATGAACATTTCCATGCGAGGTTATTAAGAACAGGAGGATAAAAGTAGTCCGCATAGGCATGGAATAACTGCATTGCTAGCAGATGAATTTATCCGTGGGGCAACAGAAAGTGGGCACACTGGTTTTCGTTTCGATGTTGTTTTTGAATATGTGCATACCTGCTTTAGGTTAAGCTGCGGACAATGAGCCGAAAGCGGTAAAGCGAAAAGATAGCGCCTGCTATTTAAAATAAGTACTTTTTGGAAATGAGGAAAAGAGAATGCAGTATAAAGTAAAGGTCACGGTTTTAGACAAAAAATTATACCCGGAATTACAGCAGGAATACTGTGCTGTTCCGGACAGTGGGAAATGCCCCTGTTACTATGTGGGTGATGAGTTTCTGTTTTACCGCAACGATGAGAGGGACGACTTCTGGCACATGGGTGCGGGAACGCTTGTGAAATCCGGCAAACCGGATGAGGGCTGTTTACAGTCACCGGGAACGATGCATTGCGGAACAAAAGGGGTTCCGTTCTGTTCTGAGGCGTGGGATGCTATCAGCCGTTACATTTATACGGCTCTGCAAGGTGGAAGCATCATGCATGGTTGGACGAAAGATGATAAGGTTATGATTGCTTGTTGCAACGATGGCACAAGGCCAGTCATCTTCAAAATAGAAAGAATAGATTGTGAATGATGCCAATATAATTGGGGAAAATTCAATAATCTATAAAAATCCGCTGCAATTTTCATCTTAATGTACGATGAAAGTTACAGCGGATTTTGTTTCCCCAAGGAGTGGCTCTGGTTGCCATAATACAAACAAATCAAGCATATCCTTTTGGCAGCACCGCTGATTTATGCTATAATAAACTACAAGTATGTTTGCGGGAGGTTGCCATGTTTGCTGTTAATGTTGCAATAAATTTACCGGTGAAAAATTTATTCCGTCAGTTTACCTACAGTGTGCCGGAAGCGCTGCAGTTTATAGACAGCGGCTGGCGTGTAGTTGTTCCCTTCAGCGGCCAGAAGGTGGAAGGCTTTGTGGTGGAGTGTGTGCCATTGCCTGCTGACCTGGAGCTCCGCGGTAAGCTGAAGCCTGTGGAGGCAGCCTTGGGCGATACTCCTTGGTTTGATAAGGAAATGCTGGCTACTGCCAAATGGATGGCAGATTATTATATGTGTTCGCTGGCAGAGGCGATGCGTCTTTTTGTGCCGGGGAAATCGAGTATTAAGCGGCGTGCCGTGCGTGATGCGCAGGGACGTTTGCTTTATTATGTTTATAATGAGCGTTTGCAGGAAAAAACTGTGTTGGCTTACCGCATCAATGCCGCAGGCAGGCAGGTGTTGGCTGAAGGAACGCTTGCCAAACGTGCCAAGGGGCAGCATGCTGCGTTGGGCATACTGGCGCATGCTGCAGGGGCGCTGAGCGTGAGCGAGCTGGCGCAGCAGGGTGTGAGCTCCGCTGTGGCGCGCGCATTAGCGCAAAACGGTTTGGCGGACGCAGTGCAGAAGCGTGTGCTGCGCAACAGCTACAACACGGTGCAGGAGCGTGGTGAAAGCCTGCAGCTGACGGCGGAGCAGCAGGATGCTGCGGCAAAGATTAATCAGGCGATAGATGCGCAGCGTGCGCAGTCTTTTTTGCTGCAGGGAATTACCGGCAGCGGCAAGACGGAGGTTTATCTGCGCGCGGCGGCTCATGCTGTGGATGCAGGCTGGCAGGTGCTGATGCTGGTGCCGGAAATTGCGCTCACAGCACAGCTGGTGAAGCGCTTTCAGGCGTGGTTCGGCAGCGAAATTGCTGTGGCGCACAGTAAGCTTTCACAAAACGAAAGAGGTGACGTGTGGTACCGCATGCGTACAGGCAAGGCAAGGGTGCTGATTGGCGTGCGCAGTGCCGTGTTCGCTCCGTTTGAAAAGCTTGGACTGGTGATTGTCGACGAGGAGCACGAAGGCAGCTACAAGGAGGAGGACCATCGCCCGCATTACAATGCGCGTGATGTTGCCCGTACCCGCTGCCGCCTGACCGGCGCAGCTTTGGTACTTGGCAGTGCTACGCCGGATTTATGCACGTATTATAAGGCACTGCAGGGCGAATTTACACATTTGCATCTTACGTCACGTCCTAATGGTGCCGCTTTGCCAAAGGTTGAGATCGTGGATATGCGTAAGGAGCTGGAGGCGCGCAATTTCAGCGTGCTGTCGCGGGCGCTGCAGCAGGCGCTGGTGATGACGGCGGCGGCGGGGGAGCAGGCGATTGTCCTCTTGAATCGTCGTGGCTATTCTACCTTTGTGATGTGTCGCGACTGCGGCCAGACGATTACCTGTCCGCATTGTGCTGTAGCAATGGTTTACCACAAGAAGAACGAGGATTTGCGCTGCCATTACTGCGGTAACACAATGCCGTTGCCGCGGGAATGCCCGAACTGTCACAGCCGCCGCATCAAATATTTTGGCAGTGGTACGCAGAAGGCCGAAGAACAGCTGCAGCAGCTGCCGGAGGTGCGTGTGCTGCGTATGGATCAGGATTCGACTGTGGCGAAGTTTGCGCATGCCGATATCTTGCGGCGCTTTGCCGACGGTGCGGCTAATGTTTTGATAGGCACGCAGATGGTGGCAAAGGGGCATGATATTCCCAATGTAACGCTGGTGGGAGTGCTGGCGGCGGACAGCACGCTGCATCTGCCGGATTACAGAGCGTCGGAACGTGCCTTTTCGCTGCTGACGCAGGCAGCGGGGCGCGCGGGACGCGGTGACAGGCCTGGACATGTAATCTTCCAGACCTATGATCCGGATAACCCGATTCTGCAGCTGGCTGTGACGCAGGATTACGATACCTTTGCCAAGCGCGAGCTGCAGGAACGTCAGAACTATTTTTATCCGCCGTTCACCCAGATGCTTAAGCTGCAGATAGTGGATAAGGATGAGGGAGCAGGACTGGCATTGGCGCAGCAGGTTGTCTTTTATCTGCAGAGCTTAAAGTTGCAAGGCAAACTGGAGGATTTGCTGATTGCAGGACCGTTTCCCTCGCTGGTGGCGAAAGCCTATGACCTGTATCGCTTCAATGTGCTGCTGAAGGCGCGGGATTTGAGGGAAACAAAGGAGGCGCTGCTGAACAGCGAATTTAAGGAAAAAGCAAATTTATACTTTAATGTTGACCCTGTAAGTGTAATTTAAAGTGATAAATGATTGTATAAAAACGGAGTTTGTGTTACAATATAGAAGATTTAACACTGTTAATGCCGGTAGAATGTTGCAAAAAATCTGCCGGTGTCAGCAAATTGATTAATGGGAGTAATTGTTTATGAGCATGCAGATGGAATTTATCAAGGTGCTGCCGTCACCGCAGGCCTTAATGGAGGATTATCCGGTAAGTAAGGCTTCTAAGCTGCTGAAGCTGCAGCGTGACGAGGCTATAAAGAATATTTTTACAGGCAAGGATGACCGCTTTTTGCTGGTTATAGGTCCCTGTTCCAGCGATAACGAGGACGCTGTGCTGGACTACGTTTATCGTCTGGCCAAGCTGCAGGAAAAGGTGCAGGATAAAATTTTTATCGTACCGCGCCTGTACACCAACAAGCCGCGTACTATCGGCGTAGGCTACAAGGGCATGCTGCATCAGCCTTCTCCCGAGGGTGAAGAGGATATGCTGGGCGGTATTATCGCTATCCGCAAAATGAATGTGCGCGTGGTAGAAGAAACCGGTCTGACCGGTGCGGAGGAAATTCTCTATCCCGAGGTTTTCCGCTATCTGTCCGATTTGCTGAGCTATGCCGCAGTTGGCGCGCGCTCCAGCGAGGACCAGCTACACCGTATGATTGCCAGCGGCGTAGGCATTCCCGTAGGCATGAAGAATCCTACCAGCGGCGATTTGTCCGTTATGCTCAACAGTGTGGCGGCAGCGCAGCATGAGCAGGAATTCCTATTCCGTGGCTGGGAGGTACGCACCAAGGGTAATCCGCTGGCGCATTCCATTCTGCGCGGCTATGTTGACCCCATCGGCAACAGCTTCCCCAATTACCATTATGAGGTGCTGAAAATCGTTATTGATATGTATGCAGAACGTCAGCTGCAGAACCCGGCAATTATTGTGGATACCAACCACGCTAACTCCGGCAAAAAATATCTGGAGCAAATCCGCATTGCGAAGGATATCGTGCATTCCCGTAAGCTGAACGCTGATATTAACAGAATCGTCAAGGGCCTGATGATTGAAAGCTATATCGAGGACGGTGCTCAGGGCGTGCATGACGGCATTTACGGCAAATCTATTACAGACCCCTGCCTGGGCTGGGAAAAAACGGAAAGATTGCTGCTTGACCTGGCGGAAGAATTGTAAACTGATAAGTATGAGCTGCTGCGGCGAAGGCTGCAGCAGTTTTTTTGCATGCAAAAAAGACCGCCTGCTTCAGCGGGCGGCCTCTAAACATTCTCAGCTATTAAAATGTTTCCAGCAGCTTGTAGCCACGACCGATGAGGAAGGTGGCAGTTTCCGGCTCGTTGGTTTTAAAAACTACTACTGGTTTAACATTGTCGCGGTTAAAGGAAATATACAGATAGGAAATGTCGATGTTGGCACCGTGAATAGCGGCAAGAATTCCGTCCAGATAACCCGGAGTATCGTTCATCTCTACGGCAATAACCTTGTCCTGACGGCATTGGTAGCCTTCTGCCTTCAGCACCTCGATAGCAGTTTCTGCCTTGTCCACAATCAGGCGCACGATGCCGAATTCCGCGCTGTCATTGGCCAGCATAGTGTAAATATTGATATTGGCTTTAGCAAGAATGGTGGTGATTTTGAACAAACCACCCTCGTTGTTTTCGGTGAATAAAGAAACCTGGTTCAGCATATGTAAAAATCCTCCCTAAATTATCATAATCATAAAGCATACTGTACAGTTGTTAGCTTTTGTTTGCTTGATAATAGATTATAGCACAAATTTCGGTGACAAGAAAGATGTTTTTGTAAAGTTATCCTAGTGTAATGCAAGCTATTGTGAATTGAATGAGGACAAAAATAATATTTATTTTTGTTTTGAAAGAAGCAAATAACAGGTTTTTGGGTTAAGGTTGATGCTTGCTAACCATTTTAATCTTTAGCGTAAATGTTTCAGTAGACTTTGGGTTGAAACGAATAAAGATTTCAAATTACTTGATTTTTCGTATGAAAGTGCTATAATAATTCTTACAATACATGAACAAACATCGAAGTGTTTGCAAGAAGGCGGAGGTTGATAATATGGGTATGAAGAAATTATTAGCAGTTTTATTCTCGGCTTTACTGCTTGTAGGCGTTGCAGGCTGCGGCGGCAACAATGCGCAACAGGGCGCGGTGACACAAAAGGTTATGAACGCCAAAACTAAGCAGGATTTTGAGCCTGTAACAGAAATTAAGGAAGGACGCAAAAATGTCTATGCTGTGCTCAAGGTTATGAAGGGTAACTATTGGGAGGATGTTATCCGTGGCATTAAGGACGGAGCAGCTAAGGCTGACGTTAACGTTTATGTCGGCGGCGTTATGAAGGACGGCGACTGGGAGCTGCAACGCGATATGGTCAAAGAGCTTCCCGGTAAAAAAGCGGACGCAGTAATACTTGCTCCGGCGGACAGCTCCAATATGACGGCAAGTGCGAAAACTCTGCGCGAGCAGAAGTTGCCGGTATTTTTGGTTGATACCGCTCTCAGCAGCAATGATTATGATGCAGCCTTCCTTACCAACAACCTGGAAGCCGGTGCTGAGGTTTGCCAACAGATGGTGGAGCAGATGAAGGCTAACGGTGTGAAGGAATCCGAGGAGGCAACAGTTCTGGTACATGTCAGCACCTTGGCTAGCACTACGATTGCCGACCGTCTGAACAGCATTATGGCAAACTGGGGTAAATTTGCTCCTGCAAGCTGGAAAATCGAACATGATTATATTATTAACTACGGTGATGATGCAGGCGCAGTTAAGCTGGTTGCCGAAAAAATCAAAAATACTCATAATGTTAAAGGCATTATTGCCTGCAACAACGGCTCCACCAATGCAACTGTGGAAGCTGTAATGACTGCAGGCCGTAAGGATATTGCCGTTACCGGCTTTGACCTTGGCAAAAAGACCTTACTGGGCCTGGAGGACAAAAACTATAGTATTGCCGTTGCCGTACAGAATCAGTACAAAATGGGCTATGAGGCTGTGATGGCTGCCGCTGCAGCAGTAAAAGATGGCAGCAAGCCGGCACAGAAGCTGGTGAATACCGGTATCCGTATGGTAGATAAAAACAATTATAAAAAATAAATAACTAAAAAGCTCCAAAGCCTTCTGACGTTGACGGGAAAAATACGCCTGACGCAGAAGGCTTTTGCAGTATTTGCTTAAATATATGAGGAAGCCTGTGCAGAGAATTTGTTTTTTCCTGTAGTAATGTGTTATAATGAACTATTGGAATAGATACAAGGAGGAACAAAAATGGCTAAGTTAAAAATAGTGATTGCCGGCGCTCCGGTGCTGCGTGAGGTGGCTCAACCGGTAGAGCGTATAGATAAAAAATTGCAGCGTCTGCTGCGCGATATGGCAGAAACAATGTATGCGGCCGACGGCGTAGGCCTGGCAGCACCGCAGGTGGGTGTAAGCAAGCGCGTAGTAGTTATTGACGTAGGCGAAGGCCTGTACGAGCTGATTAACCCTGAGATTGTTAAACGCGAGGGCAAGGTGCTGGGCAGCGAAGGCTGTCTTTCCGTGCCTGATTACGAAGGCGAGGTAGAGCGCTCCGAATATGTAGAATGCGAATTCACCGACAAAACCGGTCAACGCATGCTGCTTTCCGCAAGTGGTCTGCTGGCTATCTGCATTCAGCATGAGCTGGACCATCTGGACGGCATTCTGTTCATCGACAAGGCTAAAACCATTTCGCCTAAGCAGAAGGAAAATCCCGAGGATGCTGTAAGATAAATCCTGAGTGGGATATGAAAAAAAGATATACGGAGGAAAACAAATGCGTATAGTATTTATGGGAACACCGGATTTCGCAGTAGGCAGCCTGCAGGCGCTGTGCGAAAGCGGTAAGCATGAAATTCTTGCGGTAGTAACTCAGCCGGATCGTCCGAAGGGACGCGGCAACAAGCTGCTGCAAACACCGGTTAAAGAATATGCGCTGGCGCAGGGCCTGACTGTTTACCAGCCGCAAAAGGTAAAAACCCCTGAATTTGTTGAGCTGCTGCACGAGCTGCAGCCGGAGCTGATTGTAGTAGCTGCCTTCGGCCAGTTCTTGAGCAAGGAAATTCTGGAGCTGCCGAAATACGGCTGCATCAATGTGCATGCTTCTCTGCTGCCGAAGTATCGCGGTGCGGCACCGATTCAGTATGCCATCATCAAGGGCGAAAAGGAATCGGGCGTAACGATTATGCAGATGGATATCGGCATGGATACCGGCGCAATGTTGGATAAGGTAGTGGTGCCTATTGCTGAAAACACCACGATGGGCGAGTTGCATGACGCATTGCGTGAGCAGGGTGCGGCACTGCTGCTGCAGGTTATCGACAAGATTGCGGCAGGTACTGCCGTGGCTGAACCGCAGGATAACGAGCAAGCTACCTATGCAACACTTCTCGACCGCAGCATGGAGCATATCGACTGGAGCAAAACTGCGCAGGAGGTACACAACCTTATCCGTGGCTTCAACCCAGCACCCAGCACCTTTACCAAGTTGCCGAACGGCAAGAGCCTGAAAATCTGGGGCAGCAAAATGACTGACAAAAGCAGCGCTGCTGCTGCCGGTACCGTTATCGAAACCGGCAAGCACAGCTTCTTTGTGGCTTGCGGTGAGGGCGTACTGGAAATCACCGAGGTACAGCCCGAATCCAAAAAACGTATGCCGGCGCAGGTTTTCCTGAACGGCCGCGGCGTACAGGAGGGCGACCTGCTTGCCTGAAGCAGGCTGTGATTTGAAGGAGTAATCTTTTAATGAACGAAGACAGTGTATTTAAGCCTAAAAAACGTATATTTATGGCTCTGACCTCCATCAGCGCCATTTTAGGTGCGTTGATGTTTTATGTGGTCTGGAAGGTAACCTTTCCGGGACTTTATGAAATCAGCAGATTTTTGCCGATAGTCTTCGGCTTTTTCGGCGTACTTATAGTGTTGGCGATGCTCAGCGGCGTGCTGGGAATTGTTATGGCGCTGTTGGGAATACCGGTACTCAAGATTTTGTATTTTTGGGCGTGGAAGGCAATTAATATTCTTTTCCCCTTTGCGGTAGTACTGGGACGCTTGTTCAACATTCCCCGTGACCGCATCGAGCAGTCCTTTATTGAGGTCAGCAACAATCTGGTGCTGCAGCATAAGGTGAAGGTGCCTGCCAACCGAATAATGATTTTAACACCGCATTGTATCCAGCTGGATACCTGCGTACATAAGATAACCCGTAACGTAGAGAACTGCCGTCAGTGCGGACGCTGCAGCGTAGGTGCTATGCTTGGGCTGGCGCACAAATATGGCTGCCATTTTGCCGTAGCTACCGGCGGTACGCTGGCAAGGCAGATGGTTAAGCAGGCAAGGCCGAAAGCTATTGTGGCTGTGGCCTGCGAGCGTGATCTGACCAGCGGCATTCAGGATGTGTTTCCTCTGCCGGTTCTGGGCGTTTTAAACGAGCGTCCCTTCGGTCCCTGCTTTAATACACGGGTAGATATTAATAAGCTAGAAGCAGCAATTTTAGCATTTATGGAAGATGATGAGGAAGAAACAAAGCATGCGGAAGGAACAAAAAGCAAATTATCCTGAAAGCGCCCGCGGAGCAGCGGCGCTTTTAGTGCGTATGGTGTTGGAGGACGGCGCTTATACGAATATCGCGCTGAACCAGTATCTGCGCGGCAGCAGATTGAGCGATCTTGACAGAAGGCTGGCAACAGAGCTGGTATACGGCACGGTGAAGGCCAGCGGTACGCTTGACTGGTATCTGGCTCAGTGCGTCAGCCGTCCGCTGGATAAGGTGGCCGGTGATATTCTGGCGATACTGCGCATCAGCACCTACCAGCTGCTGTATATGACGCGCATTCCTGCGTCGGCGGCAGTAAACGAGGCTGTAAAGCTGGCGCGCTCGGTGAGCCATGAGGGCAGCGCCAAGTTTGTCAACGGCGTGCTGCGCGGTCTGCTGCGCAAGCAGGAGGCAGGTGCGTTCGTTCTGCCCGATGCCGAAAAGCAGGATGCCGATTATCTGTCGCTGAAATATTACCATCCGCGCTGGTTGGTGAAGCGCTGGCTGGGACCGTGGGGACGCGGCGGCACCGAACGCCTGCTGGCGTTTGATAATACGGCTGCGCCGGTGTGCCTGCGTGTTAATACGCTGGTGACTACGCGCGACAAGCTGTTGGCGGATTTGACGGAAATGGGTGCGCAGGTGCGTGCTTCCGAATGGAGTCCCTACGGCATTGTGGCAGAGCATCTGCCGTCGCTGCATACACTTTTGGCAGCACTGCCGCAGCATTTTTATATTCAGGACGAAAGCTCCATGCTGGTAGCGCCGGTGCTGGCACCCCAGCCCGGAATGCGCGTGCTGGATATGTGCAGCGCTCCCGGCGGCAAGGCAACGCACGTGGCACAGCTTATGCAGGATAAGGGCGAGGTTATCGCCTGCGATATCCACGAGCACAAGCTGGAGCTGATTGCCGAAAATGCTGCCCGTCTGGGTATGAAGAGCGTCAAAGCACTGCAGAACGATGCTCTGCAGCTGCGCAGCGAATGGTTGGGCGCGTTTGACAGAGTTTTGGTTGATGCACCCTGCTCCGGTCTGGGTGTGCTGCGCCGCCGTGCGGAAGCACGCTGGCGCAAGCAGCGCAAGGATCTGAAGCTGTTTCCGCCGCTGCAGCTGGCAATTTTAAAGAATGCCGCACAGTACGTGAAGGATGGCGGTACCATGGTTTACAGCACCTGCACGATTGAGCAGAGCGAAAACCATTATCTGGTAGAAGAGTTTTTAACGCAGCATCCAGAATGGCAGCGTGTGGAATTTACGCATCCGCTGACGGGCGAGCAGGTACAGGAGCTGCAGCTTCTGCCGCAGAATGACGGCATTGACGGCTTTTATATCTGTAAGCTGATGAAAAAGCAGTAATATAGAGGTAAGAGAATGCAAGATATTTTTGCTTTGCCAATAGAAGAATTACAAGAATTATTTGTGGCGGCAGGTCTGAAAAGGTTCCGTGCCAAGCAGGTGTTTCAATGGCTGTACCAAAAGTCGGTCTTTGATTTTGCCGCTATGCACAACCTGAGCAAGGCTGATATTGCCGTGCTGCAGAAAAAATTCACCGTGCTACCGCGCAGTCTGGAAATTTTGCGCGAGCAGAATTCCTCCGACGGCATGACGAGCAAGCTGCTCTTGGGCTTGCCGGACGGCAATTCGGTTGAAACTGTTCTGATGCACCATGACTACGGCTACAGCGTGTGTGTTTCCAGCCAGGTAGGCTGCGATATGCACTGTGCCTTCTGCGCCAGCGGCCTGAAGGGCGCTGTACGCAATCTGACGGCTGCGGAAATCGTAGCGCAGGTTTACCTGTTCAACGAGCGCCTGCGTGAGCAGGGAGCAATGGTGAGCAGAGTGGTAGTGATGGGCAGCGGTGAGCCGATGCTGAACTTTGACAGCGTTTTGCAGGCGCTGGATTTTCTGCACCGCGAGGACACCTGCAACATGAGTTACCGCAACATGACGCTTTCCACCTGCGGCATTATTCCGGGTATCAAACGCCTGGAGGAGCAGGGCAAGCCGATAAATCTGGCAATTTCGCTGCACGCGGTAAAAAACGAGCTGCGTACGGCGCTGATGCCTGTCAACAAGGGCTATCCCTTTGTGGATGTGCTGACAGCTGCCGAAAGCTACAGCAAGGCCAGCGGCAGGCAGATAACATATGAATATATTCTTTTGAAGGGAAAAAATGACAGTCCGCAGGACGCGGAGCTTTTGAGCAATTACCTGCGCTATAAGCAGGCATCCGTTAATCTGATACCGGCCAACCCGGTACCGGAGCAGGGCTTTGAGCGTCCGTCCAAGGCGGCAGTAGAACGCTTTTTGCGTATCCTGCAGAAAAACAGGATTAACGCTACCGTTCGTAAGGAGATGGGCAAGGATATTGATGCGGCCTGCGGTCAGCTGCGGGCTAAATTTGCCAAGGAACAGGAGCAAAAATAATGCAGGTAATCAGCAGAACCCATGTGGGCCTGGTCAGAGAGAATAATGAAGATGCGCTGCTGGTGCGTGAGCCCTCTCTTTTTGCCGTCGCCGACGGCATGGGAGGCTATGCGGCAGGAGAAATTGCCAGCAGGTCTACTATTAAAGCCTTTGAGGCTGCAACACACAGCCTGCGCCATGAGCAGGAGGAACAGAATATCCGTAAGGTTATGCTGGAGGCCTTTGACAAGGCCAATACGCACGTTTATAAAATGGCGGTGAGCAACGAAAGCTATTCCGGCATGGGAACGACGATGACGGCGCTTTATCTGCCGGGGGACGGGCACGGCTACTGCTGCCATGTAGGCGACAGCAGACTGTATCTGTTCCGCAACGACAAGCTGGAGCAGCTGACGCATGACCATACACTGGTAGCAGATTTAAAGGAACAGGGAAAAATCACGGACGAGGAAGCCTTTGTACATCCGCAGCGTAATATTTTGCTGCAAGCCCTGGGTGTCGAGGAAACAGTCAATGCTGATTTCTTCAGCTTCCGTCTGCAGGAGGGTGACAGGCTGCTGCTGTGCAGCGACGGTCTGTCCGACATGCTGCGTGCAGCTGAAATCAGCCGGATTATCGGCTGTGCAGATCCGGAGCAGGCTGCTGACAAACTGCTGGAGCAGAGCCTGGACAACGGCGGACGCGATAATGTGTCCCTGATTCTGATTGATTTAACTACGCAGGGGGAGGAAAGCTGTAATGGATAAAAATGGCAAGACCATCTTGAACGGACGCTATGAGATTATTCGTCCGATTGGCTATGGCGGTATGGCCGAAGTCTTTTTGGCCCACGACCAGCTTTTGGACCGTAATGTAGCCGTGAAAATGCTGCGCGACCAGTTCCTGGGGGATAACGAGCTGCTGGAGCAGTTCCGCAGGGAGGCAAAATCCGCGGCGCGTCTGGTGCATCCGTATATCATCAACATTTATGATGTTGTGTCGGAAGGCAGCAACCAGTATATAGTTATGGAATATGTTGACGGTGTTACTCTGAAGGAGTATATGCAGGAGCATAAGCTGAGCCTGAATACCGTTCTGGAAATCGCTGTGCGTCTTGCAGATGCACTGCAGCATGCTCACAGCCATAACATTATTCACTGTGACATCAAGCCGCAGAATATTTTGATAGATAAAAATATGAATCCTAAAATTGCCGATTTCGGCATTGCCAAAATGGTTACCAACCAGACAATGGTTTATTCCAAATCGGTAATGGGTTCTGTGCATTATATTTCGCCGGAGCAGGCCTGCGGCGGTAAAATTACTGCCAGCAGTGATGTCTATTCTTTGGGCATAGTGCTCTTCGAAATGCTTACGGGTGAGGTTCCCTACGTCGGCACAACGGCGGTTTCGGTTGCTATGATGCATGTAGAAAAGCCTGTGCCGCAGTTGAAGGACTACATGGATAATGTTCCCGAGGGCATGCAGGAGATTATGGACAAGGCGTTGGCAAAGCGCTGTGAGGACAGATATGCAAATGCCGGTCAGCTCAGACGTGATCTGATGAACCTGAAGATGAAGCTCTTCCCGTTCAGCAGCGAGGATTATCATCAGGAGCTTGGCGCGGTGAAGTCCAACGGCAATGTTGTCGATAGCCCTGATGATGGTGCTACGGTGATTATGAAGCCGGTGCGCAGCGAGCTGCCGCCGAAGCAGGTAACTCCGGCTGTAACACAAGAGCCGGAAAAAATTCAGGAAAAGCAGGAGGCAATGCCTTCCGGAAAAACAGGGGATGAAAAACCGGTGGTTAAGAAAAAGCTGAATTATACCAAACTGATAGTAATGATTACTGCTGCGGTAGTAGCAATTTCGCTGGTAGCGCACTTTATCTTCAACCGCAACCTGGCGGAAATTGAAGTGCCTAATGTTACCAATATGACGGTAGTTGAAGCACAGAAGCTGCTTGAGGAAAAGGAGTTTAAGGTAGAGTTAGAGGAAAAATACGGCGATCCTGATAAGTTTAAGCCCGGTACTGTTATGGAGCAGTCCCCAAAGGCCGGCGAAAAACGTAAGCAGGGCAGCCTTATTATCCTGACCATCTGTAAGGGCGCGGAGCTGAAGGCTGTGCCTGATGTTACGGGCATGTCGCTGTCGAAGGCGGAGCAGCAGCTGCAGGCCGCAGGCTTTAAGGTCGGCAAGGTGACGCGCAAGCACGTGGATGGTGAGAAAATCGGCGCCGTTCTCAGCCAGTCGCCGAAGGGCCTGGACAAGGCTCCTAAGGGAACTGGCATCGACCTGGTAATTAACGAAGGCGATAAGCCGGTACCGGATATTATCGGCAAATCTGTTGACGAAGCTAAGGGTATGCTGGAGCAGGCAGGCCTGAAGCTTGGTGAAATCAAAAAGGTTCAGGATGCCAGTGCCAAAAAGAATGTAGTTTTGGCCTGCAACCCGGGTGTAGGCAGTAACCTTAACGACGGCGCGGCAGTAGCAATTACCGTAGCTGCCGGCGGCGAGAAGAAGAGCGCCTACGTTGACTTTGTCGTACCGAGCGGCAAGCCTGCCAACGTACGCATTGTGCTGACGGATGACAACGGCACGGCAACGCTGTACAGCGGTACACAAAACGGCAGCGTGCGTCTGCGTCAGAAGGTGGAATATGCAGGCAATGCCAAGGTCCAGTTCATCTGTGACGGCAAGCTCATTTCCGAAAGGAACCTGTAAACATGGCAGAGCTGCAGGGCAGAGTCCTGAAAAATTATAACGGCTATTATTACCTGAAGGTTGAGGGCGAAAGCGAGCCCTATACCTGCAAGGTAAAGGGAAAAATGAAGAAAAACCGTTTTTCGCTGGCAACAGGCGATATCGCCGGCTTTGAGGTAAGCAGCAGCGAAAAGCGCGAGGGGATGATTACCGGTGTGCTGCCGCGCAGAAATTTTCTGCCGCGCCCTACGCTGGCTAATCTGGATTTGTTTGTGGCAGCCTTTGCCTGTGCTGCGCCGGACTTCAGCTTCCTGCTGGCAGATAAACTGCTGGCGTTGGCAGAGCTGGCGAAAATTCCTGCAATCTTGGTGCTCAATAAGGAGGATAACGCTCCTGCGGGCCTGATTGAGCAGGTAAAGGCTGTTTATGAGCCTATCGGCTATGAGGTTTATACTCTGTCGGCGCAGAACGGCACCGGCGTGGAGGCTTTGCGTGAGCGTCTGCGTGGTAAAATCTGTGCCTTTGGCGGACCTTCGGGCGTAGGCAAATCGTCTACTATCAACGCCCTCGACAGCAGTGTTGACCTGCGCACGGGCGAGGTTAGCGAAAAAATCGGCCGCGGCAAGCATACTACACGCTATGCACAGCTGCTGCCGTTCGACGAAGGCTATATTGCGGACACGCCGGGCTTCGGCAATCTGTTGCTGGAGGGCCTGACATCTGAAATGGTGCTGGCCTCCTTCCGTGAGTTTGCCGATTATGAGGTAGGCTGCAGGTTCTGTCCCTGTACGCATACGCACGAGCCTGTCTGCGGTGTAAAGGATGCTGTGGCAGCAGGAAAGATTTCTGCCAGCCGTTATGAATCATATTTGACAATGTTAGCAGAGGTAAAACTCCTGCAAGAGAAAGAGGGAAGAAAATGATGATTAAAGTTGCTCCATCAATTTTATCTGCCGATTTTGCATATCTGGCGGACGAAATCAAAAAAATTGAAGCTGCCGGTGCCGACTGGGTACACATCGATGTTATGGACGGCCAGTTTGTACCTAACCTGACCTTCGGTGCTCCTGTAGTAAAAAAAATCCGTAAGGTAACCGACCTGTTTTTCGACTGCCATCTGATGGTAGAAAATCCGGAAAAATACATTGCCGATTTCAAGGCTGCCGGTGCCGACCAGATTGTTGTGCATGTAGAAACCACCAAGCATCTGCACCGCTGCATCCAGCAGATTAAGGCTGAGGGCATGAAGGCCGGCGTTGCACTGAACCCTGCTACCAGCCTGAGTACGGTAGAAGAAATTCTGCCTTACGTTGACATGGTACTGCTGATGACCGTTAACCCCGGCTTCGGCGGCCAAAGCTTTATTGAAGGCGTAGTGCCGAAGATTGAGCGCCTGCATGCAATGATTACCGAGCGTGGCCTGAATGTGGATATTCAGGTTGACGGCGGCGTTAACGCCGAAACCTCCAAGCTGGTGAAGGCTGCCGGTGCCAACGTATTGGTAGCAGGCTCCTATGTTTACGGCGCTGAGGATACCGCTGCCGCTATTGCCAGTCTGAAATAGTATTCAGTGATTATTGAACAGTAAATAGTGGTCGGAGAATAAGAGAAACCGTCCTTTCCCGTTATCTGTAAATCGCAGACTGGGAAGGACGGTTTTGTTTTGCTTTTTGTGTTATTTTTTTTCGCTATCGTTAGCTTTTTGCCAGATATACCACACTGCGAGCGAGCGCCAGGGACGCCAGCTTTCTGTTAGTGTATTGATTTTGCCGCGTTTGGGGATTTCGCTAAGATTGAGCATTTTCTGCAGCTCTTTTTTGAAGATGAAGTCAGCGCTGGGAACAACGTCCGTGCGGCACAGAGCCAGCAGCAGAAACATTTCGATGGTCCATTGGCCGAGGCCGCGGATTTGCATCAGCTGTTTGGTAATCTGACTGTCGGTCATATCATCGAACTTATCCATGGTTACGCTGCCGTTGATCACTGCTTCGGCAAAGCTGCGCAGGTAATCTACCTTTTGCTTAACCAGACCGATGCTGAGCAGGTCCTCAGCGGAAGCATTAAGCACTGCCTGCGGCGTAATGGGATTGCCGGTGAGGCCTTCGAGCTTTTTCATCAGCTGCTGGCTGACATCAGGCGGCAGCTGTTGGGCAATAATGCCGGTCAGTAATATAGTAAAATAAACCTCTTTAGATTTTGGTTTTAACGGACAGGGCGAATAACGGTCAACTAACGGGGCGAGCTCTGGAACGTTTTCACGCAGATAGCGGTCACCGACGGACCAATCTGGGGTTTGGCACATAAGCATCCTCCTTTTATTTACTTTATTACAATATTATAATACGAAAACGGCGGTTAGACAAACGAAAAAATGCGAAATAATAGCAATAAAAGCAGTTTTCTATGAACGAAGTCTTTCAGATTTGTTTTTTCTTTAAATCATGAAGAAAAATAAAAAACGGCGGCAACGCAGATTAATATTTGCACTTTTTTCTGCAAAGCTGTATAATTAGTCTGATTGACAATCTATATTTGTAATTAAAATGTAAGGAGACGATGAAATGTCTGAAGTCAGAGTAAGATTTGCTCCCAGTCCTACTGGGTATTTACATATTGGTGGTGCGCGTACTGCGCTGTTTAACTGGCTGTTTGCCCGCAAAATGGGCGGTAAGCTGATTCTGCGTATTGAGGATACCGATATTGAACGTCTGAAAGAGGATTCCGTAAGCCAAATTCTTACCAGCCTGAAATGGTTGGGCATCAACTGGGATGAAGGCCCGGAGGCCGGCGGCGAATACGGTCCTTACTATCAGTCCGAGCGCTTTGATATTTACAAAAAATATGCTCAGCAGCTGCTGGACGAAGGCAAAGCATACTACTGCTTCTGCACTACCGAGGATCTGGCTGCACAACGCGAAAAACAACGCGCTGCTAAGCAACCGTTCCGCTATGCACGTACCTGCCGCGATATTCCGGCAGAAGAGGCTAAAGCACGTATCGCTGCAGGCGAACCGTATTCTATCCGTATTAAGATTCCTGCCGAGGGCAGCATCACCGTTCATGACCTGATTCATGGCGAAGTTACCTTTAACATGGACCAGTTCGACGATTTCGTAATTGTAAAATCCAACGGTATTCCTACCTATAACTTCGCTGTTTGTGTCGATGACCATCTGATGGGCATGACTCACGTACTGCGTGCCGAGGAGCATCTTTCCAACACTCCGAAGCAGCTGCTGGTTTACGAAGCACTGGGCTGGGAACCGCCTAAGTTCGGTCATATGCCGATGATTCTGGCTATGGACCGTTCCAAGCTGAGCAAACGTCACGGCGCAACCTCCGTTGAAGAATTCCGCAGCCAAGGTTACCTGCCGGAAGCTATCATCAACTATCTGACTCTGCTTGGCTGGGGCCCCGGCGATGAGCGCGAAATCTTCACTCTGGAAGAAACAGTTAAGCTGTTTGAGCTGGAGCAGATGAGTAAAAAGGCTGCCATTTATGACACCAAAAAGCTCACATGGATGAACGGCCAATATCTGTCCGATCTGCCGCTGAAAAAAATTCTGCCGGATGCTAAGCCCTTCTTCGTTAAAGACGGCCTGGTAACCGAAGAATGGTTCAACGATGCTGCCAACGAAGCATACTTTGAAAAGCTCGTAGACGTTGTACGTGTACGTGTTAAAACTCTGCAGGAGGTTGCCGATGCTTCCACTTACTTCTTCAAGGATGTTGAAGAATATGATGAAAAGGGTGTAGCTAAGCACTTCAAGGCAGAAAATATTCCTGTTCTGGAGCAATGCATTGCAGCAATTAAGGCTGATGATGTATATGACCTGGCTTCTACCGAAGCAGCATACAATAAGATTGCTGCCGACAATGGTCTGGCTCTGGGCAAGGTTATCCATCCGACTCGTCTGGCTCTGACCGGACGCACCGTAAGCCCCGGTATGTTTGACGTTATGGTTCTGCTGGGTAAGGAAAGAACTCTGGCACGTCTGGAAAAGGCTGTTGAGTTCATTAAAAGTTTATGATTGTAAAATAGCGATTGGCGGCTAGGTTTAGCGCGATTGCTTTAATTAAGCAGGAGGGCTTTCTTCCTGCTTAATTTTTACCAAGAGGTTCAAGGCTTGGGAAATGTTTTTGGAAAGGAGCTGCAGGCTATGAAAATCCTGTTGACAACATTATTATGCTTATGTTTATCTCTGCCGGTATTGGCAGACCAGCAGACTACGGTGCTTACCGAACAGACTTCTGTCGGCAAGGCAACGGCAACGCTGCCCTACATCGATGGCAGTAATTCCGCAGAGCTGGAAAAACAGGCCAACGCTTTGGTGCGCGACGCTGCAGCTAAGCTGGTAAAAGAGGTAGGCGGTCAGGGCAGTGTAACCTATAAGGTGATGCTGAACCGTCCGAGTATGGTGAGCCTGCTGCTGGAGGCAGACAACGGCGGACGCAAGGCGTACACCGGACTGAATCTTGATTTGACCACCGGCAAGGAGTTCGAGGTTACGGATTTCTTTGTTGATAATGATAACGTAAAGGCTGCTTTGGGCAATTATGATAATGTGCTCTTCGGCGAAGAGGGCTTGTTTGTGCGCAGCAAGAAAAATGCTGCCTACAGCAGCTTTGTGCCCTACAGGGATGTAGTTACCTCCCTGCGTATCGGCGAAGCGGGACGCTTGCTGCAGCTGGCGAAAATTACCGATAAGGCTGCGGGCAAAACATTGCGTCTGCCTGCAAGCGGACTGATGGCGCTGAAGCTGGACAGCAATCCTTCCACCGGCTACGGTTGGCAATTTGCCTGCAGCTCACCGGCAGTAAGCAAGGTAGGCAGCTCGTTTACCATTCCGCGTGGTGACGAGGAAAGAATGGGTGCGCCCGGCGTTGAAATTCTGGTGCTGGCAGTTACCAAGCCCGGTACCTACAATATCCGCATGGATTACAAGCGCTCTTGGGAAAAAATGAGTCTGCAGAGCTTTAACTTTACAGTTATCGCAGAATAAGCTAGAGGATGTGTTTATGGAAAAAGCATCAGTTTCTGTAAAAATATATAATAGTACCTATGCATTAACGACCTCTGCTTCCGAAGAACAGGTACTGAAAATAGCAGCAGAGGTAGACAGAAGAATGCGGGAGCTGGCAGAAAGCAAAAAGCTGCTGCAGACAGATAAAATCGCCATCTGGACGGCGCTCGATCTGGCTGCAGACAGACTGGAGCTGCAGCAAAAGTGCGCAGCAGTAGAGCAGAAAATGCAGGAAAAATATGCTGCGCTCGAGCAGGAAATGCAGCAAAGAAATGCTGTGCTGGCAGAAGAGCTGCAAAGCCTGCAGGCCAGATATGACAGACTGCTGGCAGCAGTGCGGGAAAGGTAGATAACATATGGAAAAGAAAA
>ENA-OQKY01000381-OQKY01000381.1-human-gut-metagenome-genome-assembly--contig:-NODE-381-length-47713-cov-35.109759_pt1 | contig 47713 bp, 40 predicted proteins | sample MGYA00242652_ERZ504805 | MGnify/ENA primary metagenome ERZ504805 (study PRJEB26092, sample SAMD00036400) | human gut metagenome | host: Homo sapiens | study: EMG produced TPA metagenomics assembly of... | reverse complement strand
GTGACGAATCTGTTCAGGATTCAGAGGCGAATACTTTGTGCTCTTTTGCATCTGTTCCGATTCTGGCATGACCGGAACAGATGTAAGAGTTGGAAGTTACAGATAGCTGCTTAATCAGCAGACACTAAATAAAAGAACATAAATGTAGTATAAAATGTAAGTTTCTGTAAAATTTTAACAAAGAGGAAAGACATATGATCGGTATTATAGATTATGATGCAGGAAATATCAGAAGTGTAGAAAAAGCTCTTTCCTATCTGGGAGAGAAAACAGTTGTGTCCCGGAATCCGGAGACACTGAAAAATGCGGATAAAGTAATTCTTCCCGGAGTTGGAAGCTTTGGACAGGCAATGGAAAACCTTCACAGATATGAGTTGGTTCCGGTAATTCAGGACATGATAAAGGAAGGAAAACCATTCCTTGGAATCTGTCTGGGACTACAGCTTCTTTTTGAAAGCAGTGAAGAAAGCCCGGGAGTAGAGGGACTGGGAATCCTGAAAGGAAAAATTCTGAAAATACCTTCGTCTCCGGGGTTAAAAATTCCTCACATGGGATGGAATTCCCTTCAGCTTCAGAATAATGGAAGACTGTATCGGAATATTCCACAGGATACGTATGTATATTTTGTCCATTCCTACTATCTTCAGGCACGGGAGCCGGAGATTGTAAAGGCAGTGACAGAATACAGCACAGAGATTCATGCTTCTGTAGAAAAGGATAACGTATTTGCCTGTCAGTTCCATCCGGAAAAAAGCGGAAAATACGGACTTGAAATTCTGAAGAATTTTGCAGAGCTTGACAGGGAGGAATACTGATATGTTTACAAAAAGAATCATTCCCTGCCTTGATGTAAACCGGGGAAGGGTGGTAAAAGGTGTAAATTTTGTTGATCTGAAGGATGCAGGTGATCCTGTGGAAATTGCTAGGGCTTATGATGCGGCAGGTGCGGATGAACTGGTATTTCTTGATATTACAGCCTCCTGCGAAAACAGAGATACAGTAACGGATATGGTACGGGCAGTTGCTTCCAGCGTGTTTATTCCCTTTACCGTAGGCGGAGGTATCCGTACAGTGGACGACTTTAAAAAGCTTCTCAGAGAAGGAGCAGACAAGATTTCTGTAAATTCTGCGGCAATTGACAGACCACAGCTGATCACAGAAGCTGCGGAAAAGTTCGGAAGTCAGTGCGTGGTAGTTGCTATTGATGCCAGACGAAGAGATGACGGAGGCTGGAATATTTACAAGCATGGCGGAAGACTGGATACAGGAATAGACGCTGTCTGGTGGGCAAAAAAGGTGGAAGCGCTTGGCGCAGGAGAGATACTTTTAACCAGCATGGACTGTGACGGTACAAAAGCCGGATATGATCTGGAACTGACTCAGACAGTGGCGGATGCAGTGAATATTCCCGTAATCGCCTCAGGGGGAGCCGGCACTCTGGAACATTTTTATGAGGCGTTTACAAAAGGAAAAGCAGATGCAGTTCTTGCTGCGTCATTATTTCATTACAAAGAACTGGAAATCGGTCAGGTGAAAGACTACCTGGCAGAAAAAGGAATTTCAGTAAGAAGATAAAGAGGTGACAGTTATGGCTCCTTTGTCAGGAGAGTGGCTGGAAGCGCTGAAAGGCGAATTTCACCAGTCATATTATGCAAAATTATACAAAACAGTAATGCAGGAATATAATACCAGAAAGATTTTTCCTCCTGCAGAAGATATGTTTAATGCATTTCATTTTACACCGCTCAGTGAGGTGAAAGTGGTGATTTTGGGACAGGATCCTTATCATAACGACGGACAGGCCCACGGTCTGTGTTTTTCCGTAAAAAAAGATGTGGAGATCCCTCCGTCTCTTGTAAATATTTATCAGGAGCTCCATGATGATCTTGGCTGTTATATTCCGGATAACGGATATCTGGAAAAATGGGCGCGCCAGGGTGTGCTTCTGTTGAATACAGTGCTTACAGTGCGGGCGCATCAGGCCAATTCACACAGAGGAATTGGCTGGGAACAGTTTACAGATGCAGCCATCCGTATTCTCAACGAACAGGACCGACCCATTGTATTTCTTCTCTGGGGACGTCCGGCCCAGATGAAAAAATCCATGCTGAACAATCCAAAACATCTGATCCTGGAAGCTCCGCATCCCAGTCCGCTGTCTGCTTACAGAGGATTTTTCGGCTGCAGACATTTCAGCAGAACAAATGAATTTTTAAGAGAAAATGGTCTGGAACCAGTTGACTGGCAGATCGAAAATAAAGATCAGGTGTGAAGGAGACATCATGGGAAAAAAGAATAATCTTGTAAGAAATGCCTCCTTTTTGATGATCGCGGCAATGATATCCAAGATCATCGGCCTGTTGTATAAAAGTCCCTTATCCTCCATTGTAGGGAATATGGGAATGGGCTATATCAGCCTTGCCCAGAATGCCTATATGATCCTTTTGATGATCGCATCTTTCAGTATTCCTCAGGCAGTATCGAAGCTGATCTCAGAAAGGATTGCGTTAAGAGATTACAAAAACGCACAGAAAATATTCAGAGGGTCTATGATCTATGCGGCTGTTGTAGGCGGAGCAGTAGCTCTCTTCTGCCTTTTTGGCGCCAGATTTATTATTCCCCGCAATCAGCCCAATGCAGTTCTGGCTTTGCAGATTTTATCCCCTACCATATTCCTTTCGGGAATTCTCGGCGTGTACAGGGGATATTTTCAGGCATACAGAAATATGCTTCCCACATCTGTTTCTCAGATTCTTGAACAGATTTTTAATGCTATTGTAAGTCTTCTTGCAGCATGGCTTTTTATCAAAAATATTTCAGATGGAACGCCGGAACAGGTGGCAAAATGGGGAGCTGCCGGCTCAACAGTTGGAACAACAGCCGGAGTCGTGACAGCGCTTTTGTTTATGATGATGGTCTACGGAATGAACCGGAAAGGCATCCGCGCCAGAGTAAAAAGTGACCGGAGACACAGAGAAAAATCATATGGGGATATCCTGAAACTGATCATGTTGATCGTATCTCCGATCATTCTCAGCGCATTTATCTATAATGTAAATGGGTATCTGAACGGTGTTCTTTATTCGGAAATTCTCGGAACACAGGGAGCAGATGCAGACAAATTAAGTATGATGTATGCAGAGTATGCAACTTATTTTATGAGTATTATCAATATTCCTCTGACCCTTTCCAGTGCAGCGCCCACCTCTATGATTCCTGAGGTTTCGGCTCTTTATGCTACAGGCGCAGTAAAAGAAACCAGAAGAAAAATTGATCAGACAGTGCAGCTTTCCATGTTTATTTCTGTTCCCTGTGCAGTAGGCTTAGCCGTTCTTGCACAGCCGATCGTATCCCTGCTGTTTGGAGGAACCAATGGTACAGCAGGAAAGCTTCTGATGCTGGGCTCCTTTACTATTCTGTTAAATGGAATGTCAAATATTTCAAACGGAGTGCTTCAGGGAATTGGAAGACCAAAGATTCCAATGATCACCGCTGCAGTAGCGCTGGTGGTCGATGTGGTAGCTGTTGTTCTGCTTTTACTCTTTACAGATCTGGGAATTTATTCTCTGCTGGTTGCAATGATTATTTATGCGGTTGTTGTATGTATTCTGAATGACAGAGCCATGAAAAAATACCTTCGATACAAAAATCCGTGGAGATTTGCATACTTGAATCCAATCCTTGCATCTATACCTATGGGAGCTGTGGCAGGGCTTGTATATTATGGTCTGTACAAACTGATTCAGTCAAATGTGATCTGTCTGTGTCTGTCCATTGCACTGGGAGGTGCAACCTATTTTATAGTATATATTTTAATGGAAAAGCCTTCTCGGGAGAGGTTGAGAAGAATGCCGGGAGGCGCTGTTCTGGTAAAAATATTTGGAAGAATGTTCTGAGTAAATGAAATGAAAAGGTAATTAGATAAAGAAAAAGTCCCTCAGTATCGGGGGACTTTTTCCAGTTCCAGAAGCTTTATTTTTCGTTCCAGTCCTCCGGCATATCCGGTAAGACTTCCCTTACTTCCAAGTACTCTGTGGCATGGTACAATAACAGATACTGGGTTATGCGCCACCGCGTTTCCTACGGCCTGCGCAGACATGTGCTCCAGACCTCTTTTTTGTGCAAGAACAGCAGCGATTTTTCCATAAGTGACCGTGGTTCCATAAGGAATATCACAAAGGATTTCCCATACTTCTTTTTGAAATTCTGTTCCCCTCAGATGCAGAGGAACAGAAAAATCAGGTTTCTGTCCGGAAAAATAAAGATCCAACCAGATCTTTGCCTGCCCTAATACCGGACAGGTTTTTTCCTCGTGACTTTCATCCAGGTGAAGCGCAAAATATTTCTGCCCATAAAACCATAATCCTGTCAGTCCTATGTTATCCGCTGCCAGAAGAATTTCTCCAAGAGGGGATTGATAACGGCTGGTGTAGTGCATAATACCACCTCCATGTAAGTGTGATTGTATGGGCGTATTATAGTTCTTCCAGAAGAGAAAAACAAGGGGGGACAACGAAAAATACCTTTGCCTTCTCTGGAGATATGGATGATCTCATCAAATAAATCCACAGGATTTTCCTCAGGCGCTGCAGAAAGTATCATTAATCTTTCAATACGGATCCAGTTTTTTCCAGATCTAATATTTGCCAGATGACGTGGAGAGATCCAATCGTTGTTATCGAACAATTCAGTACTTCCAAGTTCAATAAATTTTTCTCGTGTTTTATATTTATTGCCCAGACCCCTGCGTTTTTCTTTGAGCATTTTTTCCACTTTTACTGATCCGGTATCGTATTTCTTTCGTTCAGACATAAAAACCTCATTTATGCACTGTGGTGCATTTGCTTTACAATAAAAACAGTCTGTAATAATGTTAAACTCAAAGCAACAGTTTTCAGAAAAAATGGGAAGAGAGGATTTTATGTGAATAAAAGATTAATGTTTAAGGTAATTGAAGTGCGGACATTGGTATCCCCTTACAGGCGGGATGAAAAAGAACCAGGAATATGAATTATCTGAGAGTGTTGGAGATGTATGAAACAATTTATTATTTGGTTGTAAATATGAGAGAGCTTCCGGAAAATATTCCAATGGATGTGAATCCCCGTGTTCCGAAGATGGAAACCAATGTGGCAAAAAGACTGATTCATACAGTAGTGGAGCCGGAAACAGATTTTTGTATTAACAATAGAGGAATTGTAATTTCTGCTCAGGCCTTTAGTTTTAACAGTGCAGACTCAGAGGTAACTATTGATTTGGGAGAACAGAATGATGAAAATGACAGATTCAGCTATGGAATTTTGGATGGAGGACATACGTATACAGCAATTATGCAGAACCGGGATAAAATTCCGGAAAACATCGAAAAATATGTACGTATTGAAGTAATTATCAGTGTACTTAACATTACACGGCTTTCCGATGCCAGGAACACATCCGTACAGGTTGAGCGTATCCATCCATTCCAGAATGTAACGGTTGTGTGGGCAGACTGATTATGTTCAAAGAATGTTTGAAATATAATATTGTTCCATTTATCATCGAGGATAATCTGAAACTGTTTTATTATCGTGGATTGAAGGAATGGAATCATGAAAAAGGCTATCTGACAGATATCTGCCTAACGGCACAGGATAAGTATAAAGAGTATTTGGATTATTTTAGAATTGCGTATTAAGAAGGAAACGAGGTGCAGTGATGTCAACAGAAAGGAACTGGCAATTTGAGCTTGAAGAATATATCAAACAGGGTGAGCCCGGCCAAATTGAAAAAGGTGAAGCGTGGTAGACTGCAATCGGCTTGCAGGCGGTAGATGGTTTGAAAACATCTGCCTATCTGTTAGATACTGCCAAGGAACATATTGAAGGAAAAATTAGTATTGATGAAGCACAAAAACGCATTCAGAGTTATTATGAGCAGCGTACTGATTGCACAGAGATTGAAAATGACACCAAGGAAGCGGATATTGTGTCTACAAGAGATTATGATTTTGCAATGGAGAAACAGTTTTCTTACGAGGGTTTATCCGTGGAGCATCTTGCCAAGTTTGCTTCGGATATTTGGCAAATTCATCTGTTTTGTGAGGGTAATACCAGAGCTACGGCTGTTTTTATGATCAAGTACATGAAAACTTTTGGATTCAAGATAAACAACGATGCTTTCAATAAGAATTCTTGGTATTTCCGCAACGCTTTGGTAAGAGCAAATTATAATGATCTGCAAAACAGCGTTCATGCCACTACAAAGTACCTGGAAATGTTCTTCGGCAATTTAATTCTGGGAACAGAATATGAGCTGAAAAACAGATACATGCACGTAGACTACGTGAATGATTATTCCAAAAGTGTCAATCCTAAAGTTCCAAAGTCTCAATTTGACACTTTGGAATGTACTTTAGAAGAGTTGGCAGTCCTGGAGCTGATTTACAAGAATCCATCAATCAAGCAAAAAGACCTTGTGTCAGAGACTGGAAAATCTCTCAGCACTGTAAAGCGAATTATGGAATCCTTGCAGAAAAAGGAATATATCCGCAGAGTAGACGGAAAGCGATATGGAAAATGGGAGGTACTGGTATAAGAATTGACCAATAAACCCGATATGGAGAAAGGACATGACTAATAAACAGTTGAAAAACTTAAAAGATACATTGTGGACAACTGTCGATCAGCTGCGTGCCAATTCCGGTTTGAAGTCCACCGAATACGTCAAGTCAATTCTCGGCTTGATTTTTCTGCGATTTGTAGATGTAAAATACAGCAAATATGAACCAACGATCAAGTCAGAGTTTGATTCCATCAAGGGTACTCGTATGGAATGCCCTATTCACGAAGTCGCTATCGAAAAATGAGGTTTCTATCTGCCCGAAGAAGCCAGAAGAAAGAATGGTCAGGATTAAAAAGCATTATCATGACACGTAATACAATATCAGGAGCAGAGGGTATCACAACGGTAGAAGAAAGATATTTCATAAGCAGTCTGCCGAGAAATATAGAAGAAGCAGAGAGAGCAGTGCGTGGTCATTGGATGATAGAAAGCTATCATTGGAATTTAGATGTAACCTTTTGAGAAGATGGGAATCACACATTAGAAAAGCATGCCTCCTATAATCTGAACATTATAAGAAAACTGGCTTTGAATATGTTAAAAATTTTAGAAGTAGGAAGCCGTCCGTTAATCATGAAAAAGAAACGGTATGTGATTGGAACAAATCTAGAAAAGCATTTAGATAAGATTATGTCTTTATAATTTTTAAACTTAGTACATGGGTGTGATTGAGGAACACATTCGTGCGTTTGGTATAGGAGCTGATTTGGGTGTAAGGACAGTGTAGAATAAGCAGAACGAGTCGGAGATCACGGATATCATTGTGATTTCCGGCTTTTTTGAGTATTGTCGGAAGAATTATAAATGGTATAATGTTTGTAAATGAGATAAGAGAATGTCGCCTGTTATGCGACTTCTAAATGAGAAAAGTGTGCTATTCTGAGATCAAACAAGAAGCTGATAGAGTCAGGAGGATGACATTATGAGTAAAAAAGGATATAGCAGACCAGGGTTATTTGGATCCATGAACTATTATGATGCAAACGGAAAGAAAGTAGGTGAGAGTCGTCCAGGATTCTTTGGCGGTTTAAACCATTATGATGGCAAGGGGCATAAGAGGGGGCATAGCAATCCAGGATTTTTAGGTGGATTCAATTATTACGATGATTAAGAATTATAAAAGACGGTACAGATTATGGCAGATCAGAAGCTGATTGATGAGGTAAGGAAATACATAGATAAGTATTATGAGCCAGTAAAGGACGATATCAAAATGGATAAAGAAATGAAATCCATTTTTGATAAAATTACAAAATTCCGGAAGAAGAGAGCCGAAGAGAAGGCTTTGGAGAAAGAGACGGTAAAAGAAAGCGGTTTGTCAGAAGAAGCACTACCAGAAGAATTTGATGTTTCAACAATGCAGAAGACAAAAATACAAAAAGGTATGTCTTCTACAATGTCAGTAAACAGAAATATTGATAATCTGATGAATCAGCTGGAGGAAACATTTTCACAAAGATTACTTCGTATGATTGATGAGCGTGGGATGACAGATTCAGAAACGTATACAAAGGCCTATGTGGATCGTCGGCATTTTTCAAAAATTCGGAAAGATGTCAATTATGTTCCAAATAAGAAAACGGTTCTGGCTTTTACGATTGCCCTGGAACTATCCTTGGATGAAGCAAAGGATTTACTGGCAAGTGCCGGTTTTGCATTATCCAGAAGCTCGAAAACTGATATTATCGTGGCATATTTCTTACAAAATAAGATCTATGATATGTTTGAAATCAATGATGTGCTGGATGCGTATGGACAACCGGTATTTTAACAAAATATTTTGGTGCAATGTCACCTGACAGGCGACCAATTCAGTTGGTTCTGTAGATAAAATGTGATTATCAACAAATATCAGAGGAGGAAATCACATGAATACAGAATTAACTGAGTTGGTTTTTATTTTGGATAGAAGTGGCTCGATGGGTGGTTTGGAAAGTGATACGATTGGCGGCTTTAATGGCATGATTGCAAAGCAAAAGGCACAGGGAAAGAAAGTAAATGTGACAACTATTTTGTTTGATGATGAAGTAGATATTATTCACGACAGATTCCCAGTAGAAATCATTGAACCGCTTACAGAAAAAGAATACTTCGTGCGTGGCTGTACAGCTTTATTAGATGCAGTTGGAACAGCAGTTGAAAAAATGGAAAATGTTCAGAAACATCTCCCAGAGGGTCACCGGGCAGGGAAAATTATATTTGTTATCACTACAGACGGATTAGAAAATTCCAGCGAGCATTTTACACAAGAGCAGATCAGGCGAAAAATAGAAGCAAAAAAAGAATGTGGATGGGAATTCCTGTTCCTGGGCGCCAATATTGATGCAGGAAGAGAAGCTGAGAAGATAGGAATTGCCAGAAACAGATCTGTGACATATGAGAATGATTCCAAGGGCGTTGAATTGAACTTTAAAGCTGTAGGAAGAGCTATTTCCAAAGCTGTAGAAAGTGATGCAGTTATGGATTTTATGGACGAACACTGGGCAGATGAGATTCAGGCGTATAAAGAAGGAAAAAAATAGTGGCTGCTGATGTAAGGGAAAAAGAACAATTGGAATATCTGTTCCTTGATTTAGAGTGGAATCAGGCTCCTGGAACCATGGGGTTGGATGGACGTGAAGCAATTCAGATAGGAGTAGTGGCTGCTGATATCAAAATACAAAAGACAAAGATATTTTCCAAAGCAATCAGATTGAGTGACCCAAGTTTATTTAATGAAAAGACGGAAATTGTAACGCATACACCGATAACAAATATTATGCAGGGAAAAGAAGAAAACGTGATATTAACGAAGTTTGCAAAACACTTTCCTGAATATCATTTTCTTGTCGTATGGAACAGAGATACTTATGATCTGTTCCTGAGAGATATGAGAAAAAACGGTATTTTAATAAAAAGGCATACACCAGTGTTTCTGCAAGAGGTTCTGAGTGTTATTACGGGAAATGAAAATGATCCTATTGGATTTGAAAAGGCATTAACATGTGCTGGAATCAAATATGCCAGAAATTACCTTCATTATGCGAAACATGATGCTGACTATCTTTATCAGCTATATTGCCGATGTTTTCAACAATATAGTACTGTGACTGCAGAAGAGAGATGTTTTGCAAATGAGACTACCAGAAAGTTACATACAGAGAATTGTCGGTATGTGAAAGATATAGCTGTTGAAAGAAAATCAATAGTACCTAAAAGTATGATTTTCAAAGGCTATACGGTATGTAAATGCTGCAGTAAAAGTCAGAGTTGGAAACAATTGGGGTGGGAATTTGGTACTAAAGCACAAAACAAGAAATACAAAGATGATTTAAAACAACTGCCTCTTACGGAAACAAATATCGAAAAAATATGTAAATGGTTTCAGTTATCTTATAGCATCACTAGAGATATTGTATTCGTAAGGACTGCTTTTTCAAGATGGATTGTTTACCTACAAAAGGATAAGGTAAAAAAGTTACTTCATGAAAACTACAGAATATGTAAATCACAATATTTAAAAAAACAGAAAATGAAATGCATAGAAGGGTATCACAAGCAAAAGCTTCCATCAGAGAATTTCTTTGAGGTGCTCCAGTATATAAAATATCATGATGCAGGGACTGTGAAACGTATGTCGAAGAAAAGCAGATTGGAAAAACTACTAGAAATAGTAGAGATGGAATTGAAAGTGAAAAACACGGAGGGAAAAGATTATGGCTATGACAACATGCCCAAATTGCGGCGAACAAATATCGGATAAAGCGAAGACGTGTGTGCATTGTAGAACGGTACTGGTTCCGGAAGAAAAGAAATACTGTCCAGACTGTGGAGCAGAATTGGAAGAAGGAATGGACACATGTCCGAAATGTGGTTGCCCGATAGAAAACATTATTGAGACAGAAAAAACTCCACAGCAGGTAGAAGTCACCGGTGTGAAGATTACAAAAAAATCAAAGAAAATAATTTTGATAGCAACGATAGTGGTTATTGTTGCGGCAATTGTTACAGCCGTCGGAGTGCAGACACATAAAAAGAATGTAGCAGAAAAGGCAAAAGCAGAAGCTCAGAAGCAGAGTGAGGAATATGGCACAAATCTGAATATGGCAGCGTATTCCATACTTTCCGGTGCCAGTGATGCAGAAACCTGTGGCAATTTGATTAAACAGGTGTGGTACAACGCTATCTATGAGGAAAGGGACAGTGCGACAGACAAATATACAAGACCAAATGGATACTATGTATCTGATTTTAATGAAGCACTGCAAAACCTCTTTTCAGACAGCAGTTTCAGTGGCCAGATAGCAGATATCAATGACAATAAGGATACTGTGAACTCGCTGATGAAGAAATTAAAGAATCCCCCGGAAGAATATAAGGATGCGTATGAATCACTATCAGAATTGTATGATGCGTATATATCATTGACAAATCTGGCGACAGACCCAACGGGAAGTTTACAGACCTATTCCCAGAACTTTAATGATGCAGATAATGCAACACTTAATTGCTACAATGCGCTGAAAATGTATTTGGAAGAATAGTAGAAAAAGACAGGTAATATACTTCAGAATTTTCAAATATAGTATTCGTAAAGTCGAAGTTTTGATTTGTACTTCTCATTGAAGAAATACATCAGATATGGTACAATAATAAAGATTGAAAGTATCAGAACGGACAAGAAAAATATACTTTCTTAAATAAAAGAAAACCATAAGTTGTGTATAAATGAAGAGGTAGAAGAGATGGCAGTATCATACAACGGACTTTGGAAGCTATTAATTGATAAAAATATGAAGAAAGTGGATATGATGAACCAGGTGGGAATCAGCAGCAGTACTGTGGCAAAAATGACCAATGGAGAGCTGGTTTCCATGAAGGTTCTGGAAAAGATCTGCGAGAAGTTAGATTGTGATTTCGGAGATATTGTCCATTATGAACGCAAGCCGCATGGTGGCTGCGTTCATGAGCAAGTAGCGAAAGTGGATTGCGAATGTCCGCTGTGTCAGGAAACAAAGGATGGTGGACAGTAATGGAATACAGTGCAGGACTTACATCAAAATTATTCTGGCTGCAAGAGTCCAGAAAAACAGCAGCTTATATTCTGGAAGGTCTTAGCAAGGCAGACATCCGCAAGATTGCCTGGGAGGAAAATATCTATCAGGTGAAAGCAGAATATCGAGCCTACGAGGTGTTAAATGGAACGTACCGAAGGGTATCAGCATTACCGGAAGCAGTATTACAGGCATTTACCACTTGTGATGTAGAAACCGCAAAGATTCTGAATCTGATTACAATTTTGATGGACAGCAGATTATTTTTTGAGTTTTTACATGAAATATACGACGAGAAGATTCGATTAGGTGAAAAAGAGATCACAGACCGGGATCTGAATGTCTTTTTTGCAGATAAGGCAATGCAGAGTGATGTGGTTGCTGGATGGACGGATACTGCAGTACGGAAGTTAAAACAGTGCTTTACCAGAATGATGTTTGAGGCAGGATTACTGGAAAGTAGTGCAAAACCAAGAACAATCAAGCCAATTCATATTGATTACCGTACAGAAGAATTACTGACTGCAAATGGGCTTGGCGAATACTTGAAGGCAGTGAAGGGAGTCTAAGGATGGCAAGATTAGATTTGGAAGAAAGACTGAACCGGATTGAGGATAAGATTTCTGAAAAGTCTTTCCGTGAAAATAAAGGACTTGGAAATGAAGTCGGATATTATGTGTTTGATTACGATCCGAGAGCTGAACTGGAAGTGCGCAATCATATCGCATACTTAAAAGACAGAATCAATAATGGCAATAAAGATTTTAAAATCATAGAATTCGACCTGTTTCATACGATGATTCAGGTGTTGGAGGAAGAAGGATATCTGGAAGCCTTCTTTGATCTGGAAAAAGACAATGGCTTTTTTGATATGGCAGACAGTCTGGTAGAGACATTAGGACTGGATGAAACGAATGAACTGAACCTGATTATCTCAAAGATCTTGCAGGAAGATCTGACAGACAGCGTGATTTTTCTGACAGGAGTAGGAAAATGCCATCCGATCATTGCAAGCCATAATATTTTGAACAATTTACATCAGGTACTGGACAGTGTGCCGGTTGTGATGTTTTATCCTGGAGAATACAGCGGACAGGATCTGAAATTATTTGGAACGATGGATTCCAGAAATTATTACCGGGCATTCCGGCTTGTGTAAAACAAAGGAGAAGAAAAATGCAGATTAAAGAGATGTTTGAGAAACAGATTGACCGTGATATTAAGGGCGTAATCAAAGTAGGTCAGTCTGATGAAGAAAACGTATATCAGGAATTGGACGAATATGTAGTAACAAAAGAACTGTTAAAACATTTCCGTGATTTTTTCGATAACTATGAAAAAGGAATCAATAACAATACGGACAAGATGGGTGTCTGGATCTCCGGTTTCTTTGGAAGTGGTAAATCTCACTTCTTAAAGATTCTTTCCTATCTGTTAAAAAACAGTGTGGTAGAAGGAAAGAGAGCCATTGAGTACTTTACAGACGGAAAGAAAATCGATGATCCGATGCTGATTGCCAAGATGACCAATTCCGGAACTATTTCTTCAGATGTCATGCTCTTTAATATTGATTCCAAAGGATCTGCAAAGGTTGGATCAGGGAAAGAAGCCATCGTGGAAGTTTTCATGAAGGTATTCAATGAAATGCAGGGATACTGTGGATCTATTCCATATCTTGCAGAATTTGAACGTCAGCTGGATAACGAAGGCAGATTTGAAGAGTTCAAAGAGAAATTTGAAGAGATTGCAGGGGCACCTTGGGAGAAAAAGAGACAGGCTTTTGCAGTTATTCAGGATAAAATCGTAAAAACAATCGTGGCTATGGATTTCATGAGTGAGGAGGCTGCCCGCAACTGGTGTAAGAATGCAAAGGGAAGCTATGACCTCAGTATTGAAAAGTTTGTATCTCTGGTCAAAGAGTACTGTGAGAAAAAAGGACCGAACCATCACGTTATTTTCCTTGTAGATGAGATCGGACAGTACATTGCGGATGATACACAGTTAATGCTGAATCTGCAGACCATCGTAGAAGATCTGGGAACTGCCTGCAGAGGAAAAGCATGGGTCATCGTTACCAGCCAGGAAGATATTGATTCTATCACAAAGACAAAGGGCAATGACTTCTCCAAGATTCAGGGACGTTTTGATACCAGATTATCCCTGTCTGCATCCAATGTAGATGAAGTCATCCGGAAACGTATTCTGGAGAAAAATGAGATTGCAGAATCTGCATTGAAGCTGTTATATGAGCAGAAAGAATCCATTATCAAGAATTTGATCACATTTACAGCAGATACAGCAGATAAGAAATTATATACAGATAAAACAGATTTTGCAGACTGTTATCCGTTTATTCCATACCAGTTCAACTTGCTTGGACAGGTACTGACAGCGGTGCGTACACATGGAGCCAGCGGAAAACACTTATCCGACCAGTCCCGTTCTATGTTAGCACTGTTCCAGGAATCTGCCATCCGGTTAAAAGACAGCCAGGAAGGTGTACTGGTACCGTTCAGCTATTTCTATGATCCGCTACATAAATTCATTGATCACCAGCACAGCCAGGTCATTACCGATGCAGAAGACAATAGCAGACTGGATGAGTTCGATGTAGAGCTGTTGAAAGTGCTGTTTATGATTAAATACGTCAAAGAGATCAAAGCAAATGTAGATAACCTTACTACGTTGATGATCTCCAATATTGACGATGACCGTATTGAAATCCGTGGAAAGATCGAAGAATCCTTAAAGAAACTGATCCGAGAGACACTGGTACAAAAGAATGGAGAAATCTATATCTTCCTGACCAATGAAGAGCAGGAAATCAATAATGCCATCAATAACGAATCCGTAGAAATGGGAGAGATTATCGGAGAAGCATCCACTGTAATTTTCGAGGAAATCTTTACGGATAAGAAATACCGTTACAGCAGCCGTTACTTATTCCCGTTCAATCAGAAGGTAGATGACCGGTACTTCAAGGGCAACCAGTCGAATGATATCGGTGTATCTATCATCACACCATATGGTGGCGATTATCCGGATTCTGCCCTGCGTATGCTTTCCGCACAGGAACATACGGTCATTGTGAAATTGCCAAATGACAGCACATTCCTGGATGAGATCACAGAGTCTATCAAGATTTATAAGTTCCTGAACAAAAATGCTGCAGGAGCAAGAGGCAGTTTTGACAGCATCCGTCGTGCAAAAGAGGACGAGCGTATTGAAAAGAAAGACCGTATTCGTATTTTTATTGAGGATGCACTGAAACATGCGGATATTTATGTAAATGGTGACAAAGCCAATATTTCAGCCAAAGAGCCGGCAAGCCGTATCAATGAAGCACTTGGTAAGCTGGTAGCCATGCAGTATAACAAGCTGACCTACATGGAGACAGCACCGGAACTTTCCGATATTGCAGCTGTATTTAATGGTAACGATGGACAGCTTTCGTTCCTTGGAACCAGTGATACTACACCGAACAAGCTGGCACTGGAAGAAGTGATTCAGGTGATCAGTCTGAACAATGCAAGACATATGAAGACTTCTCTGAAATCCCTGCAGGATAAATTCGGGGCAGCCCCGTATGGATTTGATCCGAAAGATGTACAGTGGCTGGTTGCCATGCTCTTTAAGATGGGAAGAGTATCCTCAACATATAACAGTCAGAGCTTGTCTATGCTGTCTAATACAAAAGATGAGTTAGTACGCTATCTGACGAAACGTGAATTTGTAGAGAAGCTGCTCATTGACATCCGAGAGCGTGCAACGGACGGACAAATTCGTTCCGTAAAAGAAGTATTGAAGGATTATTTCGGTTATTCGTTATCCAGCGATGATGACGATACCATCATGAGAAGTTTTAAAAATAAAGCACAGGATAAATTGGATACTTTCGGTGAAATCATGATTGAGTACCGTGTGAATCCGAAATTGCCATGTAAATCTCTGATGGAACAGGCAAAGAAGAATCTGGAAGAACTTCTGACCATCAAAGAGCCGGTGGAGTTCTTTAAAACGGTAGATAAAAAGCGAGATGATCTGTTAGACGATGCAGATGATACGGCACCGGTATTTGATTTCTTTAAAGGCGGTCAGAAAAAGATTTTTGAAAAAGCACTGGAACAGATTCAGATGTTTGAAAACAGTAAGACCTATGTCCGTGAACAGGAAATCATGGATAATGTTGCCCAGATGGAAGCTATTGTGACAACAAAGAATCCATTTGGACAGATTCAGAAACTGCCGGATATGTCCATGAAATTCGTACAGCAATATGGAACCTTACTGGAAAAAGAAGCAGAAGAGATGCGCCCAATCGTGGATGATGATCTGGAGAAAGTGTTACATACGCTGGATGAGAAAGAATTTGCATCTGTATTTAGGGATAAGTTCGTAAATGCCTTTGCAGAATTAAAACAGAAGCTGGATACATCTCATGAGATTGCGGCGGTGAAGAACATCAGATTGGAAAGTGACACATTAAAACTTCGCTGTATGGATGAGATCACAGATTATGAAGAGGCACATCGTTCGAAACCAGTGCCGCCTGTAACTCCGGTAACACCACCGACAGATGGCGGTCATACAGAACCACCGAAACCAGTAACACCGCCAGTTCAGCCGAAGCCAAAGAAGCGGAAGAATGTATCTATTAGTAACGTGGCAGGTGCAAGAACTTATTCCATCGAAAATGAACAGGATATTGACAAGTTCCTGGCAGAGATGAAGCAAAAATTATTACAAGAGCTGGAAGAGAATACCATCATTACATTGAGTTAATCATTCCAGTGGGAGGAAATAGTACATGAACAAGAATGCGATAAAGAAATTTGCCATAGAAGCAAGAAAGAAACTGATTGATTCTGTTACAGACAAAGCCGGTATGCTTGGCATTACAGAAAAATCATGCAGTGGACCGATTACTAAGGGAGCAGACTTTGAAGTATACCAGACAGTTGCAGGAACAGAAGTGACACTGAATAAAAGACAGTGTGAGCAGAGAAGACGGTTGGTATCCCAGATTGAATCTCGTGGTTTTGAAGCAGTCGTAGAAGAAGTGGCGTATACCTGGTTCAACAGAATCTGTGCAATCCGTTTTATGGAAGTGAACGACTATCTTCCAAACAGAGTTCGTGTACTTTCTTCCGAAAAAGAAGGAAAGATGGAGCCGGATCTTGTGACACAGGCACCAGATGTAGATTTAGACCTGACGGCACAGGAAAAAGAAGAGATTATTAACTGGAAAATGAGTGGCACATCAGAAGATACGGATAAACTGTACTGCAAATTATTTCTGAAACAGTGCCACCAGTTGCATGATATCCTGCCGGGACTTTTTGAGGCAGATTCTGACTATATGGAATTACTGTTTGGTATTTCCTATACGAATAAAGATGATGTCATCTATATGCTGGTAAATCCGGAAACGGGTATTCCGGAAGCTGATTTTAATGTATCTACACTGGATGAAGAAGGCAATCCAACTGGGCAGGTGGAAATTATTGGATGGCTGTATCAGTATTACAATACAGAATTAAAAGATGATACTTTCGCAAAGTTGAAAAAGAATGTAAAAATCACAAAAGAGCGAATTCCGGCGGCAACTCAGCTTTTCACACCGGATTGGATTGTGCGTTATATGGTGGAAAACTCTGTGGGAAGAATCTGGATTGAGTATTTACGGGCAGTGGCTCCAAGTACAGATGAAAAAGCAACTGCAGAAAAATTTGGATGGAAATACTATCTTCCAGAGGCAGAACAGGATGAATCTGTTAATGTGAAACTGGCAGAGATCCGTACCACATACAAAGATTTGAAGCCTACAGATATTACTTGTATTGATCCATGTATGGGAAGTGGGCATATTCTGATTGCGATGTTTGATGTGTTGATGGATATCTATGAAAGTGCGGGATATGACAAGAGAGAAGCTGCATTTGAAATCGTAGAGCATAATATTCATGGACTAGATATTGACCAGAGAGCATATCAGCTGGCATATTTTGCAGTTATGATGAAAGGCCGTGGCTATAACAGACGGTTCCTGCGTGGAAGAGATGGGAAACCGGAGCCGAAAGTGTATGCAATCGTAGAGAGTAATGATATTAACAGAAATCATCTGCAGTTCTTTGGAGCACATTTGAGTGAGATGGAAAGAAATCTGGCTGTGATGCAGATAGAAGGACTGCTGGATACATTTAAAGATGGCAGAGAATATGGATCCATCTTAAACGTAGATGCATGTGAGTGGGATGTGCTGGAAAGATTTGTAGATGATTTGGGTACAAATGGACAGATTTCGTTTGAGAGTGTGGGAAGTGAAGAAACACAGGAAAGCCTGCGAAAGCTGGTGAGAGTATCGAAAAATCTGGGACAGAAATATGATGCAGTAGTGACAAATCCGCCGTATATGGGGGCTTCTGGTATGGGAGCTAAGTTATCAAAATATGTGAAAGACAACTATCTAGATAGTAAAAGTGACTTATTTGCTGTTTTTATCGAGAAATGTGGTCAGATGGCAAAGAAAAATGGATATCAGGCAATGATTACACAGCATGCATGGATGTTCCTCTCAAGTTTTGAAAAATTGAGAAATAAATTGCAGATGATGGATATTGTGAACATGATACATCTTGGCCCAAGAGCATTTGATGAAATAGGAGGAGAAATTGTTCAAACTACTTCTTTTATAATAAAAAAGAGCAATGTTCATGCTTATAAAGCTACATATTTACGATTAATAGATGGAAATAATGAGAAAGAAAAGGAAAATTTATTTTTTCAAAAGGAAAATTGCTATATTACTAATAAAGAAAAATATCTCTCATTACCTACTAATGCTTTTGTATATTGGGCAAGCTCAAATATATGTAAGATATTTGCATCCCAAAAAAATATTAATGATATTGGAGATCCGAGACAAGGATTAGCAACTGCAGATAATGAAAAATTTGTTCGCTTTTGGTGGGAAGTGGATATAACTAAAATCGGGTTTGGTTTTAGTAATAGGGCAGATGCAAAAAAGTCAAACTACAAATATTTTCCATATAATAAAGGTGGTGAGCAAAGAAGGTGGTACGGAAATAATTATTATGTTGTTGATTGGTACAATGATGGACAAAATATAAAAGCAGACAAATTATATAAATTATCTATCGGGAAATGTTTAGAGAGTAATTCAAAGCCTAAAAATATGCAATACTATTTTAGAAAGGGAATTACTTGGACTTTAATTAGTTGTAGTCGTTTTGGAGTTAGATGCTTTCCAGAAGGAATGATTTTTGACGTGGGTTCACATTGCGTTTTTACAAATGAAAAATACTATAACTATATGGCGGCATATTTAAATTCGGATTTAGCCGAAATGTTATTGAATATGTTGAACCCTACAATTAATTTTAGTTCAGGCGTCATTGGAAAATTACCGATTATCGTAAATGAAAAATATATGCAGGATATACAAGTCTTGGTAGATAAATGTATTTCCATAGCTAAAGGTGATTGGGATAATTATGAAATTTCATGGGATTTTTTACACTCGCCTATTATGAACAGAAATTTAACCTGTATAAAAAAGACCTGTGAAATTTTTGAAACTGAATGTTTAAGATGCGATTCGGAATTATTGCAGTTAGAGAGTTCAATAAATAAATTGATAAATAAATCATTCGGAGTTAGTGATGATGAATTGCTTGGCTATTTAGGAAAAGGATCTTTTATTCATGCATTTAATGAAACGGAAGAAATAAAACAATTTATATCATATGCGGTAGGCTGTATGTTTGGTCGCTATTCTCTCGATGAAGAAGGTCTGATCTATGCTGGCGGAGAATGGGAAAATGGCAGATATAAGTCGTTCCTTCCAGATGATGACAACTGTATTCCTATCACAGATGAAGAGTATTTCTCTGATGATATTGTTGGGCGTTTTGTAGAATTTGTTAAAACAGTTTATGGTGCAGATACATTAGAAGAAAATCTTGATTTTATTGCAAATGCATTAGGCAACAAAGGCGATACTTCTCGAGAAGTGATCCGTAATTATTTTCTGAAAGATTTTTATGCAGATCATCTGAAAGTATATCAGAAGAGACCGATTTACTGGTTGTTTGATAGTGGCAAACAAAATGGATTTAAAGCACTGATTTACATGCACCGTTATGATGCGGATACTGTCGGACGTGTAAGAACTGATTATTTACACCGGGCGCAGAAATATGTAGAGACAGCTATGCAGAGTGCTCAGTATACCATTGACAATGCATCATCAGCCTCAGAAAAATCTAAGGCAACCAAAGCAGTGACGAAATATACAAAGCAGCTTGCAGAAATGAAGATTTATGATGAAGCCATTGCTCATATTGCGAATAAGAGAATCGAGATTGACCTGGATGATGGTGTGAAAGTAAATTATGAAAAATTCCAGGGAGTGGAAGTTGCGCAGGAGGGAAAGAAAGCATTAAAAGTGGATCTTTTGGCAAAAATTAAATAAGTGAGGTGAACTAGATGTATCTGGAAAAAATTCATATAAAGAATTATAAAGTAATCGAAGAATTGGAGATTGACTTAAAACCGGGGGTGAATCTTCTTATTGGTGATAACGGAGCGGGAAAAACTTCTGTTTTGGAGGCAATTGCAGTAGCTCTTGGTGGCTTGTTTGTGAATGTTGCAGGTGTTAGCACAAAGAATATTGTAAAAGATGATGTTCGATTAAAAATAAAGCCACTTGGAGAATCATCTACATCAATTGAATACTGTGAGCCGGTTTCTTCTGGCGGAATTTTGCAGGTATCTGATGGACAAGAGTTTGCTTGGAATAGAATAAAGGAAGAAGTGTCTGCTACACATACAAAAATAGATAATAAAGATGTGTGTGTATGGATGAAAAAGCTGACGAATCATTCAGATACTAATTTACCGCTTATCAGTTTTCAGAGCGCTGCCAGAGCATGGCGAGTAAGACGGGGCGATTTTGGAACAGAGCTAAAGAAAAAACTGGACGACAGAAGATGTGGTTACATTGGCTGCCTAGACTCTTCCATGGATGTGAAATCTATTCAGCAGTGGTGCCTCAAACAGGAAATTGTATCCTCAAATAAAGGAAGTGTTCGAGAATATAAAATGTTTAAGGATATTGTAGCTTCTTTTATGAAGGCGATCAATGAATTAGATCAGATACCAGTGATTTACTATTCGCCGCAGTTTAGTGAACTAGTTTATAAAGTTGAGGAAGAAATGCCCATTTCAAAACTGAGTGCAGGCTATCAGTCATTATTATGGATGATTATGGATCTGGCATATCGGGTATGTATATTAAATCCTGAATTGAAAGATAAAAGTCAGATCAGAGGAATTGTTTTGATTGATGAAATAGATCTGCACCTGCATCCGAAATGGCAGTGGAAGGTAATAGAGGCATTGCGAGAAACATTTGAAGAGGTTCAGTTTATCATCGCAACACATTCGCCCATTGTAATTTCTTCAGCTAAGGAGGCAAACCTGATTCTTTTAGATAATGATCAGAAAATTACGTATTTGCCGGATTGTTACGGATATGAAGTGGAAGATGTACTCCGGTATCGTCAGGAAAGTGTTTCAAGACCGAAGAATGTGAAATTGCTAGTGGACCAGATAGAAACTGCAGTTGATGACATTGATTTTGAAAAGGCTGAGGAATCATTAGGAAAGCTGAAGGAGACGCTGGGAGAGGAGAACTCTGAGTATAAGAAGATGGCTGGCATTATATCAGATGCGAAGCTGATAGAGGAGTGCTGATATGCTGTATATTGAAAAAGAAGGATTACCTAAGGATGTCAGCAGTAAGATTATTGAACTGAGCAAAAGTAAAGAATGGAAGAAAATAGACGAAAATGATACAGATGCAATTCGTCGGGTGTTTGATAATGATTTTCCTAAAAATGAAGTGAAAAAAATTTTACTGCATGAGCAACATGGAATCTGTGCGTATTGTATGAAACGTGTCCGTATGGACAGTCATTCTAGAGTAGAGCATCTTGTACCTTTAAGTAAGGACAAGGATAAAGCAATTGATTACAACAATATGTTTGGCGTATGTGATGGCGGTGAAAGAATTACTGAAGATCAGGGACACGTACTTTGCTGTGACGCACATAAAAAGGAGAACGAAATTTCTACGAGTTCGCTTGATAAGTTTCAGATGGACAAGATCGCTTATGATAAAGATGGGAGGATTTATACAGAACCGAGAGACGAGGCTATGGAGAGAGATATTAACGAAGTTTTATTATTAAATGGAATTCAGAAAAAGGATGGAACTGTGCGGGATACGTCAACAGAATTATTGAAAGGCAGAAAAGATGCTTATGACAGGGCTAGAAAGATGATGGATTCATTGAATAGAAAAGGAAAATGTACTTCAGCAGCGCTCAAAAAGATAATGGATGACTTATATTATCGAGATGAGCGTGAGGAGTATGTGGGAGTTAAGCTATATTATTTTAAGAAGCATTATAACTCGCTGGTGAAAAGAGGACTGTAAGAAACAAATTGGATTAGGAGCACAAAGATGGATTTACATAATATACAAGTACAGTTGAATGCTGAATTTTCAAAATCAGATACCCGTATTATATTCTGGTTTGATGACAAAGGAGAATATGAAGACGAGGTAGCGGAATTGCAACTGGACAATGCAAAATTACATATTCTAGATGGTATGAACTGGTTTTATTCCAAATGGTTATTAAATGAATCAGATATAGATAGCAAGTATCTTGTATATGCGCCATTTCCAAAACCAAGTGATGCAGAGAATCCATTGGCAGATATGTATTATTACTCGGTTCCGTACTACACGGACCGAGTATCCCAGATGTCACAGGAACTTGGTATTGATAATAAGTTTAAAGAGCATTTATCACAGTACAGTAATTTTTGGAAAAATAAAGATTGGATTAAACAATTTAAAGAACTCGGCATAGACCACTTCAATGTGGAAACCATTGATATTGGTCTTATTGCGGTGCTTACTGAGGTAGAAAAACCCAATTTTGAAGAGGTCATAAGACAATTATTACTGAATGATAAAGAAGTGTACATGAAAGCGTTAGAGGATAACGGACTTTTAGAGAAATTCTGGGAGTTATGTGAGAAGTATTTCGGATACCAGTCTGAAACCCCGAATGTGGATGATCTGGCAGCATGTATGCTGTTGACGTATGCATCAGTAACATTGAAAGATACGTTGCCGGCTGTTTTAAAATCGTATGTATTGAAAAAGAGGAACGATGTGGTCGTATTTGTCCGAAATTTGATGGACAATGTACTTTATCAGGGTGCGTATGATGCATTATCAGAAAAAGTCGACAAGACGTTGCGAGTAGTGAGTAGAATCAGAGACGAACTGAAAAAGGATGCAGGCAAAGCAAAGGGGCAGTCTGCACAGCTTCTGGATATTGTAAATTGTGATGCATTCAGAGAATTGGATAATATCTTGATTGACTGGGCACTGGATCAGCTGAATGATGAAATCCTGGATGCTCAGATTGATGGCATGAACCTTACACAGATTGCAGAGCAGCGAACAGCAAAGTCCTGCCATTTTGGAAATGTATATAAAAACGAATATCAGGCAATCAAATATGCTTACCAGATGATGAAGGCGGTATCTGTTCTGGAAGTGACCAGTGATATTAAGACTATGGTAGCCGATTATCAGAAACAGACATATTTGGTTGATTCTTATTATAGATGGTTTTACAGTGCCTATGACTGTATCGAAGATGCAGAGAGATTTTCCAAGGTAAGAGAACGGATAGAGAATATGTATTCCTTTACTTATTTGCAAAAAGTGACACCGAAGTGGAATCAGGAACTGACGGATAACTTAATGGCAGATACCGGATTAAAACGTCAGGAAGACTTTTATCGGAACTACCTGAAGGCTTATGAAGGAAAGAATCGTGTTATCGTTATTATTTCTGATGCATTCCGGTATGAGTGTGCAAAGGAACTGATGGGAAGATTGGAAATGGACGAAAAATGCACACCGAAGTTGGAGTGCATGATTAGTGGACTTCCCACAGTGACCTCAGTGGGAATGGCAAGCCTTTTACCTCATAAAGAGCTACAGGTAAATGATGAATTGAATGTAACAGTTGATGGAAAAAGCTGTGCTGATTTGATGTCCAGAGATAAGATTTTAAAAGCAAGAAATGAAAATAATGTAGCATTAGCGTTTGATGATTTAATACATGCGAATCAAGAGAGGCTTCGTGAACTTTTACAGGGTAAAAATATTGTTTATATTTATCATAATCAGGTGGATGCAAGGGGAGATAAACCAGCAAGTGAGAATGAAGTTTTTAAGGCTTGTGAGGAATCGATAGAAGAAATTCATAGATTGATTCATAGATTAACCATGTATTTATCAGCACCGAAATTCTTCGTTACGGCAGACCATGGGTTCTTATATAAAAGAGATAAGCTGCATGAATTTGATAAGGTATCCTATGACCGGGAAATCTGTGCATATTCCAACAAACGGTTTCTGCTTACAACACAGAAGGTAAATGAACCTGGAATGAAGTCCAGATTGATGGCATATATGAATAATTTATATGTGACAACACCGATTGGAGCAGACATATTCAAAGTTGCCGGTGGTGGACAGAACTATGTACATGGTGGTTCTTCGCTTCAGGAAATGCTGATTCCGGTAATTGAGTTGACAACGAACACCAGAGCTGTTGCTTATGATTACGTGGATGTGATTTTGACTTCTGTTAATCGAAAGGTGACAAACCTGATCACTTATTTTGATTTCATTCAGACAGAGAAAGTAACAGATACCATGAAAGCAAGAAGTTTGGTGGCATACTTTACAACAGAAGATGGCGAGAAGATATCTTTTGACGTACCGATTGTTGCAAACAGCCGGGAAGATGCACCAGAGAAGAGAACATTTCATGAGAAATTTACATTGAAGTCCAGAGAATATAAGTATGGTGATAAGTATTATTTGGTACTGGCAGATGCGAATGATGAGAAGAATATTTTACAGCAATATGAATTTATGATTGATATTGCATTTGTGGATGATTTTGGGTTTTAGTTGATAAGTTGAAGATGAGGAGGTCACGATATGTTAAGAAAATTACACATACAAAATTTCAAAGGGTGGAAAGATACAGGAATGATTGATTTAGCCCCTATAACAGTATTATTTGGTAGTAATAGTTCTGGTAAATCTAGTATTGGACAGTTTTTGGTTATGTTAAAACAAACTGTAAGACAATCGGATAGAAAAACTGTGCTATTGTTGAATGGAGACTCTGTGGATTTGGGATCTGTATCGGATATATTTTATGCTCATGATTTAGAGGAAAATATGAAATTTGAATTTCGTTGGGATATGGATACTAAAGCAGTAATTGAGAATTCTAATAAGAGAGAAAGCTATAATCAAATTGAATTTGAAGGTGACATTCAAGTAAATGATCCGGAGACGCAATATCTGGAAGTAAATGAGTTCAAATATCGATTGTATAATGACGAAACGCTTAAGTTAACGGTAGGAATGAAAAAAGAAACAGAAGAGGAGAGCAATAGAAATTATGTTTTAGATTCAGATCGTGATTTTAAAAGAACTAAAGCAGGAAGAGGCTGGAAATTAACAGAGCCAGTAAAATTTTATGGGTTTTCAGATGCTGCGTTAGCTTACTATAAGGATTCTGACTTCCTCCAAGATTTGAATCTTCATCAGGAAGATTTTTTCTCTAAATTTTATTATTTGGGACCTATGCGTACAAAAACCAAAAGAAGTTATAGTTGGTCTGGTGTTAATCCTGAAAGTGTCGGTGATGCAGGAGAGAATACAATAGCTGCAATTTTATCTGCGAAGAAACAAAATAAAAAATTGAAATTTCCACACAGCAATTATAAAGAATTTGAAGTTATAATCAGTGAGTCATTGAAAAAGATGGGGTTGATAGAGGAGTATAGAATTGAAAAAATAGGAGAGAGACAAGAATATGAAGTAAAAGTTAGAATAAAAGGGGCAGATCAATTTGTGGGATTGCCAGATGTAGGATTTGGAGTTTCACAGGTTTTGCCAGTAATTGTACAATTATTTTATGCCCCGGACAATTCGGTTATTTTTATTGAACAGCCAGAAATTCACCTTCATCCTAATGCACAGGCACTATTGGCAGATGTAATAATAGATGCTATTAACATGCGTGAAAATCAGAAAAAACGCAGAGTACAAGTTATAATAGAAACACATTCTGAACATTTGTTAAGAAGATTGCAGCGTAGGATATCGGAAGAAGAGATTAAAACATCAGATGTGAAAGCATATTTTGCAAAGAATAATCAGAAGTCGTCTCAATTGGAGGAACTAAATGTTGATGAGTATGGAAATATATTAAATTGGCCGGATGGATTCTTTGGAGACATGGAAAAGGACATGTATGAACAAGCTATGCGTGCAATGGATAGACGAATTGCCAAGGAGAATATTTAATATGAGTAAAATAATTTTAGATACGAATGTTCCAGCTAAAGCAGCGGTTGCTCCTGAGGCGTGTCCATCGGAAGAACTAAAGATGCAAAAGGCTTGTATGGAGTATATTAGAGAACTTACTAAAAATAAAGATAAAAAACTGGTGCTGGATTTAGATCATGAAATATGGAAGGAATACCATACAAATGTATATGGAAATAGCAACATGGGAAAAATCTTTTTTAAATGGTTGTACGAATATTATGCAACAATTTTGCCAGAGGATAATATAAAATTGCATAAAGATTCAGAGGGAAAATATCAGGAATTTCCATACGATGAGGATACGCAGGAATTTGATGAGAGTGATAAGAAGTTTGTTGCATTATCTAATGCGCATCAAGAAAAACCACCAATTATTGAAGCAGCAGATGGCAAATGGCTTGGCTATGAGGAAAGTTTTGCAAAATATGGTATACATATACAATTTTTGGATAGGGATTATGCTCAAAAAATGTATGAGCAAAAAATCTTAAATAAGAGGGCTGATTAAATGTTTTTTAAGTTTCCATCTACACCATATATTGAAACAGATATAAATATTCAAAGGAACGATAAAATTTTATCTCAAAGTGAAGTAAAGAATATTTTAGGCAAACCCGTTACAATAGAAGAAAAAATAGATGGTGCTAATCTGGGAATTTTTTTTACCGCTAATGGAGAGATTCGGTTACAAAACCGTGGCTCATATCTTATGAAACCATTTGAGGGACAGTGGAAATCATTGAATAATTGGATAAACTGTCATGAAGAAAAAATATTTGATGTGTTAATGGATGAGTTTATCCTTTATGGAGAATGGTGTTATGCTAAGCATTCAGTTTATTATGATAATTTACCGGATTGGTTTATAGGATTTGATATTTTCGATATTAAAAAAAGACGTTTTTTGTCAGTTCAACAAAGAAATTTTATGTTGAATCAGATGAATGTGAAAATAGTTCCGGAACTTGGATTTGGCACCTATAATGTATGTGATTTGTCAACTTTTTTCAAAAAATCAAAATATGGAAAGGATTATTGTGAGGGAATATACATTCGCCAAGATGAAGATGGATATTTGAAATACAGAGCCAAAATGGTAAGAAAAGAATTCAAGCAAAATATTGTAGAACACTGGTCGAAAGGAAGACTCCAATGTAACAAAGTTCATTGGAGCTGATGATTGCAATTATATTTATACAAGAAATTTATAGTAGATATGAAGGAGAAGCCAATCATGAACGAGTATGAAACTTCTTCGGATAATATAACCGAAGACAAGCGAGAAGAGATAAAACAAAAACTCCGTCAGTACTATGACGGTCGTATTGTTCGGAAGGATTTAACAAAGTCTATCCGTGAAGGAGCCAATGTTCCGGTCTATGTACTGGAATATCTCCTCGGACAGTATTGTAATTCTGATGATGAGGAGATTATTGAAGAAGGCGTAGAAAACGTAAAGCGTATTTTGAGAGATAACTATGTGCGTCCGGATGAGGCACAGAAGATTCTCTCTCTTTTGCGTGAGAGAGGCAGCTATACGGTGATTGATCGTATTACTGTAGTGTTGAATACAAAAGAAGACCGCTATGAAGCTACATTCTCGAACTTGGGTGTAAAAGGGATTCCGATTCATCCGGATTACGTAAAAGACTATGACCGTCTGCTCTGTGGTGGTATCTGGTGTATCCTGCAGATGGAGTATGAGTTTATTGAAGAAGATAAAAAGAATACGCAGCCAATCCGTATCCGTAAACTGACACCAATCCAGATGCCACATGTGGATATGGATGAAGTGAGAAACGGAAGAAAAGCATTTACCAAAGAAGAATGGATGGATGTTCTGCTTCGTTCTACCGGATTGGAACCGGAAAGTTTCAGTGAGAGAGCAAAGTGGTTATTGATAGCCCGTATGATCCCACTTGTAGAGAATAACTTCAACCTTTGTGAGTTGGGACCACGTTCTACCGGTAAATCTTACATATATGAACAGATTTCTCCGAATAGTATTCTTGTTGCCGGAGGACAGACAACAGTTGCTAATCTTTTCTATAACATGTCCAACCATACGGTAGGTCTTGTAGGCATGTGGGACTGCGTGGCTTTTGATGAGGTCGCCGGTATTAAGTTCAAGGATAAAGACGGTATCCAGATTATGAAAGGGTATATGGCATCTGGAGCATTTTCACGAGGAAAGGCAGAGATTCAGGCAAAGGCTTCTATGGTATTTGTAGGAAATATTAATCAGAGTGTAGATACTCTTTTGAAGACTTCTAGCTTATTTGATCCATTCCCACCGGAAATGGGTACTGACACAGCATTTTTGGATCGTATGCATTGTTATATTCCTGGTTGGGAGATTCCGAAATACAGACCGGATTCCTTTACTAATGATTATGGATTTATCACAGATTATCTGTCAGAGTTTATGCGTGAACTTCGTAAGGACAGCTACAGTGATCTGATGGACAAGTATTTCCGTCTTGGAAACAACCTGAATCAGCGTGATACTATTGCCGTTCGTAAGATGATTTCAGGATTTACGAAACTTCTCTATCCAGATGGAGAAGTAACAAAAGAAGAATTACGTGAGATCGTGGAAATTTCACTGGAACTTCGTCGCAGAGTCAAAGAACAGTTGAAGAAGATTGGCGGTATGGAGTTCTATGATGTGAATTTCTCTTATACAGACAATGACAGCTTTGAAGAGCATTACGTTTCCGTTCCTGAGCAGGGCGGTGGTAAGTTGATCCCGGAAGGCATGGGAAAACCAGGATCTGTTTATACCGTATCCAAATCAAAGACTGGTATGATTGGCTGTTATATGCTGGAAACTCAAATGATGCCTGGTAATGGAAAGCTGACCTGTACCGGTATAGGTTCAAGTAAAGAGCCAAAAGAAGCAACCAATACGGCATTTAATTATCTGAAAGCGAATGGAAACCGTATTTCCGGTCAGATCAGTACCACAACAAAAGACTATATCATCAATTATCAGGATATGCAGGGTATTGGAATGACAGGAAATCTGGCATTGCCTACATTGATTGCAATTTGTTCTGCAGCACTTGGAAAGACCCCATTAAACAGTCTTGCAATTTTAGGTGAGATCAGTATCGGTGGAACTTTGATTAAAGTGGATGAGCTGGCAAGTACCCTGCAAGTATGTTTGGACAGTGGAGCAAAGAAGGTATTACTTCCAATTACGTCAGCAGGAGATCTGGGAACTGTACCATCAGATTTGGTTGGAGCATTTAGCCTGATCTTCTATTCTTCCGCAGAAGAAGCAGTATTTAAAGCACTTGGTGTGGAATAAGACTTGAACACAGCACAATAGCAGATAAGAAGGTGATGAGTTATTTTTGAACAGGATTTTGAAGAGATGCTGAGGCAACACCAGGCATCTCTGGATGATAAAAAGAGATTTACTGCATTGGTAAAAGACTTATTTCCAGATCAGGCGAAGAATGTAAATCTATTGCTTATGGCATATAACATGGGAATTGCCCAGGATATACAGAGTGTATCTCATATTAATAATACCTTTGCCTTTCGATATGTGAAGCAGTTGATGGATGATTTTGGTATGAGCCGTGTCAATGCAGATTGGATTGTATCGGTATGGTGCTTCTGCTATGGAGGAAAGGTATTGGGAAAAGCCTGTGATATTTCCATTCAGAAACAGGGAAGTGGACCAGCCATTCAAGGAGAACTATCATCTTTTGGAAAAGCTTATGGGGATCTGTTCACCTATGAAAAAAGCCGCAGAGGAAAAGGACTTGCAGTGACTGGATTCCGAGGAGATAAGAACAAAACAATTATTTTTCAGAACAGATCTGGGAATATGCCGGTAGTTGAGATTGCAGATGACAGTTTCAGCAATTTTCCGACAGAGGAAGCTATTCTTACAGAAGGAATATCTTATATTGGACGAAATGCTTTCTCTGGGTGCAACAAGCTGCATCAGGTGGTATTGCCAATCAGTATCGAAGAGATTGAAGATTCAGCCTTTGAAAACTGTAGCAGTCTTAAATCAATTTCATTGCCTCTGGCATTAAAGACGATTGGGGATGGTGCATTGAAAGGAACTGGCTTGCGGACAATCGAGATTCCTAAGAGTGTGTTCTGGTTAGGCGATGGATTGCTGGCAGACTGTAAGTCTATGGAGAGAGTGACAATTCCTGAGAATATAGGTAGAATCCCAGATCGTATGTTTGAAGGTTGTACAAATTTGAAAAAAGTGGAATTACACGAAAAACTGGAAACCATCGGAGAACGTGCATTTTTTGGCTGCAGTTTCTTAGATTTTATTGTGATCCCGGACAGTGTAAAGCAGATCGGGCAGGACGCCTTTACCAATACAGACAAGCAGTTTATTATTCAATGTTCTTTTGGGTCTTATGCAGAAGAATATGCAAGAAAGAACAAATTTAAATATCAGCTGGTATAGCATAAGTTTAAGATTGTCGCCTGCTATGCGACAACGAAAGAGAAGATTTACGGTATATTGACTGAGTAAAGAGGTGAGAGGATGGGACTTTTTGATGCACTATTTGGAAATCGTAACCAGATCCCTACGGTGACGACGATTTTGCCGGATGCAGCGAGACAGGAGATCATTGCAGGCAGACTTCCAATTTTAAACACAGACAAACTGTTCCTGAAACGTGGAGAAAAGATTCACTTTATTGATAAGGCAATCAATATGGAGCAGAAAACCGTGAAAGAGTTCCGTCATGTGGGAGGAAGTGCCCCAGGATTATTTGAGGGAACCAGATGGAGTTCCGGAAGAGGAAGAACGGTCGAGCATACAGAACTTGTGCAGCACCGGGGAATTCTATACATAACGAATCAGAGGATTGTGTTTCAGGCAACGGAATGGGGATTTGACAAGACCTATCGTTACCTGACCACAATTACTCCATACAGCAATGCCTGCGAGATGCAGTTTGGAAATAAATCCTATTGCATGATCGTGGCGGATGGAAGTGTAGTAAATCAGGTATTGCAGTTGATCAAACAAAGGAGGCAGATACCATAATGGAAGGACAATTAAAAAATGGAACAATTCTCACTTCAGAGAGTGGAAACAAATATGAGGTAGTCAGTCTCCTGGGAGCCGGTGGGCAGGGAGAAGTCTATGATGTGAAATGTAGCGGTAATCATTATGCACTGAAATGGTACTTTAAGGGCAGTGCTACTGAGCGTCAGAAAAAGATTCTGGAAACAATCATTGCCAAAGGTTCACCAGATGAAAGTTTTCTCTGGCCTATGGAGCTGATTGTGCCGGCGAAAAGTGATCTGTATGGTTATATCATGCCTCTTCGACCGAAAAATTATAAAAGTATCGTAGATTTGATGAAGAAACGTGTGAATCCATCTTTTTATACGCTGTGCAGAACGGCTTTTAATCTGACCAGAGGCTATCAGAAACTACACGCTATGGGAGCAAAGTATCAGGATATTTCTTTCGGAAACTTATTTTTTAATCCGGATAATGGAGATGTTTTGATCTGTGATAATGATAACGTATCATTTGATAACAGCAAGCCAGGCGGAGTTCTTGGTACGCCGGGATTTATGGCGCCGGAGATTGTAAGAGGTGAGAAACGTCCATCCAAAGATACAGACCGATATTCTCTTTCTGTGCTGTTGTTCTATCTTTTTATGGTGAATCATCCACTGGAAGGAAAGCTGGAGGCAAGTATTCGTTGCATGGATATGGCAGCTAGAGTGAAACTGTATGGCACAGATCCGGTATTTATTTTTGATCCGAATAATAAGACGAATAGACCAGTGAAAGGGATTCATGACAATGCAACGATTTACTGGCCATTATATCCGGAAAAATTGCGGCAGATGTTTACCAAGGCATTTACAGTAGGACTGAATGAACCAAGCAAACGTATCACGGAGCCGGAATGGATGACGCTATTTTCCAATATGATGAGTGGAATGTTACAGTGTTCCTGTGGTGCACAGTTCTTTTATGATGAAGATCTGGAAGCAAAAGGTGTAGCACATACCTGCTGGAACTGTGGAAAAGCTGTACAGGTACCCAATAAGATCATCATCGGAAAGAACCTAGTATTGTTGAATCAGAATACAAAGCTGTTGCATCATCATGTTTACGATGATTTTGATATGGATACTGTAGTAGGTTCCGTTGTTCAGAATCCGAAGAACCCGGCACTCTGGGGAATTCGGAATGAAGATAACGTGAACTGGACGTATCAGAAAGCAGATGGTACGCAGATACCGGTTGCACCAGGAAAAACAGCTGGGATTGCAAAAGGTGTAAAGATTATATTTCCTGAATCAACAGGGGAGTTCAGATAATCGCTTAAAGGAGAATGGGAAATGGTATCAGAGGATAAAATGCAAGAAGAGATTGATAAAGCAACAGCAGCCTTGGGAATGCAAAAGGAGTTAGATCTTTATTCAACATTGCTTAGAATTAAATATGCGAAAGATAGAGAAGAAGTAATGAATAGAGAGTTAACAGTATGTAGAGCAAAACTAGAACATGCATGGAAAATAGATAAAAAAAAGATACTTCAAGTATTAGAAGATGAATGTAAAAAGATAGGGGGATAAGAAGATGGAAGTATTACAAAGACCAGGTGGAGAATTGGCAACAAGACCAATTCATTTCTTTTGGGTAGTGGATTGTTCCGGATCCATGTATGGAGAGAAAATCGGAATTGTCAACAATACAATTCAGGAGTGCATACCGGAAATGCGTTCTGCAGCAGATAATAATCCGAACGCACAGCTTTTAATCCGTGCCTTACAGTTTTCTTCAGGTGCAAGTTGGATTACAACAACCCCAGTACCTGTTGAAGATTATGGGTGGGAAGATATGGATGCAAATGGATTGACAGAGCTTGGAAAAGCGTTTGATCTTTTAGCGGCACAGCTGAGTATTCCGCCAATGCCAGAGAGGGCATTACCGCCGGTTATTGTACTTCTTTCTGATGGACAACCTACAGATGATTATAAAAGAAGTTTAGAAAAATTGAAAAAATTACCATGGTTTAGAAAAGCAGTTAAAATTGCAATTTCTATTGGTCAAGATGCAGATGATGACGTATTGATTGAGTTTACTGGAAATAAAGAGCTTGTTCTGCAGGCGAATAATGCAACAGCACTTGCAAAGATGATTAAATGGGCATCTACCACAGCTTCGATGGTATCCGCACCATCAAGTAAGCCAATGAATTCGGTTGCAGCATCTACACCTGCAGTATCCGTATCCACGCCTGCAGCTGCATCAGGAGCTTCCGTAGCATCTGCACCGGCAGATGATCCGTTTGCACCGGCAAACAATGGGGCACCACTGGTACTTGATATGAGTAATATTCCAAATCCAGATGATTTTGATGAAGGAGCTGTCTGGTAAGAAGAGGAGGAGTCGGATGAAACGCTATATATGTGACGGAATCGTCAAGGGTGCGACTCACGTAAGAAACCAAATGCCTTGCCAGGATAATAAACGAATTGTAGAGATTTCAGATAAAATTGCAATCATCGCAGTTGCAGACGGACATGGAAGTTCTAAATGTCCCAGAAGTGATAGAGGTTCCATGATTGCTGTTAATTCTTTCTATGAAGTGATGAAGAACTATCTGAAAGTCTATGGAGAAGATGAAACCGGGCTTTCCAATCTGATCACATTCCTTAACAGGGAAGGTGATATGCGGTTTGCCCAGGATGTATGTGAAGAGTGGCAGGCAAGAGTGAAACAGTCTTTTTATAAAAATAAAGTAGATGGAATGACCGATGAAGATGGAAATATCAAGTGGTCATCTATATTTTCATTGTATGGAACGACACTGCTTGGAATGCTGGCGACTGACAGTTTTGTTTTTTCTTTCCAGATCGGAGATGGTGATATTAGTGTTGTGACAAAAGATGAAGTTGCACCGCTGGTGGAACCAGAGAAATTCCTTGGAACAGAAACTCATTCCCTTTCAAAACCGGATGCATGGAGAAAAGCTGTGGCATCTGTGCGGAGACGGGAAATGGAAAGTGAAGAGCCATATATGTATATTCTTTCTACAGATGGATTTGCAAACAGCTATACTTCCAATGAAGAATACCAGAAGACATGCAAGGATTATCTGCAGATGATTCAGGAGCATGGAGCAGAGACAGTACAGGCGAATCTGAAGAACTGGCTGACAGAGACCAGTGAGCTTGGATGTGGAGATGATATCACAGTTGTTATGGCGTATTTTGCAAAAGAGTAAGGGAGTCACAGGAAAATGATTGTAGATCGCTATTATTATCACCAATTGAATAAACAAGAGCAGGCGATTTATAAGGCATTTTACAATGGGGCAATGTTACATCAGGAGATTATTCCAATTCCGGTGCATGGTAAATTTACGCAGGATAGCTTTGAACGCATATTTATGGCGATGACGAGAGATAATCCATTGATTTATTTTCTGAACCAGTCAGCATGCAGTAGTGCTAGTGATATGTTTGGACATCTTGCGATCTGTCCGCAATATTTTTTTACGAAAGAGAAGGTAAAAGAATATAATCGAAAAATTGAAAAAGTAGTGAATGAACTTGCAGGTAAGCTACATCTGCTGGAATGTAATGATTATGAAAAAGAACTTCGGGTGCATGACTGGATTTGCCAGAATATTGAATATGATTATGAGGGAAGCGATAAGGAAAAATTATCCAGAGTGATTGCTTCACACAATATTCTCGGAGTTTTTGCACATCATAAAGCTCAGTGCGAAGGGATTGCTAAAGCAGTAAAAGTTCTTTTAAATGCAGTCGATGTGAAGTGTATTGTTGTAACCGGTGATTCAATAAAAAGTGGGCAGTGTGTGCCACATGCATGGAATATTGTGGATATTGATGGAGAACCGTATCAGTTAGATGTTACCTGGGATATAGGTGCAACAGGGCAGAATAAGCAATCCATGGTATATGATTATTTTAATTTGACAGATGAATTGATGAATCAGGATCACAAAACAGATAGTAGCTTGCCAGTATGCAGAAGCAGGAAAGCAAATTATTATGTGCAGAGCGGATATTCCTTTCAGATGAGACATCGACTTATGGCATATATAGACAGGTTAATTGAAAAGAATGAACGGATATATGAATTTCGTGCAGAAGGTAGATTAAATAAAGTTGCCATAGAGAAGGAAGTTGCTGATCATATTGTGCAGAAATTACATGAGCAGGGAAGAAGTAGCGTTGGAATAAAAACGTGTTCTAACAGGAAACTTGGAATATATCGTATCGAAATATCTTGAAGAGGGTAAAGATATGCTGGAATTAACGATTTATGGAATTGGATTTTTCTTATGCACATTGCTGATTCAATATATGCTTTTTAAATTCAGGAAAAATCATAATCACGGACCGAATAGTGTATGGGTCGGAAATAGAGCAATTATGGTTTTGTGCATGGTTGGTATTGTAAATCATAAGATAGAATATCTTGCAGCAATACTGGGATTTATCTGTGCGGATGAGGTAGGTAAGGCTGCAGGATGGCATTGATTACAAATAAGAGTAGAGAGAATGAGTTATGAGTAGATTTAAACAGGGACAGGTAATTACTTTAAAGTCTGATAAGAGTATTACCGGTGCAATAGTGAATATTATGGAAGGATATCCGGAAACAAGATATCAGGTATTTACAGCAGCCGGTATGCAAACATATTATGAATCACAAATTGATATTCAGGAATCTGATGAAGAAATGGAGAAAGTGAATGCAGAGAGATTCAATGCAGGTCTTACTGCGTCTTTGATTCGCAATCCATCTATATCTTCATTGTATTCTTTAAATACAGCTAAGATTGACTTTATTCCACATCAGTTTCGACCAGTTCTTAAATTTATACGTGCGGACAGACCACGCCTTTTAATCGCAGATGGGGTTGGTGTCGGAAAGACGATAGAAGCAGGATTAATTCTTCGAGAACTGCAGGCTAGAAGAAATTTAGATTCAGTATTGATTATCTGTCCTCGTCCGTTAGTCTCTGAACGGAAATGGGAAGAGGAGATGAAACGATTTGGCGAGGAATTTACGGCATTGGACGGAGATTTATTCCGCCATTGTATTGATGAACTTGATATGGAAGGAGAGTGGCCTGAAAAATATAAGAAAGCGATTATCCCGTATTCCTTGTTTGATGAAAGTAATGTATTTGGAAATAAAAAACATAAAGGTCTGATGGAAGTGGATCCACCAGAGTTTGATCTGGTAATCGTCGATGAAGCACATCACATTAGAAATACAGCGACTTATGGCTATCGTGCCGTTAGTCGGTTTTGTGATGCAGCAGAAGCCGTAGTTTTATTAACGGCAACCCCTGTTCAGCTTCAATACGACGATTTATTTGTTTTATTGAATCTTTTACGTCCAGATTTGATTATCGACAGAAAGACATTTCAGGATATGGCAGAGCCAAATCAGTTTATCAATATGGCTTCAACGTATGTCAGGGGATTTAAAGAGGGCTGGAAAGAAAACGCTTATGAACAGATTATAAATGCCTGTAATACCTCCTGGGGGAAAAAAGTATTTCAGGGTAATCCGACAATGGAAGGAATTATACGTGTACTAAATCAAAACGAAATATCTGTTGAAGAAAGAGTACAACTGATTTCTGATATTGAAAATATGCATACATTTTCAAATTTAATCAGCCGTACAAGGCGTCGGGATATTGGAGAATTTACAATACGTAAGCCTTATACAGTTACAGTTGAATTTACTCCTGAACAGAGAGAGCTACATGATAAAGTATTGGAGGTCGTGCACGAAATTTTCTCTACGATTCATTGTACGGATAATACAAAATTCATGATGACAACGATTCGACGTCAGACAGCTAGCTGCCTGTTTGGATTGGCACCAATGTTGAGAAGTATTCTTTATAGGCATCTGTATGAAATTACAGACAATGATGATGAATCTATTGATCTTTCTGCATTGAATCATGATAAAACACTTTTTTCAATTCAGGAACAAATAGAAGAAATTTTAGAGATTGCTGACGCACTGCCGGATGAGGATCCTAAGTTTGATGCGTTAATGGAGATTGTTAAGAAAAAACAAACGGAACCTAAGAATAAACTAATGATTTTTAGTAGTTTCCGGCATACGTTGCACTATTTATATAACAAACTAACAGAGCAAGGCTTGAGAGTTGGCTTAATTCATGGAGATGTCATAGATGAAGAAAGACGTGAATTGAGAAAACGTTTTAATCCGAATCAGACACCTTGCGAGGATAAAACGGCCTTGGATATCCTATTGTTTTCGGAAGTTGGATGCGAAGGATTGGACTATCAATTCTGCGATTGTATGGTGAATTATGATCTTCCGTGGAATCCGATGAAAGTGGAACAGAGAATTGGTCGTATTGATCGTAACGGGCAGACCAGTGAAAGTGTTGCTATTTATAATATGGTTACGCCGGGAACAGTAGATGCAGATATATATGAAAGATGTTTGATGAGAATCGGAGTGTTCCATAGTTCAATTGGAGATTGTGAAGATATTCTGGGAGAAATTACAGGTGAGATTAGGAAGCTGGTTGATAATTTCCAATTATCTGATGAGGATCGTCGTGAGAAGATGCAGCAGATGACAGATAATAAAGTCCGGTTTCTCAAGGAACAGGAAGAACTTGAAGAAAAACAGAGGGACCTATTTGGAATCCATGTTCCGCAGTCTGCTTTTGACAGCGAGCTGAAAAATGCTACGAATTATTGGCTTTCATCCGAAAATATACAGAATTTAGTACAGTGCTATTTAAAACAAAGATTGGAAGCCGATAAAGAGTATATTCTGGGTACAAAGAAATTGAAAAAATTACGTCTATCTCAAGATGCCAGAATGTCACTCCTGGATGATTTTAAACGTGCAAAATTGCCACGGAATGAAATTAATAGGTCGTGGCGTAGATGGTTGGAATCCGGAGAACAGTTAATGGAGATTACTTTTGAGAGTAAGTGTTGGAAAGAAAATCCGTCAGCAACGTTGCTTTCAATTACGCATCCCCTTGTAAAACTTGCAGCAGATTATTTACAGAGTAAGGGGAAAGTTGTGACCTCATTACGTGTGGAATCGGATCAATTTGCGGCTGGGGTGTATCCGTTTGCAATTTATCAATGGAAATTATCCGGAGAACGGGAAGATATTCAAATGACTCCGGTTTCTTCTAATACGAATTTAAATAGGATATTGTTCGAATTGTTAAAGCAAAGTTGTGGAGTAAACTATTTAGCGGACATAAAGGAAGAAAGTTGGAAAGCGGTAGATGCAACACATCATAGCTTTTGGACTGCGGCTTTAAAAGAACATAAAGAAAAAACAGAAGAAATGATCAATTATAAAGAAGCCAGTCTGCGTACAAGTCATACTGCACGTATGAAGTCACTAGAAGATGCATTGAAGAATAATAGCGGTAAGAAGAACTATATTCAGATGATGACTGGAAAAATTCGTATTGCTCAGGAAGATTATGATTTACATATGCATCAGCTTGAAGATGCAAAAAGCAAAGCAGATATATTATTTGAATTATTGGCATATGGAGTTCTTGATGTAGAACCCGACTCACAAAAAGCGGTGAATCAGTCGATGCTTGATACTATGAAGTATATTCGGGATCAATATGGATTGGAAATATTGGAGTCACCAAGAAGATTACTTGGATTAATATCAGATTTGGCACCTGAGCAGTTTAATGAAAGACGAAAATTAAAACTGTTATTTGATATAGGTGTGGTTGATCAGTTAAAGAGTAATCCGGGAAATATAGAAAGAGTAATCCAAATGACAGAAACGGAGTTAGGATTTACTGAGGAAGAAACGAAAAAATACATACAATATCTGACAGTTTTTATGGAGAAGGATAGTAAAAATGGAGTTATATAAACAAATTAGTGATGCGAATAGAATCAAGTACGGTACAGAGGCTGAAAAGATTCTGCGGATCATTATTAACCAATACAGTGATAGAACGCATTTTATTTATGAAATCCTGCAAAATGCTGAAGATGCTGGAGCTACAAGAATACAATTTCATTTGGAGAAAGAAAAACTGGTTATTGAACATGATGGACGTCCCTTTAATGAAAAAGACATTGAAGGCGTATGCGGTATTGCAAACGGTACAAAAGAAGATGGAACCAGAATCGGACATTTTGGAATAGGATTCAAGTCGGTGTATTGTTATACGGAACACCCATATATTTATTCCGGCGAATATCATTTTGTAATTCAGAATCAGTTATTTCCAAAGGAAGTACCAGGTAGTCAAGAGATTGCTTACGATGAAACATGCATGATTCTGCCTTTTGATAAGGGGGAAGTTCCTTCTAGTATTGCATATCAGGAAATTAGAGATGCTTTAACGAAGAAAATAACGGCTGAAAGCATCATTATGTTAAATCAGATTTCGGATGTGAGGATAAAAATTGACGGATATCCGGAAGAAATAGAAATAAATAAAGCAAAATACTCTTTAGATAAAAAAGCATACGCAGATAATGTATTTGGATTGAGTATGAACACGACGATAACGAATACTTGTTCTAAACAAACTAGAACAAAAGATGCAGATTATTTGTTTTTTACAGATGCAAATGCGGAAGCAACAGCAATTATATTCCGGGTAGAAGGAAAAGAGCTGAAGGCAATCAAGAATAGTAAAATTTATGCGTTTTTCCCGACTGCAAAAGAAGCACATCAGAATTTTTATATACATGCACCATTTGATACGACACCTGCCAGGGATAACTTCAAAGAAGGTGCAGAATATGGCAAGCATAATATTGAATTGATAAAAGCAGTAGGAGAATTGATATGGTTTGCGTTCCAATGGATGAAAAATCATCAGTATTTATCAGTATCTGGATTTAATACAGTTTTTCCTGTCTATGAGTACGAAGCAGATGATGTATTGTATGGGATATACCAGAACAGTATAGACATGATCCGTGAAGAGGCTTTGTTACCAACAAATGTTCCTGGAGAGTTAAAAAAGATTCAGGAAATCTGTGTACCACTATGGGGGATTATAGTAGATATTTTTGACGATAATGATCTCAGAGCATTAAGAAGAAAGAGAAATATAAGCTGGCTGGCAAAAGAATTTTCTACGGAAGCATATCGTGATGTCAGAGCCTTTTTGAATCAAAACTTTAAACTTGAGACGTTAGAGTGGAAAGATTTAGTCTTGAATATGGATGCATTCTTCCTGAGCCAGAAACAGTTGTCCTGGATGGAAGCATTAATGTCAAGAATCGAAAGCTACTGTATAAAAAGGGCAACTTATGACAGTCATTATATTGATGTTTCTCAGATACCTTTTGTAAGAACTGTAAGTCAGGAACAAATCTGTGCCCGTGATGAACATGGAAAATTACAGGTTTATTTGAATAATCCAGATATCGCAAAGTATCGAATAGAAAGTACATTTATAAAAAATGAGTGCATCCGGAGCTTTTATAGGCGTGCCCTCGAAATACCGGAATACAATATTGAACAGGAAACGATTGAAAACATACTTCCTAAATATGAAAGTGCAAATGTAAAATTTAAAACGAAGGATCCAATAACAGAAAATATTGACGATCTGAAAGTTATTAAGGATGCTATTTATACAAATACATCTATTTTGGAACGGATAAAAGATAAATATATCGTTACAGACGGTAAGAACTGGTACCGGCCCGAGGAGATGTATCTTCGTTCCAATGACACAAGAAGCGGCTATGCATTGGTTAAGGGGATTGTAAAAATCAAATATCTTGCAGATACTTATTTCGATGGAACGATAAGGAGTCTGAAATTAGATGAAGACTTCTTTAAAAAGATTGGATGCAATGCAGGAATCCGTATGCTTCCTGCTTCGAGAGATGAATATTTACGTGCTGTTCGGAAGTATTGTGGAGCAAAATCAGAGTCGGACTATCGATCCAACATTTTCTTTAAAACCTATATTTCAAAAAAATTAGACTGGTCTTTCAATTATGAGGGATTCCCAGAAGTTTTTTCTGATATGACCAAGGAAAAGTCATTAGCGATTGCCCGGTTTTTAAATCCCAATGCAATGAACTTTGATATTCAAGGAGAATTAGTGGCAGCAGACGATCAGCATTTCAGTGGGAAAAATGTTGAAAGCATGATGGCTTACTCTATGCTCGGTTTGCAGCTGTGCTACGAAAAATGGATTTATATACAGGGAGATCCTTTTCCGCATACACCTCTTGAAATTGATAAAGAAGATTTGCTCCCTGAGTATAAAACAGCCAAAAGACTGATGGCTATTTTACCGTTTAAAGAGGTAAAAAGTGCGTTGACAGAATGGTTGGATGCAAATATAGATGATAAGTCTGATTTAAATCTGATAAAACATTACCTTTCAGATCCAGAAACATTAGCTAAAGTTGCGAAAGCAATGGCAAAGAATGAAGCTCAGATGGAAGCAAAGAAAAACAAGGTAAAATCAGCAAAAGAACTAATTGAACAAGGGGATAGAAAACAGAGAGAATCGGGAAAAGATGACACGGAGTTGGAAATTTCGCCGATATCTGAGAAAGGAAAACTGAAAAGAGAGCAAAATTTGGATCGCCAATTAGCTGATTCTATGGATAATTTCATAAGTGTTGCAAGAGGTCTTTCATTTTCAAGTAGACCAAGTAATAAAGAAGAAAGAATATTCCTGGAGCAAGAATATGATGGACATTGCCAGATCTGTTTAAAACAGATACGAAAATATAATGGAGAACATTACTTTGAAGCAATCAACATTATAAAATTTAGTAAATTACCAGAGAGATTGGCAAATAGCGGGAAATACGGATGGAATTCGTTGTGCCTATGTCCAAACTGTGCGGCAGAATATAATTATTGCTCTAAGAAGATATCTTCTTTATATGATCAGGTAATGCAGATGGAAGTTGAACCAGGATCTGAGGAAACTTTAGATATTAGAATAGAGATGCCTGAAGGCAAAGCACGCAGGATTAGATACAGTCCAAGACATTTTATGGCATTGAAAGAGGCATTCAAAATATTTGCCGATGAAAAATAGAAGGGATTAGAAAAATGGCATTAAATTTCTTTAAACAACGGGATATTGATGAAATGGACGTAAGTGATATTCCGGAAGAATTTATAAATTATTTAGAGACATTGGATGAAGCTGGAAAAATAGGATTATTAGCTTCAAGACCTGATATAGCTGAAATATTGGGAGTGTCGATAGGAGATAGTAATCAAGATACAGTAAATACTATTGATGATTCTAGTGAAATAGTGCAGGAAGATGAAAGAAACCCGGAATCATCAGCAGTATTTGAAGAAGAACAAGACATACGGAATAGTGGGGATGTGGAACAGGATGTTGATGAGACGGAAGAAGTAGATGAAGAGTTTATAGCAATCCAGAACAATTACTATGAAGGAAAAAGATTAGCAGAAATATTGAAGGATAACATGGAGCCGCTGGAAGCATTAGCGATTCCAGATAAGACAGATAAATGTTTCATACATCGGATTCCATTCAAAGAGAAACAAATTAGATATATGGGGAAAGGGGCAACATATGGTGTTGTCTTGAAAATATGTCCGCAATGTAATCGTATCTATTTGGAAGAATCAGGGAAAGAATATGTTCATGAGGCATTAACTAAAAGAAATATTGCCCATACTTTTTATTCTTTGGAGACTAGCAACCAGTATTTAAGAAGTCAGATGAAGGTTTATGAAATTACAGATCAGGATAAGATCTATATACCTGAAATTTGGACAGAAGACAATCTATTATGTCCTGTCCATGAGGAAACACTTTTTGAAATTCCTTGTGTAAAAAAATATAAAGATCGAAAAGTAGAGTTCACAGGGTACTTTTGCGACAAATGCAATAAAATTCTTATGAGAAGTTCTGCAGTTGCGGAAATAGAAGATAACTGTGCCTTAAATGGTGTTCCGGTAATAGAAACAGCATCATTAGTTAAAAAGCAACCGAAAAAACAGTTGATTAAAATGAGAGAAATAAAGCCAGACTATATCGTTGAAAATGGTAAACGTGAGATATATACATATAGCCATGCGGCGGATTGCTTCAAGTTGACTGAGGAGGATATAGTAGTAGTATCAGATTCCATTTATTGTTCGCTGGAAGGACATAAAACAGAGGAAGTATTGGTACTGATATGGGTAAATCAAAAAAAGGGCGGCAGAAAATCTTATATTTTTGTGGTAGGATACTGTTCGCAGTGCCAGAAGTATTATATGGATATTGATGATTATAATGTGATTTACTCTTTGGGAAGACCAGAAGTTACAATCATAAGTGATGTAAATGAAGCAGATTATCAAATTACTTCAGGTGAAGTATTTAATTTGGAAAGAAATCACCTTAATAATATAGAATCAGGGATTATTGGAGAGATTAAAGAAATTCATGAAAGTGCGGATTACGTAAATCCATATGCAGTGGGTGATTATGATGACGGAAATTTATCCTTTGCAAAATCACTCAGTGCAAATAAATACGGGAAAAGATTAGAAGAGTTAGAAAATTATATACCAAAGCCATATTCATACAGAGTGGATATTTCAGCAGATGGTGAGACAGAAACTTATTATATCGGTGCATCAGATGTTATTTTGAAAGATGGGAAAAAGGTAATTTCAGCTAATAGTGATTTGGGATATGAGCTGATTAATTATCAGACTATAAAAGTTCATAAAGATGGAAAAGAATATGGTATCAAATTATCCAGACAATTTGATATTGATCAGGCGTCTTTATATGGATATGTGAATTTACGAACGGATGAGGATGTAATATTTCAAAGTGGTATTACGGACCCATTTCTGGTACGTGTGCTTAATATGCGTAAAAAACAGCATAGCCTGACAGATATTTTTGTAACCATTCAGGAAAATCAGAATAAGATTGTTAATACAGATTTTAATAAGAATATTATCGTACAGGGGTGTGCAGGATCAGGAAAAACAATGGTTTTACTGCATAGACTTTCGGCACTAAAATATAAGCAACGGTATTTTGACTTTTCGCAGAATGCTTTGATTTTGACGCCAAACGAACAATTCAGCTTGCATATTAAAGGACTTGCAGAAGGTTTGCAAATAGGATCTGTACATAGAATATCTGTTGAGCAATACTATTTAGATATGCTTTTACAGTATGATTCTGCATTTAAACCGGAAAACAAAATTGTTTCTGAAATGCAGGTACGTCAGGATTATGTGGATTACATTTATTCTGATCAATTTAAGAATGATTTTGAACGTGCATATAACGATATTCTGGAAAAGCGTAATGGATTAGTAGATATTCTGATTCAACTGCAGGAGGCGATGAATCAGGAAAAGAAAACTATTTCCTGGACAGAGGAGAGTAGATTTACAATCCAGATGAAATATAGTGTAGATGCGTTGAATGATCTGGTAAGAAAAAAAGAACAAGATTTTGCATCTGCCCAAGATAAAATTACAAAAGCAGAAGAACGTAGGGCATTCCTAGAAGAACGAATTCCGGCTTCAGAACAGTTTGCAAGGAGCATTGTACAAGAATCTTTGCCAAGAGTTAATACCAAGATTGGTGAATACGTATTGGAAAAGCAGCACGAAATTGAAGAACTTAATAAGAAAATTCAGGAGTTACAGGAAGAATATGCACGTATTCAAGGTGCATTGATTATTTTTGGAAAACGTGCAAAGCTGAAAAAACTGGATGCAGATATTGAAGAAGTCAAAGCAAAGGTAATTCCTTTACAGACGCAATTGGATGAACAAAAGAAGATTTTATCTATGAGCCAGGATGAAAAGGAAGATGATGAAATCCTTGCATGGATGAAACAAATCTCAGTATACGTAAAAAAAGTACAGGATGAAGTACGATTATGCAGCAATGCAAAAGATGAATATAGTCGTTTTTTCAATGAGTTGAGTGAATCTGATGATAATATAAAAGCAGCTTATGAAGAATATCATAGTACTGAAGCAGAACAATATTCGGAAGAGATAAAAAAGACAATTCAATATCTGTACGAACAATTAGAAAAATATTCTTTAGTGAATATATATCAGCAAATATATGATGAATCCGTGCAGGTGTTCAAAGACAAAAATGGTGTTAAAAGCATCACAGGAAAATGTCATAGATACGACTTGTATGTACAGCTGATGTTTGCAATGAAATATTTTAATAAGAAAATTGGAAATATGCAGTTTATATGCGTGGATGAGGGACAGGATCTGGCAGTAAATGAATATAGATTATTGTTAGAATTAAACCAAAATAATGTAGTTTTCAATATTTTCGGGGACACAAATCAGTTAATGAAATCTGGTAGAGGTATATCAGATTGGAATCTGTTGCTGTCGGAGCTTCATGCAGAACAATATGTGTTGAATGAAAATTATAGAAATACGAATCAGATTACTCGTTTCTGTAACGATAATTTTGGTTTTAAAATACTGCAAACAGGCGTAGACGGACCAAAGGTACGAGAAATCTTACGAAGAGATCTGGAGAAAGAACTTGCCGGGTTAATGGTAACAACCGAACGAGTTGCTATTTTGTTACCAAGGACTGTACAAAAAATGAAATATCTTGATATGGATATTTTACCAGAAAACATACGAAGAATTATAGGTGAAACAATGGATAATGGTTTCATATCTGTTATGTATGTTGATGAAGTGAAAGGTATTGAATTCGACAAGGTTTTTGTTGTAAGTGCCAAAATGCGTCGTAATGAAAAGTATATAGCCTATACCAGAGCATTGTCAGAACTGATTATTGTTGTGGATGAGAGTGTAGCAGAATATGATACAGAATCCAACAAAAATCAAGAAATAAATACTAACAAAAAAGAGCATAAAACAGAGAGCAAGAAAAGAAAGTCTGCTGCGTTAAAATGGGATGGTAAAAAGAAACCACAGAAAGATGAAATAGTAGAGAAGTCATCAGTACAGGAGTTTTCAGAAGAAAGAGAGATTTTTTGAATCAGATAGAAGTCGAAAACTCATCTCAATTCAAAGAACCTGTAAAGGAATTACTGGAGAATATTGAAAATTACTATAAGAAGTATGGAAAGCTTGATCTTCCCATAAGAGTAGCAGTAGGTGGACAAAAATATTTATTGAAAGATAATTATGCACAATATGTTGTTGCCAGCAACCTAAAACTGCAAAAAGTAAATGCGATCTGTATAAAAAAAACGGATGAGATTCAAAGGAACCAGGAAAAGAATTTATCCGAGCAGAAAGAAGAGATGTTGTCTGGTGCTCTAAATGAAGAAGAAAGAGTTGAACAACAATCAAGTGATCTATTACTCCATATATCCTGTATATACAAAGAGAAGAAAAATAAGTGCTACAATATTAACTGTGTTGAAAATGTGGGAAAAAGATGTGTGCAAGAGGGAAAATGTGCTTTTTATATTGCGGCTACAGAGAAATTATCTGAATTGCAAATTCCGGCTCATCTGACCACGCATTCCGCTAAGAACTGATCAGTCTTTCCGGATGTAACTGAACGCGTTTCCGCTTCAGCTGATCAATGAGTTTTCAACGTGTTATAGTTCTTTCGTAGTCATCAAATGATTGCGAAAGGAGGCATAACTATGCAAGACTACAACACGATTATCGGCTCCATCCAGATGCGTTTGAATGGATGCCAGACCAGGTCCGTTATGGACCGTTACAAGATTGGCTCAGGTACATTAAATCTGATCATGAGCCGATACCATGCCAACGGAATCCCAATCGAGGAACTCCGAATGATGGCACCTAAGAAAGTGGAGAACCTTTTCTATCCGCAGAAAAATCTACAGAGGAAAGATGTCCCACTTCCAGATTTCCAGTATTACTATGACAGAATCCATGCACCAGGGAGCCGCATGAACATTTCGTTCTGTTGGCTGGATTATAAAGAAAAGAATCCTGATGGTTATGAGAAGTCACAGTTTTACGAATACTTCAACCGATTCATAGCAGAAAACTATGGTGACCAGAAGGTATCAATGGCCGTAAACCGAATCCCGGGTGAAAAGATGTATATCGACTGGGTCGGTGATCAGCCGGAACTGTTAACAGATACCGAAACGGGCGAGATCAAAAAAGTCCATATCTTTGCGACCACGCTTGGAGTCAGCAGCCGGATCTATGCAGAAGCTTTTCCAAATGAGAAGCTCCCATGTTTTATAGAAGGCTGTGCCCATGCTGCTTCATTTTATGGTGCTGTTACGAAATACTTTGTGCCCGATAACCTGCGAACTGCTGTAACCAAGCACACAAAGGATGAACTTATCCTGCAGTCTACATTTGCAGATCTGGAAGATTTCTATGAAACTATAGTTCTTCCACCACCCGCTAGAAAGCCGAAAGGTTATCGGCGAAAAAATGTTATCGGAAATTCTATGAAAGATTCTCAGAATACGCCAATGTTCCGATATTTGCAGAGGTATTTTTTCTGATAATCTTTTCTCTGATAATCTCAATTGCTAT
>ENA-OQKY01000376-OQKY01000376.1-human-gut-metagenome-genome-assembly--contig:-NODE-376-length-48176-cov-13.575350_pt1 | contig 48176 bp, 57 predicted proteins | sample MGYA00242652_ERZ504805 | MGnify/ENA primary metagenome ERZ504805 (study PRJEB26092, sample SAMD00036400) | human gut metagenome | host: Homo sapiens | study: EMG produced TPA metagenomics assembly of... | reverse complement strand
GTCATATAAATCATCATTCATAAACTGACTAAAATACTGACAGTTTTTCACGTCTATAATATTAATTAAGTTTCTTGCTATAATTTCTCTGTCTCTCACAATAATCACCGTTTAATATTATCGCATATATTTTAATAATATCAACAGCTCTTTGATCATTAGCTATACTGTTTTTTTTAATTAATTATATATTTCACTCACGCTTTATGTCCCCCAATAGTATTGTTTCTGTCTTTGCCAGTTGCTCCTTCTACTAGATTCATACCTTTTAATACAGCATTTTTCCCATATTTCTGCTTCAGTTTCAAAGTTGCCTCCTGAAGTCTTTTTTCCTTTTCTAAATCTTTTTCAAGCTTTTCTTCTTCTTCTTTTTTTAACTGCTCGTAATCAATAAACAGATCCATTTGCTGTATTGTCGGTTTTGTTTTAATACTGCTTTCATCAGTAATATGATTAGCAGACAATGCAAAACGTCTTATTGTTAATTTTTTATTAACACTGCTGTGTCATACCAGTTTAAAACTTTTTGTGTAATCAGCTTTGCTGATGATGCATATCTGCCTATATTGACAGTTCCATGAGCATGTTTTGGAATCTTTCGTCCACATCTGTCATCCTTTATTTCGCCACTATAGTCAGTTTTGATGTTTTCTTTATCATAGCCAACACTTATAGTAATCTGATCTGTTACTAGATTTTTTGCCACAAGATCGAGACACAACGAGTCAATCATTTCTTTAAGGATTATTCTTCCTTCATCATAAGCATACGGTCTGCTTAAAACCTGTCCGCTTCCCAGACTGCTGCTTTCAGGTTTATATGCCTTGATGTGTTTCATTGTACAAGGTTCGTATCCCCATGCATGATCAATCAGCAGTTCAGCATTGACTCCGAACATATCATAAAGAAGATCTTCATTGTAATATTTGTCTTCACTGCCTACAGAACTACCCATAGTATACAACCCTGCTTCATTAAGCTTTTTTGCATATCCTTTACCAACTCTCCAGAAATCTGTAATCGGCTGATGATGCCATAAGTATTTCCGATATCTCATTTCATCTAAACAGGCAATCCGCACTCCGTCTTCATCTGCTTTAACACTAAAAGACAGAGTGATACTAATGTAGCACTTAACAATCTGAATTCATTAACAACTACAGTTACCAATAAGCTAAATAATGGCGATTTTATCCCCAAAATCACGGCTGAAGCTGAAGTTGGAAAAGTATCAGAAGTTCGGGTATTAGGAGCAAAAGATATTCAACACGATGCTCTAGAAAAAATGGAAGACTATGATAAGGATTCTGAATTGATTGTTGAAGGTAGAGATTATAGCACAATTAATGACGGTCACTGCAACCACCAATTTAAAAATGAGTTCCTTATCAAACAAAGCAAAATAACAAAAGTTAATTTTAGAGAATAACAGTCTCTCCCCTTTTGTGCTTTGCAACATAGAGAGGAAATAATAAATGTTATTAGATTTTATTAAATCAAACTGGAAAGAAATTACTACATGGTTGGCTTTATTTGGTGTTGTGGTAGAAGTTTCTCCGATTAAAATTTATCCACTTCGTTGGGTTGGAAACAGAATGAATGCTGACATAAAAAAGGAACTAGATAATGTTAATGAAAATTTAAACAAACATATAACTGATTCAGAAAAGAAAGAAATGAAAAACTTGAGGTTTCAAGTGTTGGATTTTGCTGATCGTGTACAAAATGATAGTAAACCATCGAAAGATGCATTTAGTCATATATTCGATACTATTCAAGATTATCATGATATTATTGATAAATATGAATTAAAAAATGGCTTGATTGATATAGAGACTGAAAATATAAAGCAAGCATATAAAAAGTTATATACATAAAGGGGTTAGGACAAATTAATGTCTTAACCCTATTTTTTTGCTTTATTAAAGCCGAACATATGATTGATTATGCCAATTATAGCTTCCCTTTACCCCACATAAAATATGATATGCTCGGCGATAAGACAGTGTTATAAACTTACAATAACAGTACCGATTTAGCACAGCAGTATAATTAGCTTTTTCATTCCCAGCACTACAATATCCTTCAAATCAATAGGTGGAATCTTATATCATCGAGGCATATTATCATATGAAGTCACATAATAGAAATTATCTATTTTTTTGACTTTAAATGTTCCTCCCATATTATTAGGCTTTCCAATAATACTTTGCGTTATCATGTAATAATTGCATTCATCATTCTTTTCAATTTCTTCACTATGAACTTCTTCTATTTTCATAAAGAATACCTTATATGTTGAATTTATATTATAAACATATTCTGCTATTGCTTTTTGTGGTGTTGAATTATCAAATAGATTGCTTATATAATTAGTGTACAATTTCAGCCCGACAAAAAATATAATTATAACAATCAAAATATTAAATACTTTACTTCTCAACAATTTCTTTATTTTTTCTTTCATTAGAATCTAATCCTTACGTATGTTCCAGAGGTATTTTCCCATCCATTTACTGAAGAACTTACTTTAGCACAATAGTTACTTGTATGTTGTGCTATTGTTACATCATAATATCCACTAGATGTTTTACTCCCAGATGCAACTACAAAAGCAACATGATTATATCGTCCATCCTTCTCCCAATCTGCTATTATAAAATCACCCGCCTGCAAATTACCTGAGAATGTATTAAAGTTTCCTGATGCATATTGACTATTACTTCTAGAATACCAGTATGTTTCAAAATTATGCGCAGCTGACCAAGAGGCTGTATATGGTTTCCATGTAGTATTTGTTGGTGCACCACCTGACCTTAGAATCTGCGATGCAAAATTAGTACAATCGGTACTATATGTTGTATAGCTTGGATTAGGATTAACAGCATATTTTTTTGCGTAACTTACTGCTGTGCTTTTATTAAAGTTAAATGAAGCAGCTCGTGTCATAGGCAACTGATTAATAGTATCAATTATAGGACTTGTGTACGGTAAGTAATTGATTAATTCAAAAATATCGACATTTTCCTGATTACATAAAATCCTAGCTTGACTATTTATTTCATGATTTTCACATACTGTGAAAAATTGATTTAAGATATTTATATCTTCTATATCTCCACTAGCAATATTATCAAAATACATTTCTTTAAATACATTAAAATATTCTTTCCAATTGTTTAAGCTTAATGTGTCTAAATTTCCAACTGATGAGATTTCATTTAATTCATCATCAAATTTGCTAATAATAATATCAAATGCAGTACTCATATTATCAAATTCCCAAAACAACGGATTGCTAGTTCCATTAACATTTAATACTCCTCCTGATTTTAAATCAACAATATTTTCTAATAAATTGTAAGGAGATTCACTATAAATATTACAATCTGCATCTAGGCTTATTTCTTTTTCCATTGCAGTTACAGTAGAAATATTAGTTGGAAATATTCCCACTAAAAATACAGCAATAATTAAAGATACAATAAATTTTCTACTCTTTTTCATAACGTATCTTCCTTTCATATTTGTTGAAAACGTTTCCTTAACTATATGATAGCACTTTATTTACATATGTCAATAGCTACATATATTTTATATGTATTGAATTATCGATTATATTGTGATTTAATTATATTAGAAATAGGAGATGGATTAATGAGCAGATCTTCAAACAATTTTTTTAGGATGGAAATGTTGCTGTTAAAAATCATAGAAATCGGAAATGGCGAATATTATGGTTATAAAATAGTCCAGCAGCTTCAGGAGTTATCTGATGATAAAATAAAGTTAGCTGAAGGAGTCATGTACCCCATCCTCTATCGGCTTTTAGACAAAGGTTATATTATTGATGAAAAAAGGCTTGTTGGTAAAAGAAAAACAAGAGTTTATTATAAGCTTGAACCAAAAGGAAAAGAATATCTTAACCAACTTTACATTGATTACATGGATATAAACACTAGTATTATTAAAATCATGGAGGCAGGAAATGAATAATGTTGTCAAACAATATCTAAAGGAATGTAGACGTACATTTCCATTTATAAGTAAAAATGAAAAATTATTTTTTAAGCGCTTAGAAGATAATTTGAATGATATTGACGAAAACGTTACTTATAAAGAAATATGCTTAAAATATGGCGAACCAAAAAATGTTATGATTTCTTATATAGAAAATTGTGACAATGAATATATCTTAAAGCGAACTTCTATTAAGTCCATTGTGAAGAAAATATTCATTACCCTATTTTGTATTCTAATAGCACTATGTGCTACACTTCTTATTTATAATCAATTGATATACAATGCATATGATGATTCTAATACTATAAAAAAAGTAACTATTATTGAGGAGGAGTAAAGAAAATGAAAAAAATATTTGCAAGTTTTTTAACTGTTTTAACACTATTAGGCACTACACCTGTATTTGCATTAAATGAAGAAAGCAATACACAGATAGTCGAAAGATTTGAGGACGGTAGTTATATCGAAGTGACAATCGAAGAAATACCAACGCTTACAAGAAGTAACACTAAAAAGGGTAATAAAACAACATACTACAAAAACACATATGATGTAATCTTATGGTCTGTCAAAACCAGTGGAACATTTACTTATGATGGCTCAACCGCAAAATGTACTGCTTCATCAGTTGACACTCAATGTCCAGCTATAAATTGGAAATTGAGTAATATTAGATCATCAAAATCTGGTGCAAGCGCTTATGGATATGCAACCGCAAAAAGTTATAACGGTCTTGGAATGGTTTTACAAACTATAAACGAAACAGTAAAACTTACTTGCAGTCCAAGTGGAACATTATCTTAAAACAATTAAAAATAGGTATAACATCGAAAATTAATCTTTTTGAATGTTATACCTATTTTTTTGCACTATTCAGTTAATTCAGTTTCAATTATCCCGTGCCAGCAGGTGTGATTTTTCGGAGCGGTTCTTTCGGGTTTGACAACTCCAAGCATCTGATAATCATATTTGCTTGTATTGCATCAATAAAAACCTCATCAATTGAATAAACATGAATATCTTCAGCTGAGGTGTATTTTAAATATACTTCGTAGATTTTTTTACTGTAATCAATATAAAATGCCATCCTCGGAGGGGCAATAATGAATCCCAGTTCAAGACTTGTGTCATTTTTTAACTCTGACAATATGTGATTTTCCTCTAAACTCCCTATATCTGTTATCTTTTTTTCTTTTTCTATTGATTTCTTTGACTTTTTGAACTACTTCAAAGAGCCTTGCTCTACCGCCGATACCATACTGTTTAAGAGAAGGAGAAACAGCCAAACAGATCGTTTTTTCTGTTTTAGTTGAATCAGCAACCACCAGATTGGTATTCAGTGGATCTAATTCTCTTTCTACACATTCTACAGAAGCATAAAAAGACTTTAAATCTATAGCCATATATATCCTGTTTCCTGCACTCATCATTCTCACCTCAACTGCCTTTAATTTAATTATTAACACATCATTAGTAATTAAACTGATTCCAAAACGATTATAAAATTTAAAAGTGCGTAATTCAACGAACTACACACTTAAACATTAATTATTTACTTTTAACTGACAAATTAAGGTTTTCATATTTAATTAATACAACTGCTATACGGAGTATATCCTGCATCTATAGTCTTCTTTGTCTTCTTTCACTATTAAATATACAATATACCAAAAGAATCACATTATCATTTATAGGATATACATCTAACCCATTCCATGTACTATATGATTTATGCACTTTTCTATTTATCAATATTAATAAATCTCTCTACGGTCCCCTCAAATTCATTATCCATATAAACCACAATGTCACTATCAGTTCCTGATAAAGTATCTGAATAGTAATGGAAAGTCAATCTAGCTAATAAAATTTTTAAAAATAGATAATTTTAGTATTAGTATCTATATTATTGTCACTATAAAAATTAACTTCTTCTATGAGGACACATAAAACCGCTGCTCCATAATTTTTGAACACTTCTCTGTATTTGCTTTCTAGATTAATACTATCATCTACCTTCTCGATTTCAAGACTTATATCATTTATCAATTCTAGTGAATACCTCAAATCATTTAAATATTCTTTAATCCTATACTCTTTGTCCGCCCAAATAAAAAAAACATTTATACAAAAGTCTTTGCCAAGATGTCCCAAGCGTCTATATATCCGAGTTATCATTATTTTTTAGAAATAAACAATCATTACCTTCTAAAAATATTTAAATTAATTTTGGGTTACTAATAACTTTCCCAGTGGTAAGCACTTTTCGTATTTGCCATAATATCTTGTTAGATGATAAATATAAATTTTCTCAATTCTCTTGATTTCTTTTTTATTAATCCATTTTCAATAAAATGAAACAACTTAGTAAAATCTACTTATGTTCCTTTATTCATATCTGAACTATCATATATTTTCTTCATTTTTAAAATCCACTTTTAATAAATTAAATACTTCAGATAGATCACTTTCCATTGATATAGCATTTTCATACCTTTTAAAATTGCTAAAATATAATCAGCTTTTTTAATGATTATTCCAAAAGATTGTATTTTTTTCTTTTCCCGCACCCATACAGGGTTATAAGATACCTGTTGAATACAGACTGTTCTCATGAAAATTGTCCTCACTTTCCTCTCTAGTATTAAGCCTTTTTCTTTCAATTAAAATATCTTTCTTTTTATATAGCAAAAAAACTTATTTCATTAATTATAATGAAACAAGTTTTTTTAGTTATTTTTACTTTATTAATGATATAAATTATACTTTAATATTTCAGGGAGGAAATATTAATAGTTATTCATCTCTTAAAATTTTGCTACCTAATTTGGCATGAAAGCTAGCATCTTTAGTTGTTTGTATATCAATACCTTTTAACGCCGATACTTTTTCACATATCATAAATAACAATATTATATATTCAAAAGATACAAAGTCTTTCTTTTTCAAACTATTTACATAAAAATCTTTTTTATCAGTTAATTTTGTTCCAATAATAACAATATTATTTGTCCATTGCGATAATACTGTTTTTAATGTCTCCACCCTTGGTTCTACATTAGTATCTAATAAAAATAAATAGGAAGAATCATTGATAGCATTATAAATTCCATGTGTAAACTCTTCAAATTCATAACCAGATACTGGTACTCTTAAAGTTTCTACTAATTTTAAACTTCCTTCTAATGTAATGCCAAATACATCTTTGGTTCCAACTACACGAATATCTTTTGCCTTTACCAATGTCTTTCCATTTTTTTGAATCCACTGCTCTGCATCATCAACGATGCTTATGAGATTATTACTTACATTCTTATAGCTTTGTAAGAATTTTTTATATGCTGTTTGATCAATAATTCCATATGTTTTTGCCCAATACACTCCTAGTAACATTAAGTTAGCAATCGTACATAACATACCTTTTGTTTTGGGTTGTAAATCCCCTTCTTCTCCACATTTAACTGTCAGTATATAATCTGCAACTTCATTTAATACTACTGCATTATCATCTCTACCCGACATAGATGCTATATGGCATCCGTGTTTCTTTGCCCTTTTCATAGCACGATATGTACTTAAACTTGTTCCACTTTGCGATATTCCTATTACTAATGTAGTTTGAGAATTTTGAAAAATATAAGATTCTATTTCAAAGGGATATAAGACTTCTACTGGTATTTGCATATACTTTAACATACATTCTTTCGCTGCCACTCCAGCATGATAACTAGAACCAGAACCAGTAATTATAATTTTTTGATATCTATTTTTTACAACTTCTTTAAATAAGTTCTGGTGATTTTCTACTATTTCCATCATTCTTATGGGTGTTTCACGAATACATTGTTCCATTGTTAACATAGTTACTTTTCTCCTTACAACCTTCTTTTTAACCTAAAATTCCTAAATATGCACCACCAATACCAATAATTGTCATTAATACAATCATAGTAATAGGTTTTATCTTTTTAATAACAATTCCCCAATAAGTAGTTGCGAATACTAACAGTGAAGCTAAGCATGGCATAATTTGATTTAATAAATCAGATACTGTTTGGCTATTAGCACCATCGCTGAACGTATACACAATATTGAGATTTACTAAACTCGCACACATTCCTCCTACTACAAATAGTCCAAGTACAGTAGCTCCCTTTAATAAAACGCTCATCAATCCATTTGATTGCATTTCTGTTAAAAATTTAGTTCCTAAAGAATATCCTACATTCATTAATCCAATACGAATTGCAAAAGCTGGAATATTATAAATTAAGAAGAAGAGAATCGGTCCTAATATATTTCCTTGTAGGGCAAAGGTGGTCCCTACAGCCGTTGCAATAATCTTGAAAGTCCCCCAAAAGAAGGCATCACCAACTCCAGATATCGGTCCCATTAATGCTACTTTTGTTTCATTCACTACTTTGGTATCAAATTCTTTATTTTTAGCGATTTCTTCCTCCATCGCAGAAGCAATTCCTAAGTTAAACGTCATACATTGATTAGTTACATTATAATACTCAAGATGTCTTTTTAATGCTTTAGATGCTTCTTCTTTTTGTGGAAACAGCTTACGTAATACAGGAATCATTGCATATGCAAAGGCAATATTTCCTTGTCTTTCATATCCCCATGAAAAAGAGCAGCCACAAGATCTCAACATTGTTTTATTTAATTCCTTTTTCGTTAATTTAGAAGTCATCATTTATTCCTCCTTCTGTTATCGCAGCTGTTTCTGTTTTATTAATTTCCTGTTTAATAAGAATAATAGCTAATACTGTTCCAAAAATAGCTACCCCTAAAATTGGTAGTTGTGAATACGCAACAACTGCAAATCCACAAATGAAAATATAAATATTTGATTTAGATAACATAGTTCTAGCTAACATACTAAATCCAATTGCTGGCAATAAACCAATAGTTACATTTAATCCTGTTTGTACAAACTCAGGAATAGCATTCAATATATCACTCATAACATCACTGCCAGCTGCAAATGAGACAGTTACTAAAACTCCTAAAATTGCTGCCATCGTTAATCCGCAAGTCCAATGCAATATCTCTATGCCTCTGTAATCACCTTGCTCTGCAAGTTTATCGGCACGTCTTTGAAATAAAGAAACAATGTACCCATAATGAAAATTTTTAAAAATTAAAGCTAATGAAGCAACCGGTAATGCTAAAACCATCGCACTCTCTGCACTTGCTCCAGCATTAATAACAAATGCAGTTCCCAAAATAGTACCTATCATAGCATCAGGTGGAATAACTGCCCCAATAGAAGTAGCCCCTAAAAATGCTAATTCCAATGTTGCTCCTATCACAATTCCAGTTCGTAAATCTCCCATTAACAAACCAACTACAGTTCCGGCCATTATTGGTTGTGTAATAAAATTTCTACCTCCAGCATACTCAATAACTATAAGAGCCGCTGTTACTAGTCCAAGAATTATTGCTGTTCCAATCATTTTATTCTCCTCTCTCTCATTTTAAATATGGTATAGCCTTAACTTCTGGCACACGCTGTATAAATATTTCTACTCCCCTACCTAACATCTGTTGTAATTGTTTTTCTTCTTCAGGCAATACATAAAAGGTTTTAGCTAATTGTTTTCCTCCATCTTTTACCTTGGAATTCCCTAAATTAATCTTTCGGATATTTTCACATCCTTCTAATAATCTATATGCATCTTCTACAGTTTCAACAATTATTAATAGTCGGTATTGATTCGTAACACCACTGTTAATAGCCTTTATAGAATTTTCTATATCTTTCATGACCAGCTTTGTTGAAGGTGGTTTTGCCATATAAATAGCTGTCTTCTTAAGTTCATCCTTCATAATTCCATCATTAGCAATCAATATACAGTTAGCGTTTAAATAGTTAGTCCAACTATAAGCAATCTGCCCATGCAACAAGCGATGGTCTACACGCAACATTAAAATCATATAATCTTCCTCCTCTCTTTAAAATTCATCATTTTGATATGATTTTTTTACAATATCATTGCAATAACATATCATTTGTTTATTTTCTTCTAATAACGCATGTATTTGTTCTTCAATACTTCTATTTTCATTGATAATTTGTAAAATTAATGACATATTCATTCCTGCAATCAAATGAAATACATACGTATTTAATAGTCTAATAAAACTATTATTAACACTACCACCATATATATCAGTGATGACAATTACTTCATCTCCATCATTAAAACTTTCAAATATTTGTTTAACTTCTGCTTCAAATGAAAAATCTTCTTTTGTATATGCTGGTATAGTATAAATGTTATTACTATGTCCTACTATAAAAGTAACACTATCTTTCATACCTTCTGCTAACATTCCATGTGAAGCTAAAATTATTCTTCTCATAAATTCCTCCTTTATCCCTACTATTAAAATTCATCCGATCCTACCTTTACACTGATATCATTCTTAATGTATTCGTACAAATAGGCAATCTCATTAATTGGTAAAGTAACTTTATAATGTTCTAAAATAGACGCAAAACATTCATTTACCACCTCAATAAATTCACTATTAGAATTTATAAATCCAGGAATATCATAATATTCTTCTACTGTTTTTTTCGTTACCAAACGTTCAATTAAAAAACAAATGTGCATATTGATTCCCACAATTGTCTTGCTTAGAAATTTGCGTTTTAATCGATGCTGCAAAGCGTTAGTTGCCTCATAAACATAATCTAGTAACTTTTGAGCATTTAATATTGTTAGATTTTCCATAATAGATTGCAATGAGAAATTTTTAAGTAATAACTGATCAAATTGTTCAATTTCTTTAGTACTTAAATATTCTGCTAAAATCTCATTTACCATATTAATATTCTCAAAGTTAATAATTTCTTCTAACGTCACATTTCTAACACCATCTAATTGTAAGTTCATTGGTTTTACTAATAGTTCAACATTATATTGAACAAAAATAGTATCCTTTTTACCATTTTGTAATAATAATTCGTAGTCATAAGCAATCATTTCAACCGCTATTGTTTTTGGTAAACTATCTTTAAATAATCGGCATAGTTTCTCTGCAATAGATATTCCAGCATCACTAGTAAACAAAATTGCTTTATCTTTTTTTGCAATAGAAATCATATGATAATATACTTTGGCTTGTTTACTTACTTCTTCCAATATTGTTTGTACTTTCTTTTTTTGTTTAATCTTATTTCCAATTTCTAAGGCCAATAGCGTGGAAATATTATTAATAATGCCAACATTTGCAAAACCCTCGATTTCTTTTCCTATTTCTTCTAAAGAACCCATATCAACCATTAAGATAATATTTTTGAAATGCCTATTATGTTGAACAAACATATTTAGTTTTTCTATCGTATCATCTACCGAACTATAGATGGGCATATCAATTGCTTCAAATACTTGCATGTTTAGTAAAGTATTTACTGCATCTGCAATAGAACTTGCCGTTGAATACCCATGACACAAAACAACTCCGATAGTATCTAACATTTTTGTGTTCAAGTTATATAACTTCATATTTAATAAAATAAATGATTGTTGAATCATAGAAAGAGAAATACGATAATTATTAGTAATTTGTTTATTAAGCATCTTACAAAGCTGTTCCGATTCATTTCCTATTTGCAATAAATATTCATATAATCTAGTTATCTCTGTGATATGCTCTTTTTCCCAAACGTTTAATCCAGAATTATGATTTTGTTGAAAAATAATTAATCTAGCTAGAACATAAGCAAAATTAATAGGAAAATTAATGATCGTGGAACTTCTTACTGTAGTTAAATAATTTGTAACGAATTTTTCCAATTGTCTAACTCTACAGTCATCGTATGTTTCCTGAAAAACAATAACATCATAGTAGTGTTTAATAATCTTCTTACTTTCTTCTAAAAATTCTTTCTCACTTTTGCAATTTGTATTTAATTGTTCGAATGAATGAATAATATTATTCCACAATGATATAATTTGAATTATCGAACTATCAATTTTAATATCCTTTAACGGCATACATTTTTCTTCCTCACTGGATATCTTAACTGTTGATAACATATAATCAGGTAAATGAAATACATATATATCCAAGTTCTCATTATCAGAATCAACATAAGCATTTGCACAAATAGACTTAACGCATTTTTTTAGTTCTGTTAAATTGTTGTTATACGTTTCTCTAATTAATGAATATAATAGCTTATTAGATATCGAAATATTTTTACCTAAACACTCCTCTTCCTCATAGAAAAAATGTAAAATAAGTTCCTTTTTTTCATCTTCATTTCTTTCAGAAAATGATGGAATATTGCATACTACAGGAATTCTTGATTCCAAAATTTCACACATCTGTTCTTTTTGACTTGGGATACTACTCAGAATAATACGAATATCCTTATATACTCGTTTCTTTCCTTTTTTTCGTAAGAAGGATTTTGATAATAAAAAATCTGCTAATTTTTCTTGCGTATTTTCTGGTAAATATGATACATTTTGAATGTATAAAATTCCATGATCTAAAGTATCCATAATTCCTTCTACTGTTTGTCCGTTGATTTCTGTTCCAAACAAAAACAAATCATAATCTATTTCTTTTTGTTGCTTTGTAACTTTAAGGTATTTAAATTGCGCATTTGATGGTATTATTTCTTGATTTATACAATAGTGATAAATAATTTCCCCTAGATATTTTTTCCCTGTTCCATTTTCCCCAACTAACAATATGGGTAATCCTCCTGGGTATGCGATTGCAGATTTAATTTGTTGTATTACATAGTGCAAACTTCCATCCTTGCCTACTACATTTTCAAAATCCATCCTAATAGAATCTTTACATTTAAGTATTTGGCGCAATTCTAACATACTCATATATTCACTTTGTCTTAATGCTACATGATACTTCTTTTCCAAAATTATTTTACTTAAATAATACACAGGCCTTGAAGTAATTTTTATAGCTGTGCCATTTTTTACCATATCATTTAAGTACATAGAAACTAAAGATCTAGACAGATGTAATGTCTGACTTATATACTTTGTAGTGAAAATATCCAAATTTTTATTGTCAAATTGTTTCGTTATTTCATCTAAATATTTAACAACCTGATGTTTAGAACTATATTGCGCCATAATTTCACCTCCTCTTTCTTATGGCTAAAGTATATTATATATTTTTATTATGAACTGTAGTTACAACCTATTTTGACACTATTTATGCTTAAAACTGCTTTTTTAACACTTAATTGTCCTATAATGGCATGTGTTTATTTTTATTTACACTATTTCATAGTGTAAATAAAAATAAACATTGTAATAAATTTGTGGTAATCTATATTTTAATAAAGGATATTATAATGCGGTTGAATTGACATTTCCGACAGATGTAAGAGAATGTATTATACTTATTGGTAAAGCTACAATTGGAAATGTTGTAAATAAATATTTCAAAATATTTTTCCAATTAAATTAAGAAAGTGAATTAGGAATATATACCGATTGTGTTCTCTTTGTATTATAATATTCAATATATTCTTCCATTGCAATCTTATATGCCACCTATATGAAATTATATTTGATTTGTTTTTTCATGAAATATGGATACCTCTTATTTAATTGATCTTTTTTTATAATATAACTTTATAAAAAAGCATAGTGAGTAGCTAGTACCATACAATTACTACTCACTTGATTTACTTCGATCCAGAAAGATTAAAGTAGAATTATCAAAGTCAGGATATCAAGTTAGCGTTCGAAAAATTCGTCGTATTATGCAAGAAAATGGCCTGGTTTCTAACTATACAGTAAAACAATATAAAATACATAAGAGTACATGCAATAATGATAAAGTAGAAAATATAGTACATCGTGAATTTGATAGAGAAAAAACATTAGATGTAGTAGTAAGTGATCTTACCTATGTAAATGTAGGTGGTTATTGGAATTATATATGTTTACTACTGGATTTATATAATCGAGAAATTATTGGGTATGCAGCAGGTAAACATAAAGATGCAAAATTAGTATATAAGGCCTTCAGCAGAGTACAAAGAAACCTGAATAATATTCAACTATTTCACACAGACAGAGGAAATGAATATAAGAATAGGATAATTGATAAAGTACTAGAAACATTTAATGTTAGTAGATCGTTAAGTGCTAAAGGATGTCCCTATGATAATGCAGCAGCTGAAGCCACCTATAAAATCATAAAAACAGAATTTGCATTTAATAGAATATTTAATAGTTTTGAAGAGCTGGAATTAGAATTATTTGATTATGTAAACTGGTATAATAACATTCGCATTCATGGATCATTAGGATATGTATCACCAGTTGAATATAGGATAAATTCTCTTTGAAATTGTCCTAAAAAGTGTTGACAATCCAAAATGCGACAGGTTCAAGAAATGACTTACTTTACAAATCTGCCTAAGGAGGAATTTGAAAAAAGAAAGATAGAAGATTTGTATTCAAAACGATGGGATATTAAAGTTGCGTACAAAACATTAAAAACTCAATTAGAACTTGAAAGAAATGTATCAACTAATGTTTAAGTTGTACAAACGAGTGTATATGCAAAAGTTTTGTTTTACGCTATATGTAATTGAGTTGAACTTAATAATTAAAAGAAATAAGAATTTGACACTCTCATTTCTTTGTTTCTAAATAATCTATAATATCTATAAGCTGATCAACGATAAATTGAGCATGACTTTGACGTAGTTAATGCATAATGTATAAGTTGTTGACTTGATGATGATGCAAGTGCTATTTTGTAGTTATGTAACTTTAAATAGTCGAGTAGGGAGAAAATATATGGATTGAGTATGGCTTGGTAATCTCTTTTTAAAGAGGCATAATACTTAGTTAATAAATCATTAAATTCTTCTCTTGAAGTTTTTTCATTCCACCAGCCATACACAATATCTCTAAACTTACGATTATCAACACATATCACTTGTTTATATTCATCAAGTAATAAATCAATGTCATATTTTTTATAAAATGCCATAAGTTCATTCATATACATTGTTTCACTATCAAAGATAACACCGTCCATATCAAAGATAACAGTTGTTTTATGATTCATGATTAATAATCTAATGCTTTATAATAACGTCTAATATCAATTGGATGACGTCTACAATGTTCTAAGTGTACATTTAATCTCATAAATGCTGATCTCATCATGATAGGAGATAAAATTCCTCTAAACTCATCACTTATTCCTTTTAATTCATAATCTTTTGTATCAAAAACAGTAACTTTTGCACTGACTCTATGAACAAAGTTTTCTACACGATCCATTTCTGGACGAGTTTTATCTTCACCTTTAATCAAAATAACTGGAATATCTCTTTCAATAACTTCTAATGTTCCATGGAAGAAGTTTGCTGCTGAAATTGGTCTTGTTCGCATCCATTGCATTTCTTCCATAATACACATACCATAGCACACTGCCCAATCTTCTAGGTTTCCTGATGCAACTAAATAAGTAATTGGTTCATCACAATATTGTTTTGCGTATGCTTCCATTTTAGCATCAGCATCTTTATAAATTTGTACAACATTTTCTGGCATGTTTTTAATCTCATTCATCAATTGATCATATTTATCAAATTGTCCCGCATTTTTCATAAAGCGTAATACAACTGAATACCACCAATAATATTCACCACCGAATGTATTTACTAAATAATCAACTTTTTTAGCCAAAGGAGAATTTAAAACTTCAACATATCCCATAACTTTGGCTCCTACTTCATGTGCTTTATCAATAGCTGCTTCAATTTCAATAGTATTACCTGATAATGATGCAATAACTACAATTGATTTTTCATTAAATTTAGCATTCCCTTCATATAAGAAATCAGTTGCATTTTCTAAATAAATTGGTAAATCACAACCAAGTTGTTTAGCAGTATGCATAATTTGTCCTGCATACAATAATGTTCCACCAATTCCAAATAAGAAGATATTTGAATACCCATCTTCACAAACTTTATCAACAATTTTTTCTACTTCAGGGATTAAATTTACTCCATTTTGATGTTCTGTTCTTACTCTGCTTTCATCGAAATTTAACATTTTTCTCTTTGATTCTTCAACTATTTGTATTGCTGATGATGCACCTATAACGTCTGCTCCTGATTTGAAAAATTTTTCTGCTTGTTGATATGTTCGTATTCCTCCAGAAGCTTTTATGCATATATTATCATCTAGAATATTTTTCATTAGTTTAACATCATTTAAATCTGCGCCTCGAAAGCTTCTTCCTGTCGATGTTTTCAAAAAAGTAGGTTTTACACGATTGGCAATATTACAAATTTCTCTTTTTATATTGTCTCTACCTTCAAGTTTACACATTTCTACAATAACTTTTTCAGCTATTCCATATTTCTGGCATATTTCATGAATAGAAAACATTTCTTCTTCTATTTTTTTTAGATTTCCATTTTCAACTGCATTTTGATTTAATACATAATCTATTTCTTTATACCCTATTAATGCATATTCTTTAAATTTATTAACTTTTTCTTCTAATGTTAATACACCTTCTGGAAAATCTATTGCACCGGCAATAATAATATCATCATTCAAAGCATTCACAGCATATTCATATTCTTGCTTTGTTCTAGCAAAAATACAGCGAAATCCATATTTGTTTGCTTTATCCAAATAAGTTTTAAAATCATCTTGAGGATCTCTTATATAGTCTAATTTTTTAGCAATATTTAACATATTTCTTTCCTCCACTTATCAAATAAAAATTTTGATTTTTTATCTGCTTCAAAAGGTTTTCTATAATACACACGATTAACAATTTCAAAAGAAAGCAATCCTGTATAGTTATATTTTTTTAATGTATTTAAATCTTGTGACATGCATCGTGTGCCATCTCCCCATGCCATATGACCAGTTGGATTCCCATCAACAAAATGACAATGAATAATTCTACTTCCAAAAGCTTCAAAATAATCATTTATATTTTCTTTAGCTTTTGCCATTGCTCCTAAATCTAAACAGATTTTTAAATTATCATGATTAACTAAATCGAGAAAATCCTTTAAGTCTGAAATTGTATTCACCAAAATTGATTCCATTGGCTGTAAAGCCTCTATCGCTAAAGGAATATTTTTAGATGCTCCATATTGAGCCAAACGATTCAACATTTTTGCACTTCTTTGTTTTGCATCATCCTTATTTTCTAATAAATACGCCCATCCACTAGTAACAACAACTTGATTCGCATTTATCTCATAAGCAATATCAATCGCATTTTTAAAATAGGCAAATACTCTTTCTTGTTCTTTTGTAGATTTAGCAGCCATATTATTCGGTTTTGGATTTGTTTGTTCTGGACAAACACCAATTACTTTTAATTTATATTTACGTTCCAATTGTCTTAAATTTTCAACTGGATCATACCCATTATAATCCAAATAAAAATGCATCGGTCCTGTCCAAAGTTCAACATATTGAAATCCATTTTCGAAAGACTTTTTAAAAAAATCTTCTAATGTATAAAAACGATAATGACAATTCATTGCACATACATCCATATATATCTCTCCCTTTTCATTTGTAATAAATGATAATGGCAATATGGTATAGGTATACATAATGCCATTATCCATATTATCAATGTATTAATAATTCAAAGCTTTATAATAACGTCTAATATCAATTGGATGACGTCTACAATGTTCTAAGTGTACATTTAATCTCATAAATGCTGATCTCATCATGATAGGAGATAAAATTCCTCTAAACTCATCACTTATTCCTTTTAATTCATAATCTTTTGTATCAAAAACAGTAACTTTTGCACTGACTCTATGAACAAAGTTTTCTACACGATCCATTTCTGGACGAGTTTTATCTTCACCTTTAATCAAAATAACTGGAATATCTCTTTCAATAACTTCTAATGTTCCATGGAAGAAGTTTGCTGCTGAAATTGGTCTTGTTCGCATCCATTGCATTTCTTCCATAATACACATACCATAGCACACTGCCCAATCTTCTAGGTTTCCTGATGCAACTAAATAAGTAATTGGTTCATCACAATATTGTTTTGCGTATGCTTCCATTTTAGCATCAGCATCTTTATAAATTTGTACAACATTTTCTGGCATGTTTTTAATCTCATTCATCAATTGATCATATTTATCAAATTGTCCCGCATTTTTCATAAAGCGTAATACAACTGAATACCACCAATAATATTCACCACCGAATGTATTTACTAAATAATCAACTTTTTTAGCCAAAGGAGAATTTAAAACTTCAACATATCCCATAACTTTGGCTCCTACTTCATGTGCTTTATCAATAGCTGCTTCAATTTCAATAGTATTACCTGATAATGATGCAATAACTACAATTGATTTTTCATTAAATTTAGCATTCCCTTCATATAAGAAATCAGTTGCATTTTCTAAATAAATTGGTAAATCACAACCAAGTTGTTTAGCAGTATGCATAATTTGTCCTGCATACAATAATGTTCCACCAATTCCAAATAAGAAGATATTTGAATACCCATCTTCACAAACTTTATCAACAATTTTTTCTACTTCAGGGATTAAATTTACTCCATTTTGATGTTCTGTTCTTACTCTGCTTTCATCGAAATTTAACATTTTTCTTTCCTCCATTTATTTTCTTATCCTAAAATTCCAAATTGTGCACAGACAATACCAATAATTGCTGTACCAATAATTAGCCATAATACATTAACCTTTTTTTGTAGAAGTTTATAATAAATACCTGTTGTTGCCAATGCTAACATCCCTGGCATAATTCCATTTAAAATATCCTGAATTTTTGTAGCGCTTTCGCCACTTCCAATGACTAGAGGAGTCGATACTACTACTAATTCATTTGTCATTCCACCAATAACCATTACTCCTAAAATTGCTGCTGCTAACATGAATTTTTCCATTAATCCAGAACTTTGAATTTTTTCTAAATAAGTTGCTCCAAGTTCATAACCTTTCATAGCACAGATATATCTTAAAACGAATGCTGGAACATTGAAAATTAATAAGAATAAAATTGGCCCTAAAATATTTCCTTGCATTGCTAAAGATGTCCCTATACCAATTGCTAATACTCTTAATGTCCCAAGTAATAATGAATCACCAATACCACTTAATGGACCCATTAATGCAGCTTTAACAGCATTAATTGATGATGAATCAAAATCTTCTTGTGTTGCATTCATTTCTTCCATTGCTAAAGTAATCCCACCAACAAAAGTTGAAACATGTGGTGTTATATTAAAGAACTCTAAATGTCTTTGAAGTGCTTCTGATAGTCCTTTGGGATCATTTCTGTATATCTTCTTTAATCCTGCACTTATCATACTACAAAATCCCATGTGCATTTGTCTTTCGTAATGCCATGAAAATTCCATTGGTAACGATCTCCAAAACATTTTTATTAAATCTTTTTTTGTAATAACTTTTTCATTATTAGAAGTCTTCGTCATCTTCATATCCTCCTTCTGCCATTACTAAATTATTATTATTTTTAAAATCAATCTTTAAGAATACAGCAATTACACCAAGAATAGCAATTCCTACAACTGGAATTTTAAAATATGCTGATAAAACAAATCCTAAGAAGAAAAATGGAATAACTTTCTTATTCATAATCATTTGAGCTAACATTGCAAATCCAATTCCAGGTAATAAACCACATGCAATTGATAATCCATCAGTAATAACCGCAGGAATTGCATTAACAATAGCTTCCATTTGTGAACTTCCTAAGGCAAATCCTAAAAAAGTAATCAAAAATAATACTGAACATGTAATAAAACCAGTTCCCATATGTACTATAGTTATTGCTTTAGCATTACCTTTAGCAGCATATTTATCTGCAATTTTTGCCATAAATGGTCTTACTAAAGAAAAAATAACATTGTCAATTGCTTGAGCTAATAAAGCAATTGGAAAGGCCATAGTAAAAGCAATTTCTGCACCTTTACCTGTAGTAATTGCAAATGCTGTACCTAGTACTCCACCAACAATAACATTTGGTGGAATATATGCACCAACGGAAACTTGCCCTAAAAACGCTAATTCTAAAGTTGCACCTACAACAATTCCCATTTGTAAATCCCCTAAAATCAAACCAACCAATGGACCAAGCACGATCGGTCTTTGTATTAAGTTTGTACCTGTTGCTAAATCACATTTTCCAATAAATGCTACGCAACCTAATAAAAACGCCTGTAACATAATTCTTCTTCCTCTCTATATAACATCTTTTGCATCAATTTTCTTGTCGGTTGGAACCATACGAATTTCTACAGAATACTCTTTATTCAATAAATCTTTAACAAGTTCAATTTCTTTTTCTGTTAAATTCACTGCCTTAGAAATATTCTTTGTTTCAGCAGTAGCCTTAGTTCCACCCAAAACAACACTATCAATCACATGAGTTTCAGTCATTAAACGATATGCATCTTTAACGCTCTCAACAACAATAAATAGTTTGTATTTATCTGTTACACCACTATTGATTGACTGAATGGCATAATCAATATTTTTTAAAACCAACTTTACTCCTTGTGGTTTGGCCATCTTAATAGCCATTTTTTTCAATTCATCTTGCATAAGTGCATCATTAGCAATCAAAATACAATCTGCTCCAAGAGCACTTGTCCAAGAGAATGCAACTTGTCCATGTAGTAGTCGATGATCAACTCTTAAACATTTAATCATAACTTCTTCCCCTTTTACTAAAATTCTTCTTCTTCAATATCTTTTTTTAAAGTTACACTATTTTCCAATGTGATTCCTACTTTTCCACTATCTAATACATGATCAATATTTACATTTCCGGAATTATTAGATATAACCAATTCAAGAACCATATTCATATTCATACCAGAGATAAGATTCACTCTTTCATTATTACACGTCTGCAATAATGCATTATAAACGCTACCTCCTTTAACATCGCATACAATCACATAATCTTTTGTATCTGCTTCAATTCTCTTTTTTAAAGAAGCAGCATAATCATTTGGATTTTCACCAGGATATAAACTATATGTTTCAATATCTTTTGCAAGTTCTCCAACAATCATTGAAACTGAGTTTAACATTCCTTTAGATAAATCACCATGTGATGCTAAAATTATTTTTACCATAACGTCCACTCCTTTCACTGATTACCGAGCAAGAAGCGTGCCAAAATAATAAATGTACTTTAATTTTTTTATTTTTTTGTTGAAGTTACCGGACACTTATATTTGAGCAAAACTCGTGCCAAAATAAAAATCCATATAAACCTATTTTGTTTATATGGACATATATTAATCATTTTCTACATAAGAGTAAATATATTCAATTTCTTCAGTTGGGATTTCAACATTATAGAATTCCTCAACCTTTTTCATAGATTGTTTTAAAGCTATAATAAAATCTTGATGTTTCTCTTCAAAATCCTCACTATTATATACTGTTATCTGTTGTTTCATGATTAATCTTTCAATCAAGCAACTGATATGTATATACAAGCCAAAGCATGTTTTATTTTTAAATTGATGATTTAATATTTTTTGTAGTTCATCTAAAGCAGTAGAAACTTGTTCAAGAAGTTTGTTTGGATTTAGGATTGTTAAATTGTTCATAACATTCGATAACGAGAAATTTTTAAGAATATTTTTTTCAAAGATAAGCAGTTGATCATTTGAAAGATAATCTTTAAAATACTGCTCTAATTTATCATGTTCACTATTAATAATAAAATCTTCGATTCCTATAAATGGTAAATCACTCATATTAGGGTTTAATGTTCCTACAACACATACGATATTGTAATCTTCTAAAAATTGGCGATCAGTATGATTTTGAATAAGCGATGGATAATCATATGTCAAAACTTTCATATTTAATCCTTTTGGTAATGAATCGGTAATAATTGTTTTCAATTTTTCTGCAGCACCAATGCCACTAGCACAACTGCATAAAATAATTGGTTCTTTTTGGTGATGAAGTTCAAGGTGGACATGATAAGGATTGTTTTTGTTGATGTCTTCAAAAATGTCTTGCATAGAGCGTTGTTGTTTAATTCCCATGCCAATTTCTAAAGCGAGTTTGGTATTAACATTGTTTATCATGGCTATATCTACATTTTTTATTTGTATTCCTTGATATATTTCTTCTAAAGATCCCATATCAACCAATAAATATAAATGTTTAATTTTCCCCATATAAGATAAATAATTATTGATCTTGTTAATAATTGTCGTGCTATCCACATTTAACGGCATATCAATAGCATCAAAAACATATGTATCTAATAATTTATTTGCTGATTCAGCAATAGAACTTGCAGTTGAATAACCATGTGCCAATATAATCGCAAGTGTTTGGTTTAATGAATCATGATTCATATATTTATTTAAAATAATCATCATAATGACTTGTACCATTGCATCATAAGCATCATTGATATTATTTTTTAAATAGTCATAGACTTCATCTGCTATTAAGTATTCTCTATGAAACTTTGCTTTTAAGTTTTCTTGAAAACAATAAATGGTTTGTTCATTCTCATTTACCCATTTTGCCAGTTTATAAGTATTATGATTATATTCCAATAAATAGCTTGTGAGTGCAATAACCTCATTATGCGACATTTTAAAACCATAGCGATTCGTCATCATGTCTAATACATGACCTACAGTATCTAAGAGATAGTTATTTTGACTTAAATCTTTTTTATCAAATACAATTTTTTCAAAGTAATCTTCAATAAGTTTTCTTGATTGTGTTATGAAATCTTCTTGATTATGAAGATGAATTAAATTTTCATAAAAATGAATAGTACGATTTTGTAAAGATGTTGGAATAAGTGTATCGAGTGATAACATTTGATGTTTCTTCATCATTAATTGTGCTGGATTAACCATTTCCATAATAGTTTGAGGAAAATGATAAGCATGAATTTCTAGTTTATCATCTTGGCAATTGAATAATGCACTCACACAACTTGATTGAATCACATTGCTTAATTCCCCAATATTTCCTATAAAATTATGATTTAATAGAAGCTGATAAACATTAGAAGAAATCCGAATCGTTTTCTTTATCCTTTTTTCTTCTTTATGATAAAGGGAATAAATCAATTGTACTCTTTCATTAACCCCTCTTTGTGATAAAGAGGGAATTTGTAAAATAACAGGTATTCTTCTTAAAAGTGTTTTTAAAAGAACCTGCTCTGGATCTTCTGTTGTTGCAAAAATAATACGACAATGTGAGTGATGCCATTTATCATTATCACCCATCATATGATAAATTCCTTGATCCATGTATAAAAATAATTTTTCTTGGCATTCCGCTTTCAAACAATGTACTTCATCTAAAAATAATACTCCTCCATTAGCATAATGAAGCAATCCTAAATTATCTTTATCTGCACCTGTAAAGGCACCACGCTTATAGCCAAACAAATTAGCCGTTAATAACTCTGGATTGTTTGCATATTCTGAACAATTGACTTGTACAAATTGTTTATCTTTTTCAATCAATCTCTTGTTTATACAATATTCATAGGTTAGCTTAGCAAGGAAAGATTTTCCAGTACCCGTAGGTCCATTTAGTAATATTGGTAATCCTACTGGTGGATATGATACTGTTGCTTTAATTTTTTCAACAAGATGATTGAGACTATCGTTATATCCAATGAGTTTTTCAAAATCATGTAAAATATGTTCATTTTCTAATTCCATAAGTAAATCTTGTAATTTTGAGTATTGCTTTTTCAAATGCTCTTTTTTATATTTTGTTTGCAGATAATCTTTATCTAAAAATATGATTGGTCTTTGTTTTATTTTGATGAATACATCTTGTTCATATAATTCATTACATAAGGTAGAAACATAATTACGACTTTGTTTGAGTTGTTGAGATATTTCCATACAAGTACATTTATCAAATGCTTTTTGATCAATAAGTTGGTGAATACAATCTAATATTTTCTTTTCCATGATTTCATCTTCCTTTGTTGTTATCTTAATCATTTCAATTATGACTGTCAAGGTCTATTTTTTTGTTCTTTTTCTATATATTTTGGCACGAATTTTGCTACTATATAGGTAGAGGTGATTGTGATGAAGCAAAAGTTTAGAATGAAACAAACTTATAAACAAACTTTTCAATTAAATCAAAAAATGATTCATTCCCTTGATTTTTTAAAGTTAAACAGTGAAGATATGCAAAGTCTTATTGATAACGCTTTACAAACAAACCCTTTCTTAGAATTAAGGAAAGCATATGATCCTTCAAATCATTCTTACATTGAAAATATTTCTAATCATCCTTCTTTACAAGAGGAATTATATCACCAACTTTATGCTTGTTTAAAATCTTATGATTCTCATATTATGTCTTATCTTATTGAATCTTTAAATGATCGTGGATTTTTAAGTTATAGTTATGATGTTTATTTAAAAGAATTACAGATTGATGAAAATACATTTTTTAAGCATTTAGAACTTTTACAGTCTTTTGAACCTGCTGGTGTCGCTGCTAGTGATGCTATTGATTCTATATGTATTCAGTTAAAGAGAAAAGGCAAGGAAAATGCATATTGTTTGATGAAGAAATACAAAGATATTATTCTTACGCAGAATTATCATCAAATCAAACAAACAACCCATCTTACACAAAGAGAAATTGATATTCTTTTTGAAGATATTAAGCAATGTCAGCCATTTCCATGTCAAAATTATTCAAATCAAAATGATATTTATGTTTTACCAGATATTGATATTATTATTGAAAATGAAAATATTCAAATTGTCCCTATTAACCAACCAAATGTGATGGTAAATGACCATCTCTATCAAAGTGTTAGAGATAACGAAGATATGAAAAACTTTTTTAATGAAGCTCATTTTCTTTTGGAAAACTTAACCAAAAGAAATAAGACTGTCTTAATGGTAGCTAATGAATTGGTTGACTTACAAAAAAGTTATTTTCTCTATAATGATGAATTGGTTTCTTGTACGTTAGCTGACTTAGCACAAAAATGCGGCTTTCATGAATCTACGATATCTCGTACACTTCATCATAAATATTATCGTTTTAATAATGAGGTTTATCCTTTAAAGAACTTATTGGTATCTAAAACTTTAAGTGGTGATAGTAGTGATTCTATCAAAAAGGCAATTGTCTTATTAATTCACAATGAAGATAAACAAAAGCCTTTAACTGATGAAGCCATAGTTTCTAAGTTAGAAGAACTGGATTTATATTGTTCCAGACGAGTGATTGTAAAATATCGCCAACAATTAAATATACCCTCATCTTCTAAGCGAAAAAGAAAATAGTCTTTTAAAGTATTTAAAAAATGCCTTTTGTCTATCAAAGAACACAATGGGGTCAACTTAAGAAATACTTTGTTTTTAACAGCTCTAACAAACATAATAAGACAATTTACTCGCTTGATTAATTCTTTTTCTAATATTATTCATTTCAAAATCGTTAATAATTTATGTCGAACTCGTTTTCAGGATTTTATCGGAATACGTGTCATGACTTTTGATATAGTTGTTTTCTAACTTATATTCAGAAACAGAAAAAATACTGATGCAGATCTTATTAAATTTTTCTCATGTCTTGATATTTTTGAAAAGAAGATTACCAAACAGGCTATGCATAAGAATATCAGAAAACTTAATTCAAATGTTTTTTCATTATTAATTTAAACAGTTTGCTCAATTATTTTATTCCTCAGAATTAAGCTTATACTATACTATAAGGGTTACACACTTCTCGGTGGGGACGGTACTTTTTAGAAATTTCATATGATACCTATAATATCAATTACTTTGGCATATGGTAAAACCAAAATGTTTGTGATATGTTTGATGTGAAAAAGATTGTTTCCAAACCAGCTGGTCTATATGATATCACTAATGGCATTTTTGTTGATTTCACAACAAAAACAGGCAACCCATTCAGAAATGCCACTTGCACTTCAACATTTATATGCTACAAGTGATTTGTACAAAGATATGAAAGTCATATATTTAGCTGATAGGTGCTATGGCTCTGCTGGGTTGATCTGTTTTTTTGATTATCTTGGATATTATTACTGCGTTAGAGGAAAGTCATATTTTTACAAAAGCCAAATTTCACAGATGAAATCAAACAATGAATATATAACGATTAATATTAATGATAAGTGGCTTAAGAGATTTTCATTCTCTCCTGAGGCAATTGAATATAGAAGAAAAAATTCCGAATTAAAAATAAGAGTCGTTAAAAGAAATTACATATATTATGATGAGCTAGAAATGCGACAGGTTCAAGAAATGACTTACTTTACAAATCTGCCTAAGGAGGAATTTGAAAAAAGAAAGATGGAAGCTCTGTATTCAAAACGATTGGATATTGAAGTTGCGTACAAAACATTAAAAACTCAATTAGAACTTGAAAGAAATGTATCAACTAATGTCTAAGTTGTACAAACGAATGTATATGCAAAGTTTTGTTTTACAATATGGCGGGAATACTAAGAAAACAAATTAATCGAGAACTTATGAGTCATCCAAAACAGAATGAAACAAAAGAGTATAAAGAAAATGTAATTGTATTTGAATCTCAATATTGGGTTGTCAACATATCACAGCTTATCAACTGTTTTATGGAAAATAATATTTTAGTAGCATGTTCAATAAAAACAAGAGAGCGATAGTGAAAAGATATATCAGATGTTAAAAGCATGTGAGAAACTAAAAGTGCCTATTCAAGAGAATAGACACTTTGAATGATGAGGTCGAGTTGTTCCGAGCGGATTTTATACCCGTTTTACACTTGATGATCGAAACTTTCCAACAGTAAAAACCATCAATGGTGTAATGAAAACAACCAAACCGTAGTTAAATATTACACGATAATCATAGTACATTACAATTTCAAAAAAATGATAAATTTTACATAGGGATTTTATGCATTTTTTTACGTGTTTTAATTGGAAATATCAATTGATTAATTATGTTAGTACAATGGAAAGAAAAGGTAATACAGATAGCATATTTACCCACTCTCTCCTTAAACGAAATACACTACATTAATGTATTCTAAATGAGAAATTAAGACACCCACTTATATTTGTTGAAATAGAATTAAAGATTATAATAATTGAGCCTGTAAATTATTTTGTGTAAAGTCTGTTTCCAATGATAGAATTTGATGAGTAACTGTATTGAGTAATTATACAGTTACTTTTTTATATCATATCATAATATATTTAATTGTAAATGTTCTCGTTAAACCCTCCCTTCAAAGATGATTTGAAGACTAGAATATATAATTCCCCAATTACCATATGGGACATTCCATTTACTTGTTATTTTATCTTGAGCTAAGTACAAAGATTTAAATAAACTTTCATCTGTTGGGAATACTGTTCTTATTTTAGTAAACTTTCTAAATGTTCTCTTTCTACACATTCTACTATATCCATAACGTTCTTCGTCATATAATCTTATAATTTCTTTCTTGTCCATATAAGTTAATTTTGCCATAATAAAACCCCAAAGATTGTACTTGTTATATTAGTCCAATCTTTGGGGTTCATTTCAAACGAACTACACACTTAAACACTAATTATTTGATTTTATAAAATGGATTTTAAACTGTTTATATCCATTTATTTATATCGTTTGACTTTTTATTCTTGTAGTTTAATTATTCAAAATTTGTATGTCTTTGAAACATACTATCTGAATTTTCGTTTAATTTTTTCATTAATTCTAATATAATTGCATCATAAACAAGAAATGAAAGCTGCTCAAAAGCAGAGGCCATAGGTTGCTTACTTTTACCAGATAATTTAGAAGCACCTGGTAACACAACTATACTATCAGCCAAAGAAGCTATAGTAGAATTTTCGTTTATTGTTATAAGAGCAACTCTTACCTGTTCATCTTTTGCTGTTTGAGCAATAGACACAAGACTTGGCGTTTCACCTGATCCCGATCCAATAATAAGTAAATCTCCAGACTTTGAATGAGGAGAAGTAATTTCTCCGACTAAACTAACTGAAAATCCCAGATGCATAAGTCTATTTGCAAACGCAGAAATAATCAGACCAGAGCGTCCTTTTCCCAATAAATATATATGATGAGCTTTCACTATTTCTTTAATAAAATTTTGAAAATCATTATCATTTACTATCTGACTGTTTTGCTTTAATTCATTTAAAATAATCTCTAAATTATTTTTTACACTCATATTTTTTGCCTTTCTTTAATAAATTTTTAATTCTTTCTGTAATATTTCCATTAAAAATATATCCACCAGACACAAACACATTCACTCCCGTTTTTAAACACTCTACTATTGTTTCATCAGTGATATTACCATCAACTTGAATATCATAATAAAAATTATTATCTTCCTTGAGTTTTGCTAGTTCTTTCATTTTGTGAAGAGTTGAGTTTATAAATTTTTGTCCAGGTACTCCAGGATTAATAGTCATAACTAGCACTTGATCAACAAGTGGGAGCATCTCTTTAATCATGCATACTGGTGTCGCAGGATTAATTGCTACACCTGCCCTTTTTCCTAATGCATGAATCATTTGTATAACTCTATAAAGATGTCTTGTTGATTCGTAATGTACAGTAATAATATCTGCATTCTTGTAATTATCAATATATCTTTCAGGATTTTCTATCATCAAATGTACATCTAAAATAAACTCTGTTTTTTCTTTTAAATCATTAACCGTATTTGATCCAAATGCTTGATTAGGTACAAAATGTCCGTCCATCACATCAATATGTAAATATGTTGCTCCTGCACTTTTAACTTCTTTTAATTGTTTAACCAGATCATAAGTATTTGCATTTAATAGTGAAGGTGATATAATCATTAAAATCATCTCCTTATAATAAAGGGTATCTTTCGATACCCTATTCACCTAAAATCATTACATTAATTATTCTTGTTCTTTCTCTTAATTGATCCCAATCAACGAAATATACTCGTCCTAAAGTCCCCAATAATATATTTCCATCACGTATAATAAACGTAAGCGAAGGACTGCCAAACACTGATGACCTAATATGAGCATCTGTATTCAACATTGTCCATTTTTCAGCTGGGTAATTTGAATCACTTAAACTTAATCCAAATTCAATATGTTTTGGTCCTGGACTGTTATATTGATTTTCACTTGTCATCTTAGGTACTAAACGATCTAAAGTATTATTAATATCAACTTGTAAATACTCGTCACCATAAAAATTAGTATCATGCATAGTTTCATCAAAATATAATGAACATGTTGTATGTGCACTTGAAACTGTTATCAACCCATCTTTAATATTTGATTTTTTTACAAAATCAATTAAATGCTGTTTAATATCGTGATATGATGGTCTACCTATAACTGTCTGAAGGACAATATCATCATGATAAATATTCATACTATAAACCTAATCTTTCTTTTAAATCTTTATATAATTGTTCTACCCCCAAACCTGTTAATAAAGGCAATCCATTAATAACCTTATCTTTAATAGATTCAGATACAATTGTTGTTGAGATAACAGCATCATAATCATCAATTTTATTCAACTCATCAGCTAATTTAGATTGATAAATTTTAACTTCTGTATATCCATTACTATTTAACCATTCTTGTACTTTTGCAACTGCAATTGTAGAAGTTGCATGTCCTGCTCCACATACGATTAATAATGTTTTCATTCTTTTTTCCTCCTATTGTACCGCGGGCTTTTTTATTTTATTTACATAAATTAATAGTCCCAACACTATAACTCCAATAATAACTAATCCAATCCATCCAATTGATTGTAACAGTATTGTAAATAATGCTACAGGCCATAAGCCACAGTTAACTGATGTAACTAAACCAACTGTACCAACATTATATTCTGCTAATTTAAATACATTTGTAATAACTGGTGCTAGCCAGGTTGACAAATATAACATTGTCACCATATATAAACTGCAGCCTAAAATACTTCTCACAATATTTCCTTTAAAGAAAGGAACCATTAATGCAATAGCAAATGCATAAAAAGCTAAGTCGCCAAATGGTAATGTTTTATTGCCTGGTAAAATAATTGCTAATAATAGTGATACAGGTACCATAATTAATGTAGTTGTCATAACTGTCGGATGCCCAACAGTAAGCGCTGCATCCATACCAATGTTAACAGTACGACCATTTAAATGCTTATTTGTCCAAGTTTTTGCGGCCTCAGCAACTGGCATTAGACCCTCCATAAACATTGCAACCATTTTTGGCATAATTTTCATAACAGCTGCTGTTGTCATTCCTAATTGACCAATTTTGGCAACATCATACCCTGCCAAAATACCTACACCTATACCAATAAATAATCCCATAATAACTGTATCTCCAAAGATACCAAATTTTTTACCAATTGTTTCTGCATCTGCATCAATTCTATTCAGACCTGGAATATGATCAAATAACCAATTAACAGGAATTGCAAAAATCGTTCCACATAAAGCCATCATATGTGTAATAGCAATACCAGGATACCCAAAGAAATTGCTGATTTTCTCTTGAAATAAGTCTGCAAGTAACCATTGAATCATAAGTGCTACTATAATTCCTAAGAGACCAACCCAAAAACTTCCACTAATTGCATTAGCAACTAACCCCAAGAACGCTGGGAACCAAAAATTCCAAATATCTACATTTAATGTTTTTGTCCAACCAAGCATAACAAACACTAAATTAAGTCCTAATGAAATTAGTATAATACAAATACCTAATGTTGTAGAAAATGCAAGCGGCCCTCCAACTCCACAACCAATATCCATAATACTTAATGAGTTACCATATTTTTCTCCCATTGTTTGAATAGCTGTTCCCAAATTTGATGATAGCAAACCAATAACTAAATCCAAACCAATAGAACCAATACCAACTGTAATCCCAGAAATAATTGCCTTTGATAATTTAACCCCAAAAAATAATGCTATAATAATTATTATAATCGGCAGGAAAACTGTTGATCCCAGACCAATAAACCATTGTAATGCTTCAACCATTTTTTTACCCTCTCTTAATAAATTCCATTTCTATTTAAAATACCCATAAATTCTTCTTCGTTTTCACATTGTTTAAGTGCATTAATTGCTTCTTTATTCTGAAACAATGCGATTAAATTTTGTAATATTTGTACTTGTTCATGCGGTTGACTCATAGCTAACATAAATACTAGTTCAACTTTTATTTTTTCATTTTTATCTCCCATGTTTAAAAACTCAACAGGTTGATTCAATGATGCAAAGCAGATCTGTGAATAATTAACCTTGCTTGAATCAGTGTGAGGAATCGCAAATCCTATATCATTAATCAATAATCCCGTTGGATATTCTTCCTCACGTTCTTTAATTCCTTCTAAATAATCACTTTTAACTACACCAGCTTGAAACATTGTTTTGAACATTGTTTCAAACAATTCATCCTGAGTAGCAAATATTTGATGAAACATACATAATCTTTTATCAAAATACATAAATTTCCCCCTCTATTACTTATAAAATAAATCTATCATTGCATCAATACTACTAATTTTTACAATCTGATCTATATATTCCTTCTTAATAATGATTTGATATATTTCTTGAATAACATCTTTAAACTTATCAACATGATCTTCATTTAAACATACCATTATAATAAGACTTACTAGATTACCACCCCAATCGACAGGTTTATCTAAAGTTAGTATAGATATACTAGATGTAATAATTGTTGATGGATCGGCATGTGGCAGAGCAACTCCACTATCCATACACGTAACTCCTGCTCTCTCCCTATTAAAGATTGAATCTCTAAATTTTTCATTAACATATTCTCTATTTTCTAATTCTTGAATTAAGTTTTCCAAACACTCTTTTTTATTTTTATAATTCTTCTTTATTTGAATTAATGTTGGATTAATAAATTGACTTAGATATGGTGCAGAGAAATTTTTCAATTCTCTGAGTACTTCTTCTTTAAATAGTATATGTTTTTTATATGCGTCCATAATATTGATATAATCTTCATTGGTAACAACTGGACTTACTCTAACGTATGGAACATTTATATTATCTAAATCAACTGACGTTATAATCAAATCTACATGAGATAAATCCGCAAGATATAATTTTTCTATTCTGGATAGTTCAATATTATCTTTAGCTGGCAATAGTTTACGGACTTTACTCAATATTAATTGGGAGGAAGATATTCCATATGGACAAACAACTAATATATTATTAGCTTTTGAGATATTAACTAATGCTATTTGGAAATGAACAAGTATTAATGAAACTTCCTCATCATTTAAAATAACATTATATCTTGATTCTATTAATGATAATGCATACCAGACAATTGTAAATAATTCTGTATACTGCTCCTTTATATTCTCTAATAAAGGATTTTTTATTTTAATTCCCTTTTTCAGTCTTAGAATCATTGCAGGAACATGATAAATCAGCGACTTATATAAGTGCTTATCTTGTCTTAAGTCAATCTTTTCTATTTTAGACATAACTTCAATAATTTCGTTTACTAAGTCTGCATATTCATTTTGTCCTGTTTTTAAACTATTTGTTATTCGATGTGCAAATAATTGCCTACATAAATACTCAATATCCGCATTTTTAAAATATAGATTTAAATTTTGTTGCAACATTTCAACAATGCTATTCGCCACAACATACGTTTCCATATAGCGTATATTATTAAACAAGAACGTTTCTTCAGTTTTAACATGATAACCATATTTCAACCTAACAATTTGTATAAGAAGTATAACAATAATTGATTTCAGATAATAAATAGATACATCATTTGTTAATTCGTTATAGTCTTCTAATAATAAATGGAAAACGTAATCAATATGCTGTCTATCAAACAGGAGTTCTAATTTACTTTTCAAATCCAATAATGAATCATCTTTATCATCTTCAAAAACATAATCTTTTATAGATTTTTGCAAATCTATTTCTGTACCTATTGATACAATTCCAATATTAGTTACCTTTAGTTTTGTATTCTGTCTTTCAAATACTTCATTAATGACTCCTAAATCCTGATATAAAGATGTCTTACTTACTAAAAAATCATTTGATAGATTTTCTAAAGTAGTATTTTTGTTTTCTAAAAGAATCTTTCTTATAATAGAAAAACGTCGATTCACTGGAGAATACTCATCTCTTTTATTTTCATCACTAATTTCATCTATGAGCTTATTAAGATTGTTTTTTGCGTCCAATAATTTAATGCCATTTCTTGGCGAAGAATCAAGATCTAGACCATTTTCTTGTAAAAAACTGTAGAGAGCATTTATATCACTATATATGGTTTTCGTTGATACTGATAACCATTTAGCAAAGAAAGATGCGGGCTTATACTCACTTTGTTCTTTTAAAAGTTTTAAAAATTTTATTTGTCGACTATTCATTTTCTCACCCCATAAGTTAACTCTGTTTCTCTTTCCGAATATATGATAACATCGTAACAACAGTGAGGGCAATTACATATACTTCCTTATTAATGTGGAAAATCTACATAATAAATCATCGTACAATTTGATGATTATATTTTTATTACCGTTTTAAAACGAAATAAAAGGCATAACTTCCACTTATGTTGGAAATATATGCCTTTATGCATAGTAACGATTTATCATTAGTATAAACAATATCGCCTTTAACAACTGAATCGTCAACAAACATAAATCCAGCTACTTATACTTTATCTGCCGAGAACCCTTTCGTACCTCCATAATATATATGAGGACTTTGAATGCTTGAACCTATCATTATCACCCTAACCTTTATACTATTAAAAAAATCATTATAGTTCTCTAATAACAGTTTTTATTTCTATCATAGTAAGCGATTTAACCATCTTTCTTGTATAATAAAAATGTACCTTGTTGTAACATTTATATCACTTTTTCTTTCCAACCTTTGTACAATGTAGATAGAACCTTAATACTCTTATATTTCTATGTGGTTTATCCACTTATCAGGAGAGTGAATCTATAGGATCTTATTACATCTGTTTATAGCTCGATAGATTTTGATATCTTCATGTCACGCAAGGTTACACTAGTAAGATTGCTATAGAAATGACAAGGTTTCTAGAAAGGCGGTCTTTTTATGACAAAACTATTTTGCGGTATTGACGTAGCCAAATATAAACACGTCGCAAGTATCTACAATCTATCTACAGGTGAAATAATACTTGATTCAATACATTTTGATAATAATGACCAAGGTTTTAATACATTATTATCAAGCTTATCTAAATTGAATAAGAGAAATGAAATATTATGGCTTTGAATCAACTAGCCACTATCACCAAACATTATTCAATTTTCTAACTTCTAAGAAATATAAGTGTTATCTGATCACCCCTTATAAGACAAGTAAGTTTAGATCCATTTCTCGCCTATTGACATATATGTATAAAATTTCAAATTACTTCATTAAAATTATGACATAAAAAAATTACGTCATTTTTTTCAAAGAATAAGTTGTCAACTAATAATTATAGTTTATTTTTCTTTATTCCTGTCAAATCTAATATTAATGAAAGAAGGAATGATATTATGGCAGTTGCACACAAAAGCGCTATAAGCGTTGGACTTATTTATGTACCAGTTTCACTTTATAAAACAACCCGAAATACAGCTATCAGTTTCAATCAACTATGTAAAGACGAGAACGGAAAATACCAGCGTATTAAATATCAAAAGTTATGTCCCTCTTGCAATTCTGAAGTTAAAAGTAGTGATATTATAAAAGGGTACGAATATGAAAAGGGTAAATATGTTACAATATCTAACGATGAACTTGAAAGAATCAAATCAAAAACTGATAAAACTATTCATGTATTACATTTTGCTAAAATGACCGACATTGATCAATTATATTATGATAAAAATTATTACATTGTTCCAGAGCCTGGTGGTGAAAAGGCATTTGAACTACTCAGACAAGCACTATTATCTCAAAAGAAAGTTGCCATTGCTAAAACCGTTATGGGGACAAAAGAGGAACTTATAGTGCTATATCCCACTAAAACAGATATCATTGCTAAAATACTATTTTTTCAGGAAGAAATTCAACCAGCTCCAACTATTAACAAGGTTTCTGTTGATAAAAATGAACTTGAAATGGCTAAAACCTTAATCAACTCTATGACAGATAAATTTACACCAGAAGTGTATCACGATGAATACCAAGCTAAATTGCATGATGCTATACAGACTAAAATAAACGGTCAGGAAGTAGTAGTTGCTGATGACAGTCAGCCTAACAGTGTAATTGATTTGATGTCTGCACTGCAGCAGTCTATTGATCTAGCTAACACACAAGCATCAAATAACATGGCAGCGTAACTATGAATGATATTTTTGATAAACGTTTAGCAAGACCAATGCTAATTGCTAATCAATCTGAGCCGTTCAACTCATCAGAGTATTTATTTGAATTAAAGTTTGATGGAATCAGATGTCTTGCATATATTGATAGAAAAAGTGTTGATTTAAGAAATAAGCGTAACAAAGAACTGATTAATCAGTTTCCTGAACTTTCTAATATTTTTTCCAATGTTAATGGACAATGCATTCTTGATGGAGAGATCATTGTCCTTAAAAACGGTAACCCTGACTTTTACGAAGTTCAAAAGCGTACAGTTATAACTGACTTTTTTAAAATAAAACTCTTATCTGAAAAGTATCCTGCTACCTTTGTTGTCTATGATTTAATATATCTTGACAATGACTTACTTATCGATATACCAATAGAAGAAAGAATAAACAAATTGCCACGATTAATTAATGAAAATAATCGTATATCTATATCAAAAGTTATAGAAAATACTGGTATAGAGTTATTTAATATTGTCAAATCAAAAGAACTGGAAGGAGTAGTTGCTAAACGAAAAGGTAGCAAATATTTCTTTGAAAAGCGTTCAACTGACTGGATTAAATTTAAATATCTGGTTGATGATGATTTCGTTCTCTGCGGATATATTCAAAAAGACAACAATATGACAAGTTTTATATTAGGTAAATATGATTCAAGTAATAATTTAAAATACTATGGGCATGTCACCTTAGGTGCAAGTATAAGAACATTAGATCAATACAATTACACTATCATAAAGCACCATCCATTTAATTGTAATCTACCCAAAGGAAATGATAATGCAGTTTGGATAGAACCTAATTTAGTATGTATAGTACAATACATGCCTTCTAACAAAGAAGGTATGCGTCAACCTGTTTGCAAAGGTATTAGAGAAGACAAAGAAACAAAAGAGTGCAGAGAATAATGGTTCCTACTTGGTTTTAGACAATCATAAAATTAGAGGATTCAAACTATTGAATTTATCAACAGCATTTAAATCCTCCTTTTTATTTATACTCTAAAGTAAGAAATAACCAAAATAATCTATACTTTTTTATTCAAATGTTTTAATAACGTTACCTGATATTCTGGTTTTTTTTATATTTTTTTGTAATACTTCTTCAAAACATTTTTCTAATTCACTTATATTAAAATCTAAAATCATAGTCATTTCATTTTTCTGAAAGAATAATTGGTTTGCACTCTTACATCATTTTATTTATATAATCAAAAATCACTTGATTTATATAGTTATCTCCTATGACATTTTTATTTGAACCACACTACCAAATCATTAGTATATATTCTATGTGAAATCTTTTATAATGTAGGCAACAAGCATTAAAACTATATAGCTAAGTCCAGCTATAAAAAACTGATGACTTAATGTATCACTAAAGTATGATAATATAGCGCCAAAATATGGAGCAATGAAAGAGCCTAAACTTTGGAAAACTAATAATGTTGTTGTCCCTTTATTACCATAAATTCCTACCTTTTCTTGAAGAAATGGTACAAATGCCATATATCCATACCCTAATATAAAAGCTGATAATAATGTTAATAACAGACTTCTAGATGCTGAGGCTATTACAAACGAAATTGCACATATCAAATAAAATAATATAAGTGATTTATTCTTCAGCTTATTATAAATATTGCCATACATTGCTCCTGATACTAAAGATCCTGCAGATATAAACATGACAAGTAAAGAGCCATCTTGTACAGACCCATATTCGTTTAATATTAACAATGTAGAACACTTAATAACAAAAAATGTTGCTAGAGTTACTGAAATAAAAGAAAGTACTGCATATAGAAAAATTTTACTCCAACATATTTTTGACCCACTATGTTCATTAGAACTTTGAACATCTGTAACATTTGGAACATATAAAAAAACTATTAAAAAAACAATAAATGATACTAAATATGTTAAAAAAGAAACATTCCAGCCAAACATTAGAAGTTGACCAGCAATATAAGTACAAATCAGACTACCTAATCCTCCAACACTCCCTTGAAGTCCTATCATTTGACTTCTTGTTTTCCCATCAAAGAAATAAATAATCATTATTAATAACGTTGAGGAGATAAGTCCAACTCCAAATCCAAAAAGTAGTCTTGTAACCATCATAATAATTATATCTTGAAAGATATATGGTGCTACACCGCCTAATCCACACAATAGCAGTCCTATTAGAATTGTTCTTTTATTTCCTATAACACCAGAGATTAAACTACTACACAGGATTGCTATCATCATTGACAATGACGGTATGGTTGTTATTAGTTCAATAATATGTACTGGAACATCGGAAAACGATTCTGCAATAGCAGGTATATTCCCGGCTATTGCATTTATGGATGCTGTAACAACAGCACAGCTTAATAAAGCAATTTTCAATAATATATTTTTATTTTGATTCATCTTTCCCTTTCTCCTTTCATTTCATGTTTATCATAACATATAAAAACTGTATTTATAATGATTTAAAATAATCAATATTATTGATTATTTTTAATTTTATAATATAATTTATATAGGTGATTGTGATGAATATTATAGAGGAATTATATTTTTTTAATAAAGATGAATTGTTTTTTAAAAAATATTATTTTTTGGATAAGACTAAACAAAATATTGAATATTTTTATAAAGAAAATCAAAATGATGCTACAAATCTTAATATTGCACTACATCCCGAATCTCTACCAATCTATCATTATGAAGATGATTTTATAAAAAAAAATCATAATATTTCTATTATAAAACACCCTCGTTATATTCCTTACTTTGAGCATAAACATGCTTATTTCGAAATTTTATATGTTCTAGATGGACAATGTGATAATACTATTTTTGATACTGAACTATTATTAAAAAAGGGTGATTTTTGCCTTATAGCCCCTCATATTTCACACGGTGTTAAAAATTTTGATGATAATTCTATAGTTATCAATATTTTAGTTAGAGAAAGTACTTTCCTAGATACATTTATGAACTACATCAAGGATAAAGATTTATTAAGTATATTTTTTATAAATCATCTTTTTTCTAAAACTAAAACGAAATATCTTATTTTTCATACTCATGGTGACTCTCAAATATTAAATTATGTATTACAAATGTATGAAGAACATAAACAGATGGATATCTATTCTGATCGTATTATTTGCAGTATGTTTTCTATATTAATGTCATTACTTAATAGGAACTATAATAAAGACATTACAATTTCTCAAAATAATATAATCAAAAATCTTCCTGATTTTCAGATTATTGATTACCTACTTAAAAATTATAAACATGCTTCTTTAGAAAATATTAGCAAAGAATTCCATTATACCGTTCCTTATTGTTCTAAACTTATCAAAGAGACGACAGGATATTCATTTTCAGAGTTACTAACAAAAATTCGTATGCAAAATGGTAAAAATCTTTTACTTAACACAAGACTTTCTATTGAAGCTATCAGTCTTAATCTAGGATATAAGAATCCAGAAACTTTTATTCGTGTTTTCAAAAAAAATTATCTTATAACACCACATCAATTTAGAAAACAAGCTAACTTATAAAATACTTTCACTTGATTCATGGTGTATTTTACGGCACGACCAATTGTTATTTTTGTATCATTTATTTTTACTCTTCGATTTATTACAGTTTCAAATAATTTATCAATATAATAATGATATTTTTTCATTTTCAAACCTGGTATATTGTAAATGACTCATCTATATCGTCATTTACAATATACATATCCTCTCTATCAACCTTATATAACCGTGGTTGATTACGGTTTTATTCATTTGTAAAATTGAATTTGTGAATATGGATTTGTATTTCATTCCTGTGACTTTGACTACTTAGAGGAGGTTCTTACCACACCTTATTCCAAAAACAATGATTAGTAAGATGAGTCTTTGAATTCGTATTTTGAACCAGGTTTTGTGGTCTAAGTGTTGTGGATAACCATTTTCACATATTTCAACAAAGAAAATTATATCTTTAATCTAAATCTTCTCCATTTGATGCTATAACTTTTTTATACCAATAAAAAGAATCCTTTTTATATCTTTTAAAAGTTCCTTCTCCTTGGTCATTTGCATCAACATAAATAAAGCCATATCTCTTTTTCATTTGACCTGTTGATGCAGATACTAAATCTATACACCCCCAAGAAGTATATCCCATAACCTCTACACCATCTAAAACTATAGCATCTTTAAGATTGTGCAAATGTTCTTTAATATATCTGATATGATATTCATCATGAATCTCACCATTTTCTAATTCATCTATACCACCAACACCATTTTCAGCGATAAACAACGGCTTTTGATAACGATCATAAAAAGCGTTCAAAGTCGCTCTTAATCCTAACCCATCGGTTTGCCATTTCCACGCACTTTCCTTTTCTTTAAGATAAGGATTCCTTAAGGTTGGAAACATATTTCCCTCACCCTTTTCTGCATATGCATTAGGATCAGCACAAGTTAAATGTGAAGAATAGTATGAAAATGAAATAAAATCTACTGTATTTTCACGTAATATTTTTTTATCATCATTTTTAAATGGAATGATTATCTTCTTATGTTCTAACTCCTTTAATTTATATACTGGATAATATCCACGAGCTAAAACATCAGCAAAAAAATAATTATTTCTATCCACTTCATATGCTTGCCAAATATCTTGAGGCGCACATGTATATGGATAAGTTATTCCTCCCGCAAGCATACAACCTATTTTATTTTTTGGATTAATCTCATGAGCTATTTTAGTTGCCCATGCACTTGCTATCATTTCATGATGTGCAGCTATATAAATTTGTTGTAATTTTTCTTCTTCACTTCTAACAACTACTCCAGCTGCAAAATAAGGTAGAGCTGTTATACAATTAATTTCATTAAAGGTTAACCAATATTTAACAAGATCTTTATATCTCATTAAAATTGTTCTTACATATTTTTTAAAAAATTCAATTGTTTTTCTGCTTTCCCATCCTTGATATTCCTTAACCAAGTGTAATGGGATATCATAATGAGTCATTGTAACTAGTGGTTCGATTCCATACTTATGACATTCTTTAAAAACATCTTCATAGAATTGTAACCCTTCTTCATTAGGTTCTTCTTCATCACCATTTGGAAAAATACGCGACCAAGAAATAGACATTCTTAATACTTTAAAACCCATTTCTCCAAATAATGCTATATCTTCTTTATAATGATGATAAAAATCAATACCTGTTCTTGAAGGATAATATGTATCATTTTTATCATTAAAATTATCTAAATTTCCCATCATTACAGAAAAACGATTACACCCTTGAGGAACAAGGTCAACATGTCCCATTCCTCTTCCGCCAATATTCCAAGCTCCTTCACATTGATTGGCAGCAATTGCTCCCCCCCATAGGAAATCTTTCGGAAAGTTATCTCCATTTGATTTTTTGTTTATCATTTTATTCACCTACCGGTTCCATATTTTGAGCATTTTCTTTTTCTTGAGTTAACAACTGATTATCATATACTTTAAAGAAAGGATACCAAATAAAAATAGTTACTATTAATGCTACGATTTCAAACACAATCATACGCCAGTCTAGACATTTAATAAAACTATTAATAATGATTGGGAATGTTCCAGTAACCAAAATGTAAAATGGAGTTATTAATCCAAAAGCACATGCTAACCAATAAAAAATTGCAATTACAGTTCCACTCAATACAAATGGTATCATTAAAATTGGATTAAACATAATAGGTGCACCAAATATAACTGGTTCAGAGATTCTAAAAATTGCTGGTACGATTGATGCTTTACCAAAAACACTTAATTGTTTGGATTTTGCTTTTTTAAGGCATAGGATAACAAGAGCTAAAGTATTTCCTGTTCCACCTAATAATGCAATTGCTTGTGTCATAAAAATTGGATGGAAGATAGGTGCTTGTCCAGCAGCAAATAATTCTGCATTAGCAGCGAACGCTGCCATTGTAATTGGCGTTGTTAATGGCATAAATACCATCATCCCATGAACACCACAGCACCACATTACAAGGATAAGTACAGATACAAGAATTGCTCCTGGTATAGAGTTTACAGCTGATACTGGTTTTGCTAAAATTGTTTCAATTAAAGATGGTAAAGAACTACCTGGAATAAAATTACTAATTAATAAATTTACTGAAAAGAATAAAGTCACATTAATTACCAAAGGTACAATTGAAGAAAACATGTCTGACAAAAATGGTGGAACACCTTCTGGCATTTTAATTGTTATTTTCTTTTGCATACAAATTCTTGTAATTTCAACAGTAAGTAAACTTACAATAATTGAAGTAAATAACCCTTGTGAACCAAGATAAGTAGTATTAATCATTGAAGCCACATTTCCATCAGCCAAAGCTACATAATTTGCTGGTGCAGCAACAATCATAAAGATAATCATTGATGTAAATCCTGCATTCATTTGAGATAATTTATAACTTCCAGCTAAATAATAAGCAATAGCAAATGCCGAAATTAATGAAAGCATTCCCATTGTCATGTTAAATGGTATTAAAATTGTTGCTTTATATGTTTGTGAAAAATTGTACCAACCTTCAAAAATTGACCAGAAACCACCTTGAGCAATTAAGTCAGCTGTCACAGGTGGATTAGCAATAATCATAAAAATTGCTGATACTAAAATAAAGCTGACTGTTGCCATAAACCCTTTTTGCATCGCTGAAAAGTGCCTTTGAGCACCAAAGAAATTAGCAATAGGTGTAAGCTTTTCTTGAATAAATGTCATAAAACTATTCATGAGTTATTCCTCCTTTCCCAAACAAGCCTTAACCTGTTTCATAATATTTTCCACATTACTCATCCCATAATCCATTGGGGAAATTTTTTCTACAGGCACATCAATTGCATTAGCTTTAATTTCGTTATATTGATAAGAAATTTGTGGACCAATAAGAATACAGTCAAAATTTTTATATACATTTAAATATTCACTCATTGGAACAGCTCTAACTTCTAATTCAATATTTTTTTCTTTGCCCCATTTTTGCATTTTGTTCATTAGAATACTTGTAGATAGACCATTTGCACATATTAATAGTATTTTCATAACTATTCTCCCTCATATTTTTCTTTACGCATTTCAATCATTTCTTTAATTAAATCAATTGCTAACATGCAAGTCATTAAGTGATCTTGTGAATGAATCAATAACACACTAATATCTGTTTTTTCACCATTAGCTTCAGCAACCAATAAATCCATCTGACCTTTATGAGCCAAGTTCACTTCCTTTTGGCTTTGTTCAATTAAATCGTCAGCTTTATTAAAGCAACCTTGTTTAGCTTTACTTAATGCTTCGAAAGCTAATGATTTCGCTTCCCCTGCATGAGCAATAATTGTAAAAGCGATTTGTTCTACATCCATTGTTTCACCTCATTTTTTTAAAATCATTAAACAAACTCTTATAATTGATCGATCTTTATATTTTCCTTGTTCAACGATATCAATATACAATGAATTATAAGCTTCTTCAAATCCTTTAAAATGTGGATATTTCTTTCTTTTTATACACTAATTTTTTAATTTATACACTTTTATTCTTTTTTGATTTATTTATGTAGTATATTGAAAAAATATGAAACAATACGCAATTTTTATCTTCACGTTTTTTACAATAATATGATGAAAAAATATACACTTTATACACTAAAAAAATAAAATCTAACTTTTAAAGCTAGATTTCTTTAATCAGTTTAATAAGAATTGCTATATCTGAGTCAGATAATGTAATTTCATAAACATTCTCAATATTCGAAAATATATCACAAAGATAATTATATATTCTCTTATTTGCTAGTATTATTTTGTTATAATCATCAATTTGTTTAATTTTTTGTTGATGTACTAGTTGATATATAAGATTACTTATATGCATAATTAATCCTATCTTTTGATTCTGATTCAAAGGATATTTTATATCAATTTTGTTAATTGTATTAAGTAATATGTCCTTTAATAAGTCGATATCAAAATCTGGCATTTGTTCTTCAATATTTTTAAAAATCAATGAATATTTTACCCTTTTTTTTGTTTGGAGGTATTTGCCATTCACACTAAATAATTCCGATAACTTCTCAACAGGTACATTAAATAATTTAGAAACTGAAACAAATGAAATTCCGTGTAAATGAGGGTCAAACGTTCCTACAACATACAGTATATTATATTTGTCTTTTAAATGATTGATTTGTATAATAAGCTGATTTTTGCTCCCCATAGATAAAGGAACAATATCAATATTTTGGAATTCAATATTCTTTTCTAAATATTTTTTTATTTGCAAAGCTCCCCCTTCACCACTCATGCATAATGTGATAATAATATTTTTTTTAAGTTCTCTTTTATAATTATTTACAAATAGATGGGAAATATTTTTCATAACAATCATTCATATTTGTCATAATTAAATCCAAATCATAAATTGTTTCTATTTTTCTAGCACATTCTAATGCAACTAAGGTCGTTGGAGATATTATAAAGTGAATGTTAATACCGGTTTCATCTGCAATTTCTTCAGCCATGGTCTTTAATGAACCCATATCATACATCATTAGTATACCTTTTCCCATATCAATTTCTTTTATCAGGGATTTTAATTCATTATATGCATCCATTGCTTCTTTATCTAATGGTAAATTATAAGCATAGACTTTATTTGTCCTTACTAAGGATTTTACAACCTCTACAAGAGAAGAAGCCGTTTGATTACCGTGCATAGCAATTAAAAAAACTGGAAATCCATCATCTTGCATAATTGGATTTTTTTGACAAATAAACATAGTTATTAAAGAAGCTTCTTCTAACTCAATATGTATATTTAATTGTTCTTCTATCGTATCTAAGAGTTGTAAACTCAATACATATTCTTTATGATTTTCATTTATCATTTTTTTAATATTATTATCATTATAATTTCTTACTTTTGGATGATCTATAAGAGATTGTATATGCAAACACAAACCATAAAAAATTGAATCAGAAAAAACACGATTCAATTTATAGGAAGCATTATTTAAAAATTTTTTTACAATCTGAATAATTTGATAATTTACTATTTTACTTAGTGACGTTTCATCTATATTTTGATCCTCTATTTGTTTTGTATATTTCTTTAATGTTATATTTATATTTGAATCTTGGAACAAGCTTTCATTATAAGTGTTATCTTTCAAATAACTGTATGTAGCCAAATGTTTTTCTAATAAAGAATCATCTTTTATTTTTTCAACAAATTCTTTTGAAAACCTATATAAACAATTATGAGAAATAAATTTTAATTCCGGTACATGATTTTTATAAAAAATTAATCCTTTTTTCACATATTTAGGCAAATCATCTAAATATATATGAATGTCTAAATTATTGTATTTCATTTCTCTTAAATGGGCACTCGCACATCCGCTTTTTATATCAGTTATTAATTGTTTAATATTTTTTTCACAATGATATAATAATAAACATTGTAATACTTCAAAATCAACAATAAAATTTTTGTCTATTTTTTTTGCTTCATTTTTTAAAGTATCTTTTATAATTTCAAATCTTTCATCTAAACTTCTTTCCTCTAAATCCGGAAAATCAATAATTACAGGCATACTATCAAAATAGTTCTTTTCAAATTCTGCATCTACATTTTTTCCCGAAGAAAAAATTAAAATAAAATTTTCTTTTGATTGTAAAGTTATAAAATCATATATAATTGAACGTTTATCTTGTGATATTAAATGTATATTATCGACAAATAACATCCCATTCTTAAGTTGTTTTAAAAATTCATTATCTTTTAAAATATTTATCAAATCATTTTCGTGATTCATAAAATATTTACAATTAATTTTAGATAATTTGATATCGCTAGAAATTCTTTTAGTTTCTTTAAGATGATGAAATAATGTTTGAACAAAAAAACTTTTTCCAACACCACTATTCCCAATGAGAAGGAACGTATAATTTTTATTAGGGTACATTAATTCTGAATGAACTATTTTAATAGCATTTTTTAAACTACCATTATACCCTATCATTCTTTGAAATATCATATTATATTCTTCTTCTATTTGATTAAGAGTGATAAACCTATATAAAACTGGTCTACCATCTATTTTTTCTAATTTATTATCTTTAACTAATTGATTAAGTATTGATGATAAATTTGTTCTTTGCATATGAAAATGTTCAACCAATTCTTGAGTTGTAAATAGCTTATCTTCATTATCCATACTTACCATTCTTTGTATATATGATAAAACCAAATCCTTTTTTTTCATATGTATTCGCCCTTCATTCATCAAAATTTAAAAACAATATGTTTTTTTTATTAAACTTTAGCATTGTCATATAAAAATTAATCTTATTATAAATTAATTTTTATATACTCCATCATTCCTACGCCTATAATCATTATAATTAATCAATATAAATTATTCAATATAATAGAAAACAAGTAAAAAAAACAGTTGCCTAAACAGACTTCTTATAAATCTATTTAGACAACCACATTTTAAAAGTTATTAAATTTTCTAAATATTAACATATCCTTTTTTATATAACTATTTACCAGAAACACATCCACTATCCACAGGTATAACAACACCATTTATAAATGATGTTGCATCTTCACACAAGAACATAACTTTTATCAAGAACTCTCATACATTCATCAAAACCTTTTTTATATCTATTGTCCATGAATCATTTAAATTTATCCTGGGGATCAATAATAATTTTCCCATTTTCCTTAGCACACTTTTCAAAATCAGCTCTAACAATTATTATTTTTTTCACCATATCCTTCAGAAACAGGCGCTATATTTTTTTTGTTATCTAAATCATCATGAATCTTATCATTATTCTCACTCATGGTTCTCATCTCCTTTTTGTACCATTAACTGATACAGCCGTAATTGTACAAATGACACTTTACAATTGTATCATTATAGACGTTTCTTAACGAAGGAGTATTTATATATTCTTCATAACTTATTGCCTTTATTGTATTGCTCATTTTTACTGTATCCCTTAACTAATTTTAAGACTAATTCTTCCCATACAAGTGCTTCTGTATTGTTTAAGCACGATAGAACTTCTAACCCAGCTACTAAGCCTCTATTAGCTAATTCATTTATAATTTCACTTATAAGCAATTAGCTGTTTCTTGCGCTTCTGTATGCTTTTTTAAGAGTGATGCTAATTCTTTATTTTCTATCTACATCACTCAACTTCATTTTTAATAAACTCAACACCTAAATTATTCAATACTTGTTTTATGCCATTTAAAACATGTAACAAACGCTCTTCTATTGTTAATTTACTCATCTTTCTTTTTTATCCTCTATTAAAATAGATTTCTTATATTGCTGCACTCTTTAATCATAACAATCATTTCATTTGCTTTTTCTTCTATTGTGTTACAAAATCCATCAACTGCTTTTTCTTTATCTATGTCAGCTTGGAATATATATTCTTCGCTACCTGTACAATAAGGCATCAAATAATTAATTGTACATACATTATGAGATACTGTGATATTTGTAATTTATTATTGGAGTTAAACCTGGTAAAAGTGATTATCCACAAAACAGTAATACTATTTCACCAGATAAAAAGTTAGAGAAGTATTGGAAAAAAGTATTCAAACCATTGAAAAATGAAGAAATAGAAAATATATACATCATCATTTTTTCCAAAAACAACTTTATTTTTTAAATTACTAAGATGCTTTTCTGCACCTTTTAGAGTTTTAAAAACTTTTGGTTTTTGCATATTAAAATAGCTACTTGGATAAAGATATGTGCCGTCCATATCACTATATGTTCCTGCATAAATTCCATCGTTATATTTGATTACATACATTTTTCATTACCTCCTTTTAATCCAAGCTATCTTCTAAAATACTTTTTAAGATTGAACGTACATAATCATATGAACGCTCTCGTTCTTTCTGCTCTTCTTTTGTATATCTATCATAAGAATATCCACGGGTATTAGTTTTTCCATACCCTCGGAAAAACAATTTCTCATTATTTTTGCATTTAAAATACACATATCTAAATTCAAAATTGAAATTCTTATATATAACATAAATACTATTTACATCATTGCTGCGTATACTTATTTCAATTTCTGGATTAATTTTATTAATTTCTTCTTGAATACATTCTTTTATTAACAAAGCATATTTCTTTTCATAATTTTCCAGTTCTTCTTTAAATTTCTTAATTTTATTCATTTCAATTTCTCTTTTTATTCAGCCTCATCATAGAGTTCACTAACATGATAAACAACTATAGCATCATTAAATGCTTTATTTATTTTATCGCTGTTTTTTTCCAGCCAGTCTTGTCGTTTTTCTTCATTCTATTTAATCCACGATTTTGGTACTTCATACAGTATTGAAAGTTGTATTCATCTTTCAATTTAGCAAACTTTAAATATTCATACTCAAATCGGGTAAGTTTAATTGTTTCTATTTTTAACATTTTTTACCACTCCTTATAAATGCCAGGATTCCTGCAAATGCTTCATTTCTCCATTTTTCTATTCTTTCATTTACAGTTTTTTCAAAATAATTAATATTCCCCTCATAATCATCATAATTTTTATTTAACGGTGATA
>ENA-OQKY01000374-OQKY01000374.1-human-gut-metagenome-genome-assembly--contig:-NODE-374-length-48281-cov-36.315363_pt1 | contig 48281 bp, 47 predicted proteins | sample MGYA00242652_ERZ504805 | MGnify/ENA primary metagenome ERZ504805 (study PRJEB26092, sample SAMD00036400) | human gut metagenome | host: Homo sapiens | study: EMG produced TPA metagenomics assembly of... | reverse complement strand
ATTACTCTATCATAAAATCCGGTACTTTGCAAGCACAAATGCTCACAAGCCCCGGATTTACAAGTTTTTTTTGATTCCACATTTTGTTAAAACGGGTTTAGGGGACAATTATTTAGGAAGTTCACATAAAGTCTGCAAATATGCTACTATAAAACAGAACATATATTCGAAATATGATTTTAAGGTGATGCATATGATTGACAAAGGATGAAAAATGCAGCGGATTGAAAAAATTCAGAAATGCCAAAATAAAACACTATTTGAAAGGACCAGCAAAGAGAATGCTGGAAGATGACCGCTATTTTGAGAAATCTTAAAAAACTGATAGATTATTGAAATGATACGGGACTAATGATAAAGGAGATTCTCATGAAGGGAAATATCATATATAAAAAAATCATATCAGGAAGAGAACCGAAGTATGCAGATTTTCCAGAGGAACTGCATCCGGATATTCAAAGTTTTCTGATCAAACAGGATATCAAGTCTCTTTACATTCATCAAGCAGAGGCTTTTTCCAATGCTGTAAGTGGGAAGAATGTAGTGATCACAACACCGACAGCCAGTGGTAAATCTTTGTGCTTTTATTTACCGGTTATTCAGGAAATTCTGCAAAATCCTGTTACACGGGCAATTTTTGTTTATCCGACCAAGGCGTTGGCAGCAGACCAATACCGTGCTTTGAAGCCATGGATAGAATATCTTGGGGAACACCGATTGTCTGCAGGGGTTTATGACGGGGATGGTTTCCAGATGTCGGTGTAAAAATGGATGTGCAGTGTGTATCGGTGATGACCGGCTGGATCGTAAGATTATTCTGTGGGGACTTCGGAATTTGTCAGAGGAATCCGGCTTTACAGGGAAAATCAATATGCCCAAAATGCAGGAAGGCCATAGAACTTTAAAAGAGTTTAAGCTGGAGGAACTGGAAGAAAAGTGGGATATTTTCTGTAGCAGGATAAAGGAGAACAATGAGGCATTTGCAGGATTTTTCCGTATGGTGTCTGCTGTTGAAACCAGTGGAGACTCTCTAACTCTTTATGTAAAAGAAGTATTCTATGCAGAATGGGCGGACATGCCGGAGAACCGAAATGCCATTGTGAATGTGATCAGAAAATATGTCTTTATTTCGGAGAACTTCAGGCTTGGGATTCTTTCCGTCGAAAAAGAAACGAGTGATAAGGGGAAAAAAGAGAAAATGATGCGAAGATACCATTCACTGAAGAGGGATGAAAGAGATGAAACTGAATAAATATCAGGAAGCTGCAGTTTTGGATGAAAGTAATGCCTGCCTGGTACGGGCAAATGTAGGAAGCGGAAAAACCACCGTTCTGATTGAAAAAATCAAATATCTCCATGAACAAAAGGGTATATCTCTGGAAGATATGGTGATCCTGACGTTTACAAATAAAGCTGCCGATGAAATCCGTGAAAGATTAAAGCTCTTTGAAATGGATAAAAAAGCAGAAGACTGTTTATATGGAACATTTCATGGTATTGCATTGAAATTATTGCAGAATGTTCTTCCAGTACAGGAACTGGGGTACACGGAAGAATTTCAGGTATGTCTTCCGGAGGAAGAACTGGAACTGGCAGTGCGTCTGATCAAAGAAAATAATTTAAAGATCAAATATAAAAACCGTCTGAGGAAAAGGCTGGATCAGAAGAAGCGGACAGAGGTTCTTTCACGGAATAATTATCAGGATGATTTTTCGCAGCTGGTAGAACTTCTTGCGGAAGAGAAACAAAAACAGAATAAGATGAGCTACGAGGACCTGTTGATAAATGCCACTAAACTTCTGGAATGTCATAAAGAACTGCTGCCGGATATCAAATGGATCATTATTGATGAAGTGCAGGACTGTGATGAACTGCAGTTTAATTTTATACGGCATCTGAAAAAGCCAGAAATAAGCTTATTTGCAGTTGGTGATCCGAATCAGGTGATTTACAGTTGGAGAGGAAGCGTATTTAATATTTTTTACCGTTTTCGGGAAGTTTATCAGGCAAGAGAACTTTCACTTCCTGTAAATTATCGTTCCTCTGGGACAATCCTTGCAGTTTCCAGAAGATTTCAGGAGACAGGTGACACTCTGGAGGGAGTACAGGGTGAGGGCGAAAAAATATCGGTAAAGAATCATTATGATCCATTTCAGGAAGCAGAGTATCTTGCTGAAAAGATTCAGAAACTTCATGAAAACCAGGTCTCATATGAACAGATCGCGATATTTTACCGGCTGCAGAACCAGTCCGAAATTCTGGGAAAAGTTTTTGAAAAACATGAAATTCCTTATGAGGTATCACAAAAGAAAACCATTCAGGATGTTCCGGTTCTGGTGTGGTTTCTTCATGTTCTTCGCTTTTTAAGTAACCATGAGGATATCAGCAGTGCAGTGTCTGTTCTTATGGATAAAACTTTTGGCGAGGGATGGACAGAAAAGAGAGCACGGACTGAGACGGAAAGACTGGCGGCAGGAAGTATATTTTTTTCTAAATCAGTACTTCTTCAGAATATGTGGGAGTATCAGGATCAGGGAAAAAACTATGAGAATCTGTGGGAAATTCTTTGCCTGGAACAATATCTGCATCCTACATCAGCAGATTATAAGGCGAATCGGAATTATATTTTTTTACTGTTGGATGCAATGAAAAAATATAACAGGATTGGAGATTTTCTTAATGCACTTGTTCTGAATGGAATGGAACTGGAGAAAGATAATGGGTGTAAAGAAGCGGTAAAACTGATGACCCTACATGCTTCCAAGGGATTGGAATTTGATCATGTATTTATCATAGGCGTCAATGATGGTCTGATTCCTCTTAACAACAGGGATGAAGCAGCTGAGGAGGAAGAACGGCGGCTTTTCTATGTGGGAATGACCAGAGCCAGAAAGTTTCTGGAACTGTCTTTTTACACCAGTCCAAATGCGCTTCGGGTGTTTCCAGGACCAGGACGTTATCTTTCATATCTTCCGGAAAAATATCTGACAGGTCCTGTCCGACAGAGAAGAAACGCGCAGGAAGCGGCAGAACATTTGCAGGATCTTAAAAAAATGGTGCTGGAAGAAAAAGCGAAGAAAGAAGAATGCCTGGAAGAACCTGTAAAAGAGCAGAATGAGAGAAAAGAGGAGCAGGCAGAAGAAAAGATGGTTGTTCATCCTAAATATGGAAGAGGAAAGGTAATTTCTGAAACCGAAGATATGATAAAGGTGCAATTTGAGGACTATGGAGAAAAAGAATTGATGAAAGCGTTTTCGCAATTAAAAACTGTTTAAGTAATTAGAATTATTTGTGTAAAATAAAATTCCAGTCAGGGAAGAGGTGATCTTCCACTTTTACTGAAAGAATTTCCTTATAGTCCGCCTTGCAACTTCCTCTTATTCATGTTACAATCTTATGATGTCAAAATGACAATACTATAAGAGAAAAGTCAGCAAATCAGCTGTATAGAACAGGAGATATAAATAAATGGCAATGTCACCGATGATGCAGGAATACTGCAAGACAAAGGAACAATATAAAGACTGCATTTTATTCTACCGCCTTGGGGACTTTTATGAGATGTTTTTTGATGATGCATTGCTTGTTACCAAGGAACTGGAGATTACCCTTACAGGAAAAGATTGTGGATTAGAGGAGAGGGCACCCATGTGTGGTGTCCCTTATCATGCTGCGGAAACTTATATTAACCGCCTTATTGAGCGCGGACATAAAGTAGCGATCTGCGAGCAGGTAGAGGACCCGAAGAAAGCCAAAGGACTGGTTAAACGTGAGGTTGTAAGAATTGTAACCCCTGGAACCACTCTGGATGCTGCTTCCCTTGATGAGACAAAGAACAACTATCTGATGTCTATCGTGTCTATCGAAGAACATTTTGGATGTGCTATTGCGGATATTACCACAGGTGACTGTTTTCTCACAGAAGTAGACAAACCACAGAAACTTCTGGATGAGATCAATAAATTTGTACCAGCTGAAATTATCTGCAACGATTCTTTCTATATGTCCAATATAGATACCGATGACCTGCAGAACCGCCTGGGAATCTGCGTCTTTTCACTTGATTCCTGGTATTTCGATGATGAATTATGTCGCCGTACGCTGAAAGAGCACTTTCACGTAGGCTCTCTGGAGGGACTTGGAATCGGCGATTATGACTGCGGCATCATTGCAGCAGGTGCTCTTTTCCTTTATCTGAAAGAGACACAGAAAACAGCCCTGTCCCATATGGCGACGATCCGTCCATATGCAGCAGAAAAATATATGCTCATCGACAGCTCCAGCCGTAGAAACCTCGAACTTGTAGAAACACTGCGTGAAAAGCAGAAACGAGGTTCCCTCCTCTGGGTACTGGACAAGACAAAAACAGCCATGGGAGCCAGAACTCTTCGCAGCTATGTAGAACAGCCACTGATTGACAGAGATGAGATTGAGGAACGTCTCGAAGCGCTGGAAGAGTTAAATAAAAACGGAATGCTCCGCGATGAAATCCGTGAATATCTTGGACCAGTCTATGACCTGGAGCGACTGATCAGCCGTATCAGTTATAAGTCTGCCAATCCAAGAGATCTGATTGCGTTTGCCTCTTCTCTGGAAATGCTTCCTTATATAAAACAGGTATTAAAAGAATTTAAAACCCCTTTACTTCAGAAGATTTATGAAGACATGGATTCTCTGGAAGATGTAACTGATCTAATCAAACGTGCTATTGTAGAAGACCCGCCGCTCGCTCAGAAAGACGGAGGCATTATCAAAGAGGGATACAATGAAGACGTAGACAAATTCCGCCGTTCCAGAACAGACGGTAAGAAATGGCTTTCTGAGCTGGAAGCAAAGGAACGGGAACGTACCGGCATCAAGACCATGAAGATCAAGTACAATCGTGTATTCGGCTACGCTCTGGAAGTCACCAATACATTTAAAGACCTGGTACCGGACAATTATATCCGTAAGCAGACCCTCACCAATGCAGAACGTTACATTACTCAGGAGTTAAAGGAACTGGAAGACCTGATCCTTGGTGCGGAGGATAAGCTGTATGCTCTGGAATATGAATTATTCTGTAATGTACGTGACACGGTCGGCAAAGAGGTTGTGCGTATTCAGAAAACAGCCAAAGCTGTAGCTGCGCTGGATGTATTTGCTTCCCTTGCACTGGTTGCAGAACGCAATCATTTCGTCCGCCCGAAGACAAATACAACAGGTGTGATCGACATCAAGAACGGCCGTCATCCGGTTGTAGAGCAGATGATTGAGAACGATATGTTTATCGCAAATGATACATACCTGGATAATAATAAGAAACGTGTTTCTATTATCACAGGTCCGAACATGGCAGGTAAATCAACTTACATGAGACAGACTGCACTGATCGTTCTGATGGCACAGATCGGAAGCTTCGTTCCGGCAGAGAAAGCAAACATTGGAATTGTTGACAGGATTTTTACCCGTGTAGGTGCATCCGATGACCTGGCAAGCGGTCAGAGTACTTTCATGGTAGAGATGACAGAAGTTGCCAATATTTTAAGAAATGCAACTTCAAAGAGTCTACTGATCCTTGATGAGATCGGACGAGGCACCAGCACATTCGACGGTCTTGCAATCGCATGGGCTGTAATCGAACATATCAGCAATACCAAGCTTTGTGGTGCCAAGACTTTATTTGCTACTCATTACCACGAGCTTACTGAACTGGAGGGCAAAATCCCGGGAGTTAATAACTACTGTATTGCAGTCAAGGAAAAAGGCGACGATATCGTATTCCTGCGTAAGATCGTTCAGGGCGGTGCAGACAAGAGCTATGGTATCCAGGTTGCCAAACTGGCAGGTGTCCCGGATTCCGTGATCCAGCGTGCCAAAGAGCTGGTAGAGGAACTGAGCGATGCAGATATCACGGCAGCAGTAAAAGATTTAACAGCACCAAAGAAGAAAAAGCCGGTATATGACCAGATGGACATGGCACAGATGTCTCTGTTTGATACCGTAAAAGATGACGACATCATTGAAGAGATCAAAGGTCTTGATATGGGAAATATGACTCCTATCGAGGCAATGAACACACTTTACAACCTGCAGAACAAGATTAAGAACAGATGGTGATAAAAGTTGAGAAAAATTGCAGTATTAGACCAGCAGACCATAGATAAGATTGCTGCCGGTGAGGTAGTGGAACGTCCGTCCTCCATTGTAAAGGAGCTTGTGGAGAATGCCATTGATGCCGGGGCAACTGCGGTAACAGTGGAAATCACAGACGGCGGAAAAAAGATGATACGTATTACAGATAATGGCGGGGGTATGGAACGTGACCAGGTACCCCTGGCATTTTTGCGTCATGCCACCAGTAAAATTGAGAAAGTTGAGGATCTGGAACACATTGCTTCTCTTGGCTTTCGAGGTGAGGCATTGTCCAGTATTGCCGCAGTTGCACAGGTGGAACTGATCACGAAGACTCCCTCTGCATTAAGCGGTGTGCGTTATGTGATCAACGGCGGCGTGGAGGAATCCTTAGAGGATATGGGAGCACCGGAGGGAACAACATTCCTGGTAAGAAATCTTTTTTATAATACACCTGCGAGAAGTAAATTTCTGAAATCAGATACAACGGAAGGAAACTATGTCAGCACACTGATGGAGCAGCTGGCATTATCCCATCCGGAGATTTCCTTTAAATATATTCAGAACAAACAGGTGAAACTTCACACATCCGGTAATTACAGTGTAAAAGATGTAATCTATAATATATATGGAAGAGATATCACCAAGGCACTCCTTGAGGTATCTTATGAAAATGATTTCATGAAAATTGAGGGATTCGTCGGAAAGCCGGAAATCTCCAGAGGTAACCGTACCTTTGAGAACTATTATATTAATGGACGATTTGTAAAGAACCGAATTATTGCCAAGGGAATTGAAGATGCCTATAAGGGATTCCTCATGCAGCATAAATTCCCATTTGTTTCTCTTCATATTCAGATGGAAGGAAATGATCTGGACGTGAATGTACATCCGAGTAAGATGGAGGTGCGATTCGCCAGAGGAACTGAAGTTTATGATGCGGTTTATGAAACTGTCCGCAAGGCACTTACGACACGGGAAATGATCCAGAATGTTCCTTTTGGAAAAGAGGAAAACGCAAAAAAATCAGCAGCAGCAATGAAACCAGGAGATGTACCGGAACCATTTGAAATGAAACGCCGCGCCGGAATGCCGGAATATCGCACTCAGGTAGCGAATACTGTTAATCGCGTTTCTGATAGAGCTTCTTATACTTCGCTTCCGCGTGGAACAATCACCATGGCGGAACAGGCAGTCCGTGAGCAGAGGATCTATCAGACAAAAGATCCGTTTACAAAAGCAGAGGAACAGTTATTTGAAGGAACATTAAGTGACAGTAAAGATGCAGCTTCCGGAGCATCTGAAAAAAACACAGATGCATCTATACACGCGGTCAATGATACTGCCAGTGCTAATGTATCTGAGAATGAATATATAAAACAAATAAATCCAATGCAGAATGTAGCAGGACAGGAAAATGCCACATCTGCAGAAAATAATAAATATGCATCTGAGTCGAATCAGAACAGATCATCTGAAACAGCTGGGGTATCCACAGGATCAACAGAAAAAATCGGAAATGCAGACAGCAAAGGAGTATCAGGCAACGTAGCAAATGCAATAGAAACTGGCAGCCAGTTTAACCCACAGCAGCTCGAACTGTTCGAAGAAAAACTCCTGACTCCGGAGTCCCGCAGCCGTCATCAGCTGATCGGACAGATTTTCGATACCTACTGGCTTGTACAGTTCGAAGACAGATTTTTTATCATCGACCAGCACGCGGCCCACGAGAAAGTCTATTACGAACGTTTCGTAAAACGTTTTCGTGAACAGACCATCGAATCCCAGTATCTCAGCCCACCACTTATCGTATCCCTGAATCTTCAGGAAGAAGCACTTCTCGAAACAAACCGTAAATACTTCGAGGATTTCGGTTTCGAGATTGAACCATTCGGCGGCAAGGAATACTGCATCAACGCAGTACCTACCAATCTCTACGGCTTAGACGAAGAAGAACTGTTTCTGGAAATGCTGGACAATCTTGCTTCCGAGAAAGATAAAGACCCGCTTGGCATCTTTGCATCCAGACTTGCAACTATGGCGTGTAAGGCAGCAGTAAAAGGAAATCATCAGATGTCCACTCAGGAAGCAAATATGCTGATCGATGAACTTCTAACACTGGACAATCCATACCATTGTCCTCATGGAAGACCCACCATCATTTCCATGACCAAAACAGAACTGGAAAAGAAATTCAAACGTATTGTATAAGGAGATATTATGAAGAAGCCACTGATCGTCCTCACCGGACCAACTGCAGCAGGTAAAACTCATCTCTCCATAGCACTTGCGAAAGCAGTAAACGGAGAGATCATTTCCGCAGATTCCATGCAGGTCTACAAATATATGGACATTGGCTCTGCCAAGATCCGCCCGGAAGAAATGCAGGGAGTGAAGCATTATCTGGTAGATGAACTGCTACCGGAGGAAGAATTTCATATCGTAAAATTCCAGCAGATGGCAAAAGCAGCCATGGAGGAAATCTATGCCAAAGGAAAAATTCCGGTCCTGGTAGGCGGAACCGGATTCTATATACAGGCAATCACTAAGGATATTGATTTCACTCAGGCAGAACAGGAAGACGGCTACCGTCAGGAATTAGAGCAGCTTGCAGCAGAAAAAGGAAATGAATATCTTCACCAGATGCTGCAGGAGGTAGACCCGGTCAGTGCAAAGGAAATCCATGCGAACAATGTAAAACGTGTGATCCGTGCTCTGGAATTTTATCATCAGAATCATTCTCCGATTTCAGCACACAATCAGGAACAGAAAGGACACGAAACTCCATACAATCTGGCGTATTTCGTCCTGAATGTTCCAAGAGAACTTCTCTACAAACGCATCGATGACCGAATTGATGAGATGCTGGATGAGGGACTCCTTGATGAAGTACAGAAATTAAAAGATATGGGATACCACAGGGGAATGGTTTCCATGCAGGGACTTGGATATAAAGAAATCCTTGCTTATCTGGACGGTGAATATCCGCTGGAAGAGGCAGTTAGAATTCTGAAAAGAGATACCAGACACTTTGCCAAACGTCAGCTTACCTGGTTCCGCAGGGAGAAAGATACCATCTGGATGAACAAAGATGAATTTGATTATAACGAAAACCTGATCTTGGAGAAGATGTTGGCAATCTGTAAAGGCAAGAATATTCTCTAAGAAAACAGGCTAGTAATCTACATCCTGATTTTTTTGAAACTAGATGTAGATGAAATCATACAGATATCTATACCTGATAGCTGGTTTACAGCTTAGTTAAATCCGAAGTAGGCGTCAAGAGTCAATATAAAAAGCCCAAGACATTCATGAATAAAACATGATAAATTTTAAATGGATATAGAGATTAATGATAGAAATAGAAAATCAATAAAATAAACGAGGAATAAATTATGAAAGAAATGTACGCACAGCTCGGGATCTCCTCAGAAGTGTATGACTTCGGTCATAAAATTGAGGAATCCTTAAAAGAAAGATTTGAGAAATTTGACAAAACCGCAGAATATAACCAGATGAAAGTTCTCCTTGCCATGCAGAAGAACAAAGTAAGTGCAGAATGCTTCGGCAGTTCCTCAGGTTATGGCTATGATGACATCGGCCGTGAAACCCTTGAGAAAGTTTATGCCGACACTTTCCACACAGAAGCATGTCTGGTACGTCCTCAGATCACATGCGGGACTCACGCACTGGCGATCGCCTTATTCGGAAATCTCCGTCCGGGCGATGAACTTCTGGCACCAGCCGGAAAACCATACGATACTCTGGAAGAAGTTATCGGCATCCGCCCATCCAAGGGCTCACTTGCTGAATACGGCGTAACCTACCGTCAGGTAGAACTTCTGGAAGACGGAACTTTCGACTATGACAGCATCCGCAAAGCGATTAATGAGAAAACCCGTCTTGTAGAGATTCAGCGTTCCAAAGGCTACCAGACCCGTCCGTCATTCTCCGTAAAGCAGATTGGTGAACTGATCACTTTCGTTAAGAACATCAAACCGGATGTAATCTGTATGGTAGATAACTGCTATGGTGAATTCGTAGACACCATCGAACCAAGTGATGTAGGCGCAGACATGGTTGTCGGCTCTCTGATCAAGAACCCGGGCGGCGGACTTGCACCGATCGGCGGATATATTGCGGGAACAAAAGAATGTGTAGAGAATGCATCCTACAGAATGACCTGTCCTGGACTTGGCAGTGAAGTAGGTGCCACTCTCGGAGTAAACCGTTCATTCTTCCAGGGATTTTTCCTTGCGCCAATGGTTACTAAGGGAGCGTTAAAAGGTGCTGTATTTGCAGCAAACGTTTATGAGAAATTAGGGTTCCCTGTAATCCCGAACTCTACAGAAGACCGTCAGGATATCATTCAGGCAGTAAGCCTTGGTACACCGGAGGGACTGATCGCATTCTGTAAAGGAATCCAGGCAGCAGCACCGGTTGACAGCTATGTAGATCCGGAACCTTGGGATATGCCGGGATATGACAGCCAGGTAATCATGGCAGCAGGAGCTTTTGTACAGGGATCTTCCATTGAACTTTCCGCAGACGGCCCGATGAAACCGCCATATGCAGTATACTTCCAGGGCGGACTTACCTGGGAACACGCAAAACTTGGCGTACTGATGTCCCTGCAGAAAATGGTAGATAAGGGTCTTGTGACTTTAAAATAACGTAACTGCCCGGTGTTTTGCAATATAGCAGACGATAGAACAGTTACGAAATAACAATAATTGAGTTGAGGGTGGATTATGAAGAAAAGGCAGGTAGTGATCATAGGAGCCGGTGCTTCGGGAATGATGGCAGCGATCATGGCGGCCAGAAACGGGGCAGCAGTCACTGTTCTGGAACAGAATGAGAAACCGGGAAAGAAAATCTGCGCAACAGGAAACGGAAAATGTAATTTTTCCAATCTTGTAATGCCGGAAGATGCATACAGAGGCAGACATCCTGAATTTGTAAAAGATGTATTTGCACAGTTTTCTGTCAAAGATACAGTAGATTTCTTCAAAGAACTGGGAATCTTTCCGCTGGACAGAAACGGATATCTCTATCCGCGAAGCAATCAGGCACAGAGTATTGTGGATGTGTTGTGTATGGAAGCTTCCCATCTGGGCGTAAAGATAAAGACAAATGAACAAGTCACTGCCATAGAAACTGTAAAAAATGGCAGAAATTTCCAGATATTGACCAAAGGATGGCACTACGAAGCAGATGCGCTCATACTTGCCAATGGTTCAAAGGCATCCTCTATTTCCGGTTCAGACGGAAGCGGATATGAACTGGCAAAAAGCCTGGGGCATCGTATCATCCCGGTCTATCCGGCACTTACTGCACTAAAATGCAAAGGCCCTGCTTTTAAAGCATGGGCAGGTGTACGTACAGAGGGAAGGACTTCATTATTTATAGATGGGAGATTCTACAAATCTGAGCAGGGCGAACTGCAGCTTACAGAGTATGGCATATCCGGGATTCCTGTATTTCAGATCAGTACCTACGCGATTCGTGCAGTCCATGAGGGAAAAAAAGCAGAACTTCACGTAGATTTCCTGCCAGAATTAACAGAAGAAGAAACCCGTGGATTGTTACATGTAAGAAAGAAAGCATGTCCCTACAAGAATGACAAGGAACTTCTCATCGGTCTTTTTCCAGAAAAACTGAGCAAGGTTCTTACCTCTCAGAAACATCTGATCTCTGCTATAAAAGAATTTCCGCTGGAGGTCCAGGACGGAATGTCCTTTTCCCAGGCGCAGGTGTGTTCCGGAGGTGTGGATACCAGTCAGGTAGATGCACATACTATGGAATCAAAACTCTACAGAAGTCTGTATTTTGTAGGAGAACTTCTTGATATTGACGGTACATGCGGCGGATATAATCTGCAGTGGGCATGGAGCAGTGGTGCAGCAGCAGGTATCCATGCTGCAAAGGAGGACAGAACATGATTCGAATTTCACAGCTTAAGCTTCCAATTACACATACACAGGCACAGCTTGAAAAAAAGATTGCAAAGACTTTAAAGAACCCCGGAAGCAGTTTTTCTTATGAAATAAAAAAACAATCCCTGGACTGCAGACACAAAAATGATAAGATTTTTGTATACACAGTAGATGTAAAAATCAAAGACGAACAAAAAATTATCAAAAAGGTTAACAATAACAATATTACGTTAACCAAAGAAAAGGTATACAAGTTTCCTCAGCCAGGTGAGACACCGCTGGCTCATCCACCAGTGATCGTTGGAAGTGGTCCTGCAGGACTTTTCTGCGGATGGTACCTTGCAAAAGCAGGATACTGCCCGATAATCCTTGAGAGAGGAGAAGAAGCAGATAAGCGCCAGAAAACTGTAGAGAATTTCTGGAAAAACGGAGTCCTGGATCCTGAATCCAACGTACAGTTCGGCGAAGGCGGAGCTGGTACATTTTCCGATGGAAAATTGAACACGCTGGTTAAAGATCCTTATGGACGTAATCACGAAGTACTGAAGCGATTTGTCGCAGCAGGGGCTCCGGAAGAGATTGTTTATCAGCAGAAACCACATCTGGGAACCGATGTCCTGGTGGGAATTGTCGAGAGAATGCGTCATGAGATTGAAGATATGGGTGGAAAATTCTGTTTCCGTTCCAAAGTAACAGATCTTATCTTTGAGAATAATAAATTAAAAGAAATTGAAATCAACAACAGCAAAAGGATTCCGGCAAAGGTTTGTGTACTTGCGCTTGGACACAGTGCAAGAGATACTTTTGAAATGCTTCAAAATCGAGGCGTTTACATGGAGCCGAAATCATTTGCAGTTGGACTTCGTATTGAACATCCGCAGGAAATGATCAACATGGATCTCTACGGAGAGCCGGAGAATGAACTGCTGGGCGCAGCCAGCTATAAGGTAACTCATAAATGCGAAAATGGCAGAGGCGTTTATTCATTCTGCATGTGTCCGGGAGGATATGTGGTAAATGCATCTTCTGAGCCCGGACGCCTTGCAGTTAACGGAATGAGCTACCAGGCCCGTGATTCAAAAAATGCAAACAGCGCCATGATCGTAACGGTTGCACCTGAGGATTTTCCTGGCGAAGGGCCACTCAGTGGCGTAGCATTCCAGCGCGATCTGGAGAAGAAAGCCTGGAAACTCGGAAATGGAAAGATTCCGGTACAGTTATTTGGTGATTTCTGCCAGAATCAGGCGAGTGAGGCATTTGGTGAAGTAACGCCATGTATGAAGGGTGAATATACACTGACAAATGTCCGCTCTATCCTGCCGAAAGCAGTAGGTGACTCCATTGAAGAGGGTGTAAAATCTTTTGGAAAGAGAATTAATGGTTTTGACAGAGAGGATGCACTCCTCAGTGGTATAGAAAGTCGTACTTCTTCTCCTGTAAGAATTGTGCGGGATCAGAATCTTGTGGCAAACATAGAGGGAATTTATCCATGTGGTGAAGGCGCAGGCTATGCAGGCGGCATCACAAGTGCAGCTATGGATGGAATCAAAGTTGCCGAAACTGTATGCAGGAAATATGGAACTACATTTCGCGGAACAGCCATGTGTGTATAGTAACATATAAAGTTCACATAAAATTTTTTGAGGAGAGTGTACATCTCTCCTCTTTTATGTTAGAATATAATTTGCAATTTGCCAGAAAGCTTTAGAGAGCAGCTGGTAATATATGAAAAATACCAATAATATCATGAAGCAGCTGCCGGAAGAACAGCGTCCTTATGAGAAATGTTTTACTCAGGGCGCGGATGCATTAAGTGACAGCGAACTGCTGGCGGTGATCCTGCGCAGCGGTACTCATGGAAAAAATTCGATTGTACTTGCACAGGACATTCTGAAATTTATGGAGGAAACTTCGTATTCCGGTCTGATGGGGCTTATGCATGTATCTGTACAGGACCTTATGAAGATACACGGAATCGGTCGGGTAAAAGCTGTTCAGCTAAAATGCATTGGAGAACTTTCCAAGAGAATTGCAAGAACTGCTGCCAGGCCGCAGATGGTTATGAACAATCCATCTTCCATAGCAACTTATTATATGGAAGAACTCCGCCATGAAGAACAGGAGATTGTAATCTGCATGATGTCAGATGTAAAGGGGCATTTTCTTGGTGACAAAGTTCTTACAATGGGAACTGCGACCGGATCCCTGGTAACTCCCAGAGAAATATATATGGAAGCATTACGTCGTCATGCAGTCAGCCTGATTCTGATCCATAATCATCCAAGCGGCGATCCCACACCGAGCCCGGATGATATGCAGATTACAACCAGGATTTATCAGGCAGGAGAATTACTGGGTATACATCTTCTCGATCATATTGTGATCGGAGATCAGAAATACTGCAGCTTTCGGGAAGAGGGTTTGTGGGATACATGTACAGGATAAAAAGCTATTGTTTACAGGCCATTTTCTGTAAACAATAACGATAAAGGGGCAGATATATGCTGTTTGAGAAAACATATGGAATAGATTTGGGAAGTAGTTCCGTAAAGGTCTATTCTTTTTTTAGGAACAAAACTTATATTGAAAAAAATATGATTGCATCCAAGGGGCGCAAAATTATTGCGGTGGGGAATGAAGCATATGAGATGTTTGAGAAATCACCGACAGATATTACAGTTACTTCTCCGATGACTTTCGGTATGATCGCAAACCTGGAACTTCAGGAAATTGTTCTTTACAGTATGATACGTAAAATTGATCATATCCTTGGAATTGGTGCTGTAATGTATTTTACAGTTCCGTTGGATATGACTGCTGTTGAGAAGCGCGCTTATTTTCATGTTGCAAATGGACATTGGTTAAAGAAAAACCGTGTATTTATGGTGGAAGCACCGATTGCAGATGCACTGGCTATGGGAGTAAATCTGGAAGATCCGGTGGGAAATATGATTGTGAATATTGGTGCCCAGAGCACGGAGGTATCGATCATTACCGGTGGAAAGATTATTATCAGTAAAAAAATACCGATGGGCGGCAGACAAATGAATGAATCTATTTGCAGTGAAATTCGAAAACGTTACAATCTGCAGATAGGAACACGAACTGCTAAGCGACTTAAGATGGTAATGGGACGTCTCAGTGATCAGAAAAAGGGAGTGCGAAAGGTAGTCGGTATTGACTGTATCTCGGGACTTCCAAGAGAAGAGATTATTTCATCTTATGTGGTAAATGACGGGATTATAAACTGCCTGAATGAGATTGCAGCAGAAATGAAAACATTTCTGGAACGAATCCCTCCGCAGATTTCCTATCATATTGCGAAACAGGGCATTTACATAACAGGCGGCAGTACCAGACTTCCGCATATAGATAAATATCTTGCGAGTTATACAGGATTTACCTTTAATTTGTCGGATCTTTATGAGGCTTCGGCAGTTACAGGTCTTGAAAAAATTATCAGAGATAAAGATCTGCGTAAATGGGCAATACCAGTTACGCAGAGAAAACTATAGTTTTTAGGGGTGCATAAATGAAAAACCTGAAAAAGAAAGTACGTTTTAAGATTAAATTAAAAAGTAAACATCTTTTAGCAATTATGACAATCTTTTGTATCAGCTGCATTGCTGCTACATTTGCATCCGGGGTTACCACAGCTCCGCTGCAGGATGCGGCCGGGATCATTATTGTTCCGTTTGAGAACAGTATTAATAAGATCAGTTCTGTTCTTACAGGAATGCAGGACCGCATGCGTGATAAAGAAGATATCCTCAGTGAAAACGAGAATCTGAAAGCGCAGATAGACAGTCTCACAGAACAGAATAATAAACTGATCCAGGATCAGACCGAATATGTAAGATTACAGCAGATGTATAATCTGGATCAACAGTATACAGAATATCCGAAGATTGCCGCAGAAATCATTTCCAAGGATCCCGGAAACTGGTATGATACATTTATGATCAATCGTGGTTCTGCAGATGGAATCCGTGTGGATAATAATGTAATTGCTGATAAAGGTCTGGTAGGAATCGTAACAGAGGTAGGTACGCACTGGGCAACTGTTCGCTCTATTATTGATGACAGCAGTAATGTCAGCGCCATGACTGTCAGTACGCAGGATAACTGTGTTGTAGAGGGAGATCTTGAGCTGATTGATGAAGGAAAATTAAGTTTCAGCCAGTTATATGATCAGAATAATAAAGTAACAGTTGGAGAACGTATTGTAACTTCCAATATCAGCGAGAAATATGTGGAAGGGCTGTTTATCGGATATGTCAGTGAAGTTCAGCAGGACAGCAATAATCTGACGAAAACAGGAACAATCGTTACACCTGTAGATTTCCAGCATCTTAAGGATGTACTTGTGATTACAGTAAATAAGCAGGATTCCGTTAATGATGGCGGCCAGGTATCTCAGGAGGCGTCTGCGGATGAAGAGTAAGATAACATTATTTTTTATGATTTTTATCAGCTTTTTGCTTCAGTGTACGGTTATGCATGTGATCTCAATCGGTTCTATAACACCGAATCTTATTCTGATCTTATGTGTATCCATGGGACTGATGAGAGGCAGAAAGAGCGGAATGTGGACGGGCTTTTTCTGTGGATTTCTGGTAGATATGTTTTACGGATCTGTATTTGGTTTTTATGCATTGATCTATATGTATATCGGTTTTTTAAGTGGATATACACATAGGATCTGTTATGATGATGATCTTAAAGTTCCGGTAATGCTTGCTGGATTTGGTGATCTGTTGTATGGACTTTCTGTTTATGCATTGCAATTTCTGCTCCGCGGCCGTTTAGGCCTTGGAACATATCTGTACAGAATCATTTTACCTGAGATTTTTTACACAGTGATTCTTACACTGATTGTTTATCGGTTGTTTCATTATATTAACTATCATTTCATGGATAATCCATCAAGGAAAGAAAGTGAGTCTATTTGGGTACTAAAATAAAGAGATTTTTTAAGAAGATACGAATCAAACGTACCACAGTGCTGGTACTTGTTTTTGTATTTATGTCTGCGACTCTGGTAAGGCAGCTTTTTGAGCTGCAGATTATCCAGGGGCAGGATTATATCAGTAAATTTGAATCAAGAACGACTAAGAAGCGTGTAATCAAGAGTACACGCGGTAATATTTATGACAGAAACGGAGAAGAGCTGGCAACGAATGTGCTGGCTTATTCTGTAACTTTTGAAGATAATGGAACTTATGATTCCACCAGAGAAAAAAATCTTACATTAAATGGTGTTGCTTATCGTGTGCTTAAAATTCTGCAGTCAAATGGGGATTCTATAAGTACCAGTTTTCACATTATAGTAGATGAGAATGGAAATTATGCATTTGATGTAGATGAAGGATTTACACTAAATCGTTTCAGAGCTGATATTTATGGAGAAGCGCTGATCGATAATCTGACAAAGAAGCAGAAAAATGCTACTGCCGATGAAATGATCGAGTATATGAGCGGCAGCAAGGGATTTTCCATTGTTCTCTATGGAGATAATGCCTATACGAAAGAAGAACTGGAATCTCACGGACTTCCGGAAAGCCTGTCAAAGCAGGATATTCTTGATCTGGCAAAAATACGCTATGCATTAAGTACCAACAGTTTCAAGAAATATATGGCTGTTACTATTGCTACAAATGTAAGTGAGGAGTCTGTAGCTGCACTTAAAGAAAATCAGCCGGAGCTTCAGGGAATTGACATTGTAGAGGATTCTATCCGTAAATACATTAATGACGTAAGTATGGGACCAATTTTGGGATATACAGGACAGGCCTCAGCCGAAGAACTGGAAGAACTGCGTAAAAAGAATCCAGAATATTCAAATGATGCTATCATTGGTAAAACAGGTATTGAAAAATATATGGAAACTTCTCTGCAGGGAACAGATGGAGAAGAAACAGTTACTGTTGATAATCTTGGTAAAGTACTTAAGATTGACAATGATACAAGAGTTGAGCCGGTTGCTGGTAATGATACATATCTGACCATAGACAGCAGCTGGCAGTCCGCAATCTATCAGATACTTAAACAGCGGGTTGCCGGAATCCTTTTGTCCAAAATAGAAGCAACAAAAACATATGATTACAGCATTCAGGATGCTGCCCAGATTAAAGTTCCAATCTATGACGTATATAATGCTCTAGTGTCAAACAGTGTCATTGATATCAGCAAATTCAGCGATGCAGATGCTTCTGATACAGAAAAAAATTTATATGCCAAATTTCAACAAAAGCAGCAACAGGTTTTTGATACAATAACTAACAGACTTACAGGTGAAAATCCTCCTGCTGTCAAAGACGAAGATGAACAGATTCAGGAATATCTGACATATATCTGTGATGATCTTTTAAGAGATACACTTGGAATTATTTCAAAGAATGCAATTGATACCTCTGACAGCACTTACCAGGCATGGACAAAGAATAAAGATATCAGTCTGAAAGATTATCTGACATATGCAACAAGCCAGAACTGGATCGATATTTCGAAGTTTTCAACCGAGGATGATTATCTGGATTCAGATGAAGTATATAAAGCACTTACAGATTATCTGATTGATTACCTGAAGACAGACAACAATTTTTCAAAGATTCTGTACAAATATATGCTTCAGGAAGATACGATTTCAGGAAGAGAAATCTGTCTGGTATTGTATGAACAGGGAATCTTGTCAAAAGATGATGATTCTTATGATGCTTTGGCTTCCGGTGCAATGACAGCATATGATTTTATGGTCAATAAAATATATACTCTGGAAATAGAGCCGGCACAGCTTGCACTGGAACCGTGTTCAGCATCGGCTGTGATCACAGACGTAAATACCGGAGATGTTTTGGCATGTGTTTCTTATCCTGGTTATGATAATAATCGTTTGGTAAATAACATGGATACAGATTATTATGCAAAATTATCGCTGGATCAGTCCAGTCCGTTTTTCAATAAGGCAACACAGCAGACAACAGCACCTGGTTCTACGTTTAAGATTCTTTCCACTATTGCAGGCATGTCTGAGGGAGTGATTGATGACGGAACTTATATTAACTGTACAGGTTCCTTTGATCTTGTGACTCCTCCGATCAACTGCTGGAATAAACAGGGACATGGAGACATTGAAATCCGAGAGGCAATTGAGCAGTCCTGTAACTACTATTTCAATATGGTAGGTTTTAAACTTGGACAGGATGCAGAAGGAAATTTCTCTGAGAACCGAAGTCTGAGCGTGCTGCAGAAATATGCTTCTGAGATCGGACTTGACAAGAAGACAGGCATTGAAATCACTGAATCTGCACCGCAGGTGTCAAATTCTCTGGCTGTACCGTCTTATATTGGTCAGGGTACTAATGCCTATACCACCAGTCAGCTTGCACGTTATGCGACAGCAATCGCTACCAGCGGAAATGTTTATGACCTGACTCTGCTTGACAGACAGACAAACTCCAGGGGTGAAACACTCAAAGAGTATGAACCGGAAATCATTAATACCATTGATGTATCTTCAAATGTGTGGGATGATATCCATGATGGTATGTATCGAGTAGTTCAGACTCACAGCCAGTTTGACGGATTGGGTGTGGATGTAGCGGGTAAGACCGGTACAGCTGAGGTCGATGGTGTTTACCATCCAAACCATGGTATGTTTATCGGATACGCACCAGCTTCTTCCCCACAATATGCGATTGCAGTACGTATTGAGAATGGTTACAGTTCCGGTAATGCGTGTCTTGCTGCTGATGATATTTTTAAATATATTTTTGAATTGCAGGATGAAAAGTCTATTCTTACAGGAGTTGCTGCGAGTGACACCAGTGATACTTCTAATGACTAAAAGTTACTGTTCACAGATAATATTCCGCGAGATGTTTTGGTAAGCAAAAATTATATGAAATCCGATACATGCTTACTGCATCGCGAAGTGCATTGCTGGTTATAAAATGAACAGCAGTGACTAAGCTACAGTACAGGAGAATACCAGAAGAATGGAAAATTTTTCAGGAGGAATATAACTATGAGTGAAGTTATTGTAATCACTTCCGGTAAAGGCGGCGTAGGAAAAACTACTACTGTTGCCAATATCGGGACAGGCCTGGCTATGCTTGGCAAGAAAGTTGTTGTGGTAGATACAGATATAGGTCTGAGAAATCTGGATGTTGTCCTGGGACTGGAGAATAGGATTGTTTATAACCTGGTGGATGTAATTAATGGAAGCTGTCGTCTGAGGCAGGCATTGATCAAAGATAAGAGACATCCTGAATTATGCTTGCTTCCATCCGCCCAGACTAAAGATAAATCAGCAGTTTCTCCGGAACAGATGATTAAGCTTACAGATGATCTGAGAGAACAGTTTGACTATATTCTTCTGGATTGTCCGGCAGGAATTGAACAGGGATTCAAAAATGCCATTGCAGGGGCTGATAAGGCTTTAGTGGTAACTACTCCTGAGGTTTCTGCTATCAGAGATGCTGACAGGATTATTGGTCTTCTGGAGGCAAATGAGATTCGGGATATCCGCCTGATCATTAACCGTCTGCGACTGGATATGATTGCAAGAGGCGATATGATGTCAGTAGATGATGTGACAGAGATTCTTGCAGTTGATCTGATCGGTACGATCCTGGATGATGAGCAGATCGTCATTGCCACAAATCAGGGAGAACCGCTTTCAGGAAAGTCTTCTCAGGCAGAGGAAGAATACATGAATATCTGCAGACGTATTCTCGGAGAAGAAATTCCGTTTGCTGATATCAGCAGGAAACAGGGATTTTTCCGGAAGCTGGGCAGTATTTTTAAAAAATAAATAATTTGTAGTTGTTCAGAACTTCTCTGTTTGCTGAACAGCTGCCGCAAATGAATTTATAGCTAATATTTATTTTATAAGGAGGTAATCTGTGTGAAAGCTTTTTTTAAAGAAAAGAAGCGTTCAGCCGGATATGCCAGGGATCGTATGAAACTTTTGCTGATTTCTGAGCGAATCGACTGCTCTCCACAGATGATGAAAATGTTGCGGAATGATATGATACATACCGTAAAGAAATACCTTACCATTGATGAAGAACAGGTAAAGATTCAGATTACGCAGGAACCGTCAGTACTTCATGCGTATATCCCTGTTTTAAATAAAAAGGACAGATAAATTATGTTAAAGCAATATAAATTAAGATTTTACAATTTCAGACTGATCATTTTCTTACTCTCAATCAGTCTGATTGGAGTTACCTTAGTGGGAACTGCTGCTTCAGATCTGAAATCAAAGCAGTTTGCCGGAGTAGTACTTGGGCTTGTGATTATGGTGATTCTTTCACTGATGGACTATTCCTGGATTATGAACTTCCAATGGATCATGTATGGGTTTAATATTGTTATGCTGGTTGTTGTACGTATTGCCGGCGACAGCGCCAATGGTGCTGCCAGATGGATTGGTATCGGATCTTTTCGATTTCAGCCAACAGAGCTGTCAAAGATTATTCTCATCATATTCTTTGCTAAGTTCTTTATGGATCATGAAGAAACGTTAAATACATTAAGGACGCTTGCGTTATCGGCGGTGCTGCTGGCAGTACCATTATTTCTTATTCTGGAGCAGCCGGACCTGAAAAATACAATTACAGTTATAGTTATTTTCTGTATTATGATCTATATTGCGGGGTTAAGTTACAAAATTATCGGAGGCGCTCTGCTTATTGCAGTACCGTTACTTATTATCTTTTTATCAATTGTTGTTCAGCCGGATCAGAAACTGATCAAGGATTATCAGAGAGACCGTATCATGTCTTTCCTTTATCCAGAAAACGAAGAATATTCGGATGATATTGAACAGCAAAATAACTCTAAAACAGCAATTGCATCAGGAGAGTTAGTTGGAAAGAAATTAAGTGGCGATGATACCACCACTTCCGTAAATGAGGGAAACTTTGTGTCAGAGAACCAGACAGACTTTATTTTTGCTGTGGCAGGTGAGGAATACGGATTTATTGGATGTGTAGTAATTGTGTTGTTACTGTTGGCGATTTCTTTTGAATGTATTCGTATGAGTCTTCGTGCAAAGGATTTGTCAGGAAAAATCCTTTGCTGTGGCATGGGCGGCCTGATCGCACTGCAAAGTTTTATTAATATTTGTGTTGCTACAGGTCTTGCACCGAATACAGGAACTCCTCTTCCTTTTGTAAGTTACGGGCTTACATCACTTGTAAGTCTGTATATTGGTATGGGAATTGTGATTAATGTAGGACTTCAGAGCAGTGCATATAATAAAGAAATCGTACAAAAAGAGATTGACAGAAGAGAGGATTACTTATGAGAACAGGAAGGGAGTCTTCCGGAAAAGCTGCCGGAAGGAAATCTGCTACTCCATATAAATCTGCAGTTCCATATAAACGTATGGAAGAAAACAGAGGAGGTATGGGCAAAAGTGCCAGACCCGTGCATACGGTAAAGCTTTCTAAAGCGCAGATGCCGTCCAGACAGACAGAGGAACATAAAGCTTTACAGCGCGCAAAATATCAGAAAAAGAGAAAGCGATTAAGGCGTATCTTTAGAACTTTGGCAGGATTATTTGCAGTACTTCTGGTTGTCGGCGGGGTTCTTTATGGATGGAATATTTTAAAGGGAAATTATTTTGGAATTCCGGAACAAGCTTTTGATTCTTCAGAGGTATTTACCAATACACTTGCTTCAAAAGAGAACATGCGAACGCAGTCTTTTGCACAGAAACTTTGTGTTTCTTCCAAAGGGAATGTTGACCGTATCAAGAATGCCACATTAGAAGAAGGACAAAAAGGGTTGTTATTTAACCTAAGTAATCATAAGGTTTTGTACGCTAATGGAATTTATGATAAAGTATATCCGGCCAGTATTACAAAAATTATGACTGCAATGTTGGCATTAAAGAGCGGAAAATTGGATGATACAGTTACGATTACGCAAGATAATGTTACTCTGGAAGAGGGATCACAGGTCTGTGGATTTGTGGCTGGGGATCAGGTTACTTTGGATCAGCTGATTCATTGTTTACTGGTATATTCCGGAAATGATGCTGCTTCTGCTATTGCCGAGTATGTTGGCGGAAGTACAGAGAACTTTGTACAGATGATGAATAGTTATGCAGCACAGCTTGGCTGTACAGGTACACACTTTACTAATCCGCATGGTCTCCAGGATGAGAACCATTATACAACTCCGTATGATATTTATCTGATGTTGAATGAAGCATTTACATATCCTGAGTTTACTGAAATTACAGAAATGTCTTCTTATACAATAACTTATAATGGAGCAGATGGAACTGAACACAGTACAACCCTTACTGCGACAGACCATTATCTTACTGGAGAGGCTGCTGCACCTAAGGATGTTACGATCCTGGGTGGAAAAACAGGAACAACTGCATCTGCCGGTAACTGTCTGGCAATCCTTACACAGAATGCATATGGAAAACCATTTGTATCTATCGTGATGGGAGCTTCCAGCAAAGAACTTCTATATCAGGAAATGAATTCTCTGCTTCAAAATATTAACAATTAAATAGCAAATATAAATGCCGGGCGTGGATTTATCTATACCCGGTTTTGCATTGTATCTTAATCGAATACTCTGATAACTTAATCGCTGAGTCATTCGTGAATTGTATATTTTATGATTTGATGACCTTTTAATATGTTTTTAATCCATTATATTCACTTTTATGGTAAAATACTAACAGTAACTTTAAGCTGCAGGTTTAGTTAATACCTTATGTGATTGAAGTAGCAAATTTATTAAGATAGTAAAAGAATGATGAAAGATATATTTAACAAGTAAGGATGATAAGAACATGAGAAATATAGAAGAATTGAAAGACCTAAGAGAACAGGGACGAAATTTGATTGAACGAAAACGAGATGAATTTGTACGAAACAGTCTACTTTCCGACGAATTTCTTGAAATGCTTGAGAAGAATAAGAAACCAATGGATCTGTTGATGTCGTATTATAAATGCGCAATTATGGAAATAGAGACAAAGTTTAAGGTTCTGAATCAGGAATACTCTCTCCAATATGATAAAAATCCAATTGAAAGCATTAAAACCAGGGTAAAATCGTACGATAGTCTTTTGAGAAAAATCCGGAGAAAAGATATTCCCCTGACTCTGGAATCCATTGAAAAAAACATTAATGACATTGCTGGAGTCCGTGTCATCTGCTCTTTTCCGGATGATATTTATGAGATTGCAGAGAGTTTTCTGAATCAGGATGATATTACTCTACTTGAAAAAAAAGATTATATTAAGAATCCAAAGCCAAGTGGATACAGAAGCCTTCATTTAATTGTACAGGTTCCGATTTTTTTGCAGAATACTAAGAAACTTGTAACAGTTGAGGTGCAGCTCCGGACAATAGCCATGGATTTTTGGGCAAGTCTTGAGCACAAAATGAGATATAAGAAGAATATATCCCCGGATCAGGTAAAATTTCTCCAGGATGAGCTTTCTGATTGTGCAAAACAGAGTGCGGCACTGGATGAACGAATGCAAAATATTCGAAATGTAATTATTCAAAACTCTCCTGATGAAGACGATGAAGAGGGTATTTTTCTTCCTTTAGGACTGCCCATTACACGGGAGAACAGGAGGAGACAGTTATGAGTGACTGTATAACAACCTATACTGGCAGACACATTGATCCGGTACATCCGGATCCAAAACTGATCTGCATAGAAGATATTGCACATGCGTTGTCTTTAATCTGTCGTGGAAATGGTCAGGTACAGACTTTTTTCTCTGTAGGTCAGCACTGCATTAACTGCGCCAGAGAAGCTCTTGCCAGAGGATATTCTAAACGTGTAGCATTTGCCTGTCTTCTTCACGATGCCAGTGAATGCTATTTGTCTGATGTTCCAAGACCATTCAAAAAGACTCTTACAGGTTATAAAGAACAGGAAGAATTTTTGCTGAATGTGATTTATCACAAATATCTCGGGAGTTCACTGACACAGGAGGAAGAAGAAAAGTTAAAAGAAATAGACGATGATATGCTCTGGTTTGATCTGACGTACCTTCTCAATGAGCCACAGACAGTAGAAAAACCACAGATAAATATTCATGTAGATTATAAAGTACGTCCGTTTGAAGAAACGGAAAAAGAATATTTGAAAATGTTTCAGTATTTTATGAGTCAAAAAAACTTGATAATTTAATTAATATTAAGGAGCATAATATGAAGAAGAGGATCAAAGGATTAATAATTGCTGCTTTGTTGCTGGTTTGTATGGCAATCCCAGTATCAGCAGCTGTAGGGAAATATGATTTTCAACAGAAGTCAGTATCCGTGCAGGTCGGAAAGAGCAAGAATCTTTATGTCTGTAATAATGGTAAAACAATAAATCCAAAGAAATTTCACTGGAAGAGCAGTAATCCTAAAGTTATATCAGTGACTAATGGAAAAATTACAGCCAACAATTGGGGAAATGCAAAGATATATGCGATTAGCAACGGACAGAAGATACGTTGCAATGTATATGCTTATAGGGAAAGCTTTTCAACAGGTTTTAAAGGATATAGTGAAGGAGCCTCAATAAAGATAAAAATAGGAACTTCAATTCGTCTTCGACCGCTTAGACATGGCAATGTAACAATTTATAAAGTGTCTAATCCCAAAATTGCATCAATATCATCAGACGGCGTTTTGAAACCCAAAACAACCGGAACTGTAAAAATATCATGTATATCTTATGGAAGAAATAAATATTTTGCAACAGCCAAGATTACTATTGGAGCAGAATTAGCATCTGTCATAGCCCCGAATGAAATGGTGATATGTACTGGCCAGAAAAAAAGTATAGGTGTATCATTTCAACCGAAAAATGCATATGTAAAGTCAATAACATATATGTCCTCAAATGAGTCAGTTGTAAAGGTGTCAAAGGATGGACAGATTATCGCCCAGGCTCCTGGAATTGCAAAAATAACAGTTATAGTAAATTCTGGAAAAAAGATTAAAAAGAGTATACAAGTATATGTTCGGGATATAAATGCGGATATTTCAGATATGCCGCTTGACGGAACATCGAAAAAGATTTTACATAGAGGCTTAAGCTGGCAGGCGCCGGAAAATTCTCTGCCTGCTTTTGAATTAGCCGGACAAATGGGAGCACAGTACATAGAAACTGATGTACGTGAGACAAAAGACGGCGTGTTTGTTATATCTCACGATGATACACTAATGCGTATGTGCGGAGTTGATAAAAATATATCAGATCTCACATATGAAGAAATAAAGCAATACCCGATTATTAATGGGCCAAATGCATCTTCATATCAAAATAATATTATTCCGACTCTGGAACAGTATTTACAATGCTGTAATAAATATTCTGTAACACCTGTGATTGAAATAAAGGTAGATTTTAATGAAGCAGAGATTATAAAATTTAATCAGACCATAAAAATGAGCAGCAAAAATCCGGTTGTAATTTCTTTTTATGAAGATCCATTAAAAATTCTTAGACAGATGAACAAAGCAGTAGATATACAATTGATTATTCGAAGTCAAATAACAGATGCAATATTGGACGAATGCTGCAGATATAAGTTTGATATAAGTGCTAAATATAAATATACTGACAGAAATATTATTAGAAGAGCTCATTCAAGAAACATCAGAGTTGCATTGTGGTTATTTACGGATTTACAAATGGCAGATTGTTATAAGCAATGGGGCGCAGATTATTTAACATGTGAAAATTTCTAGTGTAGCAGCAAATTATTAGTAAACGAGAATATATGCAAGAAGTTTGTTGGTGCGAAATAAAATCAAAGTAGAAGAAATAGAATGAAAAACAAAATGATACGGCTATTATTAACAATGTGTATAGTTACTATGTCAAACACAAAGCCCAAAGATGATACTATGTAATATTGATAATATCATTAAAAGTGCAGTAAAATCATGCAAATTTTAAAAATTCAATAAAAATTCACAAAAAAGTGTAAATACCACTTGTGTTTTTGAATAATATGCACTATAATAGCACATTTTCAATTTTAGCCCGTAAAATCAAGGGAAAACGGGTGTTAGGAAGGTGTAACTACACCAAATTTACACCACAGAAAAAAGCATTACATCTATAGCAATAAAACAACATTTAAACATCTGAATAAGTCCATGTACTTGTTGAATTACAGGTATGTGGGCTTATTTTAGTGCTTAAAAATAATAGGTAAAGTTTGCGGATGAGTATGAGAAACGGTTTATCGGATTAGAAATAAGTAACAGAGAAATAAAACATATCCGAAGAAATGGTAATTTCATAGAACAAAATTAAGGAGGAATAGGCAATGAACAGAAGGATATATAAAGATGAATTTACCCACATGGTACATAAGAAACTAAAAGAAGATAGTAGAAATATCAGAGGTGGAGATATTTGGGATACGTACTGGACAATAAAGTTTATGCTTCGTACTATGGCAGATATTTTAGCTAATGGAGATGAATTGGTACTACGTGGATACTTCTCTGTAGAGCCTGAGTTTTATAAAGAAAGTAAAATATATAGTGGACTCACAAAAGATGTGCATAAGATACCAGAGAAATATAAAGCAAAGTTTAAACCTGGTGCTGCGCTAAATCGTGCTTGTGAAGCATATGGAGATTATCTCAAGGAAGAGGAAGCAAATAAACAAGATGATGAATATGAAGAAGGAGAAGAAGAGCAATGAGATGTAAAGATTGTGAATATGTAAAATGTTATGCTGTCAATAAGAGAATGTATTATTGTGACAATAGAAACAGGACAAATTTAATGGGAAAACTGGGCGAAGATGTTTTACCAGAGATAAGCCCTGAGTGGTGTCCAATGGCTGACAGGACAATTGATGAAAATATTATGAATGAGAAAGGATTAGAGAAGTAATGGGAACAGGAGAATATCAAGTATGTGATAAATGTCATAAAGAAAAATCAATAGATGAATTTGATATATTAAAGTACAATGGTAAGCAATACCATATCCATACTTGTAAAAAGTGCAGATATGAGATCAGAAAAGCAAAGAAAAATGCTTTGAGTGACAATATAGATATTCTGATAAAAAGAAAATATAAGGAAATCAGACCAGAGAGGATTCTTGATCTGTCATTAACAGATATTGAATTTATTGAATATGATGAAATTTTTGTAAAGCTAATAGATTATAGAGATATATGGCTTTCCAATTATGGAAGAGTGATAAAGAAAAAAGATGATACATATGTATTAGTAAAACTTGGATATGACAGCAATGGTGCAGCCCGTTGTGTCGCTTATAAGGATACATATGTAGATGGAAAATGGGTATATAAGAAAAGCACAATCTATATTGCTAAGATGGTTATTCAAGAATTTGTGGTTAATGCAGATATGCGGAGCAATGTGTTTATCTGGCATAAGGGAATGAATAAAGATGACAATTATTATAAACATCTGTATCCTCTGAACAAAGAACAGTATCGTATTGTAAAGGCTCATTATATGGAAACAGGTGACGATTCAGAAGAGTTTATTGTTAAAGTAATGAATGATCGTAAATTCAAGCCTGATTATTGGAGTAAAGCATCTATGAAACCTACAATAGCAGGAAAGGGTTATCGTGGTGGAGTAGGTGTTGATGTTACTTCTCGTGTTTATAAACGATGGTGCGATATGCTACAAAGATGCTATAATGCTAAATTCCATGCAAGAAATCCTCAGTATATGAATTGCTATGTATGTGAAGAATGGTTGAATTTCCAAAACTTTAAAATATGGTATGAAGCGCATGATTATGGAGAAGAGTCACAAGATTTGGATAAAGATATTCTGATAAAAGGTAATACTATGTATAGTCCAGAAACATGTTGCCTTGCACCACATATAATTAATACGCTAATTATTAACGGTACAAGAGCAAGAGGCAATTATCCACTAGGAGTTTATTTTGACAATGAAAAGAATAAATTTCGTGCAAGTCTGGCAGTTAGTGGAGAACAGATTAAATTAGGATATTATGATACTCCAGAAGAAGCATTTGCCAGATATAAAAAGTACAAAGAAGATTTTATTCAAGACTTAGCGGAACAGTATAAAGAAGAAATTCCACATAAACTATATGATGCATTGATGAATTGGAAGATTGAAATTACAGATTAAGATAATTATAGGCATATCAGGGAGTACAATCCTTGGTATGCCTATTTTTTTACGTTTTATATGGCTGCTGCCGAGCGGTACTCTTTAATGTAAAACTACCGCCCCTATAAACACGTATATTAAATTTTAAGAACGAATGATACACACATGAGAAAATCTTCATATGGTACATAAAACTCCATTATAAAGCGAAATACAAGGTTTGAGAAGTATTCTGAGAGCATTATATATTATCATAAAGGTTGATCTTCATCAGAAGGAACATAGACACAAATATCCTGTATCTGACAGTGCAGAATACGGCACAAGTCATTAACTGTCTTCATAGAGATGTCTTGATTATGTTTAAGACGATGTAAAGTGCTATGAGACATATGATGCTTGCTTGTCAAAGTATACCAGTTTTCATTTGTTTTCTTTAATGTTTCCCAGAATGGACTGTAATCTATCATGGCTGTTCCTTGAAGGATATTTGATATTATTACCATAAAATAGATTCTTATACTTGAATATCTTCGTAATAACGAATATAATGTAAGTATTACAGAAATGTGATAGTAAATACAAAATGTCGAACAAATTTGACAAAAAGAATTGCATATTACATATAGCAGTAGTATAATCAAATTGTGAATTTTATGTGAAATGTTTATTCAATTGAATACGGCATAGCCAGAGAAATCTGGTGACGCAAAACTACAGGGTCTAAGCGAATGTATGACAGCCAGTTGCAACTATGATAATTAAGGCATTGCTTTTTTCTTATGGAGAAGTGATGTCTTTTTTAAATACTAAAAGATTATGGGGGAAATGAAGATGAAGAAGAAAACAGTAACAAAATTATTAGCAATGTGTATGGTGGCTTCATTATCAGTAGGCACACCAGTGATAACATGGGCGAGTGATACTGAAACAACTGAGCAGAAAAGTGCTGAATCAGATACAATAAATATATCTGAAAAAGGTGCAGAGATATCAATATATGAAGATAAAAAAGTAACAATTAAAATGGATTCGGCAGAATATACTTTAGATGCTTCTGATATCATATTAAATATGTCTATAAAAAATTCGTATCCTAATATTTTGACGCTGAAAGTACAAGATGCTAAAGTTGATGATACAACTGTTGCATTTCAATGGGATTCTAGCGATTATAAGGCAGGAACATCTTTTTCTTCTGCTTGGTATATTATGCTTGAAGCTTTACAAGAAGTAAATAATACGGACTTTAAACAATTGTCATTTACTATGGTAGGGACGTTGAATGATGGTACTCAATTATTTAAAAAAGAAATTACCATAGCGAGAGAAGCTTTCAAATCTGTTATGGATGAAGATGATGAAGAAACATCTGACTCTGAAAGTACAGATTCAAATAATGTTACCCCAGAAGCAACAGAAGAAGTTAATGAAGAAGAGTCTGATGCAAAAAGTGATTCTAACAAAGATAGTTCTGATGGTATAGAAGAAAGACTTTCTGCTCTTGAAGAAAATACCAAAGAACTTGAAAAAAAGAATGAAGAATTAGAATCACAATATAATGATCTCAAAGAAGAAAATGAGAGTTTAAAGAAGAAAAATAAAAAATTGAAACAACAGGTGAAAGAATTAAAAGAATCTCAGAATGAATCTGACACAGAGACAACACAAGAAGAAACCACACCTGCTGATGCAGAAGTAACAGAAGCACCAACAGAAACTACACAGCCAGTTACAGAATATAAAGATGCTACGACTATCAGAATCGTACAGCAAGCATTAAATGAAGCAGGATATAACTGTGGTACACCAGATGGACTGATAGGTGGTAAAACTACAGAAGCAATTACAGCATATCAAACCGCAAAGGGAATCTCAGTAAATGGTCTTGTTACTGATGAATTACTTCAATCTCTTGGAGTAGTCGAGAAAGTACAGGAAGCAGTTGAGGCAGAGGCTTCAAAGGGAGAGTACAACTCAGGATATACTTACGATCAACTTGCACGAAATCCAGATACCTATAAAGGACAAAAAATAAAAATTACAGGTAAAGTCCTTCAGGCAGAAACAAGTGATTCTACATGCTATGCGAGAATTGCCATGAATTCAAACTATGATACAGTGATTTTTGTTACATATGATGCGAAATTACTTGGTTATAGATTGTTAGAGGATGACCAAGTGGCTGTTTATGGAAAATCTTACGGTGTATATAGTTATGAAGCGGTCAGCGGAGCAACCATTACAATTCCGTGGATTCATGCAGATATAATTGAAATGTAAGGAGAATAACCGTTATGAAGAGAATGAAAAAGTTTATAGGCATTTTATTATTTGTTCTGACATTTGGACTAGCAAGCACAATAACGATTCCGCAAATTGGAACTTGTGTTGATGTACAAGCAGCAACAGTATCACTTAACAAGAGAAGTACATCTGTGTATATTGGCAAAACTACACAATTAAAAGTAAATAATTATACTGGAAAAGTTAGGTGGAGTTCATCTAATACATCAATAGCAACGGTATCTTCTACAGGAAAAGTAAAAGGTAAAAAGGCTGGCACAGTTACAATCAGTGCAAGAGCAGGTAAGAAAAACTTAAAATGCAAAGTCAGTGTACGTTCTGTTATCCGTGTATCACCAAAAGAGATTTATTTAGACGGTACAGATGATGCAACAATTACAGTCACATTGAAGAAAAATTGTGGATTAAGATATTCAGTATCTAATTCTGGAATTATTTCATGCTCATGGGATGATGATTGGTATAAAGGTGGAAAAGAGACGTATTTATATGTTACTGGTGAGAGAACTGGTACAACCTATATTACTATTACCAATAAATATAATAATGAAAAGGCTAGGATTAAGGTTGTTGTTGATCTTCAATATGATGACAGTGATGACGATGTAGATGATGATATAGACGATGATAATACGACAGTCAAAGTAAACGGAGTTAATATCAGTAGCAGTTCTGAAAGCTTATATGTAGGAGATAGTGTAAATTTATCGGCAGAAGTATATCCATCTAATGCAACAGATAGAGGAATAACTTGGTATTCAGAAGATAAAAATATTGCAACTGTATCTGAATATGGACGTGTAGAAGCAGTAGCAGCTGGACAAACAAGAATAATTGCAAAGTCTAGTGATGGAGGATATACCGCATCATGTATTGTTACGGTACAAAGCCCAGTGAATGTAAAACTGCCACAGACACCAATTACAATAAAGTATTATGATTATAGGGGCAATGTACGTAAGGCTTGCACTGTTACAAATGTAAGATTTGAGTATCATAAGAGTGGAAATCAATATTATTATCAGATTTTTATTGATGGCGAAAAAACTTATGATGTAGATGGAAATTATAAAAGTAGCTATTGTCCTGTTGGATATAAATTGTACCGAAATGGAGCTGTTGTAAAATCAAGCACAATTAGTACAACAGATATAAGTGTTGGTGAAAGATTTGCTGATTGCTATACAAATGGTTTTCTTGATGCAGGTAATTATGAATTAAAATTATTGGATGTACAGTATTAATCGGTAAAATAATTTACTACAGGGGCTAGACTGAATGGTTTAGCCCCTGTATTATAAGGAGCAAAGCAATGGAAGATCGAATTGAAGATATACCATATGGATATAATGAAGTAGTATGGGAAGATGAATATTTTCAGGTAATTTATACGGGAATATGTAGAGAAGGAAATTATTTTGGAATAAAAGTATGTGTTAAAAATAAAACAGATGATAAATTAACGATATGTACAAGTGATATTGATATAAAAGGGAAAATAATTAATGTATTCCCATATATTAAGTTTGATATGCCACCGCAGGAACAAGAAATTATATATATAGCATTGCTATTTGAAAAGACAATACCATTGGGGATTCGTTTTATTGAAGATATGAAAGGAATGAAACTTCATTTTTTCTGCATGAAAGATAATGAAAAGGTTTCAGAATCTCCAGAGATAGAGCTGGAAGCAGTTGATTATGTAAAAGATTTGGAAAAAAGAATGCAACAAATTATAGATGAGATAGATAACGGTATTATTTGGAAGAAAGAAGATTGCGATTATCCGTCAGAAGTGTGCTTTGATTTTGTATATCCGAATGGAAAACATGGAGATATAGATATGTATTTAGGCACAAAATACGGTATAACAGAACAATCGTCATCCATAACATTTAATGAAAAAATTTCCACAAAATATAAAGACATTATAGAATTAATGGTAATATTTTATAATGTACAAGTCTCTCAAAATGCTCTTAAAATAAATAGAAATAATGATGATACAGTATTGGAATTTTTAAGAGAGTATCATAATATAGTTATGTTAGATAAACTTTATATGCTTGCTTCACCAGGTAGAAGCCGTACAGCACTTATAAATAACCCGACAATGAGTAAGGCTTATGATATTATTCATAATAAATATGCAGAGTTGAAAAAAAGAAGAAGCGAGATATATCAAGAATTGATTGTGCATCGGAAAACAACACCTAAATGGAAATCTGAACAGCAATTATATTGCATGGTTAGAGAAACTTATCCAGATGCAATATTTCAGTATCAAACGGAATGGTTAGGTTTACAGTCTCTTGATATTTATATTCCATCGCTAAAAGTAGGAATAGAGTATCAAGGACAACAGCATTATCGATCAGTTGATTTTTTTGGTGAGGGGAAAAATTTTGAAGCGCAACAAGAACGAGATTTGCGGAAAAAGAAATTATGTGCTGAGAATGGAGTTAGGCTGATTGAATGGAAATATGATACAATAATCAATTATGAGAATTTTCAAAAGATATTAGGAAGTTTATAAAATATAATTCAGGAGAAAAGCGAGGATATCATAAGATATGAAAAAATTAAGAAACACTTTACTTATTCTTTTATTGATGTTTGGATGTTTAGGATTTTCTGAATATTCCGGCTTAGATGTCCTTGCTGTCCGGTGATTAGGAAACCAATTGGCAAGTAAATAGAATACAAGAAATCTCACCAATGTAAAGCCGGCTAACGCCCCGCAAAGCGGCTCTGGGCTTGACATTGCCTCTATTTCTTATTAATAGTAATCAAGCCAATCAAAGGTGGTTTCCGTGTCCGGAATGTTGGTTTCCGCTACGCCGGAATCATGGTTTCTTGATGCAAGAATATCCATTTTCTCGAAATGTACAGGCAGAAACTTTGATAAAAGAGGGGAAAAAAGTTATTGAAGGAATTGACGATGATAAAACTTTATTCTCTTTTAGGCATGATGGATATTCAGTATATTATATTTTGTTTGAAATTCGGCTAAAAGATAGTTCAGATCTTGCTTATGCCAGTGATGATGATCTATTATTTACACTTGATAATTCTGCCTTATATAGCTATGTAAAAATTAGAGCGGGTATAAGTGGAGGCGGATATATATATGCCGGTGGAGATGACGATGATTTAGAACTGAATAAAAAATATGCTGTTAATGTCTATAGTTTTTCACATTGCGATTATGTAATAAACTATAAGGTTTTTGAATATGAGGGAATGGCTGAAAATATAAAACTACCATCTCAAATAAGTGTAAAGCTTAATACTACAAAAGAAATAAAACCGAATTCTATTTTTCCATATGGATCATATCCTGCAATTGAATGGAAATCACAAAATAAAAATATTGCAGAAATTGATGACTTAGGAAATATCTTTGGAAAGAAAGTTGGAGTAACTTATATTACGGCAACTTTGAATAATGGATACAAATGCAAGTGTAAAGTTACCGTTACTGGAAGACCGCCTCAAATGAATTATAAGAAGTTTACAATGGTTACCCAGTCTACGTTGAAAGCAGAATTGCTTTATGCAAATGGCAATATAAAATGGTCAAGTAGTAATCCTAAAGTTGCAACAGTGAGTAGTAAAGGTACTATTAAAGCTAAAAGTATAGGGGAATGTACAATTACTGCAAGATATAAGAAAGTAAATTATACTGCAAAAGTTGTTGTGAAAAGAGAGTATCCAAATTATTACGCAAGACTGATACAGTATAATACAAGAGATAATTATTTTGTAGTAAACTTTAAGAATAAGAGCAGTAAACCAATAACTATTTATTCATCAGGTGCAAAAGTTGAACATGTGGCATATCGTGCATATGATAGATATTTAAGATTGGCAGGTGGAAATGCAATTACCATTCCTGCGGGTAAAAGCAAAAATGTTAATTTCTATGTTCAGGGTGGATTGACATGGTATGATTATGGACGATATACACTATTTTATCAGATGGGATTTGATGGTGGTAAGTATGAAGCTCATGTGTGGGATTCCAATAGTGTATTTAAACGTGGTGGAAAATGGTATCATACGGAAAGAACTAATTAATTAAGCAGCAGTCGTTCGAAAAGTTTAAATTTTATCCGTATCATGAAAATGGAACACATCCACCCCTTACCGGCACAAGCACTTTTTCTAAAGATGTAAACCACCCCGGGGTATACCATCCCTGTAGCCTGGTATCAGTCAACCAGATCATGCACCAGAGAATGTACGAATACTATAATTGGTTTTTTATTCGGAGTGACTACCAGAATACAATAAACCTGTAACATTCCATCCATCACGCCAAATAGCGTAGAGAAAATGAACCGCCCTAATATTAGACAGATATCGCAAGAACAATTTATATTGTAGTACAAATTATAATAGGCTAGGAGAACAATACATTCTCTTAGCCTAATTTTTTACTGCTCTATATCGGTATTACGAAGTATAATATACAATACAATTAATAGCAAGATATAAAATAATGCAAATAAAAAATCAATAGTCACACGACATCAACACCAGAAGCCCCACAAGATAGGAGATAGCTTTTTACTACAAATACCGTATACAGCACCTATCACACTACAATAGAAACACTACGTCTATATAATCACCAGTTACCACAATGACAATATACAGAAGCAGGACAGTATAAGACAGCAACAGAATCATACAAGACTGCTTTCTGATCTGGCACACTGTCATAGAAGCATATACAGACTTGCTCAAGATTCTGTCACTGATCTGTTACCCTGTCAATATGTCAAGTGTGTTTCTATTCATTCCGTCATACATCATTAGGTTACTGATACATTAATATATACTATTATATATAATACATATACTATTTATATTACATACTGCCATGATATACAATTCCTATGTGTCATATACCTGTATGCCTATTGTATACTACTATATATAGTATAAAACTATATGTTTATCCATTCACACCCTGATACTACATCATTATATACTATACTGTTATCATTCTACAGATACATACAACGCAATAGTATAACGTCCTTCTGCCAGTACAACACTCTATAGCAGACAATCATATAACAGGATTCAGAAACGCACAACAGAATACACCAGACAGCAGGAGAATAGAAACACAATAAAAGAAGCGGTATATCTCAACCGCTTCTGAATTATTCACCAAGTATATAATTAACTGCTTTCTCTGCCTTACTGCTTGCAGATACGATAAATTTGTTATCACTTTTGAGAACTTTCAACCAACTCTGAATATATGCTGTTGAGTTCTTAAAGGTCTGAGGTGTTTCAATTCCTAACAGATTCATAATGGATGCACTGCCGATCTCTGCAACAAGTTCCTCTTTGCTGTAATCTTCTGAACCGAAACTTGCAATCTTTTCTGTTTCCAGTCTATTAAGCCTACTCTTATGTCCTGTACTATGTGTTAATTCGTGAAATGTTGTACTATAGTATTCATTGATATTCTGGTATTGTTCTTTCATAGGGACTACAACTCTATCATTAGATGGACTGTAAAAGGCTTTATTACTTGCGCATTCTTCAAAGTCTATATGCTCACGCTCTACATACATTGTTATGATCTTGTCGGCTTCTTCTATTGGTTCTACTTCTTTGAAAGGCATTGCCAGAGGTTCTACACCGTCAACCTGAGAAATGTGAAATACATTATAGTATCTTAACATAGGTATCTTTTTGACTTCCTTTTCTCCTGTATCTGGGTTAGTTTCTTCTTTCTCGAATATCTTCCAGAAAACAACCATTTCTGATTTCTCACCCTTGCGGATGTGACCGCCTAAATCTGTCCACTGTTTAAATGTAGCGTATTCTCCAGAATGTTTGAGGAGAATCTGATTGATAATACTGTAAGGTTTCTTACTTACTCTATTGAATGCTCCTGATCTTACGCCTGTCCACGGCTTTTTCCACGGAATGTTTCCTTTTTCAAGTTCTGCAATAATTCTATTGGTAATCATTTCATATACATTTGCTTTTGTTGTCATAACTAATAACCTCCATCTTTTGTGCATCTTTTGTTTGGTTCTGTTCTTTTTGATAAGGTTATTATATACCCTAAAGATAGTGATAGTCAATATACAATATCACTAGATTTAGGTATGTTTTTTATATAAAATGTAACAATATTTAGGGTATAAAAAAAGAAAGAACACATATAAATATGTTCTTTCCTATTTCTTTGCACCTCGTTCTGATGTGTCTGAATATCCTTCTAAGTCTTTCACACATTCAAGTAAATCACCTGGTTGACAATCTAATAGCTTACACATTTTGTCTAAAACCTTCATATCTATAGATTCACCATTTAAACCATTGTTTTTAAATATTTTTGTAATGGTTGCTGATCCCAGTATTTTTTCTTGTTTTAATTTATATTGAGAAAAACCATTTTCTTTTAATTTAAGAACTAACTTTTCATAACTAATCATGCGCTTCACCTCTATATAATTTTACCATATATTTATATAAAAATCAACTATACCCTAAACGTTGTGCAGAGTGAATAAAACATGTGCCAAATTATACCCTAAACATTGTGACATTTGTCAATAGACATCACTATGTCTAGGGTATATAATAAACTCATCAAATGAAACACAGCAACACACAAGAGCAACAGCGAAGGGTGAAAATGAAGTAGCGAAAGCACACCAGAGACACTCACATAACATTGGATAAGGGTAAGCAAAGATACAAAGTTATCGAGATTGGTTTAAGACCTGCCAAGGCTGATGCTTCTATAAAAAGAAAATCAAATCTCAGGAGGATAAAGAATATGTGTAGAACAATGAAAGAATTAGAAAATGCAGTGGCAGATTACAGAAGTCTTAAAGCACTGAAAGAGCAGTTAGAAGAAGAACTGAAAGCAGTAGAACGTGAGATCATCGGCTACATGGATACAAACGAAAAGATTTCTGAAACTGGTAACGACTTTACAATAAAGCTTTCCACCTGTGAAAGAAGAACAATTGATACTAAGAGACTTGAAGCAGATTTAGGAAGCCTTGCAGAGTATCAGAAAGTAAGCCAGTACAGAAGATTATATGTTAAATAAAGTGGTCATAGCCACTATAAACAGGGCTTTAAGCTATGAGCGTTCTGGGGCTTCGGCTCCGGGGATAGTCAAGAATAAGGAGGATAAGAGCAATGTTAGAGAGCAGAAACAGCTATGGCTATGGATATGTTGGAAGCAACGAAAAGGGTTTTGAATGGTTGCTTGTGTATGGAAAAAAGGCACACGAAAAAATGAAAAGTGGCTATGTTTACAAAACTGAGGAAGAAGCTATTGAAGAAGGAAAGAAATTTCAGGAACAAAGCACTTACGAACCTTATAAAAACGGACAAATAAGTGCGGTAAAAGCAGAACCAATACATTTTGATTATTAAAAGTCGTTTGAGCGACTATAAACAGGCTTTAGGCTCAAAGCGTTCCCCACTGAAACGGTGGGAGGTAGTCAAAACATAAGGAGGACATACACAATGATGTATTCAGAGTTTATTGAACACAGCAATTTCACAGAACAGTATATCTCATATGCAGAGTATACAACTTTCATTGAGCCAATCTACATGGCTGCGGATCAGATTCCTACAAAACAGGAGTTCATAGCAATGCTGAGAGATGCTTTTAAGTCTCTTGTAAATCCTGTAGTTGAGAAAGCTATGCATAGCTTATCACTTGAGGACAAGATTATGTATCTTGAATGTGGTTCTCAACAGGTACAGGAGTATCTTGAAAGAATCGACTTTGAAGCCCGTAAACTTGCATATCAGTATTTAAAACTGATGCTTACATTATAAATCAAATTCGCTGTCCTATCGGCAATACGGGGAGAAAGAGGACGAAACATGAAAGCAAAATCAATCAAGACAGTAGAAGTAAAAGAGATCGGAGCCATTAATCTGAATAACATTGAAGCAGTCAATGGGAATCTTCTGGTACATATTCCAATTTCACATGCAAATGAAGGCTTAGAAGATCTTGTGAATAAGTTATACAAAGACTTTCTTGAGAAGCATCCAGACGTTGACGAAGAAGAAATCTGTGTTGATGTGAATGTACAGTATACTTTCGGTGGATGGATGACAGGGATTAATTCAGATTTCATTCTTGACATTTATCTCTGGCAGGAATCAAACGAGGATGTAGTAGAAGATTACGATGACATTCCACTTTATTTAGGCGAAGAGGGAACACGTACAGTGAAGAAACTTATCTGGGATGCACTTGGCAAAATGCTTCTGAACATCTAATCATATGGCTGTGCTATCGGCATGACGGGAAAGGAGGACATACAGAAGTGAAAGACAATAAGAAACTTAGAAGAATCACATTAATACTTCTGATTGTAAAGCTTGTATGTGACGTTATATCACTTATTAGCTATCAGAGAAAGGATGATTCAACCAAACATTAACAGATAAGTAACAGGGAGGACAGAAACCATGAGAAGAACAGAAACGGTGATGACCTATGACCAGTGGGAGCGCAGATTTAAGAGACAAGTAAAAAGATATGTCAAGAGGAAATTAAATAGAGCATTTATGTATCTGGTTACGTTCTTCCTGATCACAATGCCTATCTGGATGTTTATAGATTACGTTTTGAGAGGGTATTGAAATATATTTCTTCGGAACATTGGAAAGGAAACAGACATGAGAAAACTTACATGTAAAAACGGAAACATTGTTTATGTTGGAACGCAGGAGGAAGTCAGAACAATACATCATGCTATGTATCGTGCATGGCTGAAAGACAAAATTCAGATAACACCAACAGGTTATTTTACATATGAACGTATTCGCATTGAGGGATTCAATCTGATTCAGGGGATATTACTTGATAAGAGAGAAGGATATTTTGATCCTATGTCATTTGATGAAATCATGGAAATGTTCATCAATGGAAAATTCAGAACCTATTAGACAGCAATGGAAATAAATCAGAAAGGAAGCGTGAGCAGAATGAGCAAGAAAGACAATAAGGAACTGGAAAATACAAAAGTCACTGGAACATTTGTAGTGGAAACAGATCATGGCATTGTGACTAATATTGCATATAGTGCCATCATGCAGCCGAATGTTAAATTCAGCGGAAAACCTATGAAATGGTTTGATGACACTAAACTGTTAAAGAAGAACTAAAACGGAAAGCGGTCATTTTTGACCGTTATTCGTCCAAACAACACAACACATATAAGAGATGGGAAAATATAAGAGCGTGAACACGGGAGATTGTAAGGCTATGGCATCAGCGGAAACAAAGCAGAAGGAAAGTAATATGAAGAGATGTAAGATAACAAGAGCGGAAACTAAGGCAACAATGCCAAAGAAGTTAATTACATCATTAGGTTTCTTTCCTATCACATCAGTGGAAATAAATGAGGACAGTTCAATCCAGTTCTATATTAATCTGGATAGTTCAGTTATAGATTATGAGTGCAGAGATACCATTGGAAACTGTATAGAATCACAGGATAAAGCTAAACGCATTGGATGGACTTGGAACAATGCAAAGATAGAGTTATCAATGTGCTTGCATGTGATTATTGATTCTAATTGGAATGTATCATCATCAAAGCTTGAAGTACATTATCAGGATAAGGAACAGAATGATATATCTGGAAAATTATCTTTTGTCAACATTGTAAGAGAGCATACCTTAAAGGAAATAATTGCTGATGTCATCAGAGCCAGATTATTACAGTAAGCGGAAAGAGTGATGGAAAATGAAGCAGTCACCTAAATATGCAGGAAAATGGGACAAGGATAAAAGAAATCTGAATAGTTACTTTCATTTTAACGATGGAAACTATGCGGAAATAGATGAGAGCGTGGAAAGTTTTAACTTTAGACGTTGGCTCAAGGAAACAGAAATATGTAAAGGAATCTGATAAAGATTATTACAACAATGCAGCAGAGAACATATGGGAGAATAATTGGTGGTATTCTCCCTGTACAATACCATATAGAGAGGAAAATTATCATGAGATCAGAAGATCAGAGAATCATTGAAGAAATCACAAACAAAGCAGTAAAGAATGCATTAGCGGAAATGGAACAGGCAAAACCTAAACCTATAACCACAACATTAGGATATATGAATGTAACATCAGCGGAAATAGATAAATCAAGTGGAATGGAATTTTATATTAATGTTTCAGAAGTATCTGATGCATGGATTGAAGTTATCCAGAAGGCTGTTTATATTGACAGATTTCATAACAAAGAAGCCAACAGATATGGTGCTGATTGGTGCGATGCAGGAGTGAATACATTAATACGTTTACATGTAACAATTAATCCTGATTGGAAAGTATCTATACGTTTGGAAGTTTACTATGAAGATAAGGAAAAGGATTACATGTTTGGAACAGTATATTTCAAAGTTAACATTGCTGATGATGTTGCATTAAAGGAAATTATTGTTGATGCAATCAGAAGCAGATTGTCTCAGTAAATAAGATAGGAAACAGAGAAACATATACATATGGGAGAATTCTTGACTGTGTTCTCCCTGTACATAAACAGGAGGATTAAGAAATGTCAGTAAAATATCCAGAATTTAATGAATTAAAAAAGGAATCAGCATTTGACTGGTTAGTAAAATCAGAGGGCGAAAGCTTTGGAAAAAATAAAGCAATAATTCGCTTTGATATGTTTACTCAGAACAGGAAAATAAGTATCTCAAATGAAATGAAGAAAGCTATTTTAACACTGTTAAAGAAGTATGTAGCTGTACAGCAGACACCATATACAGGTGTAACCATTAATGTAGAATTACAGAAAGTATTTGATCGTAACAGCAAGCGGAAACCCAAAACAGAAATTTATTATATCCTTTGCGTTACTGTCAAGAAAATTAATGGTGAGAATTGCAATTTGAAAAATACAATGGAGATTCATAACGTAAAAGGCTCTGGATTATTATATAAGTCCTGTAGAGATTATGCGTATGATTCCTTGAAACAGTTCATTCTCAAGTAAAGGATGGAGGACAGCAGTCGTGGCTTATATAATGACAAATGGTATTTACTATATTTTCATGCAAGGAAAATCTGTTAAAAAAGTTTTAGATGTGGGAAAAGCAACAGTATTTCCGTCTTATGATGATGCAGTGAAAACTATATCTAAACATCAGGGAAAATGTAAAAGTTATCGGATATATGATGTAACGGATCTTGCATCTGCTGAGTGCGAAATAAATAGACAGAAAGAGCAAAAGAAACAATCAAGAAGAACATACACGCAAAAAGAACGCTCAATCATTTATAAAAAAGATAATGGTAAATGCTATCTCTGCGGAAAAGAACTTCTGTATTCAGAAATGACATTAGATCATGTAATTCCACTTGCAAAGGGTGGAAAAGATGGTTTGGAGAATCTTCGCTGCTGTTGTACAAATTGTAACAGATGGAAAGCAGACAGTTATTCTAATGACTTTGAGGGTAAGATAAGTAACATCTATATGCACCAGATGAATGAACTTTACGGCGAAGCGTAAATAAACTAATTCATAATGACATAGGATCGGGAAATCTTGAAATATAGGAACGGAGCATATTAATTCATATTAAATCACTAGGAAACAAAACTATTCTTTGTAATAATTGGCGGTATTGCAAGGAATAGTTTGTTGCATATGGTGTTCGAGAATCAGCAAAAAGTCAATAAACATAAGGGTTTTACAGAATCGTATGGTTAAAAATAGGTGTTCGGTATGGTGAGTTCGAGAAAAGCCAGTAATAGCAAGGGTTTATGAGCTAATTCATAGTAAAGTAGCAGGAATTAAATAAGACGTAAAAACTGTTTACGTTGGAAATACAACAAAAAACGAAATTAAACACGAACTATTTTACGTAGTATTAATATATTATAGGAAAATGGGAGAAGTGCTGAAAAGCCTTGATTTATGGGCGTTTGCGGAGATTGTATAGTTACTTAAATATTGATTGATTTACTTAAAAATTAAGTGAATTTACTTAAATTAATGTTCGTGAAATAAATAAATTATGTTATGAGAGAATGACACACAACATATAGTATATGATGTACGATATGAATACTATATATAGTGCGTATGACACAATAAAAACACAACATATAGGAACATATGACTGTAATACAAATATAATCTACAATAAACTTACCTATAACATATGCTATAAACAACATTCTACACTATAACATTTCAAATATCAACTGTCATATTATTACGCTCTATACCGTTTTGTACCGCTGAAAAAGTCCTATAAACACCTGCTATATACCATACAGGAAGCAGATCACAACACAATATTATCCCTGCTGCAACATCAATAAAAATACCGTCCCCCGTTTTGGTGACGCTCAGAGAAATCATTTTCCGAATGGAAAACAATTAAATAATTGTTATCAGGTGACAACTTTACGGTAATTTTGCCAGAAAGTTAAACAGATTACTGTCATACGGGGTGAGGTTCTGGCAGACCCTACCCTTATGTGGATTCATACAAGATGAGGTTCAAATGAACCTAGCCTTATATATGTTCCATAAAAAAGTATCAATGCAGGATATAAGGAAATTGACTGGTAAGAAAGAGAATCAGTATATATAACCGTTCCCAAATCTGGGAACGCTGCATAGCGGAAATTGTGATCACATCTGATTCCACAAAATTGTGTAGTGAAATAATGTTCAAATCTGCAAACGATTCCCAAAATGAAAACGCTTATACGTTCACAGAAATACTAAGGTAGTCATTCTATGAACAAAATAATAATCATTGCATCCCCAAAAGAGAAGAAACTATATAGGAAACTTATTAACCATTCCACAACAGAACAGGAGAATACAAATCATGAGATTAATAAAAGATACCGTAAAATTAAGTAACAAAATCATCACCAGTAAATCATTATCCCACAATGCTGTATTGGCATATACAGGTTTACGAATGTTAATGCTTCGAGATTCATATGTGAGATCAGGATTATCATATGATATATGCACTTCTTCAGGAGCTATTGCATATGAGTTAGGAATCCAGGAACCAGATAAATATATACTTGATGCAATCAGACAAGGCTTGATGGAGTTAGCAGAGAATCAGATGATTAAAAGCACACCATGTGTAAATGATTATATTATTGATACATATAACTTATACTTAGATATTACAGAACCATATGTAGAAATTGATACAGCGTCAATTAATCTGTTAATGGATTTAGATGAACAGGGAAGAAAGAAGATTCCATTGCTTAGATATTATATTGTACTTACCAGTGTGGGCGGTTACAGCGCAGAAATAAGAAGAAAGCTTACACAAAAATACATAGCATCATTAGCACAGATTACTTGTGTAAGAACTTGTCACAGATATAACCGTTTACTGGAAGATATGAAACTTATTCAAAAGGGTGATTCTGATATGTAATCATAACTACAATATATCAAGTGCTGATTTTCAGTAGTGGACATTTTGTCCAGTACTGGGAACCACATTATAATAAGGAAAGGAAACCGTTAATATGGAAAATAAAGAAAGAAAAACAATCGTAATATTTACAGCATCAAGAGCAAGACAATTATTAAAAGCAGGATTCCAGATTATTGATATTAAGCCTGATCGTAAAGATAAAACACACATGCGTTCAGTATTTGTATTTCAGTATGATGAAAAGATACAACAATATCTGAAGGAAATGTGATATGTAAATATCAAAATAAATTAAAAGAAAAATATCAAAAGTTTTACTCGTTAGAGTATGTAAAATATTATCTTTTACTTATTATTATCTTCTATTTATAAGTCTTACAAATGTATTGATTTTTATATGAGGTTTGTTAGTGGGGTTACTAACAAATCATATCAAATAAGTATGACTTTTGTTAGTCTAGGAAAATCTTAAAAAATACCCATAAACTACAATTAAATAAAAGGAGCACAAACGATGGAAAATGTAGTATTTTTAAACAAGGAAACAGTAACCAGTCAAGACCTATCTCACAATGCTATTCTAGCTTACGTAGGACTTCGCATGATTATGAGTCGTGATGTCTTGTTATTTGGTGAAGAATCTACTATAGCACCTGTCTCATTGGCAAGGATAGCTTATGAACTAAACGAATCAGATAATGTTGAAAAATCTTTGATGGATGCGATTAAAAGTGGTCTTATGGAACTTAAAGAAAACCATTGGATAACATTAAAGGATTTCTGCAAAGAATATCTGGTGGATTTCTCAAAGCTAAAAATTGATACATCAAAGGAATTTTTTATTAGAGTAGAAAACTCTGAGATAAAAGTTATTATGTCCTCCGGGGAACAGACAAGGAAAAAGATTCCATTGCTGAGATATTTTCTTGCATTGATTAGTACATTCAATCATTCCGATTATATGGGAGAAATGTCTGGTAAGGTTGGCGGTATGTCAATAGATTACATAGCAAATCAAGCTTGTATTAATAATCAGATGACTTGCATCCGCTACAATGAAACCTTAGAGAAGTTACATCTGATCTATGTATATAGAAGCAATGATAAAATCAAATTTGATAATAGCTTGAAGCAAATCAATAATTGCTACAGTAGATATAAGGATAAAGACCTGTGTATCAAATTCGCAACAGATTATGAGAATCTCTACGGATATGCTCATAGTGTTATAAAAACTAAGAAACAGAAAAAAGAAGCGGATAACAATAGGCGGTATGCTGCATATTACAATCAGATATGTATGGGAACTGAATATCCTATTGAAATAGTGCGTCAGGTTAAGAAGTACATCCATAATAAGAATACATACTTGCAATCTGAAATTCAAAATAAATATACTCCAAAGCGTACTACGCCATTATCATATAGTGAACGAGAGTATGTTGAAAAATTAAAGTCTCAACTCAGGGATGAAGCACCGATTGATAAGCTTCTGGAATCGTTGGGAGTCACAGCGGAACAATGGGGAGAACCTGATCCACTGGATGAGAGTGAGGATTTATTTAAAGAGGAAGCATCAGATGATTTTGAGAACCAGGAATCAAATGGTGTTGCATGATATTTAACTTTGTTATACATCATATCTTACTGTACAAGAAGGGAAATGTCAGATATAATAGACATAAAAATAACCAAAGATGGAGTGTGAATAAAATGAAAAAGAAAACCGTTAAAAGTGTACTTGCTGTTGTTACAGCACTTTCTATGATGTCATCTATAACAGTAATGGCAAAAGAGGAAAATAAAACAGCATCTCAAGAAGATTTTTTAAATGATTTAAAAACTGGTATTGAAAACAGATGGGAGATTAGTGACAATGGAGGAGATACTGCCAGTATGTCTAGTGATGAAGTTGTAAAATTTGACACTAATCTTGTTAATGCGGAATATGATTTATTGAAGAAATATAAGGAATGCACATTTGATAATGCGAAATTCACAATGCTAGCAGATACTTATATCACAGCACTTGAGACTCAATTGAATGGAATAAAATATTATAAGGATTCCAATAGTGTTTATTTGCAATATTGGAATGCCGGATATAATGTGAGAGCTATTGTATTCCCTGATTTTGTAGATTATTATGGATTGGATATTGATGATACGGCAAGTTTACAAGAATTTAGGAATACAAAAACAGCATTGGAGAGTGGTGCTGGTACATATACAGTTACTACTACGACAACAGATACATCAACCACTGATACCAGTGATGTTAATATGGGGGCAAATCAGCAGCCAATAGAAATTTATAATGATGATGGTGTTAAAATAACGATTACAGGATACGGAAAAACTCAGTATGGTAGCGCAAGACTTACAATGAGTGTTGTAAACTTATATCACAAAGATTTAACTATTACATCATCCAGTAACAGTATAGTAGTCAATGGTATATCTGTAAATTGTTCACCTTATGGAGAAATTCAATCTGGTAAAACAGGAGATGTCCTTTTAGAAATGTATCCAGAACAGTTAAGCGGAATAAATGTTGACGATATCAGCACTATTGATTTTAAATTAGCTATTCGAGTTAAGGATACTTATCAATTAAAGGCTGAGACAAGTGATATTTATTTAACTGTAAATAATGGTATTGTATCTCAGAGAGTAGTTTATACAGATAAAGAAAATATCCAGAAAGTACAGCAATTATTAACTAACTTAGGATATAATTCAGGCAGTACAGATGGTGTTCCTGGAAAGCTTACAAATAGTGCAATTCTTCAATTTGAAAAAGATCATGGCTATGCAGAAAACACAGATATTACACCAGAATTAATTGCTCAGTTGGAACAGGCAGCACAGCAGTAAGATAACGGAAGGGAACTAAAACGGTTATCCGTATAACTCATCCCTCACAGAATCAATTCTATGCTGAAAATCCTTATATATAACCTTAAATTTCCAACGAAAACCATCTACCATAACAACTTTACCCTTAAAGCATTATCGTTGAAATTTGATGGTTATTTCTTCAATATATTGTGAAGAAATGAGTATAAGATGACTGCTGCTGTACCAATATTTATATAAAGAGGGAAAAGATATAATTCTTAAAATAATGCATAGTATTGACAATGCATTGCATAAGCTATATAATGATAATATAAATAGATTAGAAAGCAGGTGGATTTATGGCAAATGTATCAATTAGAATGGATGATAATTTAAAGAAACAAGCAGAAGATCTTTTCAATGATTTAGGTATGAATCTGACAACTGCATTCACAATTTTTGTAAAACAGGCAATC
>ENA-OQKY01000370-OQKY01000370.1-human-gut-metagenome-genome-assembly--contig:-NODE-370-length-48820-cov-6.273777_pt1 | contig 48820 bp, 65 predicted proteins | sample MGYA00242652_ERZ504805 | MGnify/ENA primary metagenome ERZ504805 (study PRJEB26092, sample SAMD00036400) | human gut metagenome | host: Homo sapiens | study: EMG produced TPA metagenomics assembly of... | reverse complement strand
CTGGCGTAACCGAACTGCCGGAAGGTGTAGAAATGGTAATGCCTGGCGATAACGTAACTATGGAAGTAGAACTGATCACCCCGATCGCTATCGAAAAAGGTCTGCGTTTCGCTATCCGTGAAGGCGGTCGTACCGTTGGCGCTGGCGTTGTTTCCGAAGTAGAAGAGAAATAATTTTAGTTAGATCCCTGGAAGAATATGAGGGGGGTTAACCTCCCCTCTATTCTTATGTTTGTTGGTATGGCCCTGCGATGATGTGAAAGGTTGCTTGCCTGTTAGACAGGGAGATTTTCACGGAGTATGTCCGTTCATAGAAACTGGGCGAATTTAGGAGGATATTTTTTAATGGCTAAGTCTCAAAAGATTAGAATACGCCTGAAAGCGTATGATCATAAAGCACTTGACCAAAGTGCTTCTAAGATTGTAGAAACTGCAAAACGTACCGGTGCACAAGTTTCCGGTCCGATTCCCCTTCCTACAGAAAAAAACATTTACACTATTCTGCGTTCTCCGCATGTTAACAAAGATTCCCGTGAGCAATTCGAAATGCGTACTCACAAACGTCTTGTAGACATTCTGGAACCCACCGGTAAGACTGTTGATGCTCTGATGCGTCTTGACCTGCCCGCTGGCGTAGATATTGAAATTAAACTGTAAGGAGGAGGTGCAATAATGGCTAAAGGTATCTTAGGCAAAAAACTGGGCATGACCCAAATTTTTGAAGCTGATGGCAGACTGATTCCTGTTACTGTTGTAGAAGCAGGCCCCTGCGTTGTACTTCAAAACAAAACCGAAGAAACAGACGGTTATAATGCTGTTCAACTTGGTTTTGGTGAAATTAAAGAAAAACATACCACCAAACCGATGAAAGGCCATTTTGACAAAGCTGGTGTAGCACCGGTTAAATTTGTCAGAGAGCTGCGTCTGGCTGCTCCTTCCGAATATGCGGTAGGCGATAAAATCGCTGCTGATATTTTTGCTGCAGGCGAACTGATTGACGCAAGCGGCGTTTCCCGCGGCAAAGGTTTTGCAGGCACTATTAAGCGCCACAATTTCTCTCGCGGACCTATGAAACATGGTTCTAAGTCTCATCGTGAGCCTGGTTCTATGGGCCCCATGCATTCCGGTCCTGGCGGCCGTGTAATCAAAGGCAAAAAACTGCCTGGCCGTATGGGTAATGCAAATGTAACTGTTCAACGTCTGACCGTTGTTAAGGTTGACGCAGAACGTAATCTTATTCTGGTTAAGGGTGCTATTCCGGGTGCTACTGGTTCTTACGTAGTATTGAAGGAAACCGTAAAACCTAACAAATAATAAGATAAGCGAAAGAAAGGAGGATGCTTCTAATGCCGAAGTTATCAGTATATGATCTTTCCGGTGCACAAACCGGTGAAATAGAATTAAATGATTCCGTATTTGGCGCTGAGTTCAATGAAGCTGTAGTACATCAAGCAGTTGTAATGCAGCTGGCAAACCAACGTCAAGGAACTTCCGCTACTAAAACCCGTGCTATGGTACGCGGTGGCGGTCGTAAACCCTGGAAACAAAAAGGTACTGGCCGCGCTCGTTGCGGTTCCAACCGTTCTCCCGTATGGGTTGGCGGTGGTACCACTTTTGGTCCCCAACCCCGCAGCTATGCAAAGAAAATGCCTCGTAAAGCACGTCGCTTAGCTCTGTGCTGCGCACTGTCTGCTAAAGTAGCAGCTGGTGAACTGGTAGTTGTTGAAGGCCTGGCTTTTGACGCTCCGAAAACTAAACAAGTAGCTTCTCTGCTGAAAGCTTTTGAAGCTGTTGACACTAAAGCTCTGTTGATTACCGATGGTTCCAACGAAAACGTTGCTCTTTCCGCACGTAACATGCCGAAAGTAACCACCATCACCAACATGGGTCTGAACTGCTTTGATATCCTGAACAGCAAAAAGGTATTCCTTGCTAAAGATGCTGTAGAAAAAATTGAGGAGGTGCTCGCATAATGGCTGCTAATCCTCGCGATATACTGATTCGTCCCATCATCACCGAAAAGACTTCTCAGATGATGCAGGAGAACAAATACACCTTCCAGGTTCCCCTGGATGCTAACAAAGTAGAGATTCGCCAAGCTGTAGAGGCGATTTTCAAAGTTAAAGTATTGAATGTAAATACCATCCGCGTACTGGGCAAAACCAAACGCATGGGTAAATATGTTGGCAAACGTTCCGATTATAAGAAAGCTATCGTGAAGCTTGCTGAAGGCAATACGATTCCCCTTTTCGAAGGAATGTAATTAACGTATAGGAGGTAAATTAAATGGCTATTAAAAGCTTTAATCCGTATTCTCCTTCCAGACGCTTTATTACTGTGTCTGCCTTCGAAGAGATTACGACTGACAAGCCTTACCGCCCGCTTGTTGAAAAACTTGGTAAACATGCAGGCCGTAATAATACCGGTAAAATGACTGTTCGTCATCAAGGCGGCGGTCATAAAAAACAATATCGTATCATTGATTTCAAGCGTACCAAAGACGGCATTCCGGCTAAGGTTGCTACCATTGAATACGATCCTAACCGTAACGCTCGTATCGCTCTGATCAACTATGCTGACGGCGAAAAACGTTACATCATCGCTCCGCTTGATTTGAAAGTTGGCGATATCGTAGTAAGCGGTCCTGACGCAGATATCAAAACCGGTAACTGCCTGCCGCTGAAAAACATTCCGCTTGGTACTACCGTACACAACGTGGAAATGAAAATTGGTAAAGGCGGCCAAATGGCTCGTAGTGCTGGTACCAGCGCTCAGCTGATGGCTAAAGAGGGCGACTACGCTCTGCTCCGTCTTCCTTCTGGCGAAATCCGTAAAGTACATATCAACTGCCGTGCAACCATCGGTCAAGTTGGTAACATTGATGCTGAAAACATCTGCATCGGTAAAGCTGGCCGCAGCCGTTGGCTGGGTATCCGTCCTGCTAACCGCGGCGTTGTTATGAATCCTAACGACCATCCGCATGGTGGTGGTGAAGGTCACTCCCCCGTTGGTCGTAAACGTCCTGTTACTCCTTGGGGTAAATGTGCATTCGGTACTCGTACTCGCAGAGAGAAGAAAGCTTCTACTAAGTTAATTCTGAAACGTAGAACTAAATAATAAAACAGGATAAGGAAAGGAGGCTAACCTAGTGTCCAGATCAGTTAAAAAAGGACCTTTTGTCCATGCAAGTCTTTTGAAAAAGATTGACGTGCTTAATGCCGCTAATGATAAAAAAGTTGTTAAGACCTGGTCTCGCAGCTCTACTATTATTCCGTCTTTCGTTGGTCACACCATTGCGGTTCATGACGGACGCAAACATGTTCCGGTATTCATTACCGAGGATATGGTAGGCCACAAATTAGGAGAATTCGCTCCTACTCGTACTTACAAAGGTCACGCAGATAAGAGCACCGGCTTAAAATAAGGGGAAAGGGGGACCAAACAATGGAAGCAAAGGCAATTGCAAAATATATCCGTATTGCGCCGCGCAAACTGCGCATCGTAATCAATCTCATCCGCGGCAAATCCGTTGGTGAAGCATTCGCGATCCTCAAATATACCCCGAAGGTTGGTTCTGAGGTAATCGAGAAAGTTCTGCGCAGTGCAGTAGCAAACGCAGAGCACAATTTTGACATGAACGTGGATAACCTGATCGTATCCTACTGTGCAGTAGATCAAGGTCCGACCATGAAACGTATTCATCCTCGTTCCCGTGGACAGGCTTTCAAAATTCTGAAACGTTCTAGCCACGTAACTGTAGCAGTTAAAGAAAAATAATATCCCGTCAGAAGGAGGGAAAAGATAGTGGGTCAAAAAGTTAATCCGCATGGTCTCCGTGTTGGCGTTATCAAAGGCTGGGATTCCAAATGGTACGCTGGCAAAGACTATGAGAAATTCTTGTTAGAAGACATTAAAATCCGTGAGTTCATCAAAGAAAAACTGTTCCTGTCCGGTATCTCTAAAGTAGAAATCGAACGCGCATCTAATAAAGCCCGCATTTCCATCCATACTGCAAAACCTGGTATGGTAATCGGTCGTCAAGGCAGCAACATCGAACTGCTGAAATCCGACCTGAAGAAAATGACTGAGAGCGCTATCGAAATCAACATTGTAGAAGTTAAAACCCCGGATATGGACGCAACCTTGGTTGCAGAGAACATTGCAGCACAGCTGGAACGCCGTATCGCTTTCCGTCGTGCTATGAAACAATGCGTTGGCCGTACCATGCGTATGGGTGCTAAAGGTATCAAAATTACCTGCGGCGGTCGTCTTGGCGGTGCTGAAATTGCACGCAGCGAATCCTATCGTGAAGGCAGCATTCCTCTGCACACCCTGCGTGCTGACATCGATTATGGCACTGCAGAAGCACATACCACTTATGGCCGTATCGGCATTAAGGTATGGATTTACAAAGGTGAAGTTCTTCCTGAAAGCAAAGAAGCAGCTAAAGTTGCTCCGGCAAAGGAGGCATAATCAGACATGTTATTACCGAAGAGAGTTAAACATCGTAAACAACATAGAGGTCGTATGACTGGCCGTGCTATGCGCGGTAATAGAATCGCACATGGCGATTTCGGTCTGGTAGCATTGGAGCCCGCTTGGATTACCAACCGCCAGATTGAGGCAGCCCGTATCGCAATGACACGTTATATCAAACGTGGCGGTCAAGTTTGGATTCAAATTTTCCCGGATAAACCGATTACTGCAAAACCTGCTGAAACTCGTATGGGTTCTGGTAAAGGTTCTCCGGAGTACTGGGTAGCAGTAGTTAAACCTGGTCGCGTTCTGTTCGAAATGAACGGTGTTAGCGAAGAAGTTGCTAAAGAAGCAATGCGTCTTGCTAGCCACAAATTGCCTATCAAATGCAAATTTGTAACTCGCGCTCAACAGGAAGCTGAAGCTGCCGCACAAGAAAAGGGTGGTGAAGCTTAATGAAAACAACAGAAATTCGTGAATTGTCTGCTGCTGAGTTAGACACCAAGTTGGCAGATTTGAAAGAGGAACTCTTCAATCTGCGTTTTCAAATGGCAACCGGTCAATGTGAAAATCCGATGAAAATTCGTGACGTTAAGAAATCCATTGCCCGTATCAAAACAATCCAGCGTGAACGTGAGCTCAAGGCTTAACTGTTTTGAAGTATAACAAGGAGGAAACAGTCGTGACCGAAGAAAGAAACGCACGTGTTACCCGTATTGGTAAAGTTGTCAGCGATAAAATGCAGAAAACTGTCGTAGTTGCAGTAGAACGTTTCGTTCAGCATCCGCTGTACAAAAAAGGCGTACAACATACTATTAAATTTAAAGCTCATGATGAAAATAACGAAGCACATGTTGGCGACGTAGTTGAAATTATGCAAACTCGTCCGCTGTCTAAAGATAAATGCTGGCGCGTTATTGAAATCTTAGAGCGTGCTAAATAATTTTGCCGAAGAGTTAGTCCGGCAAGGGAGGGAAATCCATGATACAACAACAAACTATCCTTAATGTTGGTGACAACACTGGCGCTAAGAAGGTTATGTGTATCCGTGTATTAGGCGGTTCTTACCGTAAATATGCTAATATCGGTGACGTTATCGTATGTGCTGTTAAAGATGCATCACCCGGTGGCGTTGTAAAAAAAGGCGACGTAGTTAAAGCAGTTGTTGTTCGTTCCGTTAAAGGTGTTCGCCGTGCAGACGGTTCCTACATCCGTTTTGATGAGAACGCAGCAGTTGTAATTAAAGACGACAAGAGCCCGCGCGGCACTCGTATTTTTGGGCCTGTTGCCCGCGAACTTCGCGAAAAAGACTTCATGAAAATCATTTCTCTGGCACCGGAAGTGCTGTAAGAAATTAGATAACGCACTGTAAGGAGGTGTTCTTGACATGGCAAATGCTGTAAAGCTGCATGTTAAAAAAGGCGATACCGTTCTTGTACTGTCCGGTAAGGATAAAGGCAAGCAAGGTAAGATCGTTGAAGCTCTGCCTAAGAAAGCCAAAGTGGTTGTTGAAGGCGTGAATAAAGTAAAACGTCATACCAAACCGTCTCAGGCAAATCCTCAAGGCGGCATCATTACTAAAGAAGCTCCGCTCGCTTCTTCCAAAGTAATGCTGGTATGCCCGGTTTGCAAACAAGCTACCCGTATTAAAAAGACCGAAGTTGCCGGTGCTTTCGTAAGAACCTGCAAAAAATGCGGTGAAGTAATCGATAAATAATTTTCCGGGAAAGGAGGAAATAACTGAATGGCAAAGACCAGATTGCAAGAAAAATATTTGTCTGAAGTAGCTAAGGCTATGCATGACAAATTCCAATATAAAAACGTAATGGAAATCCCTAAAATTGAGAAAGTTGTAATCAACATGGGTGTTGGCGAGGCTGTAGGCAACAGCAAAGCTCTGGAAAGCGCAGTTGCTGATATGACTCAGATCGCAGGTCAAAAACCTGTTATCACCAAAGCTAAGAAATCCATCGCAGCTTTCAAAGTACGTCAAGGCATGCCTCTGGGTGCTAAAGTAACCCTGCGTGGCGACCGTATGTACTATTTCCTTGATAAACTGATGAATCTCGCTCTTCCGCGCGTACGTGACTTCCGTGGCGTAAATGCTTCCGCATTTGACGGCCGTGGCAACTACGCACTGGGTCTGAAAGAACAATTGATTTTCCCGGAAATCGAATATGATAAGATCGATAAAGTTCGTGGCATGGATATCATCATTGTGACTACCGCTAAGACAGACGAGGAAGCTAGAGAGCTGCTCAAACTCCTCGGAATGCCGTTCGGCGCATAAGTGAGGAGGGAACACATTGGCTAAAAAAGCCCTGATCGAAAAATGGAAAGGCGAACCGAAATTCGAAGTTCGTCATTATAACCGCTGCAAGGTTTGCGGCAGACCTCATGGCTATATGCGTAAATTTGGCCTCTGCCGTATCTGCTTCCGTGAATATGCTTACAAAGGAGCTATTCCGGGCGTAACCAAAGCAAGCTGGTAAGACAGACAACAAGGAAGGAGGGTATTTAAGTATGGTAATGACTGACCCGATTGCTGATATGCTTACCCGTATTCGTAACGCAAATTCAGTTCATCATGATAAAGTTGAAATCCCCGGCAGCAAGATTAAGCTGGCTATTGCTGAAATCCTGAAAGCCGAAGGTTTCATTAAAGATTTCGAAGTTATTGCTGACAGCAAACAAAATGTTATCCGCGTCAGCCTGAAATACGGTGCTAATAAAGAGAAGGTTATCTCCGGTATTAAACGTATTTCCAAACCTGGTCTGAGAGTTTACTCTCAAAAAGACCAACTGCCTAGAGTCCTCGGAGGTCTGGGTATTGCATTAATTTCTACTTCCCAAGGCTTGATGACCGACAAAGCTGCTCGTAAAGCAGGCTTGGGCGGCGAAGTTCTTGCATACGTATGGTAATACTAAAAAGATAGGAGGTGCTCGTACGTGTCTAGAATTGGTAAGATGCCAATTACTGTTCCCGCTGGTGTAACAGTTACTATTGAAGATAATCACGTGACCGTTAAAGGTCCTAAAGGCGAATTAGCTCGCCAAATCAATAAAAACATGAAGCTGACCATGGACAATGGTGTAATCACCGTTGAACGTCCGGACGATGAAAAAGAAAGCCGTTCTCTGCATGGTCTGTCCCGCACCCTGATCAACAACATGATCATCGGTGTAACCCAAGGCTTCAGCAAAACTCTGGAAATTAATGGTGTTGGTTACCGTGCTGCTAAGCAAGGCCAAAACATTAACTTCACTCTGGGTTTCTCTCACCCGGTTGTAAAAGAGCCGCCTGCAGGTATTACTTTTGAAGTTCCCGCTCCGAACAAGATCGTTGTTAGCGGTGCTGATAAAGAAGTTGTAGGTGCAGTTGCTGCAGATATCCGTACTTTGCGTCCGCCTGAACCTTACAAAGGTAAAGGTATCCGTTACGAAGGCGAACATGTTCGTCGTAAGATTGGTAAAGCCGGCGCTAAAGGCAAGAAATAATTTCTAAAAGAAGGGAGTGAAACTCTTGCTTAACAGAGTTGATAAAAACGAGAAACGTCAAAAACGTCATCTCCGTTCTCGTAGATATATTATCGGTACTGCTGAAAAACCTCGTCTGAACGTATACCGTTCCCTGTCCAACATTTATGCACAGGTTATTAACGATGAGACCGGCGAAACTATCGCTGCTGCCAGCACCGTTGAAAAAGATCTGAAAGAAAACTACGGCGGCAACATTGAGGCTGCTAAAGCTGTAGGCAAAGCAATCGCTGAAAAAGCGCTGGCTAAGGGTGTAAAAGAAGTTGTATTCGATCGTGGTGGCTATCTGTACCACGGCCGTGTAGCTGCCCTGGCTGAAGCTGCTCGCGAAGCTGGCCTGGTATTCTAAGAGAAGGAGGAAATAAAGTGGCGAACTTCGAAAATAAAGAAAACGAATTACAAGAAAAAGTCGTTTTCATCAACCGTGTTGCTAAGGTTGTTAAAGGCGGACGTCGTTTCTCCTTCGCTGCACTTGTTGTTGTAGGTGATGAAAATGGTCATGTAGGCATGGGCCTGGGTAAAGCTGCAGAGGTTCCTGAAGCTATTCGTAAAGGCGTTGAAGACGCTAAGAAAAACCTGGTTACTGTACCGCTGGTTGGTACTACCATTCCTCATGAAAACATCGGTGTATTCGGCGCAGGCCGCGTATTCCTGAAACCGGCTGCAGAAGGTACCGGCGTTATCGCTGGCGGCCCTGTACGTGCCGTACTGGAACTGGCTGGCGTTCGTGATATTCTTACTAAATCTCAAGGCTCTTCCAACCCGAACAACATGGTTCGTGCAACCATTGAAGGTCTGAAATCCTTGAAGAGTGCTGAAGCTGTTGCAGCTCTGCGTGGTAAAACCGTAGAAGAATTGTTGGGCTAAGGAGGACTTTGTCATGGCACAAATTAAAATCACCCTGACCCGCAGCCTGATCGGTTACCCCAAAGATCAGCGTGCAACCGTTAAAGCTCTGGGCTTAGGTAAAATCAATACTAGCGTTGTTAAAGAAGATACTCCGACTATTCGCGGCATGGTTCACAAGGTTGAACATCTCGTGAAGGTTGAAGAAGCGTAAGACAAGGAGGTGTACTGAAGATGAATTTACATGAATTGTCTCCCGCTCCGGGATCTAAACGTGTAGCAGTTCGCGTAGGTCGTGGCCTGGGCAGTGGCTTGGGCAAGACTTCCGGCAAAGGCCAGAAAGGTCAGAAGTCCCGTTCCGGCGGTGTTAAGCGCCCTGGATTTGAAGGTGGTCAAAGACCTCTGTACCTGCGTCTTCCTAAACGCGGTTTCTACAATAAATTTGGTAAAGATTATGTTGAAATCAACGTTTCCGTACTCAATCGTTTTGAGGACGGCACCGTTGTTGAACCCGTAATGCTTATTGAAGAAGGTGTTGTTAAGAACATTCGTGACGGCATCCGTATTCTTGGCAATGGCGAATTAACCAAAAAGCTTACTGTACAAGCTATGGGCTTCAGCAAATCCGCTGAAGAGAAAATCGTTGCAGCTGGCGGTAAGATTGAGGTGATCTAAAGTGTTAGCAGCCCTTGCAAACATATTTAGAATAACAGAACTCAGGCAAAAAGTTTTATTTACTCTCGCCATGTTCATCGTATTCAGGGCTGGAACACATATACCTGTTCCTGGCGTAAACGCTTCTGTCATTGAACAGCTTTTCCGCAGCGGTAATCTCTTCGGACTGCTTGATATGTTCAGTGGCGGCGCCTTGAGCAAATTCTCCATTTTTGCTATGAGTATTACCCCATATATCAATGCTTCAATTATTTTACAGTTATTGAAGGTAGTTGTACCGACCTTGGAACAATGGTCCAAGGAAGGTGAGGAAGGCTTCAAGAAAACGACAAAGCTTACACGTATGCTGACGGTGGCTTTGGCGTTTATCCAAGCCTGCGGTATGGCCTACGGCCTGAAGATGGCGATTAATAACCCCGGGATTTTCTCAATCCTGCTTATTGCTATCACACTTACTGCAGGAACCGTTTTCCTTATGTGGATAGGCGAGCAGATTACAGCTCGCGGCGTCGGCAATGGTATTTCCCTGATAATCTTTGCCGGTATCGTATCCAGACTTCCGGATGGACTTAAAGTAATTTTCCAATATCTGCAGGCTGGCACGGTAAGCTTATTGAACGTTATTTTGTTCGCGGCTATAGCCCTGGCGATGGTAGTTTTCGTAATTATCATTTCTGAGGGTATTCGCAAAATCCCCGTTCAGTATGCTAAGCGTGTAGTAGGCAAAAAGGCTTATGGCGGTCATACAAGCTATATCCCTCTGAAAGTCAACCAGGCAGGAGTTATTCCGATCATCTTCGCTTCTTCGGTGTTGATGTTCCCTGTAACAATTGCTCAGTTCGTTGATGTTCCCTGGGTTAAAGCAATGGGTAAGCTCTTTCAGTGGGGCAGCCCGCTGCAGACCACATTATATGTTCTGATGATTTTGTTCTTCACTTACTTCTATACAGCAGTAAGCCTGAACATCGGAGATCTTTCCGATAATATCAAAAAGAACGGTGGCTTTATTCCCGGTTTAAGACCCGGTAATCCTACTACAGAATATCTTGACAAGGTAATGTCCAGAATAACTTTGGCCGGTGCGATTTTCCTCTCATTAATTGCGCTGATGCCTCATGTTATCGGATGGGTAACCCGCATTGAAGGTGTGTACTTCGGCGGTACCGCTTTGTTGATCGTTGTTGGTGTTGCATTACAAACTATGAAGCAGATAGAGTCCATGGTGCTGATGCGTCATTATCATGGCTTTATGAAATAGGAGGAGTTCAGAATGTACATTCTTTTAATGGGACCTCCGGGTGCTGGTAAAGGCACTCAAGCAGAAAAACTCATTGATGAATTTAAAATTCCTCACATCTCCACAGGAGACATGTTCCGTGCAGCAGTAAGCGCAGGCACCGAACTTGGTAAAGAGGCAAAAAAATATATGGACGCCGGCGGACTTGTCCCCGACGTCGTAACCATCGGCATTGTTCGTGAAGGCTTGTCCAAACCCGAATGTGCAAATGGTTTCATCTTAGATGGCTTCCCGAGAACTGAGGAGCAAGCAGTTGCTCTCGACGGAATCCTCAAAGACCTGGGCATTAAATTGACCGGTGTTGTTAATATCTCTGTTCCTGATTCCGAGCTGGTTGCGCGTGTAGTTGGCCGCCGTATCTGCAAGGCTTGCGGTGCTACCTATCATGTAAGCTTTAACCCCAGTAAGGTAGAAAATGTTTGCGACAAATGCGGCGGTAACCTTTATCAACGTAACGACGATAAAGAAGAAACCGTTGTAAATCGTCTGCATGCATATCATGAACAAACAGAACCGTTAATTGAGTACTACAAAAAACAAGGCCTGTACAAAGAAATCGATGGCTTGCAGCCTATCGATAAAGTGTATGCCGACGTTAAAGTTAGTCTCGGATGTAGCAAATAAGGAGGTACAACAGTGTCCAAACAGGATGTTATTGAGGTTGAAGGTACAATCTTAGAAGCACTTCCCAATGCTATGTTCCAAGTTCAACTGGTTAACGGCCATACAATTTTAGCACATATATCCGGTAAGATTCGTATGAACTTCATCAAGATTTTGCCTGGTGATAAGGTTACCGTGGAGCTTACTCCGTACGACCTCAATCGTGGAAGAATTACTTATCGGTATAAATAATCCAACAGGCAAAGAGGAGGTTTAAATTATGAAAGTAAGACCGTCTGTTAAGCCAATATGTGAAAAATGCAAAGTCATTAAACGTAAAGGCCATGTAATGGTAATTTGCGAAAACCCGAAACATAAACAAAAACAAGGATAAGAAGGAGGTGCACATTAATGGCACGTATTTCTGGTGTCGATTTACCGAGAGATAAACGTATTGAGTATGCTCTGCCGTACATCTACGGCATCGGCCTGACTCTCTCTCGTGAAATTTTAGCTAAAACCGGTATTAACCCGGACACTCGCGTTCGCGACCTGACTGAAGAAGAAGTTGCTAAGATCCGTGAAACTCTGGATCAAGACTATAAAGTTGAAGGTGACCTCCGCCGTGAGGAATCCCTGAACATTAAACGTCTTATTGAAATTGGCAGCTATCGTGGCAGAAGACATCGTATGGGTCTGCCTGTTCGTGGTCAAAACACTAAAAACAATGCCCGCACCCGTAAAGGTCCGAAACGTACTATTGCAGGCAAGAAGAAATAATTAGCGAGGGAGGGATAAACCAGTGGCTGGCAAGAAAGTTGTTCGCAACAAGAAAAAAGTTAGCAAAAACGTAATCAACGGTGTAGCACATATCCGCTCCACCTTCAATAATACTATCGTTACCATCGCTGATACCGAAGGTAATGTTCTGAGCTGGGCCTCCGCAGGCGGCCTCGGTTTCCGTGGCAGCCGTAAGAGCACTCCGTTTGCTGCACAAATGGCTGCTGAAGAAGCAACCAAAGCTGCTATGGAGCATGGCTTGAAACAAGTAGAAGTATATGTAAAAGGTCCTGGCGCTGGCCGTGAAGCAGCAATTCGTGCACTTCAGGCTGCAGGTCTGGAAGTTAACTCTATTAAAGACGTTACTCCGATCCCGCATAACGGCTGCCGTCCGCCGAAACGTAGAAGAGTATAATTGGGGGTGTAAATAGATGGCAATTGATAGAACTCCTGTCCTGAAAAGATGCAGATCTTTGGGCTTAGCTCCCGCATTCATGGGCATTAGCAAGGAATCTAAACGCCAAGTTCGCCGCCAAAACAGAAAAAAGAGCGAATATGGCATTCAGTTAACTGAAAAACAAAAAGCTAAATTTATCTATGGCGTACTGGAAAAACAATTCCGTGGCTACTATGATAAAGCTAAAAAGATGGAAGGCATCACCGGTGAAAACCTGCTGATCCTCCTCGAAAGAAGAATCGACAACGTAGTTTTCCGCCTCGGCTTGGCTAACACCCGCCGTCAGGCTCGCCAAATCGTAAGACATGGCCACATTGCTGTTAACGGCAAACGTCTGGACATTCCTTCCGCATTGGTAAGAGTTGGCGATGTTGTAACCGTTATGGAAAACAGCCGTGCTAAAGAATACTTCAAAGGCATGGACGAAACTCTGGCTACCAAAGCAGTTCCGGCTTGGCTGGTACTGGACGCTGCTAACGTTAGCGGTAAGGTAGACCGTTTCCCGACTCGTGAGGAAATTGATGTTCCTATTGAAGAGCACTTCATCGTAGAGTTGTACTCCAAATAATTAGTGAATATCTTGTGCCACCCACTTATGAGACGTATTGTGGTAATACGCGATAGAAGGAGGCTTTCCGAATGATTGAAATTGAAAAACCTAAGATGGTTACATCTGATGTCAGCGAAGATGGTCGTTATGGCAAATTCGTTTGGGAGCCGCTCGAGAGAGGCTACGGCATCACGCTGGGCAACAGCCTGCGTCGTGTGCTGCTGTCCTCCCTGCCGGGTGCTGCAGTAACCTACGTCAAGATTGACGGTGTTCTGCATGAGTTTGCTACCATTCCTGGTGTTCGTGAGGATGTTGCTGATATCATCCTGAACATTAAGGCTTTGTGCCTTAAAATGGAAGGTGAAGGGGAAAAGATTCTGCGTATCGAATGTTCCGGTGAACAGGAAGTTACTGCTGCAAATATCATTGCTGATAGCGATGTTGAAATTCTGAACCCTGAGCTGCATATTGCGACTTTAGATAAAGACGCAGTTTTCAATATGGAAATCCATATTGATAAAGGCCGTGGCTATGTACCTGCGGACAAAAATAAACAGCCTGATCAGCCTATCGGCGTTATTCCGGTAGACTCCATTTACTCTCCGATTACCAGAGTAAAATTTGCTGTTAACGATACCCGCGTAGGTAATGTTACCAACTATGACAAGCTTACTTTGGAAGTTTGGACAGATGGCAGCATAAAGCCTGATGAAGCTGTTGACATGGCTTCCACCATCCTGATTGACTATCTCAAGCTTTTCCAGACCAGTGATGGCAAAGGTTCTGTAATCACTGTAGCTGGCGGTTCTGAGCCTGAAGCTCCCGAACCTAGCAAGCAAGAGGGTCAAAACACAATGTCTATCGACGATTTGGATCTGTCCGTCCGCAGCAATAACTGCCTGAGACGTGCAGGTATCAATACTGTCGAAGAATTGATCCAGAAAACAGAAGCTGATATGATTAAAGTTCGTAACTTGGGTAGTAAATCTCTGGAAGAGATTAAAAAGAAACTTGAGGATATGGGCTTGCATTTTCGTAAAAACGATGAAGAATAATTAAGGGGGTCAGAAGTACATGGCATACAGAAAACTGGGTCGTAACTCCAGCAACCGTAAGGCTCTGTTTCGCAGCATTTTAACTTCCTTCTTCAAATATGGTAAGATCGAAACCACCGTTACCAAAGCTAAAGAAGTTGCTAAGCATTCCGCTCAACTGATTACTTTGGCAAAACGCAATGACCTGCATGCTCGTCGTCAGGTTATGGCAGTTCTGGTTGACGAAACCATTACCAAAAAACTGTTTGAAGAAATTGCTCCGAAATATGAAGGCAGACAAGGCGGCTTTACTCGCATTTACAGAGTAGGTCCTCGCCGTGGCGATGCAGCTGAAATGGCTATCATCGAACTCATCTAATTTAGAGCTGTAAAAAGCAGGAACTTCGGTTCCTGCTTTTTTTGCGTTCCGGAGATTGTATGTGTATAATAATGTTATGCTAATCCTATTTCCAGATATATGATCCGAAAATACTATAGCTTTAGCATGATATAAACTATCAATATTCCAAGAGGAGGAAGATATAATGCGTTTTTATACAGTAGAGATAGCGGGACGTGAGGAAATTCTTGTTGGCTTTCATGAGAATGAAGCAGTTTACAGACTGAATTTATTGGCAAGACTTGTGCCGGAGCTGGCCGTTGCGGATATGAATGAATTGATATGCCGTTATACGTCTGAGGTGAAGGCAAAGCTGGAGCGTCTGGCTGATAATGATGATGTTCTGCAGGGCGCTGCAGTAAAGCTTGCGGAAGTAAAGCTGTTGGCACCTATCGTTCATCCGCGTCAGGATATAGTCTGCCTCGGTATTAATTATGATGCACATGCTCAGGAAGCAGGACGCTTTTCCAGCGAAGCCTTCGGTGGTGAACGTCCCTACACAATTTACTTTTCCAAGCGTGTTAACAGAGCAACCGCAAGCGGCGAGAGTGTTCCTCGTTATGAAGGCTTAGTAGACAGCCTTGACTATGAGGCAGAGCTGGGAGTGATTTTAGCTAAAGATGCTAAAGGTGTAAGCAAAGAAAACGCCAGAGATTATATTTTTGGTTATACAATTATTAATGATATCAGTGCACGTAATCTGCAGACGCGTCATAAGCAATGGTATTTGGGAAAAAGTCTTGATGGTTTTACGCCTATGGGGCCGTGTATTGTTACGGCAGATGAAATCGGCGATGAGCAGGCTCTTGATATCAGCTGTACGGTTAACGGAGAGCTGCGCCAGAGCAGTAATACCCGTTATATGATTCAGAGTGTCTGTGGGGCCATTGCAGAGCTGTCAGAGGGTATGACACTAGCTGCGGGAACAATTATTGCTACAGGTACTCCGGCAGGTGTCGGTATGGGGATGAAACCGCCGACATTCTTGCAGCATGGCGATAAAATCATTTGCTCTATCGAAAAAATCGGCTCTTTAGAGAATGTTATCGATTAAAAATTGCTAAACGGTGTTGCTTTAATAAAAATACTTGTGTTTTTGTTGCTGATAGCATAAAATAAACTTATAGACCATACTAAATTTAAAGGAGGCTGCAAAATGGGTAAATTCGTAATTTCTCAGGCAAAAAATGGCGTTAAATTTAATTTAAAAGCTGCAAATGGTGAAGTCATTGCCAGCTCTCAGGTTTATAAGGACGAAAAGTATTGCCGTAAAGGTATTGCCAGCGTTATCAATAATGCTCCTGTTGCTCCGATAGAGGACCAGACGGCAGAAGGCTTTACCCCTTGTAAGCATCCGAAATTTGAAGTTTATAAGGATAAGGCAGGCGAATTCCGCTTCCGTTGAAGGCAACAAACGGACAGATTATTGCTACCGGTGAAGGCTACAAGGCAATGGCAGGCTGCAAACGCGGCATTGAGTCCATTAAGAAAAATGTTGTTGATGCCAAAATAATTGTTGAAGCACCTAAAGAAGAAAAAGCTGAATAATGTCAATCAAAAGGACCACTACGCTATAAACACGCAGTGGTCCTATTTTTTGTAACACAACAGATTATATTAGTCTGCTGTGTATTTTTTTTGGAAATCTTTATCCGGAAGAAGTTATTTTCCCCGCAGCTCCAATACAACCATTTCCGGAGCAACCTCTGTACGAACCGGCGGTCCCCAAAAGCCGTAGCCGTTATTGGTGATTGCGGTCAGATTACCAAAGTTTGTACGTCCATAATCCAACTTGTACATTTTTTTCGTTACCAGACGGTTGGGAAAAAGCTGGCCTGTATGCGTATGACCAGCCAGATAAAGATCATAGCCCGCATCTGCAGCGGCATCCATACGGCGAGGCTGATGATCGAGCAGAATACTGTAGTAGTCTTTATTTTGGGAGGAAAGATTTATAAGCTGGCTGTTGGTACGGTTTTTGCTGTAATCATCTATACCGGTTATTTTGATTTTATTGTCGATAATGGTATCGGTATTGCGCAGGATGTAGAAGCCCTTGTCTGTGAGCATTTGTTGCCAGCGCAACGGTTCATCAAGATAATCATGGTTGCCGAAGGCCATGTAGACAGGCGCTTTGATTTGCGCCAGAGCAGAAAGCGTATCCTCCTCTTCTACATAAAAAATGCGCTCATCAAGCATATCACCGCTGACTACAACAAAGTCCGGCTTTTGCTCGTTGATGCGTGCTGTCAGACGTTCTGCGTAGTCATGGCCGAGTATTCTTCCCATATGTAGGTCGGTGAGAAAGACAATTTTATAATGAGCATTCTGCGGCAGCTTTTCCGTTACCAGCGCTTCTGTGCGTACTGTCGGGTGAAAGGCGCGCCAGCTGCCCAAGGTAATGAAGCAGCAGATAAAGGCAAGGCCGATGAAACTGATTTTGGCTGAAGGCAGCTGCCAACCGCCCAGCTTACTGAAAAGCAGGCAGAGAAGATGAATGATGGCCAACAGAAGTGTGTAGTAGCAAAAAGCAATCCAAAGTCCTTCTATCCACGCAGTGAGCTTGAGCAGAAAATGAGGCGTTCCCTGCGGCAGAATGACACTGATAGCTGTGCCGAGTGCCATCAGCAGATATATAAGCCCGAAGGTCAGTGTGCGGCCGAAGGGCAGATAATGGCGATAATACATATAACCTATGATACTCATGAGAGCATCAATCGTACCGACGAAAAGAAAAATACGCATATTATTCATTAAGGCTCCTTTATATAATTCTTGCTTACATTATACATGTTAGAGTGTACTTTAAGTCAAGTGCTGCGATAAAGAAAAAGGACTGCCGAGTGCGGCAGTCCGTGAGGTATAACATTATTTGTTCGGAATATCACCGACGCCGTTTAAGATGATAGACGGACGGTAGGAGAATTCCTTAATATTTTCCAACGTACTTACGCCGCTCAGAACAAGAGCTGTCATCAGACCGCTTTCCATACCGGCAACGATATCTGTATCCATACGGTCGCCAATCATAGCTGCATCCTCTGAATGAACATCCAGCAGACGCAAGCCTGTGCGCATCATCAAGGGGTTAGGTTTGCCGACAAAGTAAGCCTTTTTGCCGGTAGCAAGCTCAATAGGTGCGACCAGTGCGCGGCAGGCGGGGATGATACCGAAATCAGAGGGGCCGGTAAGGTCGCTGTTTGTTGCAATCAGGCGTGCTCCTTGGTTAATCAGGCTTACTGCCTTGAGAATCATATTATAATTATAAGAATTTGTTTCGCCGACTACAACGTAATCGGGATTAACATCATTCATTGTGATGCCGGCATCATAAAGCGCATTGACAAGACCGGGGCCGCCGATAACGTAGGCACTGCAGCCTGGTGCTTGTGAATGTATAAATTTGGCAGTGGCGAGAGCACTGGTATAGAAATGGCTTTCGTCAACCTCCAGTCCCAGACGTAAAAGCTTTTGCTGCAGCTCTTTGGGACTACGTTCGCTGGCGTTAGTCAAAAACAAAAAGCTCTTCTTTTCCTGATAGAGCCAGTTTACGAATTCTCTTACTCCGGGCAACAGATTATTTCCGTGGTAGATAACACCATCCATATCACAGATAAAGCCTTCTTTTGCACGAAGCTGTGTTAATAATAATTCATATTTTTCGTTGCTGTCCATAATTTTTACTTCCTTTACTGTTTTAGACACTTATATTATGCAAGAAAAAAATATCTTTTGCAAGGGCTTAACGGGTCAGCAGAAGCCGTAATTAGTTAACAGTTTGTAAAATATTATTTTTTTAAGTGCAGTTTTATCGCTAAATGTTAAAAGAATTCTGAAGATAGACCAACACCATAGTTAAAGGTTGACATATTAGGAAGATAGTGGTAAAATTAAATATTTTTGACAATAAAGAAGGGACGTGCTACAATGTATTTATCAGAATTATAATTTTAGGAGGGTTGAAGATGTTTGCGATGGGTGACAGAGTAGTATATCCGCTTCATGGAGGAGCTATTATCAAGGATATAGAAGCACATATACAGGATGGCGAGACTGTGAAGTATTATATTTTACAAATGCTTTTTGATAATATGACAGTGTCGGTACCGGTAGAAAACGCCGAAAAATTAGGTTTACGTTATATTGGCGATGATGAAACTCTGGCAATAATTCAGAATACGCTGCATGAAGTACCGGATGTACAGACGGTGAAGGCAATTTCCTGGAATCGGCGCTTTCAGCTGTATATGCAGAAGATAAAAAGCGGCAGTGTTGCTGAGGTCGCAAGAATCTTTAAAATCCTGACTATTTTAGAACGCAGAAAGAAAATTTCCGTAGGTGAGCGCAGATTGCTGCACAGTACGAAGCAGATTTTGCAAAGTGAAATTATGCTGATCAAAGATGTAGATGCAGAGAAAGCCGGCAACTGGTTAGAGCGTTGCTGTAATTAGGCAGAATATAAAGACCGTTTTAAGGCTGTTGAGGTAGAAACTGCTTTAAAACGGTTTTTTTGCAAATTTTTTAGGCCTTTTTTTCATTAATGTCATATTTAAAAAAGTTATTTACTTGTTTTTTGCGGATTATAGCTGTATTATATAATTGATATAATAGTAGGATGAAATACTATGTATCAGAAATTCAGAGAAAGGAGGAATTGAAATGCTGAGAAAAATTATTAGCCTGAGTATATCGTTAATTATTATTGTAACCGGACTCATACTAACAAATTTATCTTTACCGTTTTTATCAAATTACTTGGGCTATGATTTACACGGCAATGGCTTGATGGGAATTACCTTTGCTACCATGATACTGACCCTGCCCGGTCTTTTTATATCTTCCTGGCTTGGTCTGGTATTGGCACCGTTCATTACAAAATGGCTGTTCAATTATGCTGAACGTCTGACTGTTTCTCTCTCCAGCGTACCGACCAGTGATATTCTGGTAATGATTTTTGGCATTGGCATAGGTCTGATTTTAGCAAATCTGATAGGCAGTCCTTTTTCCAGACTGCCGGTTATCGGACCGTTTATTCCTATCGTACTCAGCCTTGTACTTTCGATTGTCGGTGCTAAGCTGGCTTTGCGTAAGCATAATGATATTGTGGAGTTTTTTAACCGCATTCCTACGCGTAAATCCGTAAAGCCCGTCGATGAAACAAAGAGCGTATTGGAGGGCCCTTTGGGGGACCGTCTTTACAGCAGCAATAAATTGCTTGATACCAGCGTTATTATTGACGGACGTGTCATGGATATTATGGCTGCAGGTTTTTTGGACGGTCAGCTGGTGGTGCCGAATTTTGTGCTGGAGGAGCTGCAGAAGCTGGCCGATTCTTCGGATAACATGAAGCGTGCCAAAGGCCGTCGCGGTCTGGATCTGGTGCATGATTTGCAGATAAGTTACAAGAACCGTATTCTGGTCGTAGATAATGATTACGATGATCTGGAAGGCGTGGATGCCAAGCTTGTGCGTTTGGCAAGACAGGCTAATGCCGACATTATTACCAATGATTATAATCTGAATAAGGTTGCCGGTATTCAGGGCGTTAAGGTGTTGAATATCAATGAGCTGGCGAACGCTATTAAACCGGTAGTTGTTGCAGGCGAGGAAATGAATGTATTCCTGGTTAAGGAAGGCAAGGAGCAGGGACAGGCTGTTGCTTATCTTGATGACGGTACTATGATCGTTGTAGAAAACGGACGTCACTTCATCGGCCACAGCGCAATTGTTGTTGTAACCAGCGTGCTGCAGACTTCTGCCGGAAGAATGATTTTCGCAAAAACAAAATAGGAGCTTTGAGATGGGCAAGGATGAACTTATTGTAATTGTTCCGGCCGCAGGCGCCGGTAAGCGTATGGGGCTGGGGATTAATAAGGCCTTTGCTATGCTGAACGGGGCACCTCTTCTGGTGCACTGTCTGCATATGCTGGAGGCAACAGGTCTGGTTAAGCGTGCCGTTGTCGTGTTGGCGCCGCAGGAGGTTGTTGAAGGCCGTGAGCTTTTGGCAGGCTATCAGAAAGATTATTTCCGGAGGTTGCCGTTTTGCGTAGTAGCCGGCGGCAAGGAGCGTCAGGACAGTGTTGCCAATGCGTTGGCCGCAGTAGAGGAAACAGATTGCTATATCGCTGTACACGATGGCGCGCGTCCCTTTGCGGGACGCGCTGTTTTTGAACGCACATTGGCTGCCGCTAAGGTGCATGGCGCCGCAATTGCTGCCGTTCCGGTGAAGGATACCATCAAGGTTGTCGGCACCGACGGTATTGTAACTGCTACGCCTGAGCGCAGTACGCTGATGGCAGTACAGACACCGCAGATTTTTACCGCAGAACTGCTGAAGCAGGCTTACGCGCAGCTGGCGGCACATCCCGCTGCTGTTACCGACGATGCTTCGGTAGTAGAGCTGATGGGCCATAAGGTAGCGACAGCGTTAGGACGCTACGAAAATATTAAAATTACTACGCCGGAGGATTTGCTTTTTGCAGAAAATCTGCTGGCGCAACAGGAGCAGGAAGATGGAAAATAAAATTGTAATGCCGCAATTTCGCATCGGCTGCGGCTATGATGTACATAAGCTGGCAGAAGAGCGCAAATTAATTATCTGTGGTGTTGAGGTTCCATATGAAAAAGGTCTTTTGGGACACAGTGATGCAGATGTAGCTTTGCATGCGCTGATGGATGCGCTTTTGGGCGCTGCGGCCATGGGCGATATCGGCAAGCACTTCCCTGATACGGATGAACGCTTTAAGGGAGCGGACAGCATGCAGCTGACGTTGCATGTCAAAAAGCTCTTGCAGGAGGAAGGCTGGCAGGTTAATAACGTGGATGTGACGATTATTGCCCAACGCCCGAAGCTGGCAGGTTATATTGCCGCAATGCGTACTAATGTTGCCAAGGTCTTGGATGTTGCTGAGTCCGTAGTAAATATTAAGGCGACAACAACAGAAAAGCTCGGTTTTACAGGAAGAGGCGAAGGTATTGCCGCTGAAGCTGTGGCGAGCATTGTCAAGATGTGATATAATAATTAGACTGATAAGTGTAATCTGTTTGGATATACCGGCGGAAGGAAATTTATTTTAGCCGGAGCCGGAGTGATTGTGCTTTTTTGGTAAATCTAATGTTAATAGATAAATTTGGAGGGATATATCAATGTGTAATGATGAAGTTAGAGTAAGATTTGCGCCGAGCCCGACCGGCCCGTTTCATATCGGTGGTGCGCGCAGTGCGCTGTTCAACTATCTGCTGGCCCGCAAAACCGGCGGCAAGCTGATTCTGCGTATCGAGGATACCGACCGTGAGCGTTCTACCCCGGAATCCGAGGAAAATATCAAGGCTGCTTTGAAGTGGCTGGGTATGGACTGGGATGAGGGCGTTGATGTTGGCGGCCCGAACGGACCGTATCATCAGATGGAACGTCTTGATATCTACAAAAAATATACTGACAAGCTGTTGGCTGAAGGCAAGGCTTACTATTGCTACTGCACCGATGAGGAGCTGGAGGAAGAACGCCAGAGCCTGATCAAAGAAGGCAAAATGCCGCGTTATATGGGCAAATGCCGTCATCTGACCGAAGAGCAGATTGCTCAGTTTAAAGCTGAAGGCCGCAAACCGACCGTTCGCTTCCGCGTTCCTGCCGACCAGCAGATTCTCGTTCGCGACATGGTTCGTGGCGATGTAGTTTTTGATTCCAATAATATCGGTGATTTCGTTATCGTCAAATCCGACGGTATCCCGACCTATAACTATGCCGTAGTTATCGACGATGCACTGATGCACATTACTCATGTAATCCGCGCTGAAGAGCATCTGTCCAACACTCCGCGTCAATGCCTTGTTTATGATGCACTGGGCTTCAAACAACCGACCTTCGGTCACATTTCCCTGATTCTGGGCAAGGACCACACCAAAATGAGCAAGCGTCACGGCGCTACCAGTGTTGACCAATATCGTCAGCTGGGTTACCTGCCGGAAGCTATCAACAACTTCCTGGCACTTTTGGGTTGGGCTCCGAACAGCGAGCAGGAAATCTTCAGCATGGACGAGCTGATTCACGAATTCAGCATGGACCGTGTTGCCAAGAACCCTGCTGTTTTCGATATCGACAAGCTGAACTGGATTAACCAGCACTATATGCGTCAGCTGGATGCGGAAGCATTCTTTGAAGCTGCTAAACCGCACATGATTGCTGCAGGCTATATGACCGGCGAAGAAGAAGGCGAGAAGCTGGCTTGGCTGAAACGCGTTGTAGCAACCGCACAGGAGCACATTTCCTATGCTGCACAGATTCCTGAATGCGTAGAAATGTACTTCAATGATGAATTCGATTTTGAAAACGAGGAAGCAGAAGCAGTCCTGAAGGCTGAAACTGTACCGACCGTTATCAATATGCTGCTGGAAGAGCTGCCGAAGGTAGAAAACCTGGACAATGCTGCAGTTAAAGCTCTGTTCAAGCAGATTCAGAAAGCAACTAAGCTGAAGGGCAAGGATGTATTCATGCCGATTCGTGTTGCTCTGACCGGCAACCAGCATGGTCCTGAGCTGGCAGCAATGGTTCCGCTGCTGGGCGTTGAGCGTACTGCAAAACGTATTAAATCAAGCTTGGCAAAAGCAGGCGTAACTCTGTGATTGATGACCGACGCTAAGGCTTCAACTGCTTCGTAACGGCGTTGCTTGCATCTAAGGCCTTCTCGTCGCTCAGAGAATTTTTGCAAAGGAATAGTTATTATGAGCATTAAAGTATATAACACCTTAACCAAACAAAAAGAAGAATTCGTACCTATTCATCCGGGCAAAGCCAATATCTATGTTTGCGGTGTTACTCCGTACAACCATCCGCATGTTGGTAATGCGCGTCCGTTCGTAACCTGGGACGTTATCCGCCGCTTCCTGGAGCATGAAGGCTATGACGTAACCCATGTACAGAACTTTACCGATGTTGATGACAAGATTATCAATACTGCCAATAAAGAGGGCGTACAATGGTATGATATCTGCAATCGCTATATTGACTCCTACTTTGAAGTAATGGATAAACTCAATGTGCGCCGTGCGCATGTTTATCCGCGTGTATCCGAGCATATCGATGATATCATCAAAACTGTACAATGCCTGATTGACAATGGCTATGGCTATGTTGTTGACGGCGATGTTTTCTACAGTGTAGAAAAGTTTAAATACTATGGTCAGCTTTCCGGCCGTAACATTGAGGATATGATGGCCGGCGCGCGTGTAGACGTTGATGACCGCAAACATAATCCGATGGATTTTGCGCTGTGGAAATCCGCTAAACCGGGCGAGCCTGCTTGGGAGAGCCCTTGGGGTCCCGGTCGTCCCGGCTGGCATATTGAATGCTCTACCATGAGCATGAAGTATCTGGGCGAAACCTTTGACTTCCATGGCGGCGGCAGCGATTTGATTTTCCCGCATCATGAAAACGAGATTGCCCAGTCCGAAGGCTGCACTGGCATTCATCCTTTCGTGCATTACTGGCTGCACAACGGCTTTATTACCGTTAACGAAGAAAAAATGTCCAAATCTCTGGGCAACTTCTTTATGGTTATCGATATTTTAGAGCATTACGATCCGGAAACTCTGCGTTTCTTCATCGTTTCCACGCATTACCGCAGCCCGCTGGATTTCAGCGATGCACGTCTTACCGAAGCACAAAAGAGCCTTGCACGTCTGCGTCAGGCACAGGAAACTTTGGGTGAGCTGAGCGAAATGCTGAGCGCCGGTCCGACTGCCGAAAGCTTGGCACTGCGCGAGAAGGTTAAAGAGCTGCGTGAAGCATTTATGGAAGCTATGCGCGATGACTTCAATACTGCGCTGGCTATCAGCCATATGTTTGCTCTGGCTAAGGAAATCAACATTTACCATAAGGCAGTTGTTGATGCCGGCATTAAACCGGACGGTAAGCTGGTTGCTATGTTCAACGATGTCTTTGCAGAAACCTGCTCTATCATCGGTGTTCTGGAAAAAACTGCTGCTCCGGCTGCAGAAGAGGCAGGCGACAGCAAGGAAGCTGAGCTGGTGGAAATGCTTATCGCTATGCGTCAGGATGCACGTAAAAACAAAAATTACGCACTGGCAGATGAGTTGCGCAACAAGCTGAATGAAATCGGCATTGTGCTGCAGGATACTCCGCAAGGCGTAAAGTGGTCTAAGCAATAATGAAATTTGAACAATACAAAATGCTAAAGGAGCATGCCCTGGCAGCCTGTGCGGCTGCCGGTGCTCCTTTTCCTGCAACTAAGGAAATAAATCCGATTCTGTTGGCGTATATCGGCGACGTAGTTTTTTCTATGTATGTCCGTCTGCGCCTTTTGCCGACTTCCAAGCATGTACGCATTGTGCATGACATCGGCTCCAAGATGGTTTCTGCAGTGTGCCAATGTCAGGCAATGCAGCAGCTGGAGGCTGGCCTGAGCGAGGAGGAAAGCGTTATTTTCCGCCGCGGCCGTAATGCCAAGTCGATGGTGCCGAAAAGCGCCTCAGTGCATGAATACCGTATGGCAACAGCTTTTGAAGCACTTTTGGGCTGGTTGTTCCTTGAAGAACGCGAGGAGCGCCTGCAAGAGGTTATGGATTTTTCCTTTGATATTATCAGCAAATATATGCAGAAAAATCACAAAAAATAATACCCCTCTATTTGTCCGTTGAAAAGAGAGGAGATGATAAATATGATGGTAAAATTAGTACGTCATACGCCGGAGCCGGAGCGTACTGTGGCTATGAGCGCACGTCTGTGCTATTCACCGATTGGCGCTGCTCAGCTGGAAGAAAAAATCAGTGATGAGCAGGCAGCAAATCTGGTACGCAAATTGGTAAGCATGGGGCACTTGTCCACCTTGGAGCATGTTACCTTTACCTTTGCTATCGAAGGTGTATCCCGCGTTTTGACACATCAGCTGGTGCGCCACCGCATTGCTTCTTATTCCCAGCAATCTCAGCGCTATGTGAAAGAGCATGATTTTGAAACAATCGTGCCTGCTTCCATTGCTTCGAAGCCTGAGGCTAAGGCTAAATTCGACAAGCTGATGACTGAGATTCAGGCAATGTATGATGAGTTTATTGCGCTTGATATTCCAGCTGAGGATGCCCGTTATATTCTGCCTAACGCAACAGAAACGAAGATTGTCTGCACGTTTAATGCACGCTCCTTGCTGAACTTCTTCAGCCTGCGCTGCTGCACCCGTGCACAATGGGAAATCCGTGCGCTGGCTAATGAGATGCTGCGCCAATGTCAGGCTGTAGCACCGGTTATTTTTGAAAATGCAGGTCCGACCTGTGTATCTGAGGGCGTTTGTCACGAGGGCGCTATGTCCTGCGGACGTCTGCAGGCAATTTTGGCGGCAAAAGCCAAGGCAGAGCAAAAGCAGTAAGGAGAAACTATGGCTGAGCAGAATAATGATTTAATAGCTGGACGTAATGCGGTTAGTGAAGCCTTGCGCAGTCAGCGTTCAATAAACAAAATACTTTTGCAGGAAGGCGCTCATGGCGGCAGTCTGGGCGAAATCATTGCTTTGGCAAAGCAAAAGGGTGTACCTGTAGAAACAGTAAAGGCCGAAAAGTTGGATAAGCTGGCTAAGGGCCTGCGTCATCAGGGCGTAGCTGCTTTGGCTGCTCCGATTGCTTTCCGTACTCTGGATGATGTTTTTGCCCGTGCGGCAGAAAAAAATGAAGAGCCGTTTATTCTGCTATTGGATGAGCTGCAGGACCCGCAGAACGTGGGCGCGCTTATCCGCAGTGCCGATGCTGCAGGAGTGCATGGCGTGCTGATGCCGCGTCGCCGCAGCTGTCCGCTGAACGCTGTTGTTGCCAAGATTTCCGCAGGTGCGGTTGAATATGTACCTGTTGTGCAAATCGGCAATATCGCCCAGACTATCGAAGAGCTTAAGCAGCGCGGCTGCTGGGTTGTCGGTGCTGATATGGATGGCGTTGATTTTTATGCTGCCAATATGAGCGGTCCGATTGTACTGGTAATCGGCGCTGAGGGCAGAGGCTTAGGCCGACTGGTAAAACAAAAATGTGATGATGTTGTCAGCATTCCGATGAACGGCGGCGTTAATTCTTTGAACGCATCGGCTGCGGGAGCTGTCCTGATGTACGAGGTAGTACGTCAACGACATCAATTCTAAAGAGGTGAAGGCATGGGCGAATATCTGATAATTGATGGGTATAATGTAATTAACGCCTGGAAGGATTTTGCCCAGTTGCGCCAGGAAAACCTGGAGCATGCACGCGAGCTGCTGGTAGCGGGTGTGGCAGAATATGCTGCCTTTAAGGGCTATCGTGCTGTCGTAGTTTTTGATGCTCAGGAGGTGGCAGGCGCTGCTGCTTCCGAAAAAATTTATGGCATTGACGTTGTATTTACCGATGAAGGTGAAACAGCAGATTCCTGGATTGAACGCAGAGCCTACGAGCTTAGACGTGTACAGGCAAAGGTTTTCGTTGTAACCAGTGACTACGCGGAGCAGATTAACATTTTGGGAGCAGGTGCGTACCGCATTTCTTCTAGGGAATTCCGCGAGCAGTATTATAAGACTAAAAAGGAAATTGCCGAGCGTCTGCATGTCCCCAGACGTGCTTTAAACCGTAATGAGCTTGGTGGCAGAGTGAGCGGGCATGTTCTGGCTCATCTGGAAAAATTGCGTCGGGAGAAAAGTTGACGGAAAACACCAGGCAGGATATAATAAAAACACTGATGCTTTTATTATGAAGATATTTGCAATAACTGTTTTGCAAGACAGTGGCAGATAGATAAACAGACGGAGGATATGCTATTGATGGCTACAGATACTGTAATGCAAAACGATCCCAATGACGCTTTTGCAAAAATGACTGATGAGGAAATCGTTTTAGAATCACAACAGCATGATAATGTTTTAGCACAGGAATATCTGCTGCATAAATACAGAAACTTCGTCAGAGCCAAGGCTCGCAGCTATTTTTTAATAGGTGCCGAGCGTGAAGATATTATTCAGGAAGGCATGATCGGTCTTTATAAGGCTATCCGTGATTTCCGTGCCGATAAGCAGGCATCGTTCCGTGCGTTTGCCGAGCTGTGCGTAACAAGGCAGATTATTACGGCGATAAAGACTGCTACCAGACAGAAGCATATCCCTCTCAACTCCTATGTATCGCTTAATAAGCCAATTTATGAGGAGGACAGTGACCGCACGCTGCTGGATGTCATCAGCGGTGTGAAGGTTGCTAATCCGGAGGATATGATTATCAGCCGTGAGGAATTCAGCGATATTGAAAGCAAGATGAATGATATTCTCAGTGACCTGGAATGGAAGGTTCTGATGAGCTATCTTGATGGCAAATCCTATCAGGAAATTGCTGCTGAGCTGGGGCGTCATATCAAATCTATTGATAATGCGCTGCAGCGTGTAAAGCGTAAACTTGAAAAATATATCATCAGCAAAGGAGATATTACTGATCTGCGTACAGTTTACAGCGGACTGCTGGCTATTGATCCGTATGAGCGTTTCAAGAATAAAAATTCCTGAAAAAGCGGATAATTGATAAAACTGTAACAAAAATCTACATCATTTTGAAATTTTCAGAATGGTGTTTTTTTATTAAGAGGATTTTTGACAAGTATAGCGAATAGATATATTAACAAGTCAGTAAAGAAAAATTGACACTTCGGTGTTAGAGGAGGTTTTTCAAATGAATCAAGTTGAAGAATTAGTGAAGGTTGTAGCAGAGGCTCAGGCCGACAAAGGAAATGTTGTTATTGTTACCGGTAAACCGGGCAGTGGCAAGAGCAAAGTTTTACGTGAAGCTTCAGAATCTCAAAAATGGACCTACGTTGACTGCCGTATGCTGATCAGTGAGGAATTCTTGGCAATTCCGGCTGCTGACAGAGGCTTGTATGCTCCTGATATGTTTGCTGATATTCTGGCAAGCTACAATGCAGATGTTATCATTCTTGACAGACTGCAGACCTTGTTTGTACCTGTATTCCACATCAATACCGACAGTCTGATGCGTAAGCTGAGCAAAAAGTTTACCATCGTAACCGCATGGCCCGGATACATTGATAACGGTAACCTGTGCTATGACAAATTTGACGGTACCGAAGCTATCCGTATCAGCCCCGATGGCTTTAAGATCTGGAACGTAGAAGGTTAATAGTTAATAAGCGGAGGCTTGATATGGAGCAGAAAAAACGTCGCTTTGCTGTTTTGACCGGCGGAGGTGACTGCCCGGGATTAAACGCTGTAATCCGTGCGGTTGTAAAAACCTTCCTGCAGAACGATTGTGAGGTTTATGGCGTACTCAATGGCTTTAATGGCCTGATAAACGATAATCTGAAATTAATGGATTATGCTGCAGTATCGGGTATTTTACCGCGCGGCGGAACAATTTTAGGAACCACGAACCGTGATAATCCCTTCCATTTTGCTGTTGAAGAAAATGGTGAGCTTGTATATAAGGATATGCGCGAAAAGGTTATTGAAAACCTGCGTAAATACGATATAGAAGCCTTGGTTGTTATCGGTGGTGACGGTAGCCTGAATATTGGTGCCGAGTTGGCGCGTGAATGTGATATTAAGGTTGTCGGCGTACCCAAGACCATTGATAATGATTTGCCCTGCACAGAGCGGACATTCGGATTTGATACTGCTATGGCTATGGCTACCGAAGCGCTTGACAGACTGCATACTACAGCCGAATCACATCACCGTGTTATGGTGTTGGAGGTTATGGGCCGTTATGCCGGCTGGATTGCTTTGCACAGTGGTATTGCCGGCGGTGCGGACGTTATTTTGCTACCGGAAATTCCTTACAAGCTGGAGCCGGTGATTGCTAAGATTCAGGCACGCAAGGCTGCCGGAAAGAATTTTAGTATTGTTGTTGTTGCCGAAGGCGCACGCCCTGAGGGTGGCGAGATGTCAATCGCACGTATGGTTGAGGGCAGCTTTGAGCCGATCCGCCTTGGCGGTGCAGGAGAAAAGGTGGCGCAGGCCATTGAAGAGCAGACAGGCATCGAATCACGCTGTACCGTATTAGGTTATTTGCAGCGTGGCGGTTCGCCTACAGCGTTTGACCGTGTGCTGTCGACGCGTTACGGCGTGGCAGCAGCAGAGGCCTGCCTAAGACGTGAATATAATGTTATGGTTTCACTGTATCATGATCAGATTGTTACCGTCTTTATTCAAAAGGCAGCATCAAAACCGCGTCAGGTTCCTGTAGACAGCGAAATTATCCGTACAGGACGCCAGTTGGGATTGTGCTTTGGCGATTGATTTAAACTTGATTACTAGATTTAACCCCAGATTAAGATTATATACTTATATTACAGAGGGTGGTGCTTGCACCATCCTCTGTTTTTGTGTGCAGCTTTATGAACTGTGAAAAATTTTAAAAAATAGTGAGATTTCATTGCAGTTAAGCGTGATTCAGAGTATAATAAGAAAGCTTAGTGTTTGCGAAAGGGAGTAAATCATGGACTTAAATTTAATTGCCGTTATTGTGGGTATTGTCGAAGGTTTGACCGAATTTTTACCGGTTTCTTCTACCGGACATATGATTATTGTCGGTCACGTTTTGGGCTTTGAAGGCCAGCTGGCAGATGTTTTTGATGTCTTTGTACAGCTGGGTGCTATTCTATCTGTTGTTTTTATTTACAAAGAGCGCTTTGCCAGATTTTTTACCAAGGATGGCTGGGATATCAACAAGGGACTTTCTGTCTGGCATGTTGCTGCCGGTATCGTACCGGTTATGCTGGTAGCCTTCTTCCTGTATCACTATATCAAGGAGTATCTGTTTTCTCCTTTTACGGTAGCAATAGGCCTTTTCTTGGGCGGTTTGTTGCTGATGTTTGCGGAATATAGAACTAAAGGCCGTGAGGCTGAACTGGTTGATGATGTTGATAAAATTTCTATCCGTCAGGCAGTATGGGTTGGCATTTATCAATTTCTTTCCCTGTGGCCCGGTTTTTCCCGCAGCGGCAGTACTATTGCCGGTGGCCTCTTGGTGGGTCTGACTCGTAGTGCCGCAGCAAATTATACCTTTGTGATTGCTGTACCTTTGATGTTTGTGGCCTGTATTTATGATCTGCTCAGAAATCTTCAGTATCTTTCTGCAGGTGATTTGCAGGTATTGGTAATAGGCTTTGTGGTATCCTTTATCGTTGCTTATATTTCAGTATTATGGTTTCTGAAATTTTTGCAGAATTCCAAGCTGACCAGCTTTGCTGTTTACAGAATACTGTTGGCCGGTGTAACCTACTGGTATTTCTACATGTAAGCATGCTATAAAATCTTTGCTTGCGAAAGTATTGACAAAACAGGCTTTATCCTTTATAATAATAAAAGAATTTTGTGCTGGCATAGCTCAATTGGCAGAGCAGCTGATTTGTAATCAGCAGGTTGTGGGTTCGATTCCTATTGCCAGCTCCAATGAATTTTTCGCCGTTAGATGATTATCTGACGGCGTTTTTAGTATAATTTCATGGAGGTGTATAATTATGGTATATCCTTATATGACTCTTGCTGATGGAACAGAAATTGTTTATACTAATGTATTCGAAGAGGATGGCATAAAAAAAGTAGAGGTTCATTTTGAGAGATCTACTGAAAATGGCTTTGATACAGCCAGATGTCAATTGCCTTCATATACTTGGCTTATACGTGAAGGCTTCTCCGATGAAGAGATGAAGATGTTTGATGAATTTATGCATAGTAATGCGCACCTATTCTATAAGTACGGTGCGAACGGAGGACTAAAGATTGCCTAATTTATTTATTATTTTAGGATATAAGGTTTATTTTTGGTCAAATGAAAATGATGAGCCGATACATGTGCATATTTCTAAAGGAATACCCAGTAAGAATGCTGCAAAAATATGGTTAACAAGAAATGGTGGCTGTATTTTAGAGAGTAATCCTGAGCGTATTCCCCGAAAAGACCTGTCTGAGCTTTTAGAAATAGTTCAAGCGCAGTTTTTTATGATTTGCGCAGCATGGAAAAAGCATTTTAAGGTTGAACAGATTAAGTTTTACTGCTAAGTCAGGTAATATGTATTTTTCGCCGTTAGATATTTATCTGACGGCGTTTTTATTTTTCCTGCAAAAAAATAACTGCTAATTCACAGCGAATTAGCAGTTATTTGCTTTACAGCTTATTCTTCTTCGGCAATTTTGCCTTTGAGGTCATGGTCGGTCATTGCACAAACGCAGGAGTCGGACCAAACGTTTTCTGCGGTTTCAACCATATCGATGATTGTGTAAATCGGCAGGATGATACCCATGATACCGATAGGAGCGCCAATGCCGCTCATCAGAGACAGGGTGAGGAAGTAGCAGCCCATCGGTACGCCTGCGTTACCTACAGCAGCCAGTACGGATACCAGCAGCCAGGTGAGCATGGTGGTCATGGACAGCTCAAAGCCTGCATTCTGCATAACGAAAATGGAAGTGATCAAAATGAAGGCAGCGCAGCCGTTCATGTTGATGGTGGTGCAGATAGGCAGTACAAAGCGGGAAACAGCTTTGTTAACCTTCAGGTTTTGTTCAGCGGAAGCCATGGTTACAGGCAGGGTGCCTGCGGAGCTCTTGGTGAACAGTGCAACAGCGACTGCCGGAGACATTTTCTTGAATACATCAATCGGGTTCAGGCCTCTTGCAAGCAGGAAGATAGGCAGAACGATGAAGAACTGAACACAGTTGCTGGCCATGATAACCAGAGTATATTTGCCCAGAGCGCCAACGATTACGCCGGCTTCAATCTGTGCGGAAAGCTGACCTGCGAATGCCAGAATACCGAGAGGCAGTACGAACAGCAACGCTTTAATAAGAGTGAACAGCAGCTCCTGGAAGCCTAATACTGCTTTCAGCAGAGCTTCTCTGTTTTCGGTTTTAGGCATAAATGCCAGACCTAAACCCATAGCAGCAGCAATCAGCATTACGGAAAGCACGTTGCCTGCGAGGAACGGCTGCAGCATGTTGTTAGGAATAACATTTAAAATGTGGTCATAGTAGCTTAACTTGCCAAGATTTTGCGGTACATTGGACATGCCGCTGCCGACAATTTCTGCCGGCAGGTTGCCGGGAGCTACCCAAAGATAGATAGCAAGACCGATGCCTGCTGCACAAACAGTAGTCAAAAAGGTGTAAACTACGGCGTGAGCAAAAATTTGGCCGGTTTCTTTTTTGCTGCCCAAAGCAGCCAATGTGGTAATTACGGCTAAAGCAATGGTAGGTACGGCGATAAATTGGAAGAGGCGTGTATAAACGGTAGCGATGAAATTGAATAATTCATTCAGGGGTTTGATTCCCATATAACCGAGAATGGCACCGACTACCAATGCGCCCATCCATAGAATAAATTGACTTTTGTTGTTTTGTGACTTGTTTTGATTTATCACTTTTTGTGCTAAATCCTTCACATCTGCATTTTGCTGCATTATATCCCTCCTAAAATAGGTGCTGTCAGATTTTTTAGAATTTCTGTCAGCTAATACTCCCTCGGTAGCCTTGCGACATACCTAAAAAATATTATAGCATTTTCTGAAAGATTTGTAAATTTCAATTTAGCATTCATTAATGATATTTGAATATGGGATGTTTGTGTTTAGGCTTACTGTTATTTATTGCAGCAAAGCACGTTTTAAGAGCAGTAGGATGTATACTTAGGTCAGAACAAGACGTTATGACGCTGAAATAGCATTTTCATTGCATTTTCATGCCGTTTATGGTAATCTATAATATATTAAAAACGTATAATTTTTTACATAACTGCTATATAAGCAGCATGTTTATTTTTGAAGGAGAGTGAAGGATTGATGCAAAATAATGCAAAAGAAATGGTGCTCGTAATTGACTTCGGCGGGCAGTATAACCAGTTAATCGCAAGACGCGTACGTGAAAGCGGTGTGTACTGCGAAATCGTATCCTATAAGCATAGCCTGGAAGCAATAAAGGCTAAAAATCCTAAAGGAATTATTTTTACCGGCGGTCCTAACAGTGCTTATCTGGAGGATTCTCCTACTATTGATCCGGAAATCTATACCTGGGGCGTACCTGTTCTGGGCATTTGCTACGGCAGCCAGCTGATGATGCATATGCTCGGCGGTCATGTATGCGTAGCTCCCGAGCGCGAATATGGTAAAACTGTTGTTGACCTTGACACCACCAGCCCGATGTTCGCCGGCCTGTCTGAGAAAAATGTTTGCTGGATGAGCCATAACGATTATATCGAAACTGCAGCTCCCGGCTTCAAGATTGTTGCCAGCACCCCGAATTGTCCTGTTGCTGCTGCTGAAGATGCAGCACGCAAATTATATTGCGTACAATTCCACCCCGAGGTTCTGCATACCGAAAACGGCACCAAGATGCTGAGCAATTTTGTTTACAATGTTTGTGGCTGTGCAGGAACCTGGAAAATGGATTCCTTCGTAGAGCAGACTGTTGCTGAGCTGAAAGAAAGAATTGGCGACGGCAAGGTGCTGTGTGCGCTTTCCGGCGGTGTTGACTCTAGCGTTTGTGCCGCTATGCTGGCTAAGGCTATCGGCAAGCAGCTGACCTGCGTATTTGTAGACCACGGTCTGCTGCGCAAAAACGAGCGTGAAGAGGTTTGCGCTGTTTTCGGTGAAGGCGGTCAGTTCGATATTAACTTCATCTGCGTTGACGCACGCGAACGCTTCTACAGCAAGCTGGCAGGCGTAACTGCTCCGGAAGGCAAACGTAAAATTATCGGCGAAGAATTCATTCGCGTATTTGAAGAAGAAGCTAAGAAAATCGGTGCTGTTGACTATCTGGCACAGGGCACCATTTATCCTGACGTTGTAGAAAGCGGCCTTGGCGGCGAATCTGCAACCATTAAGAGCCATCATAATGTCGGCGGTCTGCCTGACTTTGTTGATTTCAAGGAAATTGTTGAGCCTCTGCGTGACCTGTTCAAGGACGAGGTTCGTCAATCCGGCCGTGAGCTGGGCCTGCCTGAAAACCTGGTAGCACGTCAGCCGTTCCCGGGACCCGGTCTGGCAATCCGCATCATCGGCGATGTAACTCCGGAAAAGGTTGCTATCGTACAGGATGCAGATGCAATTTATCGCGAAGAGGTAGACAAGCTGCCGATGAGCGAGCGTCCGAGCCAGTACTTTGCAGCTCTGACCAATATGCGCAGCGTTGGCGTTATGGGCGACGAGCGTACCTATGATTATGCTATCGCTCTGCGTGCGGTAACTACCACCGACTTCATGACTGCAGAAGTAACTATGCTGCCGCCTGCAACTATTACTACTGCTGCTAATCGTATCGTTAATGAGGTTAAGCACATCAACCGTGTACTCTTTGACTATACCACCAAACCGCCTGCTACTATTGAGTTCGAATGATCTCATAACCTGACTTTCCCGGTTCAAGAGCCGGAAAAGTAGCGATTTCGGAGCTTTGTGGCAACGAAATGGCAACAAATTTTCATTATTGATAGAAAAAGAGCTAACTGGTTTTGTTAAACCGGTTAGCTCTTTTTTGTGTGCGCCCAGCATGGGCGCACTCTAATGGGTGGAAGTCCCTAGACTGCCCGGTAGCGGGAAGGTCATAGCTGAACACCAAGGGTGTCCATCGCGAGGTGGAATCTGAAGGAAGGTGTAGGCAAATCTCTGGTCTGACGAACAGAAATCACATAAGGCCATACAGATGGATAAGACTGCACAACAAGTTAAAATCCAATAGCTACACGGAAATCTATATGGTAAATGTGGCAGACACATGGAGAGAAAGAGTGCGTTCTTACCTGGGGAGGTCTCACGGACGTGACTAATGCCATAGAACATTGGAAGTCATGGTTGAAACAAGATTTATCGTGAGAAGTCAGCCGAGGTCATAGTACGAGACGGGCTATAGACCATCTCGGAAGGACTGAACTTTAGGAGACGTTAGTAAATGAATGTAACCAAGCAGAATAATAAAGGCAGAAAACTTCATAATGAAGACTACCTGCAAAAGGTAGCTGCGGAACAGCAAGAATATGTGGGAGTGCCTGTTAATGTGAGGATTGCTGAAAACAACAACGTCATTGCAAACTTGCCAGCGGACAGTCTGCTCAAAAGGATTTTAGCACGTGACAATATGAATGCCGCGTACCTCAAAGTGAAATCCAATAAAGGAGCAAGCGGAATCGACAAGATGAGCGTAGATGAACTTCTGCCGTATCTTAGGGAGCACCGACTGCAACTACTTGAACAGATAAGGGACGGAAAATATAAGCCGAACCCAGTCCGCAGGGTTGAAATACCCAAAGAAGAAAAAGGCAAAACCCGAAAACTGGGAATACCGACGGTGGTAGACCGAGTGATACAACAGGCGATAAGTCAAGTGCTCACGACGATTTATGAACCGCAGTTCTCAGAATCCAGCTTCGGATTCAGACCGAGGCGAGGAGCGCATGACGCTCTGAAACAGTGCCAAAAGTACGCAGATGAGGGATATGTCTACGTGGTAGATATGGACTTAGAGAAATTCTTTGATACAGTCTGCCAAAGTAAATTAATAGAAATTCTTTCAAGAAATATAAAAGACAGCAGAGTTATATCCCTGATTCACAAATACTTGAATGCAGGAATAATCTGCCAAGGCGTATTTGAGCGCAGTGAAAAGGGCGTACCGCAGGGAGGACCGCTGAGTCCTCTGTTAAGTAATGTCATGCTTAATGAATTGGATAAGGAATTAGAAAAGCGGGGACACAAATTTGTGAGATACGCTGATGACTGCATGATTCTGTGTAGAAGCAGAAGAAGTGCGGAAAGAACTTTAGCCAACATAATCAAGTTTATAGAGAAGAAAATGTTCCTCAAAGTAAATAGAGAGAAAATAAGCGTGGCACATATCTCGAAAGCAAAATATCTCGGATATGGTATTTACCGATGTAAAGGTAAATACCGATTTAGAGTACACAAGAAACCGCAAGTGAAGATGAAGAGTCGCCTAAGAGAGATAACGAATCGGAACAAAGCGATTAGCAATGAAGCAAGAGCGCTTAAACTGCAACAATTTATTACAGGATGGGTGAACTACTTTAAACTGGCAGATATGAAGAAAATACTTAAAGGGATAGATGAATGGCTCCGACGAAGGATTAGGGCAATCTATTGGAAACAATGGAAGAAAGTCAAAACACGCTACAAGATGATAAGGCGATATAATCTGCCAGATTGGAAAGTACGTGAGTTGGCAAATTGCCGAAAAGGAATATGGAGAGTAGCATTAATGCTAAGCCAAATCCTAACAAATAAAGAAATAGACCGACTGGGATATACAACCATGTCGGCCTATTATGAGCAAGTATGTAAAAACTAAAGAACCGCCGTGTACCGAACGGTACGCACGGTGGTGTGAGAGGTCGGGAATTTTATTCAAAATTCCCTCCTACTCGATTGAATTTCCTGCTCCAGATCCCGGAACAACTCAGAGTTGAAAAAGTCCTAAATCGTGATTCCCAGACCATTACAAAGTTTCTTGATTGTGGATACAGTGGCGCTGCGGTTTCGTCCGCTGACAATGTTGTTTACTGTGGATTGGGTCACGCCGCTCATGCTGCTGAGCTTGTTGATGGAAATATCACGCTTATTGCACAGCTCTAGGATGCGTTCCTTGACGGCTTCACCGATGTTCATGGTTATCACCTCGTTTCTACTGATGATGATACCCAGTTCCTCTTGAAAAGATTAACCCTTTTGAGTTAAGATAACTCAAAAGGGTTGTAGGACTGAAAAATGATTGTAAAGAGCTGTTTTTTCATCGGACATCGGGAGGAAAGTGAAGAAATATATGCGGATCTGCGAGCTGCTGTTGAACAGCACATCGTGGAATTTGGCGTCACAGAGTTCATTGTTGGACAATATGGGGGCTTTGATAAACTGGCTGTCAGAGCGGTCATTGATGCGAAGAAAACTCATCCAGAAGTAACCTTGACCTTACTCCTGCAATACCACCCCGCAGAGCGTCCTATGGCGGCTCCAGAGGGATTTGACGGCACCTATTACCCTCCGACATGGAGCGTGTTCCCCGCCGTGTAGCCATCGTCAGAGCCAACCGGTATATGGTCGATCATGTGGACTATCTGATTGCTTATGCGTGGCATCCTGTCAGCAACGCACGGAAACTGGTGGAGTATGCCAAAAAAAAAGCCAATTTTAGAAGTTACAAATTTGCACTCTATAGTCTAATGCTACACATACAAGTGATAAAGATTGCAAAAGTACAAACTACATGATATAATTACAGAAAATCAGCGAACGATGAATTTATCTCTGTAAGAACTTAAATTATGAGGTGCTATAATGGCGGTAAGCTATAAAAAATTATGGAAACTGTTAATAGATCGGGATATGAAAAAGAAAGATCTTTGTATAGCTGCAGGGATTAGTCATGCATCAATGGCTAAATTGGGTAAAAATGAGAATGTAACCACAGATGTCCTTGTGAAAATTTGTTCAGCACTGCAATGCGATATTAGCGATATTATGGAAATAATCTTGACAGATGATACCGATGATTGATTGTATGTGAAAATTGCAAATGACATTTTTGATAGAATACAATTACCGTTATTCAATTGTTTGAATTTGATTAATTTACACTACGCAAGGAGGAACTACCGTGGCGTATGAATCTCAGTCTTTTAAAGAACATCACCTTACACGTCTTCCAGTCTTAGAGAAGTTACTTGGTTTGGGGTGGGAACGAGGACAAATTATTTGCCCTTCTCCTGATTCAGATGATACAGAATGGCATGTGCCCAAAACACCATCAGAGGCAACAAATCGTGAAGCAAATAGGAGCTTTAAGGGATTCCCTGTTGATATTGCAATCTTTGATGATGTAGAAAATGTAAACGATTACGAGCATGTAGTTGCAATTATAGAGTGTAAAGAACCCAATAAAAATGAGGGCATCAGCCAACTGAAAATCTACTTAGGTTTGGAGCCTCATGCACGTTTAGGCATCTGGACTAATGGATCAGAGTTTATTCGTGTTTACAAGCTACCCTTTGCGGGGAGCTTCAAGGTTGAAGAAGGCATGGGATTGCCAAAGCCTTCCGAGAATATGATTCTCGCAGGTGATAAGAAAATAACATATGCAGATCTGTTAATCCCGTCTACCAAAGAATTGAGAGTGGCGTTTTCTGCATTACTTGGTGTTATAACCTCTCGTGATACTCGATCTACCCGAAGAGAAGATCAGTTGAATCAAATGTCTAACTTGTTACTCATCAAATTAGAATCTGATCACGATGGGCAATGGGACAAGAATGAACCTCTTATTTTCCAACTGAGCAATACTCCAGAACAAACTGCTAAAAATATTAACATTGCATTTGAAAACTATAGATCCAAACACCCGGTGCTATTTGCTGCGGATGAACCTGAAAGTATTGTGCTGGATGCAGACACGATTCAAGAAATTGTATTTAGGCTGCAGGCAATGAATATTGGCGAGATGGCCCCTACTGCATTATCCATGGCATTTCAGGTGTTCAGAGATGCTACGCTTAAATTGGGAGATGGTCAGTACTATACGCCTTTGAGAGTAATTGAGGCTGGTACAAACTTGATGTGCATTACCCATAAGGATGTCGTAATCGATCCTGCCTGTGGAACCGGTGGATTCTTATCGGCAGCTTTGATGAAAATAATCTCTACAGGGATTAGTGAAAAAGCTGCTACGCAGTGGGCTCATTATAATTTATTTGGTGTTGATCGAGATAAGACCAATATCAAATTAACTCGGGCGCTAATGGTAGGTATTGGCGACGGGTCTACAAATGCGCATCATGGAGATTCACTCAGAGAAGCGAAGTGGCGAAATGATACAAATGGAATTCAGTCTGTACTTAGTGAAGGGCGTTATACGGCGGTCCTTACAAATCCTCCTTTTGGTAAAGAACTTGTTATTAACGCAGCGGATGCAAAAAATTCGCACCTGGATATTTGTAAGCATACAAAGGGTGGATTAAAATCAGATACATTTGCACCAACTACTGAGTTAGGAATCGCATTCGTAGAAAGAGCATGGAAAATATTGCAAAATGGAGGACGGCTCGGAATTGTCCTTCCGGAAACGTACTTCTTCTCTAAATCGTATCAGTGGTTCAGAGAATGGATGGATGAACATTTTATTTTACGGGCAGCATTAAATGTTCCCATGGAAGCATTCCAAGGCTTTTGTCGTGCAAAAACGAATTTTTATATTTTTGAAAAGATTGGTGAGGGACACAAAGCAGCTACCCCTGAGTGGTTTAAGGATGGATATGTTTGGGTTTCTAACGCTCCAACCATAGGTTTGAACAAAGACGGCTTGGATCTTTATGTTGTAGATTCCAATGGCAATCGTACAGATATTATCGACGATAAAGCTCTCGTAGATATCGAAGCAATGATGCACGGAAAAGAAACGGAAACATCTGGATATATTAAAGCGGAGCCTTTGGCTACATCCTATGTGGCTGTCCCGACTTTTTCCGGAAATAAAGCAGAGTCTGTTCTCGAGAAAAAAGTTAGTGAAAAGTTGCCAGGATTCACTATGCGTACTCTTGGAGAGCTAATTGATGATGGAATTATTAAAGTGCGTGGTGGACATGGAAGTCCCTCTGCTGATGTGAGAACAGGTGATATTCCCTATATTAAAGTTGTTGATTTAAGAGCTGGACGAGTCAACCAGAATAGTACAAATATGGTTCCAGAAGCCGTTGCCCAAAAATTCTGGAATGGGACTAATAGCGGTATTCATGCATGGGAGATTGCAACACCTTCAAGAGCTTCTAAAAATATCGGAGAACCCTGCATGGTAATGCCAGGTCAGGAGCGAATGGTATTTACCAAGGAAATACTGCTATTCTCAGTATCCGAAAATGCACCTATTGATTCCTTCTACTTATTCTGGGCATTGCGCTTGCAGGATGTGCAAAGTCAGTGGAAACGTGTCATTTTTATGCAAACTAATCGTGAGGATTTGGGAGACAGATATCGCCTGATTGAAATTCCTTATACGGAAGATAAGCAAACAGCTGAAGAGGTATCGAAAGGATATCGAGATTATTTCATAGGTCTTGATACCCTTCAAAAACAGTTTATCAGCATGAAAAATGATCTATAGACGAGAGGAATGTCTTATGAACCAGGAAGTTTATAAAAAAATTAAAGCCTTGGCAGACAAATACGCCGATGACTTAAAACATCAAGTTGATCTTCGTGTGGAGGAAATGAAACACGATGATACATCGCACTATTTACTGTATCGTGTTCTTGGAGTAACCGACGAAGAAGGAAATCTTATTGACCTGTACCAAAATAAAGGGCGTTTTCTGTACAAATACGCAGGAGCTTTTTTGGAAGAGGCTGCTACGATATGCATGAAGCACAAATTTCCCGATTCTGCTAAAACAAAAATCCCGAACACCTTAGGCCAACGGCCCAAGACCTTTGAAATCGATTGCTTAGTTGGAACATTAGCACATGAAATCAAATGGAGAGATGCAACAACAGATGGCGATCATATCACCAAAGAACATACTCGAGTTAAGGTAATTCAACAAAAAGGATATACTCCTATTCGTGTAATGTTTTATTATCCCCAACGAGCACAGGCTATTAGAATTCAAGAAACACTGGAAACTCTGTATAACGGTATCGGTGGAAAATACTATTATGGCGACACTGCTTGGAAATATATCAAGGATTTTACAGGGATTGATCTTTTAGAAATTCTCGAAATAATTGCAATGTCAAGGGAATAAAAATATGCTAATTCACGAAGATTGTCTAAGCGCCATGAAGCGGTTATCTGATAACTCTGTTGACATGGTCTATATGGACCCACCTTTTTTTACACAAAAGACACATACCTTAAGTAACGCTTCGGGAATACGATATGAGTTTTCTGATGTTTGGGATTCCAGAGAAGAATATTTGAAATTTATAAAAGAACGATTAATTGAATGTAAGCGTGTCATGAATGCAAAGGCAAGTATTTTCTTGCACTGCGATACAGCAGCTTCACATCATCTTAGAGTTTTACTGGACGATGTGTTTGGCGAGAGCAATTTTAGAAGTGAAATTATCTGGACCTATAAAAGATGGTCGAATTCTAAAAAAGGCTTGTTACCTGGACATCAGACGATATTCTTCTATTCGAAAACAAAGGACTATATATTTAATACTTTTTACGGAGATTACTCTCCAACTACTAACCTTGATCAAATTCTACAGGCACGTGAACGGGATGCGCGGGGAAAAGCTAAGTATAAATATGATTCTAATGGTAGTATAGTTTTAGGAAAAGAGAAAAAAGGTGTACCACTGTCTGATGTATGGGAAATACCTTTTCTTAATCCAAAAGCAAAAGAAAGAACGGGCTATCCGACGCAAAAGCCTATAGAGCTATTAGAGAAAATCATTAAAATCAGTACATCTGAGGGCGCAACTGTGCTGGATCCCTTCTGCGGAAGTGGCACTACTTTAGTAGCGGCACATTTGCTTAACAGGAGATACATTGGCATCGATATAAATCCAGATGCAATTACACTGAGCGAAAAAAGGCTTGAGATGCCATTTAAAACAGAATCCACTTTGTTAAAGGTGGGATCAGGTGCATATCAAACTAAAAGCCAAAGAGAACTTTCGATTTTACAGCAGTTTGATTGTGACATTGTCCAACGTAACAAAGGAATAGATGCATTTCTCAAGAAATATTACTTAGGCAAACCGGTTGCATTAAGAATTCAAAAGGAAAACGAATCATTTGAAGATGCACTTGCATTGTTGTCCAATGCTGGGAAAAAGAAAGGGTGTAGTTTCTTGGTTCTTATTACGCAGCATCTAACTCCTTATATGCAAAATATTCTCCCCGATAATATGATTGTTTTACCTAGTTTAGAATGTGTCTTAAATGATGAGATAGAGCAACAACTGGGAAATTTATGAATGTATTGAGTATTTATTTCTAAGCATACCAGAAAGGAGGATAAACCATGGCGAAAAGTATCCCGGCCATTGTAACTCCAGAGGTCCTGCAATGGGCCAGAAATCTTGATCAATTCAGTATTGAAGAGATTTCACAAAAGGTTAAAGTAAGCAACGAGAAGATTCTTGCGTGGGAACAAGGGGAAGAATATCCAACCTTAAACCAGGCAAAAAAATTAGCTAAACAATATCGAGTCCCGTTTGCATACTTTTATTTGCCCAGCATTCCACAAAAAACAAAACGATTAGAAAAGGTGGATTATCGCACATTTGGTAATTGCGGGCCTGATGAAATATCTCGTGAGTTCAGATGGTTCCTACGAGATATTGAAGATCGCCGTGATACGATGATAGAGTTATATAAAGAAAGTGAACTTCCAATTCACCATTTTTCTGATAAACTGCCAATTAATATCACGCCCGAACAATTTTCCAACCATTTGAGAAATCTCTTGGGATTGACAGCTGAAAAGCAGATACGATTTAGAAAGGCGGATGTAGCTTTATCTTACTGCATTTCTAAATTGGAAGAGAACGACTTCTTAATATTTGAAGCTGCAAAAATTTCTCCCCGAGAAATGCGAGGAGTATCTATTGCATATGAATGTTTTCCAATAATTGCTCTTAATCGAAAAGATGAACAGAGCGCCAGATTGTTTACTCTATGCCATGAGTTGGTACATATTTTGACCAGAACATCAGGGATTTGTAACGATATGGAACAAGAAGCCAGTCAAAATGATATCGAACTGTACTGTAATAAGGTTGCAGGACTTACCTTGGTACCGACGAAAGATCTGAAAGCAAATAAAAATATACTATTAATCCGACAATATGGGTTCGATGACACATATGTGGAAGCGATTGCGCGAGATTTTGCTGTCAGCCGAGAAGTCATTCTTCATCGGCTGTGGAGTATTGGTCTCATCGAAAAGTCGAAATACTTTGAAACATTACGCCGATATTCTGACGAATATATAGCGTACAAGAGAAAAAAGGCAAAACGCGGATTTCTTCCTCCTGCTCTTGATAAAGGAACACAGGTTGGAAAGTTGTATGCAAAAACCGTCTTGTTCGCATATCACGCAGATAGAATTACGCCTCGAGAAACATCTGGTTACCTACTGGGGCTTCATGTGAAACATTTCGGGGCAGTTGAAAGGTGGTGCTATTGATGAAGAGATATGTATTCGATAGCAATATCTTTATAAACCTTGAACGAAGACAGCCTATAGATATTTTTCCTTCTCTATGGGGAAAAATAGGCGAATTAATGGAGCAAGGAACGATTATTTCGAGTCAGGAAGTATACGATGAGCTTCTTATTGGCAGCGATGATTTGGGAAAATGGGCAGAAAATAGGAAAGAATCTTTTTTTCAATCCAGCGTCCCTGTTCAACAAAAGGTCAGAGAAATCCTTGCTACATATAGAGGACTTGTAGAGGGTGGAAAAAAGAAGAATTCAGCCGATCCCTTTGTGATAGCCTTAGCCGATATTGAGCACTGTACAGTTGTTACTGAAGAAGTAAGAACCAGAAACCTGAAGTCTCCTAAAATTCCCGATGTCTGTGATATATTTTCCATAGAGTGTGTTGATTTCGTGACATTTGCCCGAGAGCAAAAGCTTTCTTTTTAGAAGTAATGTCAGCTCTCAAATAAGAAATGAATCTGGAAAATCGTTCTCGTGTATGCTATAATACATCCAAGCCACCTGTACAGTATCATCATGAGTAACCGGTGATATTATGGGGCTGATAGATTTTTGATAGCAAAATTTCGGATAGACCACAGGATAAGTATAATCTGTATAAATCAAAATAACGCCGTATCAAATCCGCTAAACAGAAAAGTTTAGAAAATGATTTGACCAGGCGAGTTCGAATAATTTCTGATACATAACAATAGTAAAAACTAAACCCTTAGCTGTGGGTAGAAAACTCATAGCTAAGGGATTTTTGCGTTTGTACATATTTATGCGCTGGCCATATCCTGCTTTTTGTTTTACAATAATATCAAGTGATGCATAATTATTGCTTAAGAGAAAAAAGTTTTCGAAGAGGCTGCAGCCAAAATGATTATAAGCATGTGCAAAGCAAAGGAGGACGAAAAATGTCAGATAAAATGGAGGTTTATTATTTCAGTCCCACGGGAGGAACGAAAAAGGTAAGCGATATTTTTGCCGCTGCCATAGGCAAAGATGCAGTATGGCATGATTTGGGAGATAAGCAAACGCCGACGAAGCAACCGCAGGGTGAGCTGATTATTGTTGCAGCACCTGTATTTGCCGGACGAATTCCTTCTGTCGTGCGTGAAAAAATAAAAACGCTTGCCGGTGAGGGAAAGCAGGCTGTAACTATCGCTGTTTATGGGAACAGGGCCTATGAAGATGCACTGTTGGAGATGAATGATAGTCTGATTCAAGACGGCTTTACGGTAATAGCGTCTGCAGCATTTGTGGCGAAGCATTCTATTGTGCCGGAGGTTGGCGCAGGCAGACCGGATGCGGAGGATATAAAAGAAATCCGTACATTTGCCGAAGCTGTGAAACGCAGCACTTACGCAGAAAATGTTCATGTTCCGGGTAATCGCCCCTATAAACCGGGGATGAATGTGGCGGCAGCGCCGCTTTCGCTGCCATCCTGCACAGCGTGCGGTGCATGCGCAAAAATCTGCCCGACGGATGCTATAGCAAATGAGGACGGAAAGATGGCTACGGATACAGCAAAATGTATTCTTTGCATGGCCTGTGTTCATGCATGTCCGAAGCAGGCAAGAATTCTTCCGCTACCATTGCAGCAAAAAACAGATAATATGCTTGCTGCATTCAAGGCTGTCAGAAATAAAAATGAGGTGTTTTTCTAAGAGCTTTTGCTTATATGCGCTTTAACGGCTTTTTAACATACAGAAATGCCGTTGCTTTTGCCAGCAGGCGCAATTTATGCTACAATATAATATCATGATTATTTAAGAGCGGAGAGTAGCGATGATAGCTAAAATAATTATAAGCGCCAACGAAGACGAAACCCGTATGGGGTTGCTGGAAAACGGAATATTGATGGAATATCTGGTAGAGCGCAAGGAAGAGCAGCATCTTGTAGGCAGCATATTTAAAGGTAAGGTCTGCAATGTAGTCCGTGGCATTCAGGCTGCCTTTGTTGATATCGGCCTGGAGCAAAATGCATTTCTGTATCTGGGCAATAAAAAGAATGTTACAGAAGGACAAAGCCTGATAGTGCAGATATCTAAGGATGCACGCGGTACTAAGGGACCTACTGCTAACCGCGAAATTACCTTGCCCGGACGCTATGTTGTACTGCTGCCGCAGGCGGATTATGTGGGCATTTCACGTAAGATTACCGATAAGGAGGAGCGCGAGCGTCTGAATACGATTTGCGAGGGCGTGCGTCCTGCAGGTATGGGAATTGTGGTGCGCACGGCGGCAACCGGTGTTGCGCGTGAGCTTCTGGAGCGCGATGTGCAGGAGCTGGCTGCTGACTGGAAGGTGCTGGCGGCACGTGAGCGTGTAGCGAAGGCTCCCTGCCTGCTGAGGCGTGAGCTTGATTTGCCTATCCGTATTGTGCGCGACTATCTGCGTCCGGAGCTGACGGAAATCGTGATTGATAATCTGCCGATTTATAAACGTGTAGAAGAGCTGCTGGCCGAGATGCCGCAGGCACAGGATATCAGGGTAACGCTGTATCAGGGGCTGGAGGATATCTTTGAATATCATAAGCAGGGCGAAGCAGTTGCCGGCATCAGTGACAGACAGGTGACGCTGCCTAGCGGCGGTTATCTGGTTATTGATCATACTGAGGCGATGACTGTTATTGACGTCAACAGCGGCAAGTTCAGCGGACGCGAAAATCTGGAAGAAACGATTATGCAGATTAACCGTGAGGCGGCGCTGGAGATTGCGCGTCAGCTGCGTTTGCGTGATATTGGCGGCATTATCGTAGTAGATTTTATTGATATGCATACCGATAATCACAAAAGAGAGATTATGAACTCTCTGCAGCAGGCTTTGAAGGGTGATAAAATGCATCCCAAGGTGCAGGATATCACGGTGCTGAATCTGGTGGAGATTACCAGAAAAAAATCGCGTCAGAATTTGTCAAGCGTATTATACACTCCCTGCCCGGTATGCAACGGCAGCGGACGTGTGCAAAGCAGAGAAAATCTTTCTTTGGAAATTAAGCGTCGTCTGCGTACTTTGCTGAAGCGTCGCAGCAGTTCGAAAAATCTTTTGATTACCGCTAATCCCTGGCTGGCAGAGTGGCTGGTGAGCAAGGATTTGCGTGCCTGGGAACGGGAACTGGCCTGCTCCCTAAAGGTTGAGGCAGATGCTTCTCTGCATGTAGAAAGTTTTATGATTTTAGACAACAGTGGTGTTGACAAATAGCAGACATTAAGGTAAAATATTCCAGTATGGACTGATTTGGTCCGTCCCCAACCGCGCAGAGAGGTTCTGAAAATCCCTGGCGTCAGGGTACCGTATTTGGCGAGTCTATCATTAAGGGAGGTGCAATAGATGTACGCAATTATCAAAACCGGTGGCAAACAATACCGCGTAAGCGAAGGCGAAACTCTGCAAGTTGAAAAACTGAACGCAGAAGTTGGCGCTGAAGTAGTTTTTGAAGAAGTTCTGACTGTTGTAAATGATGCTGATGTTAAGATTGGCAAGCCCGTAGTTGAAGGCGCTAAAGTTGTTGCTAAAGTTGTAGAACACGGCAAAGCAGACAAGATTTTCGTTTTCAAATACAAAGCTAAATCCAACTACCGTAAACGTCAAGGTCATCGTCAACCGTTCACTACTGTTGAAATCACCGCTATTAACGCATAATTTTTATGGTAAGTGTTGATTTATTCAGGAACAGGCAGGGTATGATTACAGGCTATAAGGTCAGTGGTCATGCTGGTTATAGCGAAGAAGGCTCAGACATTGTCTGCAGCGCGGTTTCCGCTCTGACACAGGCTCCCTTGCTTGGCTTGGAAAAACATTTGAAACTCAATCCGTCCTATGTCGTTAATCAGGAGGACGGAATCTTCGAGGTAGCATTGAACAGTGCTCCTACCGACCTGACAGAGGCTATATTGCAAACCATGATTTATGGAGTGGAATCAATAGCGCGTCAGTGTCCGCAATATGTTCGCATTCAAGAACATAGGAGGTGAAAGTAATGTTTGAAATTATTCTGCAATTACATGCACATAAAAAAGGTACTGGTAGCTCCCACAACGGTCGTGACTCTAACGCACAACGTCTGGGTACCAAAGCTCATGACACCCAGCTGGTAACCGCTGGCAGCATCATCGTTCGTCAACGTGGTACTAAATTCCATCCGGGCAACAATGTTGGCATGGGCAAGGACTACACTATTTATGCTAAGGTTGAAGGTCGCGTTAAATTTGAACGCAAAGGCCGCGACAAACGCCAAATCAGTGTATATCCTGTTGAAGAAGCAGCAATGTAATCTTCATAAAAATTACTCCGTAACCCTTGGGTTACGGAGTTTTTGTATTTCCGGCACTAGATGAAAAAATGCTTCCCCGCAAAGGGAAGCATTTTGGTTTTAGTAACAGGTTATTTTGCCGCACGGTAGATATTTTCCATATCTTCGATAGTCAGTACCTTAAATTGGCCGATGGTGCGCGTATTCATAAAGCTGCATTTATATGCCAGCTCTTTGATTTCATCTTCTGTGAGGTCCTTGCCGATAAGCTCGTGAATGCTGGTGGGCATACCGATATGGTGGAAGAAGTTTTCCATTGCAGCAATGCCTTCCAAAGCTGTGGCTTCGGGATTACGGAAGTTATAGGGAATATGGAAAACGTTAGCTGCCAGCTGGGCAAAGCGGCCGATGTTTTCTTTATATACGTAGCGTGCCCAGCTGCCCCATACTGCTGCAAGGCCTGCGCCGTGAGCAATGCCGAACATGCTGCTCAGCTCGTGCTCCAGCTGGTGGCAGGACCAGTCACCAAAGGTGCGGTCACCGGTGGTTTCGTTGTGGGATAGGGTACCGCTCCACATGATTTCGGCGCGTGCATCGTAATTATCCGGCTCTTTGAGCGCAATTTTTGCATAGCGCATAACATTGCGCAGCAAGGTTTCGGCAATACCGTCGATTAGTGCCAGCTGATGTGTTGACGGGGCAGTAAAATAACGCTCCAAGGTATGTACCATGATATCAGT
>ENA-OQKY01000359-OQKY01000359.1-human-gut-metagenome-genome-assembly--contig:-NODE-359-length-50559-cov-33.300642_pt1 | contig 50559 bp, 55 predicted proteins | sample MGYA00242652_ERZ504805 | MGnify/ENA primary metagenome ERZ504805 (study PRJEB26092, sample SAMD00036400) | human gut metagenome | host: Homo sapiens | study: EMG produced TPA metagenomics assembly of... | reverse complement strand
TGCAGGGAGTCCAGTACTGTAACCGCCTGTTTGCCATAGAGGATTCCATTAACAAAAAATATCCCGGTGATTATGAAAAGCGTAAGCAGCTGCGTCTCGAGAAGGAAAAACCTGTTCTGGAGGCTTTTTGGTTGTGGCTTGAACATCAAAAGCCAGTCCGGAATACCCGCATGGATAAAGCGGTGAATTATGTCCTTAACCGGCGGGAAACAGCGGAGACCTATCTGGAGGATGGTCGCTGCAGCTTCACAAACAATCTCAGCGAGAACGCGATCCGTCCATTTGCAGTCGGTCGGAAGAACTGGCTGTTCAGTGATTCTGTCTCTGGAGCCAATGCCAGTGCTGTAGTTTATACAATGGTTGAGATGGCAAAGGCGCATGACCTGAATGTTTACGGATATCTGAAATTTCTGCTGGACCATCGGCCAACGAAAGAAATGACCGATGATCAGCTCGCAGAGCTTGCACCCTGGAGCCAAAAACTCCAATCTATCAAAAATCGCATGTGAATTATAGTGAATTACTCCAACTCGCAAAGGGCTGGGGTAATTTTATATCTGGCCGCATCATTATTTGGCGGTTACGATCAATAAAGGATTTGTACACTTTTTTAAGCTTTGTACAGGAAAAACAGCAATGCATAAAGATCAGCAGAATAAAAAGACCTGTAATCAGTTCTGTAAACCGATAACAGGTCTTTTCAGTACCCAAAAAGTGTAGTTGTCAGAGAGTAATTAACTCTGATACCTGCACTTATTTTTATTGCTGCAAATTATTCTTCCATCTGCGGTTTCTGGCGGTACGCAGTAGGATTTATTCCGGTAAGCTTGCGGAAGGTTTTGCTGAAATGGAACTGATCCGGGTAGCCGACTTTTTCACCCACCTCACGGATGGGAAGAGTGGTATTTAACAAAAGATGCTTGGCTTCGTGGATGCGTACGTCTGTAAGATACTTTAACGGTGTGTTTCCCACGTATCTGTTGAACAGCTTTGTGAGATACGCAGAGCTGAAGCCCATACGGGAAGAAATATCCGAGAAGTCAATATCGTCCATGTAGTGATTGCGGATATAAAGAACTACGTAGTCTACGATTTCCTGGGAATCCTTTCCCGCCATGGAGGTGTCCTCCTCCAGCTCGTAATATTTCTGCAGAGCAAGGCTTGCCTTTCCAAGAGTGCTTTCCAGACTTTCACGGGTCACAGGCTTCAGGAGATAGTCAAATACACCCTGGCGCAGAGCCTCCTGAGCGTACTGGAAGTCTGCATAGCCGGACAGGATCACAGTAAGAATATGGGGATACTGCTGGTGGATGTTACGGGCAAGAGTCAGTCCATCCATAACAGGCATACGGATATCTGTGATGATGAGATGGATATCCTCCTGCTTCAGGGCATCCAGAGCTTCCTGTCCGTCCATTGCCTGACAGACTACCTTGTAGCCGTTGTCCAGAACGTCGATGTGTCTGGCAAGAGACTGGCGGAGCAGTTCTTCGTCTTCAACCAGCATGATGTTATAATGTTTGATCTTTTTCATGAAAACGTCCTCCTACAATTACAAAAGCGCCTCCTTCGGGCAGATTTCCGAACTGGAACAAAAAAGAACTTCCGAACAGAAGATAAAAGCGGATAAAAATATTGAGAATACCCATGCCGTCCAGCTCCAGGCTGGGAAGCCGGCTGTATTTCAGGATTTCATCCATCTGAGATCGGAGATGTCTGTCTACCTCCGGGTCAAAGCCGGGGCCGTTGTCCTTTACGGAGATCAGCCACTGTCCGGCATCAATGTAGCCCTCAATGCGGATATGCCAGGGCGGCGCTGTTTTTGATACAAATTTTACCGAATTTTCAATCAGAAGCTGGATGCACAGCTTGGGGATCTTCAGATCCAGAAGATCATCGCCAATGTCAAACTCATAAGTGAATTTGTCCTTAAAGCGCATTTTCATACAGTTTAAATAAAGAGAACAGTGCTCCAGTTCCTCCTCCACTGTGGAAACTGATTCTTTGTCTGAAGATATGTATCGGAGAATGGAGGTGATATCCTGGCACATGGAGGTGACCTCCTCCGTCATTCCCTCTTCGGCCATAGCTCCGATGGTATTCAGGGAATTGTAGAGAAAATGAGGATTCATCTGTGCCTGTAAAGCAAGCATCTGGGCCTGTATCTCAGATTCCTTCATCACAAGAAGGGATTCCGTTGCAGCCTCCTGGGCGCGGATGGAGCTGTTCAGAGAGTCGCGCAGCCGGTCGATCTCTATGACTCCGGAATCTTTCAGACTGATCTGCCGGAACTTTCCGGCAGAATCAGACTGTGACAGAAACTGGTGCATTTCTGTCAGTGGCTGGGCAAGCCTGCGGCTTAAAAATCCTGCCACAAAATAGCAGACTACAAACAGACTGAGAGCCAGCAGGGGAATCCACATGAGGCTGGCAAGGATGGGAGTATAAAAGCCTGTGTTATTAATGGATGCAGTTACAGTAAATCCGCTGTAGTCCAGAGGGCACACAGTGACAAACTCTTTTTGCTGCTTCAGATCATTATATATCCGGGCGCTGTGTGAAGAAAGATCACGGGAGTTAAGTTTCGTGAAATAATCAAAGCGTTTTTCACCGCCAGAGGCAGTATCCGGATAAATCTGCCTGCCGTCCTCATCATACACGGTGATATCAATACTGGAAGAAGTGGTGGGCGAAAGCGCTTCCTCAAAAAGCTCATCATAGTATTTGGACACTTCCACAAAGCCGGCAGGATTATGGTAGTTGTCAAAGTACATACGGTAAAGGGAAAAATAAAACCTGTCAGTCTCAGTTCCTGAGTGCCGGGAGAGAAGAGGATGGCTGTCAGCCTGAAAAAAACGGTAGCCGTCCTTTTCTACCGCTCCCTTATACCAGGGAAGATCGGCTGTACTTTTGGACAGTCTGCCGTAATAGTTTCCCACTCCATATCCGCCTGACTCCATGGAATAAAGATTCACCTGGCGGATGGAGGTGTCAATTCCCCGTATGGAAACAAGAGAGTTGTTCAGCTGATTCTGCTGCTGACGCCGCTCATAGGCGGAGGCATTTTTGTTCTGGCTCCACTCAGCAAAGGTGTCTTTTACGGAGGTGGAGTTGATCACATTAAGACATATATTATCCATCTGGCTGATCTGAAGGTCAATGGCATCGCCAATACTGGAGCTTGTGCGGATAATGTCATTCTCCATATTTTTGTACATTTTTGTGTACTGGATCAGATAGACAATGGCTGAGACTATGATCAGCAGCGCTGCGGTTACCGATAAAAAACGGTAAAACAGAATGGTCTGAATACTCTTTTTTCCATGTCTGGCAAACATAAGACACACCTCCGATTTTATCTTTTGCCATTGCACCATGGTCACTAAACTTGGTGTTCGCATCGCTCGACCTCGTTAAGTGTCCAGGCATATATTCTCACTAAATTCATCCTGCGTCTTTGACTTGGATTCATTAAGTGTTCATATTGTACCACATCTGGTTAAAAAAATACATAAATAAAACAGGCGAGTGCATGGGAAAATTATGCGTTTTACCCTAAAATAAAGAAAAACAGAGAGAAACAAAGAGAAATGGAGGAGGATTTTGTGAACAAATCAAAGATTTATCCCTGGTATTTTGCAGCAGGCGCTATTTTTATCTATACGGCCCTGTCCGTTATTCCCGGGATTATTGGAATCGGCTATTCTTTTACAGACTGGTCTGCATATTCAAAGGAGCTGAATTTTGTTGGCTTTCAAAATTTTATTGATGTATTCAGCGGCGATCAGGATTATCTGCAGTACATACTGAACACACTTTTATTTACTGTGGTGACGACTGCTGCAAAAACAGGACTGGGACTTCTGTTTGCCCTTGCCCTCAGCAGGAATATTAAGGCAAAGAATTTCCACAGAGGCGTAATGTACATGCCGTCTGTTCTTTCCATCCTGATCATTGGTCTTGTATTTACTTCGATCCTGAATCCGAAAAACGGTCTTCTCAATGAGGGACTGCGGATGATCGGTCTGGAAAGCCTTACGCAGAGATGGCTGACCGACCCGCAGATTGCATTCTGGTCTGTTATGGGCGTTGATATCTGGCGCGGAACCGGATATATCATGACGATCCTGATCGTTGGTATTCTTGCCATCCCTAATGTTTACTATGAGGCCGCAAGTATTGACGGAGCAAACGGATTTAAAAAATTCAGCTACATTACTCTTCCCATGCTGAAGCAGACTCTGGCAGTAACTATCGTACTGAACGTGCTTTATGGCCTGAAGGTATTTGATATGGTATATGCGCTGACAAACGGAGGACCGGGACACAGAACAGAGGTTATGTACACTGCAGTATTTAAGCAGTTTTCCCAGGGCCTGTATGCACAGGGCACCACTATCAGTTCCGTTATGTTCATTTTTATGGTGATCGTAGGCTACTTTATGATTAAGATTCTGACGAAAGATGAGGTGATCGAGTAATGAATGCGAAAACCAAGAAAACCATTCTGACAATATTAAAAAATATCCTTGCATGGATTTTTTCCCTGATCATGCTGATCCCTCTTCTTCTGATCGTGATCAATGCATTTAAACCGGATTCTGAGGCTCTTACCTTGTCTCTGACGCTTCCAAAGATTTGGGAGTTCAGTAATTTTGCAGTTGTGATTGAAAAAGGAAAGCTGGGAACCAGCTTCCTGAACAGTCTTCTGTATGCAGGCTGCGCAACGGTTATTACTGTAATCCTTGCATCCATGGCAGCCTATGTACTTGCCAGAAGACGGGGAAAAGCTGACAACAGACTGTATATGTACATGGTTCTGGGTATTGTGATCCCCATTAACTATGTATCTCTGATGAAAGTGATGCAGGTGACACAGTTAAATGATACAAGGCTGGGTATCATTCTTCTGTATGTGGCAATGCAGCTTCCGTTTTCTGTATTCCTTTTGTACGGCTTTGTGTCAAAGGTTCCGGTGGATCTGGATGAGGCGGCAGTGCTGGACGGCTGCGGACCCTGGAGACTTTTCTTTAATATTGTCATGCCGATGATGAAATCAAGTATGGTGACAGCGGCAGTTCTCTGCTTCCTGAATACATGGAATGAGTTCGTAATGCCTCTGTATTTCCTGAATTCTTCCGAAAAATGGCCCATGACACTGGCTGTATACAATTTCTTCGGACAGTATTCAAAGAGCTGGAACCTGATCTGTGCGGACATTCTTCTGACCTGTCTGCCGGTTATCATTATGTATCTGGTGTGCCAGAAGCATATCGTAGGCGGACAGACCGCCGGAGCAGTAAAGGGCTGATGCCCTTTTTCTGCTTAATCTGAAAATAAAGGAGAAGTATTATGGGTATTATGCAGAAACATGAATGGGAATTTCGATTAAAGGATGGAAACTGCAGGGTTCAGGCAGTACGTGACAATATTATCAGATGTTCTTACACAAAAAGAGAGAACTGGGAGCAAAAGTCACCTGTTGGCATTAAGGTATGTCCGGAAAGCTCTTTTAGTGTCAGTGAGGACGGAGAAAAAACTGTTTTCCGGACAGAGAGAGTGGTTCTGGAGGCTGACAGCAAAAACGGAGGCTTTGTATGGCGGAATGCTGATGACGGCCGTGTACTTTTGAAGGAGGGCCGCAAGGAACTGACAGAGGCTCCTCTTATGGTATATTCTACAGGGGGTGAGGAGCCTGTTATCAAAAGAGTTCAGACCGTAGACGGCGAGAGGAATTTTGTGCAGAATCTGAAGGCTGTGGAGGATCACATGGCCTTTCACGGAAAACTGAATTTCTGCTGGCAGCCGGACGAGCACATTCACGGCCTTGGACAGGGGGAGGAAGGCATTTACGATTATCGTGGAAATGTTCAGTACCTTTATCAGCATAATATGCGCATCCCGATCCCCTTCCTGATATCGGACAGGGGATATGGAATCCTGGTGGACTGCGGCTCCCTGATGACCTTTAACGACGACTGCAGAGGCTCCTGGCTGTATCTGGATATGATCGAGCAGCTGGATTATTATTTTATCAGAGGAGAAAACCTGGATGAGATCATCAAAGGCTTCCGTCTTCTTACAGGCCGGGCCGTGATGCTGCCAAAATGGTCCTTTGGCTATGTGCAGTCCAAAGAAGCCTACAAAACTCAGGACGAGGTAGTTGGCATTGCAAAGAAATACCGTGATCTTGACATTCCTCTGGACTGTGTGGTACAGGACTGGAATACCTGGGAGCCAGGCAAATGGGGAAACAAGCGTGTGGACAGAGAACGCTATCCAAGCCTGACAGAAATGAATCAGAAGCTTCACGATATGCATGTACATTCCATGGTATCGGTATGGCCGAATATGAATTCCGGAACAGAGGATTACGAGGAGATGAAGGCGGCAGGACATCTTTTTTATGATTATGCCACCTACAATGCTTTTTCTGAGGAAGCAAGAGAACTTTACTGGAAACAGGCGGAGAAGGAGCTGTTTTCCGGCGGCTTTGATTCCTGGTGGTGTGATTCTACAGAGCCCTTTTCCGGTCCGGACTGGAATGGTGAGTTTAAAAGAGAGCCATGGGAGCGCTTCCGCCTGGTAGGAGACGAGCACCGCAGATTCCTTGGGGCAGAGAGGGCAAACCTTTATGCGGCTGCACATGCTCAGGGGATTTATGAAAATCAGAGAAAGTCCAATCCGGACAAACGTGTTCTGAACCTGACGCGCTCCGGTTATGCATCCAGTCAGAAATTTGGAACTGTCCTGTGGTCAGGAGATATTTTTGCCTCCTGGGATACCATGAAAAAACAGATCCATGAGGGGCTGAATATGTGCATGAGCGGTATGCCCTACTGGACCCTTGATATCGGCGGCTTCTTTACTGTAAACGAAAACTGGCAGCACAGAGGCTGCTCCTGCAACGAGGATCCAACGCCAAAGTGGTTCTGGAGAGGGGATTACGAGGAAGGCGTGGAGGATTACGGTTACAGAGAACTGTATGTGCGCTGGTTTGAGCAGGGAGTTTTTCTTCCCATGTTCCGTTCACACGGCACGGACACCCCCAGGGAGGTGTGGAATTTCGGCAGGCCAGGCGAGCCTTTCTATGATGCGCTTGTAAAGAATATTGAGCTGAGATACAGACTGATGCCTTATATTTACTCCAGTGCAGCAAGAATCTGGACAGATGATTATACAATGATGAGAAGCCTGCTTTTTGATTTTGCACAGGATAAACGCGCAGCGGCGCTGGGAGATGAGTATATGTTTGGAGACAGCCTTCTGATATGCCCGGTAACAGAACCTATGTATTATGAGAGGGAAAGCCGCGCCATTGACCGTGAGAAGCTCTGGAATTGCTATCTTCCGGCGGGAACGAAATGGTATGATTTCCATACCCTGAAAGAATATGAGGGGGGCACAGAGGTGGAAGCGGACGCTTCCCTTGACCATATTCCGGTATTTGTAAAGGCCGGAGCTGTTATTCCCATGGAGCAGAGAATGCGCTATGCGGACGAGGTGGTGGATACACCCTTTGAGATCCATATTTATCCGGGCGCTGACGGAAGCTTTGTTCTGTATGAGGATGATGGAGACGGATATGCATATGAGCAGGGTAAATATAACCAGATTTCTCTTACCTGGAAGGATGATGAGCGCTGCCTGACAATCGGCGCAGCAGAGCATACCTTTGCACAGGGGCTGAAGGGACGTGAATGCCGCGTGATCCTGGAAGGAGATAAGGTGGAGAAACGTTTTGTATATGACGGAAAGGAGAGACGTATTTCTCTGTAAGAGAACAGGTGTGCTTCCGGCTGATTAAGTTTTCTAATCTCTGAAAGTGCTGTTCTGCATAAATAAAAAAGTATCCTGAAATTCACCTTTATTTCTGAAACAGATCAGGAATCTGCGGTGAAATTTCAGGATACTGACAAAAACTTTATTTCGATAGAAAAGACAGTTATCAGGTAGGCAGACCGGAAGGGTCAGCGCGCCATAAGATAGATTTTTTCCATGTCTTTCATATTCAGCTGTTTGAAGACGCCGATGGTACGGGTGTCTTCAAAACTGCATTTAAAGGCAAGCTCATGAATCTGTTTTTCATTCAGATCAAGACCGAGCTCCCGGAGGCTGGTGGGCATTTTTATGGAGCGGAAAAAATCTTCCATGGCTTCAATGCCGGCCAGCGCTGTTTTTTCAAAATCCACATAGCAGGGAATATCAAATACATTTGTTGCAAACTGGGCGAAGCGTTCCGGGTTTTCCAGATATACATATCGTGCCCAGCTTCCCCAGATAGCGGCAAGTCCGGCACCATGAGCCACATCATACAGACCGCCCAGCTCATGCTCAAGCTGATGGCAGGCCCAGTCGCCGCCGCCTGTTCCGCAGCCTGTAAGCCCGTTGTGGGACAGGCTTCCGGCCCACATCACTTCAGCTCTTGCATTGTAGTTGCCCGGCTCTTTCATAAGTATTCTGGCATTGTAGATCACAGTCTGCATCAGGGACTCGCTGATACTGTCAGTGATCTCCATAGTTTCCAGATTGACAAAGTACCGTTCCATGGTATGCATGAGAATATCCACACATCCGCTTTCAGTCTGATACTGGGGCAGTGTATAAGTAAGTCTGGGATTTAAAAGAGCGAATTTCGGACGGCAGAGATCGCTTCTGGTGCTTCCACGCTTCAGCCATCCGTCCTCGTTGGTGATCACACAGGAGCCGCTCATTTCACTTCCTGATGCGGCAATAGTGGGAATGGCGCCAATGGGAAGGCAGTCTTTGGGCACTTCTGTTTTCAGGAAGAAATTCCATACATCTGTCCAGGGGTTGGCAACGCCATAGCCGATAGCCTTGCAGGAATCAATGACGCTTCCGCCTCCTACGGCAAGAAGAAAATCCACCTGCTCTTTTTTACACAGCTCAATTCCTTCACGAACCTTACTGAGTCTGGGATTGGACACAACTCCTCCCAGCGTGACAAAATCCACTCCGGCTTCGGCAAGGCTGGATTTGATCTGATCCAGAAGTCCGGAAGAAACAGCGCTTCCGCTGCCGTAATGGATCAGAACTTTTTTGCATCCGTATTCTTTCAGAAGTTCGCCGGCCTTCAGGTGTGTATCTTTTCCAAAAATCACCCTTGTGGGGGTGTAATATTCAAAGCCTCTCATAGCAAATGCTCCTTTTATGTTAATACTCCACTCTATTATAAAAAAGATATCATAAATAGTCAAAAAAAACTTAATAAAATTGAAAAAGAATACAAAAATTTTTGTATGGCGGACAAATGTCTTTTTCTCGTTGACATAGAAAAGGGATTCAGGTATAATCAATTCTAGTGTTACGGAGAGCAGTGACAGTTTAAAGCACGGAAGGTCTGGGGGATTCAGAGAGTCTGAAGCAGACATGGACGTTTCGTTACGGAGAAAGATATTTACAAGGAGGATGAGCATGTATTCATTAGAAGAAATTCAGCAGACAGATAAAGAAATCGCGGATCTGATCCAGGCGGAGGTGCAGCGTCAGAATTCTCACATTGAGCTGATTGCATCCGAAAACTGGGTGAGCAGGGCTGTTATGGCAGCAATGGGAAGTCCGCTGACAAATAAATATGCAGAGGGATATCCGGGCAAACGATTTTACGGCGGGTGCGCCTGCGTGGATGAAGTAGAGCAGCTTGCGATCGACAGGGCGAAAGAGCTTTTTGGCTGCGAATATGTAAATGTTCAGCCTCATTCCGGAGCCCAGGCAAACATGGCAGTATTTTTTGCAATGCTGAAGCCGGGAGATACCGTGCTGGGCATGGATCTTGCCCACGGCGGTCATCTGACACATGGAAGTCCGGCAAATATGTCAGGTACTTATTTCCATGCGGTTTCCTATGGAGTAAATGATGACGGCATCCTTGACTATGACGAGGTTCGCAGGATCGCGCTGGAATGTAAGCCCAAAATGATCGTTGCAGGCGCCAGCGCCTATGCCCGCACCATTGATTTTAAGAAGTTCCGTGAGATTGCAGACGAGGTGGGAGCATATCTTATGGTGGATATGGCTCATATTGCCGGTCTTGTGGCAGGCGGACAGCATCCAAGCCCTGTCCCTTATGCTGACGTTGTAACAACAACCACACATAAGACACTGAGAGGCCCAAGAGGCGGACTGATCATGAGCAGCGCAGAAAATGCAAAGAAATTTAATTTTAACAAAGCTGTTTTCCCGGGAATCCAGGGAGGCCCTCTGATGCATGTGATCGCTGCCAAGGCGGTATGCCTGAAAGAAGCTCTGCAGCCGGAATTTAAAGAGTATGCCCGCATGGTAGTGGAAAATGCTCAGGCGCTCTGCAAAGGACTTCAGAACAGAGGCGTTGATATTGTATCCGGAGGAACCGATAACCATCTGATGCTGGTAGATCTGAAAAACCTTGGGGTAACAGGAAAAGAAATGGAAAATCTTCTTGACGAGGCAAACATTACCTGCAATAAAAACACCATTCCAAATGATCCTCAGTCTCCGTTTGTAACAAGCGGCGTACGTCTGGGAACACCGGCAGTAACCTCCAGAGGAATGAAGCCGGAAGATATGGATGTGATCGCAGAAGCCATTTCTCTGATGCTGAAAAGCCGTGATAACAGAGAACAGGCAAAGGCCCTTGTAAAAACACTGACAGATAAATATCCGCTTGTGGGTTAATCAAAAAATTCTTGTTGGATACTGTAAATTATGATATAATAAACAAAGAGTTTGAAGCAGGCACTCTGCGCAACGCAGAGTGTCTTTTTCTATCAAAAACGAAAAGGAGGAAAGAGCATGAGCGAAAAAAAGAAGAACGGAGGTGCGCTTCTGGGTGCAGCCTTTCTGATGGCAACCTCAGCGATCGGACCTGGATTTCTCACTCAGACATCTAAATTCACCAGTGATTTTCAGGCAAGCTTCGGATTTGTAATCCTGATCTCCATTCTACTGTCAGCAGTGGCGCAGATGAATATCTGGAGAGTACTGTGCGTGACAGGACTGAGAGGACAGGAGGTTGCAAATAAAGTGCTTCCGGGACTTGGATATCTGGTAGCTTTTATGGTGGTCTTAGGCGGTCTGGTATTTAATATCGGCAACGTTGGCGGAGGTGCGCTGGGCTTTAATACCCTTCTGGGAATTCCGACCAAGGTGGGATATGTACTTGCCGGAGTACTGGCAATCCTGGTATTTCTTTCCAGAAATGCAAAGGGCGCCATGGACACACTGACAAAGGTTCTCGGAGCGATCATGATCGTGGTTATTTTTATTGTGATCGTAGTTGTAAAGCCGCCGGTAGGTTCAGCCATTAAGAATACCTTTGTTCCGGATGCAGGCGTTCAGGCTCTTGTGCCTGCTATTATCACGCTTCTGGGCGGAACTGTGGGAGGATATATTACCTTTGCCGGAGCGCACCGTCTGATCGATGCTGGTATTACAGGTGAAAAGAACTTAAAAGAGATCAATAAAAGCTCTGTAATGGGAATCGGTATTGCAACCATCGTCCGTATTTTCCTGTTCCTGGCAGTGCTTGGCGTAGTGGTAAAGGGCGTGGCTCTTGACTCTGCCAACCCGGCAGCGGATGCATTCAGAAAGGGTGCGGGAGAGATCGGCTACCGTTTCGCAGGTCTTGTTCTTTTATGTGCGGCGATCACTTCGATCATCGGTGCAGCCTATACTTCCGTATCCTTTTTAAAGACCTTCCATCCGGCTATTGAAAAGCACGAGAATGGCGTAATTATCGGTTTTATCGCAGCATCTACACTGATCATGCTGATTCTTGGAAATCCGGCAACTCTTCTTGTTGTTGCAGGCGCTCTGAACGGACTGATCCTTCCGATCACTCTGGGAATCTGCCTGATCGCATCAAAGAAAAAAACCATTATGGGAGAAAACTATCATCATCCTACATGGCTTCTGGTACTTGGAATTATTGTAGTTATTATTTCTGCTTATCTTGGAATCACAACTTTTGTATCAAATCTGGGAAGTTTATTCTGAGCATAGTGAGAACAGGGAAAGGTGTGGTCACAGAGGCTTACACCTTTTTCTGATATTTATGAATCAAGGAGAAAAACATGCAGAATATCAGGATTTTAACAGCAGGAGATTCTTCTATTTTGATTGAATTCGGAAAGGAGATCAGTCCGGAGATCAACAGGAAGATTTCTGCTACTATTCAGCTTATGAAGGAACAGCATATTGAGGGCGTGGTGGACATGATCCCTGCATTCTGTTCTCTTCTGATCAATTACGACCCCCGCGTGATCTCCTATGAGGAGATCCGCGAAAGAATGCAGGCGCTGGTAAAGGTGGAAGTAAAAGCCGGAGAGACCCGCAAAAGGATTTTTGAGATCCCGGTATGCTATGGCGGTGAATACGGACCGGATATTGCGAACATTGCAGAGCATGCAGGTCTGACAGAGGAAGAGGTGATCCGCATTCATTCCTCAAAAGACTATCTGATCTATATGCTGGGCTTTTTGCCGGGCTTTACCTATCTGGGCGGACTGGATGAACGGCTCCATACCCCCAGACTTGCCAATCCGAGAATACGGATCAGCGCAGGCAGTGTGGGAATCGGAGGTTCTCAGACAGGCATTTATCCACTGGACTCTCCGGGAGGCTGGCAGCTTATGGGCATGACTCCGGTAAAAACCTATGATCCGGACCGGGAAGTGCCGATTCTGGTAGAAGCCGGAGATTATATCAGGTTTGTCCCGGTGGACGAGGAAGAATATCTGCGTATCAAGGATGCTGTGGAACGTGGAGAATATCAGTGCGTGATCCACGAGGAAGAGGTGTAAAATGGGAATTCGTGTATTAAAAGGCGGAATGTTGACAACAGTTCAGGATCTTGGCCGAACCGGATATCAGAGTCAGGGCTTTTCCGTGGCAGGCGTCATGGATGTGCGTTCCTTTAAAATCGCCAATCTTCTTCTGGACAATCCGGAAAACGAGGCAGTACTGGAAATGACGCTGATCGGTCCCACACTGGAATTTACATCAGCAACCATTATTGCCATTACCGGAGGAGATTTTCAGCCTCAGGTCAATGGAGAACCGGTACCTATGTACACGGCTCTCTATATGAATAAGGGAGATATTCTGAAATTCGGAAGCGCAAGAACAGGAAGTAGAGGATATATTGCCTTTTCCAGTTATCTGGATATTCCGGTGGTTATGGGAAGCCGATGCACTAATATGAAAAGCGGAATCGGAGGCTTTAAGGGAAGGAAGCTTCAGGCGGGAGATTACATGAATTTCCGTATAAAGAGAAGATATCTTCCGTTTTTCCTTTCCAGAAAGCTGGAGCCGGAGAACTTTGATCAGGACCAGGCAGAGATCCGCGTGGTCATGGGACCTCAGGAAGAGCTTTTCAGCAGACAGGGAATCGAGACATTTCTTGGCAGCGAGTATACAGTAACCAGTGATTTTGACAGAATGGGCTGCAGACTGGAGGGCCCGTTTATCGCTCCAAAGGAAACCTCAGATATCATTTCTGACGGAATTGCTTTTGGCTCTGTGCAGGTTCCCTCTCACGGAAAACCGATCATTCTCCTTTCTGACAGACAGACAACAGGAGGATACGGAAAGATCGCCACAGTGGCGTCTGTAGATATTCCGGCAGTAGTCCAGAGAAAAACCGACCAGAAGCTCCGGTTCCGCGCAATTTCCGTGCAGGAAGCCCAGGCTCTTTACCTGAAAGAAATCGAAGAGCTGGATGCTATGAGAAAGATCATACATCAGCCCTGCAAAGAGGTTCTGGACTGCAGACTGGTTGCAAAAAGACTGAGGAAATTATTCGAATAAAGCTTTGTACGGGACAGTGCTGTGAGAACAGCAGCCTGTACCTTCAGGTATCAATAGAAAATGCAGCAGAAAAGGAGAGATACGAATGGATTTAGAAAAAATTGAAGGACTGGTAAAAATAATCGAAAATTCTTCTCTGACAGAATTTACTCTGAAAGAGGGAGATATGAAGATCACAATGAGCAAGCTGGATCATCCTCCTGTAGTGGCAGCCGGACTGCCGGTAGCAGCGGCTGTGGGCGCACCGGAGGCGGCTGTGGAAGAAGCGGATCAGGAAGATGAGAAGCTCTTTATCACTTCTCCTATAGTGGGAACCTTTTATTCAGCTCCGGCGCCGGATGCCCCGGCTTTTGTAAAGGTGGGAGATCAGGTGAAAAACGGACAGACAGTATGTATTCTGGAAGCGATGAAGCTGATGAATGAGATCCAGAGTGATTTTGACTGTGAGATCGAGGCAGTTCTTGTAAGCAATGAGCAGAAGGTAGAATACGGACAGCCTCTGTTCCGTGTAAAAAAATTATAAAAGCCGGAGGGAGGCCTGAATATTGTTTAACAAAATTTTGATTGCCAACCGGGGAGAAATTGCTGTCCGAATTATCCGCGCCTGCAGAAACTTAGGCATACGCAGTGTGGCTGTCTATTCCAAAGAGGATGCCAAAAGCCTTCATGTGCAGCTGGCAGACCAGAGAATCTGTATTGGAGAGGGCCCTGCCAGAAACAGTTATCTGAATATGGACAGGATCATCCAGGCAGCCAGAAATATGGGAGCGGACGCCATTCATCCCGGATTTGGATTTTTGTCTGAAAACAGTGAATTTGTCCGCAGATGTCAGGAAAACGGGATTACCTTCATAGGTCCGGATGCAGATGTGATCGATAAAATGGGAAATAAATCTCAGGCAAGAAAAACCATGATGGAAGCCGGAGTTCCTGTAGTGCCGGGAACAAAGGAACCTGTTTATGATGCGGAAACAGGACTGAAGCTTGCCGGAGAGATCGGATATCCGGTTATGATCAAGGCATCCTCCGGAGGCGGCGGAAAAGGAATGAGAGTAGCTGCTTCAGAGGATGAATTTGAATTTCAGTTTAATGTGGCTCAGAGAGAATCGGCAAACGCTTTTGGCGACGACACCATGTATATTGAGCGGTTTGTGGAAAATCCCCGTCATGTGGAAATTCAGATCATGGCAGATAAATTCGGAAATGTTGTGGCTCTTGGAGAAAGAGACTGCTCTGTTCAGAGAAATCATCAGAAGCTGATCGAAGAATCTCCGTCTCCGGCTATCACAGAGGAAACCAGAGAAAAAATGAACCAGTATGCGGTACTGGCTGCCAAAACAGTAAACTACACCAATGCAGGAACCATTGAGTTTATTGTAAGCCCGAAGGGTGAATTCTTTTTTATGGAAATGAATACCCGGATTCAGGTAGAGCATGGCGTTACAGAAATGGTTACAGGCACGGATCTGATCATTGAGCAGATCAGAGTTGCCATGGGACTTCCGCTGAGCTTTAAACAGGAGGATGTGAAGTTGCGCGGCCACGCTATTGAATGCAGGATCAACGCAGAGATACCGGAAAAGAATTTTATGCCAAGTCCAGGTGTGGTTCAGCATCTTCATCTTCCGGCAGGAAACGGAGTGCGGGTGGATACCGGACTTTATACAGGGTACCGGATCCCCTCTGAATATGATTCCATGATCGCCAAGGTGATCGTCCATGCTCCGGACCGTGAGGCTGCTCTCCAGAAAATGCGTTCTGCGCTGGATGAGATGCTGATCGTAGGAGTGGAAACAAATCTTGATTTTCAGTATCAGATCATGAGACATCCGGTATTCTGTGAAGGAAAGGCAGATACAGGATTTATTGAAAATCTGATGCATATTAAATAGGAGGGACAGGATTTATGTACAAAGTAGATTTAAACAGTGACCTGGGAGAAAGCTTTGGCAATTATACCATTGGAAATGACGATAAGGTGATCCCTCTGATCACATCAGCCAATGTAGCCTGCGGCTATCATGCTTCTGATCCCGTTGTGATGGATAAGACTCTTGGCATGGCAAAAGAAGCCGGCATTCGTGTGGGGGCGCATCCGGGCTTTCCGGATCTGATGGGATTTGGCAGAAGGAATTTAAGCGTCAGCCCTGACGAGGCAAAGGCTTATGTCCTGTATCAGCTTGGAGCGCTGGAAGCCTTTTGCAGAGTCCATCATATGAAAATGCAGCATGTGAAGCCTCATGGAGCCCTTTACAATATGGCTGCCAAAGACTATGAGCTGTCTCTTGCAATCTGTCAGGGGATCAAAGACTTTGATCCGGAGCTTATTGTTCTGGCTCTTTCCGGCGGCGAGCTTGCCCGGGCGGCAAAAGATTTGGGACTTCGCACTGCGCTGGAGGTTTTTGCGGACCGTGCCTATGAGGAGGACGGTTCTCTTGTAAACCGCCGTAAAGAAGGCGCAATGATCACAGACGAGGAGCTTGCGGTTTCCCGTGTAGTGCGGATGGTAAAAGAGAAAAAGGTTACGGCAATTACCGGAAAGGATATTCCTATTCAGGCAGATTCTGTGTGCGTTCACGGAGACGGGGCCAAGGCCCTTGCGTTTGTGGAAAAAATCCGCAGAGCTCTGACCGATGAGGGCGTGGAGATCTGTGCCCTTGACAGGATTGTATAAATGTGAATAAAATAAGACAGAATCAGTTCAGAACTTCTGGACGGTTCTGTCTTACTTATTGTTAGAGCAAGCCGGTGGTCGTGATTCTTATTTTCAAAGAAGTTTGAATCGGACTTGTATGCTTTGTCCAAAACAGAAATTTTTATTCTGTGATAAAATCACAGAAATCTTTTCAGGAAAACAGTATACTATAGAAAAAGGCAGGTGAATGAAAATGGAACATGTAGTGATCATTGGCGCAGGTCCGGCAGGGATTTCCGCAGCTCTTTATACAGCCAGAGGAAATCTGGATCCTCTTGTGATCCACACAGGGATCGGAGCCCTTGAAAAAGCAGAAAAAATAGAAAATTATTATGGCCTGGAGAAGCCTCTTTCCGGGCAGGAGCTTTTTGACAGAGGAATTGCCCAGGCAAAGGCTCTGGGAGTCAGAGTCATGGAAACCCAGGTTCTGGGGATCAGCGGATTTGATACTTTTACAATCAGAACAACAGACGGAGACATAGAAACAGAAAGTGTGATCCTTGCTACAGGAAGTAAACGGGCAGCGTCCTCTATTCCGGGAATCAGAGAATACGAAGGAAAAGGAGTCAGCTACTGCGCTATCTGCGATGCCTTTTTTTACAGGGGAAAACAGGTTGCAGTTCTGGGAAACAGTGATTTTGCCCTTCATGAGGCAGAGCAGCTGAAAAATGTGACTCCTTCCGTGACGATTTATACCAATGGGGAAAAGCCTGAATTTTCAAGAGAACATGATATTCAGGTGAATACCATGAAAATCCAGTCAGTAGAAGGTGGGAATACTGTTTCCGGCCTTCGGATGGAACAGGATATGAGTACCCTGGAAAGTGATGGTCAGAAGGAGTCTTTTTATCCGGCTGACGGGATATTCGTAGCTCTTGGAACAGCGGGAAGTACGGAGATTGCCCGGCAGATGGGAGCTGAACTTACAGAAAAAGGAAATATCAAAGTAAATCAGGAAATGGAAACAACGATTCCGGGACTTTTTGCAGCAGGAGACTGTACAGGCGGCCTGCTTCAGGTAGCGACAGCCGTCTCAGAAGGCTGCGCGGCCGGAATCAGCGCAGGAAAATATATCCGAAGAAAATTCAAAAAATAAAGGAGCGATTGATTATGGAAATTACTTTAACATCACAGAATTTTGAAACAGAGGTACTTCAGTCAGAAAAGCCGGTTCTGGTGGATTTCTGGGCAACCTGGTGCGGCCCGTGTATGCGGCAGGCGCCTATTGTAGAAGAGATCGCAGCTGAGGGATATACAGTAGGGAAGGTGGATGTGGACCAGGAACCTGCTCTTGCCCAGCAGTTTCGGATTATGAGTATTCCCACTCTTCTGGTGTTTAAGAACGGAAAAGAAGCAAACCGTGTCGTAGGACTCACCTCCAAGAATGATCTGCTTGCTCTTCTTAATGACTGAAGCAAGCATCGGGGAGTCTGACATATGAAAATTTTGCTGGCAGCATGCAACGCAAAATACATCCACTCCAATCCGGCAGTGTATGATCTCAGAGCGTTTGCATCTGAATATAAAGAACACATACTTCTTGGGGAGTATACCATTAATCAGACAAAGGATGAGATCCTGAAGGAGATTTACAGAAGCGGCGCAGAGGTAGTTTGTTTTTCCTGCTATATCTGGAATATTTCCTTTGTCCGGGAACTGATCTTTGACCTTAAAAAAATACTTCCGGGTACGGCCTTCTGGGTCGGAGGCCCGGAGGTTTCTTTTGATGCGGAAAATTTTTTAAAGGAAATGCCTCAGGTAACAGGCGTTATGGTGGGGGAAGGAGAAGAAACCTTTCTGGAGCTTGCCCGTTATTACATAGAGAAAAAAGGGACGCTGGCAGATATCAGGGGAATTGCGTTCCGGGAAAACGGCGAGATCTTTCACAACGGATGGCGGAAAGTAATGGATTTAAGCAGAGTTCCCTTTGCCTATGAGCAGACAGAGGATTTTGCAAACAGGATCATTTATTATGAAAGCAGCAGAGGCTGTCCTTTTTCCTGCAGCTACTGCCTTTCTTCCATTGATAAAAAGCTTCGGTTCCGCAATCTGGAGCTTGTAAAAAAAGAGCTTCAGTTTTTCCTGGATAAAAAGGTTCCTCAGGTAAAGTTTGTGGACAGGACCTTTAACTGTAAACACGATCATGCAATGGAAATCTGGAAGTATATTTTGGAGCACGACAACGGAGTGACGAATTTCCACTTTGAAATATCCGCTGATCTGCTTCGTGAGGAAGAGCTGGAGCTGATGAGCAGAATGCGCCCCGGACTGATCCAGCTTGAGATTGGAGTTCAGTCCACAAATCCGGATACCATCCGCGCGATCCACAGGAACATGGATCTGAAAAAGCTGGAAGCATCTGTGGCCCGTGTAAAGAGCTTTGGAAATATCCATCAGCATCTGGATCTGATCGCCGGACTTCCCTGTGAGGATTATGAAAGCTTCCGGCGTTCCTTTGAACAGGTTTACCGCATGAAGCCGGATCAGCTTCAGCTGGGATTTCTGAAGGTGCTGAAAGGCTCTTCCATGTATCATGAGGCGCAAAAATATGAAATTCTGTACAAGGAAAAAGAGCCTTATGAGGTTCTGTCTACCGCCTGGCTTTCTTATGAGAATATTTTGAAGCTGAAAATGGTGGAAAGTATGGTGGAAGTGTATTATAATAGTGGTCAGTTCCGGAAAACGCTTTCCTGGATCGAGACGTATTATCAGGAGATGTTTTCTTTTTATGAAAGCCTGGGAGCCTATTATGAGGAAAAAGGATATGAAGAGATTTCTCATTCCAGGCTCAGGCGTTATGAGATTCTCCTTGAATTTCTGAAAGAGAGGACACAGCTTCCTGTAAATACAGCATCTCAGCATATGGTATATGATCTTTATCTGAGAGAAAAGCTGAAAAAACGTCCGGTTTTTGCTATGGATCAGAAGCCTTATGAAGCATCTGTGAGAAATTACAGGAAAGCAAATAAAATTCCAAAAACAGCTCACATTGAAGTATTTGGTGACGGAAGCGCGGTTCTGTTTGATTATGAAGCGCGTGACCCTCTTACAAACAATGCACGGGCAGAACAGATTTTTTTGGAACGGAACCCGGTAAATGATATAGAAACAGAAGCGTGATCCGTAATATAAAAGAGGTGACAAATATGGGAATGTTTAATCCGAAAAAACGTAAAATAATTACAGCAGTGATCGCTGTGATCCTTGTGCTTGCCATGGTGGTTCCAAGTATCCTGTCCATTCTTGTCTGACAGAGGAAACGATACATGAAACTTGGACAGAAAGCAATGGAAGCATTAAGAGCTGAGATCACAGGTGAACTGAAGGCAGGGGATGATCTGGTTGTTGCAGGAGATATCGCCCTGTCAGGGACAGCTCTGATTGCAGAAAAGGAAAAAGAAACCCTTAAAAGCTATTTTTCAGAAGGCTTTCTCTGGGATGCGCGGAGAAGCCCCTCTCTTTATGGAGCATATGACGCGGAGGTTCTTTTAGGAGACCGGGAAAATCTTACCTGTGAGCAGATGAACGGGAGAAAAAGAGCCTGTGCAGAAAAATCCTCTGTATGGGAAGCTGCACGGAATATGGGAGCAGATGCGCTTTATGTTCTGGGAACAGGCGGTGTGCTTGCCGGCCTGTGGAAAATGGCAGAGGCCGGAGAAACAGGAATTCAGGCAGATCTCCGCAAAATACCTGTGCGACAGGAAACCATAGAAATCTGTGAGCGGTTTGATCTGAATCCTTACAGGCTTTTTTCGGAAGGGGCGCTTTTGATCGGCACGCAAAATGGGGCGGAGCTTGAGCTTTTCTGCAGACAGAAAGGAATTCCGGCGGCTGTGATCGGAAAGGCTGTAAAGGGTAATGACAGATTACTGTACAGCGGAGAAAACTGCAGATATCTGGAACGTCCTGCGGAAGATGAGCTTACAAAATTTTCCTGGGGAAGTTCCTGGAAAAATAAAGGTCTGCTTCCGGGCAAAGACAAAAACCAGAAAAGCCATAAACGGAATCAGGATAAAGGCAATACCGGAATACTTTCCGAAAAAGATAAATAAAATCAGAAAAGTCATAAATGAGAGCCATACAGAACTAAAGACATGGCATTTACGGAAACAGGAAATCAAAATATAAAACAGAACATAAATGTGACGTTTCTGTAAAGGGAGAAACAGAAGGCTGTATATGCACAATACAGACAAGGAAAATGGCAGTATACTTCCAGAAAAATACAAGGAGAAACAGATATGCTGAATATTGTACTTCACCAGCCGGAGATTCCGGCAAATACCGGAAATATCGGAAGAACCTGTGTGGCAACAGGAACCAGGCTTCATTTGATCGAGCCTCTTGGCTTCAGTCTCAGCGAAAAGGCATTAAAAAGAGCCGGAATGGATTACTGGAAGGATCTGGATGTAACTACTTATCTTGATTATGAGGATTTTCTGAACAGAAATCCGGGGGCAAAAATTTACTATGCCAGTACAAAAGCACCTCAGACCTATGCAGATATCAGCTATGAGGAGGACTGCTTTATTATGTTTGGCAAGGAAAGCGCTGGCATACCGGAGGAAATTCTTCTTAAAAACCAGGAACGCTGTGTAAGGATTCCCATGATCAACGACATCCGTTCTCTGAATCTCAGCAATTCTGTGGCAGTAATTCTTTATGAGGCTCTGAGACAGCAGAATTTCAGCCATATGCAGCTGGAGGGACAGCTTACAAAATATCACTGGAAATAAAAGAAATCAGGCAGAGCATTGTCTGAGGGACGGCTCTGTGCTGAATAAAAATAGAAACTCTGAGATACATTTCGGGTATGGAAAATCTCAGAGTTTTTGTTTTGCAGCAAATGATACTGGCAGCATCTCTTTAATAAAGGAATTTTTTAGATATAAGGCTGTTCTGGTCTATAAGGAGTGGTTATTTTATCTGTCATAAAAGGATGAGCAAAAGAGTAAGAGTGAATCTGCTGCAGTATGTATCATACAGATATAAAAAATAAATAAGTTCTGTATGCTCAGCATACAGGATCAGAGCCAGAAAGAGATGGAATAGTTTTTAGAATATTTATGAATAAAAACCAAAATAAGAAAACAAAAATGCTGCGATTTATTAAAAATACACAAATTATAATTGAAAACATGTAAGAAAAATGATAATATAATTAAAATATAACTTTAATATAAAGAAAAATCTGTATGTACAGATAAAAATTAAAATTTATGAGAATATAAAACCGGAATATTCTCAGATATCAAAAAGGAGGCAGGGATATGGAGCTTGAACAGTATCGTATATATTCTGAAATGGCAAGAGGAATTCGAAAGGCCCCTCTTGTTTTGAAAAATGCGAATATTTTTTATGCACATTCAGGTGAATTCCGCAAAGGCGACGTGGCTGTTGCAGACGGACTGGTTCTTGGAACAGGAAGCTACAGCGGTGAGAGGGAAACAGATCTTTCCGGAAAGTATCTCTGCCCGGGCTTTATTGACAGTCACCTTCATCTGGAATCTACTCTTGTGACTCCGGGAGAGCTGATCCGTCAGGCTGCCCAGTGCGGAACTACTACATTTATTGTGGATCCTCATGAATCTGCCAATGTGTCAGGAACAGACGGCATTGATTATATTCTGGAGCAGACAGAGGATGTTCCTGCCAATGTGTATGTGATGATGCCCTCCTGTGTGCCTGCAACCCATGTAGATGACAATGGATGCGCTCTGACAGCAGGAAAAATGAAGAGCTATCTGAATAATCCGAGAATTCTGGGACTTGGAGAGGTGATGGACGCCGTTTCCGTGATCAATGGCAGTGTTTCCATGTATGAAAAACTGGGATTGTTTCAGGATCGTATCCGGGACGGACATGCGCCGTTTCTGGAAGAGGGAGAACTGGCAGCTTATGCGCTGGCGGGAATTGCAACGGATCATGAGTGCGTGGACTATGAATATGCTATGGAGGAATGCCGAAACGGTCTGCAGGTGCTGATCCGGGAAGGCAGTGCGGCGCGCAATCTGGAAGCTATTATAAATGGTATCGTAAAAAATCATACAGATACTTCAGGATTCTGCTTTTGTACAGATGATAAACACATTGAAGAGATACGGAGAGAGGGACATATTAATTACAATGTAAAACGCGCGGTACAGCTTGGACTGGCTCCGGAAAAGGCTCTTAAAATGGCAACGATCCAGGCCGCCCGGTGTTATGGACTGAAGCATCTGGGTGCCATTGCTCCTGGCTATCAGGCTGATCTGGTGGTTCTGGATAATCTCAGAGACATGAACGTGCTGGAAGTTTATCATAAAGGCATAAAAATCCAGAAAGATGAAAAAACAGAGATCCGCCCCTGCTCCCCTTATCTTAAAAATACCGTCCATTTAAATAATTTCAGTGAAAAGGATCTGAGGCTTGTACATACAGGAGAAAAAGCCCATGTACTTCAGATGGTAGAGGGACAGATCGTAACAGAAGATCTTGTGGAGGAGGTTCCTTTCAGAGAAGAAGCAGGAGAGAGGATTTTTGCTGCAGATGGCATTTATCAGAAAATTGCAGTGATTGAGCGCCATAAGAATACAGGAAAAACAGGAGTCGGCATTGTAAAAGGGTTCGGGATCACAGGAGGAGCCATCGCGTCAAGTGTTTCTCACGATTCTCACAATCTGATTGTGATCGGAGACAATGACAGAGACATGTATCTGGCTGTGCAGGAGCTTTTGCGCACCCAGGGAGGATACACGCTGGTGGAGAACGGAAAAGTTTACGATACACTGCCGCTTCCGGTTATGGGTCTGATGAGTGATGCAGGGTATGAGAATGTAAACGCACTTCTTGGAAAAATGATCCCCAGGGCATATGAAATGGGAATCAAAAAAGGCTTTGATCCTTTTATCACGTTGTCCTTTATGGCGCTTCCGGTTATTCCTGAAATCCGGGTGACTCCAAGAGGAATCTATCTTGTAAAAGAGGACCGAATTCTTTCCAGTCCTTTTGAAGCATAATGTTATTACCCGGAATGGAAAGAGAAATATTTCAGGTAAATGAAAAGCACGGCAGGAGACAAATCCTATCGTGCTTTTTCCAGAGTGAAAATAAATTCTGTTCCAATGCCCTCGGTACTGATCACATTAATGTGCTGATCATGAGCATGGATGATCTCTTTTACAATAGACAGACCAAGACCGGTACCTTTCTGGTCTTTTCCTCTGGAAATATCTGTTTTATAAAAGCGTTCCCAGATTTTGGAAAGGCTTTCCTTTGGAATGCCGATTCCGTGGTCTTTGACAGAAACAAAAATCTTTTCATTTTTTTCTGTTGTCTCAATAATGATGGTTGAATGATCCAGGCTGAATTTAATGGCATTGTTCAGCAGATTATGGAGCACCTGCTGGATCTGTTCCACATCTGCCCTGACGTACAGTTCTTTTCCGGAAAGAATCAGTTCAAGGAGAATATGACGTCTGGTGCAGTCGCCCTCATAAGTGGCGGCAGCTTTTTTTATGGCCTCGTTGATATCAAAGGTCTGAATGTTCAGGAGACGTTTGTGGATATCCAGCTCATTCAGGGTGAGGAGGCCTTTTGTGAGCTTTTCCAGACGGTCAGCCTCATAGGCAATGATCTTCAGGTACTTATCCTGCATTTCCACGGGGATCGTGCCGTCCATCATTGCTTCCACATAGCCTTTTATGGAGGTAAGCGGTGAGCGGAAGTCATGGGAAATATTGGAGATAAACTGTCTCTGATATTCTCCGTTCCGGTTCATTTTATCTGCCATATAGTTCAGATTGTTTGCCAGATATCCAAGCTCATCGTCTGTATAAACAGGAATTTTATAGGTAAGGTTGCCTCCGGCATATTCGGTAACTCCTTTTTTAATCTCTGTAAGCGGTTTGTGAACATACTGACGGAACACAAGCAGGATCAGGGACATCAGTATATAGACAAGCAGGAAAAGAAACTGAAGGATAAAAAGATATCGGTCTCTTTGCTGGTAAAGACTGCTCATCATATAGTGAATGGCAACATAGCCTTTGATGGTCATGTTGTCTGTAATGGGAGCGATTACGCTGAGGCGCGCATCATCCTCAAAGTACCCGTAGAAATAGCCTACCTGATAATAGGTGCTTCCCCAGATAGACGGATCAAAACCTGAAAGAGGAATGGGTTCTTCCGGAGAAATATCTTTCCGGGTGCTCAGAACAACCTCTCCTCTTTCGTTAATGATCCAGATGATGGTATTGGGATAGTCTGCAACCATAGTAAGCTTTTCTCGGATGCTGTCAAGGCTTGAAGCGGAAATATTGTACCGGATATCCTCATTTTCTGAGATACGGTAGGCGCTCTGATAGAGATCTGCGCTGATATCTTTTTCCAGCTGAGATTCGATCATATGAGAGCCGAACAGCGTAACCAGCAGAAAACCAAAGAGTCCTACAAAAAGGTAGACCTCCAGGAATTTCCGGGAGAGCTTTTTTTTCATCTGTTTTTTACCTCAAATTTGTAGCCGATGCCCCACACAGTTGCAATGCTCCATCCGGGATTATCCTTGATTTTTTCGCGGAGCCTTTTAATGTGGACATCCACAGTTCTTGTATCACCGATATATTCATAGCCCCAGATATGGTCAAGAAGCTGTTCTCTTGTAAATACCTGATTGGGAGATGAAGCCAGGAAATAAAGCAGCTCCAGCTCCTTGGGGGGCATGTCTACCTGTTTTCCCATATAGGTGACCGAGTAGTTGGTAAGATTGATGGTAAGGTCAGGATAGGACACTGATTTTTCTCCGGAAGGGGCAGACGGCTGTCTGACCTTAAAGCGGCGGAGCACAGCGCGGACACGTGCTACCAGTTCTTTTGCATCAAAGGGTTTAATAATGTAATCATCTGCTCCCAGTTCAAGCCCCAAAACTTTGTCAAAAGTTTCGCCCTTTGCAGAGAGCATGATAATGGGAACATCTGAGGTATGACGCAGTTCTCTGCACACCTGATATCCGTCGATTCCGGGCAGCATCAGATCAAGGAGCAGAAGATCCGGATGAAAAGAGTCAAATTCTCTCAGCGCCTGTTCTCCGTCATTTACGATTTTTGTCTCAAAACATTCCTTTGTAAGATACAGAGAAATCAGTTCTGCAATGTTGTTATCATCATCAACGATAAGAATTTTCTGTTTGGATGTCATTAGGAAATCCTCCCTCTGTTATTTAAAATCTACAATAGTCACGCCTGCATCGCCCTCGCCGAATTCGCCCAGACGGAAAGAGGAAACATGCTTCTGGCGGCGCAGATAATCATGGATTCCTTTCCTCAGAGCTCCGGTTCCCTTTCCATGGACAATACGGACGCTTTTCAGGTGGGCAATATAGGCGTCGTCCAGATACTTATCAAGCTCGGCAATGGCTTCGTCTACTGTGCGCCCGAGAAGATTGATTTCTGTGGAAACACTGGCAGACTTGGACATACGTATTTTTCCGGCTCCTGTTTTCTGAAGAGAAGGGGTGGTGATCACAGGCTCATCCACAAGCTCCAGATCAGAGAGATGTACTTTGGAACGGATAATTCCCATCTGCACAAAGAGGAAACCTTTGGAATCCGGACGGCTTCCCACAGTCCCTTTCAGGTTCATGCTGAGAACCTTAACAGAGTCTCCCGGACGGATATCTTTGGCCGTAAGCAGCTTCTTCGGTTTTTTTGTTTCCTGTCTGTCAGACATGTTTTTTTCTGCTTTATTCATCCGTTTGCGGAGTTCCTGGCGCTCTCTTTCCACAGCCGAGGTATCCACATTATTTTTCTGGAATTTATGGAACAGCTTCATGGTCTGGTCAGCATATTCTTTTGCTTCCTCCAGAACCTTGTGAGCCTCTTCATTTGCCTGGCGGAGAATACGGTCCCGCTGGGCATCCAGTTTTTCCTGGCGGGATTCCAGCTGGGCTTTGAGAGTTTTGATCTCTTCTTTATAACGCGCGATCTCCAGTCTTTCATTTTCAATGGTAACGCGGTTTTCTTCCAGAGAAGAAAGAACATCCTCAAAGGATTCGTCCTGTTCGCTGATCTGTTCCTTAGCTCTTTCAATGATCTGATCGGAAAGTCCAAGTTTGGAAGAGATGGCAAAGGCATTACTTTTTCCGGGAATACCGATCAGAAGGCGGTAGGTAGGACGCAGGGTTTCTACGCTGAATTCGCAGCAGGCATTTTCCACACCCGGTGTAGAAAGTGCGTATACCTTAAGCTCGCTGTAATGGGTGGTTGCCATGGTCCTTATTCCTTTATCATGAAGATAGGAAAGGATGGAAATGGCAAGGGCAGCACCCTCCGTAGGGTCGGTTCCAGCACCCAGCTCGTCAAAAAGAACAAGAGAACGGGAATCTGCTTTTTCCAGGAAGGATACAATATTAGTCATATGAGAGGAAAAAGTACTCAGAGACTGTTCAATGCTCTGCTCATCCCCGATATCTGCATAAATCTCATGAAAAAGAGCCAGCTCACTGCGGTCATGAGCCGGAATGTGAAGTCCTGCCTGACCCATAAGAGTAAGCAGACCAACGGTTTTCAGAGAAACTGTTTTTCCTCCGGTATTAGGACCTGTGATAATCAGAAGGTCAAAATCATCTCCCAGACGGATATCAATGGGAACTACTTTCTTTTTTGGAATCAGAGGATGGCGGGCTTTTTTCAGGAGCACACGGCCTTCCTCGTTAAAAACAGGTTCGCTTCCGTTCATATCCATGGCAAGACCGGCTCTGGCAAAAATAAAGTCAAGCTGTACCATCAGCTCCAGATTCAGGGCAATGGCTTCCCGTTCTTCTGCAATCTGTTCACTTAAACCGGCAAGAATGATTTCAATTTCTTTTTGTTCCTGGAGTTCAAGCTCCCGCATGTCATTATTCAGCTTTACCACAGCCATAGGCTCAATAAACAGAGTGGAACCGGTGGAAGACTGATCGTGGATCATGCCCGGAACCTGTCCTTTATATTCGGCTTTGACAGGAATACAGTACCGGCCGTTTCTCATGGTGATCACAGAATCCTGAAGATAGGTACGGGCGTTTCCGTTTACCAGTCCGGAAAGCTGCGTATGGATCCTGTCATTGGTTACCTTCATATTTCTTCGTACCTGGCGCAGCGCAGGACTTGCGTCATCACTGATCTCATCTTCAGAGAGAATGCATCTTCTGATCTCTGAAGACAGAGGGGTCAGAGGAGCAAGCTGTTCAAACATACTGTCAAGAGAATCAGAGGGAAGGTCGCTCCGGTCGCCCCGGGAATAGGCTTTTACTCTGGAAGTGTTTTCCAGAAGCGCGCAGACAGAAAGAATTTCCATAATACCCAGAGAACTTCCGATCTCCAGTCGTTTCAGTGAGCCGCGGATATCCTTTACGCTTCCAAAAGAGACGGAACCCTTCTGAAAAAGACGGGTCAGGGCATCTTTTGTCTGAGTCTGCATGAGGCGGATCTTATTTATATCAGTAGAAGGCTGAAGCTTCCGGCACAGCTCTTTTCCCATAGGAGAGGAAGCCTTTTCTATAAGCCGTTCTATAATTTTTGGATACTCAAGTGAAGATAATGCTTTTTGATTCATAATTTTTTTCGCTGCCAGAAGCAGCATCTCCTGTAAATTCTGATAGTATTTAGTCTTTTATCATAACAGATTCTGATGTTTTTTTCCAGATGAAACACAGAATCAGAAAGAAAATTCTTCTACAATCTTATCATACATGATTTATTTCATAATGAAAAGGAAAAAGTATATTTTTGTTAATAAAAAGTTCATAAATTTTTGCTAAAATACACCTAAATTATCTGGTTTATGGGAGAATGGTTATGGTTGATAAAAAGGATCAGGACTATCCATTTATAAAAGAGACAATAAAAGAACGGCCCATAGATAAAAAGACAGTGCTCCGCAGGCTGGCAATGGCTGCATCCTGTGGAATTGTATTCGGAATTTGTGCAGTTGTAACGGTAATGGCTTTTGTGCCCAATATTTTCAGACAGTTTGAAAAAGAAGCGAAAAAACCGGAGACGGTACAGTTATCACCGCCTGCCGGCTCAGAATTCGCCAGAGGAACGGATACACAGACAGCGGAAAGTGTTCAGCCGGAAGAGGAGGAAGATGCAGATTCAGCAGACCATTTGAAAAATGTGTATAAAACCATCTGGGACATTGCAGAGGAACCGCGCAAGGCTCTGGTTCAGGTGACCGGACTTACGGACACAGAGGATTTACTGAATGATTCCCTCCTCACTTATGGGGATGAAGAAGGTATTGTTTTTCTGAAAAACAAAGATGCGTTTTATATTCTGACTACATCGGATGAGCTGGAAAAAGCGGAGAAATTCAAAATTACATTTTCTAATGGAGTGATGGCAGAGGGAACTCTGTGCGGAGCAGATCCCCGGACAAAGCTGGTAGTCGTCAGGGTTCCGGTAAAAAATGTAGAAGAGGAATACAGGGATGAGATTACTGCAGTGACTCTGGCTCCGCAGGACGACCGTCAGCAGACGGAGCCGGTGATTGCGATCGGAAGTCCAAATGGAGATACCAATTCCCTTATTTACGGAAATATTACCTCCATTTCCGGAAAGCTTACTATCCCGGATGCAGAATATACACTGATCACAACGAATATGGCTGCCGGCAATGACGGAGGCGGTGTGCTTCTGGATATGGACGGAAAGATGATCGGTATTATTCTGGATCATGAGGAAGAAAAAAGCTGCGTGATCCGTGCTGTATCGGTGGCGCAGCTTGGAACTCTTCTGGAAAAGCTTTCCAACGGAGAACCCATCTGCTATGCAGGACTGATCGGGACAACGATTTCTCAAATACAGTCTGAGAGCAGAGATATTCCGGGAGGGGTTTATATTGACCGGGTAGAAAGTAATTCCCCGGCTATGGTTGCAGGCGTTCAGAGCGGAGATATTCTTCACCGGATTAACGGAGAAGAAATTACCACAATGCGGGAATACAGTATCCGGCTTCAGAGTATGAAACCGGGACAGCAGGCAGAACTTACAGTATATCGCAAAAATCCATCAGGAGAATATGTGGACGTAGAATTAGATGTACTGATAAAACAAAAATAGAGAGGCAGAAAAAGAAATGCGTTTTATTAATGAATTACACGAAGGCGACAGAATCAGCGGAATTTATCTGTGTAAACAGAAACAGTCAGCGGTGACCAAAAACGGGAAACCTTATGACAGCATTATTTTACAGGATAAGACAGGAGTGCTGGACGGAAAGATCTGGGATCCAAACTCATTGGGAATTGATGAATTTGATGCACTGGACTACATAGATGTAATGGGCGATGTGACAAGCTTTGCAGGAGCCATGCAGGTAAATATCAAGCGTGTGCGCAAAGCCGGAGAGGGAGAATATGATCCGACAGATTACCTTCCTGTCAGTGAAAACAGTGCAGACGATATGTATCGTCAGCTTTGCGATATGATCAGCACAGTAAAAAATCCATATCTGAACACAATTCTCAGGAAACTGTTTGTGGAAGATCAGGAGTTTATCAAAGCTTTCCAGGGACATTCTGCAGCCAAAACAGTTCACCATGGATTTATCGGAGGGCTTATGGAGCATACGTTAAGCGTGGCAAGGCTCTGTGATTATATGGCAGGCGCTTATCCTCTTCTGAAAAGAGATCTTCTGATCACAGCGGCGCTGCTGCATGATATTGGAAAAACAAAAGAACTTTCTGCTTTTCCTCAGAACGATTATACAGACGAAGGACAGCTTCTGGGGCACATTGTCATCGGCTCTCAGATGATTCATGATCTGGCAAAGGAAATTCCGGATTTTCCGGAAGTGCTGGAAAATGAACTGATTCACTGTATTCTCGCACATCACGGGGAACTGGAGTATGGATCTCCGAAAAAACCTGCGCTTGCAGAGGCAGTTGCTCTGAACCTGGCAGATAATACAGATGCCAGAATGGAGACACTGACTGAGATTTTTGCAGCAGATAAAGGAAAAAAAGACTGGCTTGGATATAACAGACTTTTTGAGTCAAATTTAAGAAGAACAGGAGAAGTGTGATCCTCATGGAATATCGTAAAAATGATATGGTTACGTTAGATATTGTGGATTGCGGTACAAATGGTGAAGGCATCGGCAAAGCTGATGGCTTCACTGTTTTTGTAAAGGACGCAGTCATTGGAGACAGAGTTACAGCCAAGATCATGAAAGCAAAAAAGAACTATGGGTATGGCAGACTTATGGAAATCCTGACGCCTTCTCCTGACCGTGCGGAGCCGGTATGTCCTTCTGCCCGTCAGTGCGGCGGATGCCAGCTTCAGGCGCTTTCCTATGAAAAACAGCTGGAATTTAAAGCTGACAAGGTTCGCGGGCATCTGGAACGGATCGGCGGCTTTGCCAATCTGCCCATGGAACCCATTATCGGTATGAAGGACCCGTTCCATTACCGCAACAAAGCACAGTTTCCGGTAGGACGGAACAGGGATGGAAAAATCGTAACAGGATTCTATGCAGGACGCACCCACAGCATTATCGAAAACAGGGACTGTGTCCTTGGCGTTCCGCAGAACAGAGAGATCCTGGATCGTGTAATTGACTATATGGAAACCTATGATATCTCCCCGTACGATGAGGTTACCGGAAAAGGCCTGATTCGCCATATTTTTACCCGTTACGGTTACCATACAGGAGAGATCATGGTCTGTATTGTTGCCAATGGCAGCAGGCTTCCGCATCAGCAGGAGCTGGTGAAAGCTCTGAGAGAAATCCCAGGTATGACCAGCATTACTCTGAATATTAATAAAAATCGTAATAATGTAATCCTGGGAGAAAAAATCCAGGTTCTCTGGGGACAGGAATATATTACAGATAAAATCGGAGATATTTCTTATCAGATTTCTCCATTGTCTTTTTATCAGGTAAATCCACAGCAGACATGGGAACTGTATTCCAAGGCTCTGGAATATGCAGATCTTCACGGAGAGGAAACAGTGTGGGATCTTTACTGCGGCATTGGAACCATCTCTCTTTTCCTTGCCCAGAAAGCAAAATTTGTCCGCGGCGTGGAAATTGTTCCTGCCGCTATTGAAGATGCCCGCCGCAATGCACGGCTGAATGGTATAAAGAATGCAGAATTCTATGTAGGAAAAGCTGAAGAAGTCCTTCCTGATTACTATGCAGATTATGCTGCCCGTCATCCGGGCGAAAACGCCCGGGCCGATGTGATCGTTGTAGATCCCCCGAGAAAAGGCTGCGACGAGATACTGCTTGACACGATCGTAGAAATGCAGCCGGACAGAGTTGTGTACGTAAGCTGCGATTCCGCCACCCTGGCAAGGGATCTGAAATATCTGTGCCAGAGAGGATATCAGGTGGAGAAGGTGTGCCCGGTGGATATGTTTCCCATGACGGTGCATGTGGAGACGGTATGCAAATTAGTGCGGAAATAGGCGGTTTTGTAGGCTTTCAGGTATGAAGTTCAGTCTATTTGCCACCCATTTGCCACCCACAAAAATGAAATGAACAAAAAATGAAGAAAAGCGGTTGAACACTCTGAACTAAATCGGAATGTCCAACCGCTTTTTTTATGCCTGTAAAGATTTTTCGAATATATCAACAGCTGCCTGTTGCATCACATCTGTGTTAAAAGTATAGGTCTGTAAAGTGGTTTTGATGTCTTTATGCCCCAACCGTTCCATAACTGTTTTGGGATTTACGCCACCTTCTGCAAGAATGGTGCCGTGAGTATGCCGCAGACAGTGGGAGTGGAAATATTCATTTCCCATTTCGTGGTGTATAACCCTGGCGCAATACTTAAATGATTCTGGCGTCAGAAGTTCTCCGTTGTCCTTTACACAAAGAGGCATAATCTCTTTGTACGCTGCGGCGATATCCGCTCTGAGCTGCAGAAGAGAATTGTCCGGCAGCAGGTAAGTCTTTATAAATTTGTTGCCGTATTTCATTTGATTTATTTTCCTTTGCTTTATAGCATTCTTAAGTTCGGACTCTAAAGTATATCCAATTTTTACAGTACGGTAAGAATCATATTTAGGCGGTTTAATGAACCAGATTTTTTCTATTTTGACTAACTGACCTTTGATATGAAGTTCATGCCTTTCAAAATCTACATTTTCATTCAGATCAATAGCAAAGGTTTCGCTGATCCGCGTCCCCACATTATAAGGAACTACTAACGAAAGATGAAAACCATTGGATGCTGGAAAACGTTTCAAAATACGAGCAAATTCTTCTTTGGGACAGACGTATTCTGTATGTGCCTTTGAGTTTACATCTATTGGCATTTTTCCGATCTTAACTGGAATGCAGGGATTAGACTGAATATATTTTAGCGGTAGAATTGCATAATTTAATGCACCTTGCAGACAGGTCAGGGTATTTTTAATCATACTTTTGGAAAATCCTTTTGTCTTCATGTTATCTACCCACTGTTGGATTTTATCGGGAGCGTACTGGAAACTGCTTAATTTGTAAATACCAAAAGCAGGTTTCAGATGCAGTCTGATCTTGGATTCGTATTCCCGGTAAGTGTTATAGCTGTATCCATGATCAATATTTTTTCGGATCGCATTTTCTAACCAGTAATCAAGATAATCTGCCACACTGATTTCTTTGGGAGAGAATGTCCTTCCGGTATTATTGTATTCTGCTATGGCAGCGGCCCTTGCGTCCAATGCTGCCTTTTGGGTATGAAAGCCGCCCTTTTCAATTTTCTTTCTTTCGCCGTTTATCTTTGCAGTATCAAAGTAATATGACCAGGTTTTACCACGTTTTCTTACACCTTCTGCCATAAAAAATCATCCTCCTTTGATTTGTGCCCGTGCAATGGCCGGATTTTAGGTACAAAAATAACAGCCATCGAAAACATGTTCCGATTGCGAAGGCTGCCCGAAGATGATACAATATTTATGAATTGGGGTATCATTCTTCGGAATGTTACTTGCCGGTCTCTGTTGGCGCAGGGGCCGGTTTTTGCGTTGCTGATATTTTTTTGTATATTGTATTTTATGATATTCTCTGACCGGAGTCAGGTTGAAAATCAAAGACTATTGAGTTTTAAACAATTTTCATAAGCGAGTTCTTGAAGAAGTTTGTACAATGGCTGCACATTATATTTTTTCGGAAATTCCAGCTTATGAGAAACATACTCTACAGAATGAGCTTTCATGTGAGGCGTTTTTATGTAGGTGAAAGTGAGTTCACTATCATCGAAGCCGAAACCGGATGTCTCCATTTTTACATCAACTATGGAGTATAGATTGATAGATTCTACACTCATTTTGCTTCCAGTAGCACCCTGTTTATCTGTGAAGATAATACGTTTGTCTGTAAAAATTAAAACATCACGAACTAATTTAAAACCAGTCCGGATACTTTCTCCATCCATAAGATACATTCCATATTCTTTTGTCAGCTCTTCTGGAGATTGTTCACTGTAATTTGCAGCAAGTCCTCCCTGTAAAATGTTTTTCATACCAAATGCCATAATGGTTCCCTCCTTTAATAAAATAAAAATGTGTATTAAAACGCCGAAGCGGATTAATCGTAAATAACATTATCAGTAATTTCCAGTACAGCCAGAGTCGGGATAAAATAAATCATATAATTATCCACTTTCACATATTCTCCGTATTTAGACCGATAGCAATCAAGAGCTTCTTTTAAATATTCTTCTGTTACATCCAGATAATCAGCCATTTCATATAAATTCCGGCAGCCGGCAGTGTGAGCTGAAATAATTCCTCTAAGTCCTATTTGCAGATTATAACCGTAAAGTCTGGCACGATATTCCTGTTTACGATTTACTATATCGGTCTGATCGAGGATGTTTCCGGCAGAAGTAAAGTAGTGTCCAAGCTCTTCGGCTAGAACACAAGACTTCTCTGTTTCAGTAGGGATGTCTTGGCGGATGGCAATTTTGTTGTTAAATATCCGCCCATCACCAGACCGCAGGGGCTTTTCTTTTACGATCATTCCTATGCTGTCAGCTTCTTTAAGTAATTCTTCGTAGGTCAATCAAATCACTCCCATTCAGAATCGTCATTCATGATATCATCATCATGTTTTCTCATTTCATCGGTTACTTCTATGTCAGTACGCTCGTGAGCTGCTGCTAATAGCTGAGTAGTGAGTGATTCGTTATTCTCACGTTTTTTACGAAAAACCTCTTCGTACTCTTTGCAAATAATAGAATCAATAGTTGCCTTTGCATAAGTATCTATTCGACTTTTTATATCAGTCAATGTATCAGGGGATACTTTAATAAAACCATTACCATATTTATTGGAGTATTCGATACGGGAATCAGAACCTGAGGTATCTTTGGAGATATAATACCCTATACTCTCCACATATCTAAAAAATGCAGTTTCTGACGAAATCAGTAAATCTATAGTAACATTTCCATTTTGTTTTAATGCCTCGTAGCGTGGTAGAAGTTCGTAATCATATAGTCCAGCAATGGTTTGTCCAAAAGCGTTTTTTATAGTAAAAAAATTATCATCATAACTTTCACAACATAATGAATATTTTTTAGTATGAAGTATTTTTTCTATATCAGCTAATGCAGCATCACGTTTTGCAATGGTGGTATCTTCGTAATCGTTTTGTTCCATAGGGACATCATATCCTGCTAACCATGCAGGATTTACCTGTATTGATTGAGCAATAGCTTGTAATACAGGAAGCTTTGGTCTCCGAATTAAGCCGTTTTCATATCTTTGTATCGTGGATTTTGCCACACCAATTTCATGGGCAATATCATCCAAAGTATAATTTCTTAGTGTTCGGGCCTGCTTAATTCTATTTCCAATTTCATGTACATCCATATTGTTCACCTCCTTCTTAAACTATATCACATTGAATTGCGTAGTGCAATACATTGAATTAAAATAAATAAAAAAAATTGCACAATGCTATTGACATATTTGTTGCACAATGCTACAATCTTGAAAAGAAAGAGAGGTGATGGTATTGATAAATACGAGTAAGATTAAAGGAAGACTTGCTGAAAAAGGATTGACGCAAAAGGATGTGGCTGCTGCATTAGGGATTGCGCAACCTACAGCAAATCAGAAAATCAATAATACTCGTCCCATGGACTTAGATGAAGCTGAAAAATTAGCAGCTTTGTTGTGTATTAAGCCTGAAGAGTTTCAAGTTTATTTTTTTATCTAATTGTTGCATAATGCAACAAAAATAAAAGAAAGTGGTGAAGTGATGAATAGCATAGAAAAGGAAAAATTAAAACAGGAAATTTTAGAAGAGCTGAGAACTGAAAAATCAAGAAAAGAAGTTCCAGGACTTGTTGCAGTAAAGAAGAAATGGTTTAACGGGGCAGATAGGAAGTATATATGGAGCGATTCTTCAATGGATGCTTTGTTTGGCAATGATCAGCATCGAGTTTGGGATAATGTTAGGCAGTTAACCAGAGTTATTTTTAATGCACCACATCAAACCAGTTTGCTAACGTTAAATCAGGAAGAAGTAGCGCAAGTAGCAGATATATTATGCAAAATAATTAGCGATCTAAGAATTGCAATTTTGGTAGGAGGAAAATCATGGACCAATTAATCAGAATCAACTACGATACAGAGCAACCAACAGTATCAGCGAGGGATTTGCATGAACAACTAAATATTGGAACTGCATTTAAGGATTAGTTTCCGAGAATGTGTGAGTATGGATTTGAAGAAGGAAAAGACTTTTGCTCAAAATTGAGCGAAACCTCTGCTAAGGGCGGAAGACCTTCAAAAGATGCAGACATCTCTATTGATATGGCAAAGCAGATTTGTATGATTCAGAGAACTCCAGAAGGAAAACAAATTCGTCAATATTTCATTGACTTGGAAAAAGCATGGAACACTCCAGAACAGATTTTCGCAAGAGCATTGAAAATGGCAGACAAGGAAATCGAACGTTTGAAAGAAAATAATGTTCTTCTTGCTCAAGATAACCAACGTATGAAACCGAAAGAAATTTTTGCTGATGCAGTAGCAACCAGTACAACATCCGTTCTCATCGGAGATTTGGCAAAACTTCTTAAGCAGAATGGTATAGAGACAGGGCAAAAGAGGCTATTTGATTGGATGCGTCAAAACGGATATCTGATTAAACGAAAAGGAGCGGATTGGAATTCTCCAACACAGAAAGCAATGGAGTTAGGTTTGTTTGAAGTGAAAGAGTCTACGGTTAATAATCCTGATGGTTCCGTTCGTATCAATAAAACTACCAAAGTGACAGGAAAAGGACAGCAGTATTTTATCAATAGGTTTTTAGGAAAGAACGCTTCGGCGTGAGTATTGAGTATTTCTTGGAAGAGTAGGAGGACGCATGAACGATTTAAGAAAAACAACAATTACAACATTGGAAGTAGCAGAAATGATGGAAACAGAACATTCCAAAATTATTAGAAAGTTAGAAGGAAGTAAGGACAGAAAAGGCTTTATCCAGATTTTAGCTGAAGCCCAAATGGGCGTGAGTGATTATTTCATTCCATCTTCCTATAAAGACTCTAGTGGTAAAGAGAATAAATGCTATCAGGTCACAAAGCTCGGCTGTGACTTTCTGGCAAATAAATCTACTGGAGAAAAAGGTGTGATTTTTACCGCCAGATATGTGAAGCGTTTTTATGAGATGGAACGCCGTGAAACAGAAAAGATCTACGAAACCAAAGCTACCTCTCTTGGCGAAGTCGCTTCCTTCAACAAGGAAATGGACAAACGTATGGAGAAACAAGGTTCAGCTCCGTGGAAGATTTGCGAAGCATTCAGGATGGTATCTGAACAGTTTGGTATTAGACTTCCAGAAGATTTTGTAAAAGTACCAGAGTATGAACAGATGAAATTGTCATTGATGTGAGTATTTCCTGGAAGACAATGGGAGGTGAGTATTCGATGTTATTCAGCGAAAAACTAAAACATGCTATGCAGGACTTGCATCTGAACCAGATTCAAGTAGTGGGGCTGACTGGTAAAAGCAAAGGATCAATCAGTCAGTATATTTCCGGGAAACAAGTTCCATCAGAAGCCACTCAGCGTGATATTGCAATATCTCTTGGACTTGAAGAAAACTATTTTTCCAAAAAGGGAGAAGACGTTGTTGTATTTCCGAAAAAGGAAGTGAGAAACGGCATAATCCAGAAACTGGAGGTAACAGAGGCAGCCAAAATTCTTGGAATGACCCACACTACAGTTCGGAAAGGTTTGCAGCAAGGAGTATTTCCATGGGGGTATGCGATTCATACTTCGGAGAATAGATGGGTTTATTTTATCAATGCAAAACGATTTGCTGAAATCGAACGAATTATAAATTGAGGAGGACAAGCCATGCGAAGAAAATATTTAGCAGCAGCATACATAGCCGTGTTTGAATGGCTGCTGTCCTGGCAGCAGTGGGATGGAGTAATAAAAACAGTCCTGGCCCTGTGGGTGTTCTGGGCGCTGAACTTAATGCTTATGGAACTTGCAGCAGGAGAGTTAGATAAATGGAGGGATGAAAATGCAGAGGTATAACCCGGAGATCCATGCACCTCGTACCGGATGGGATCGAATCGGAATTGAGATGCGGATAGAAGAGGGATATGAACTCTATGTTGATGAAAACGGAGAGGTCTGGACAGCAGATAAAAAGCATTTTGCCGGGAAGATCAGGAAAGAGGAACCGGTATGCTGAGGATTATCAAAGAGAACAGACGGCTCCGGAAAGAGAATGCAGAGCTGCGTAAGGCTATCGAGGAAGCTTTGCAGGATTTACTGGATCCAGAGTGCCCTCCGGGCGTCCGGATCTTATCAACCAGTATCCGGTTGGAGAGAGCATTGGAAAAGGATCCCACTGAGGTTAGCAGCTCAGGAGGATCCAAGTAATAGTTTATCACAGCCTTATTGTAAGGCAGAATGAGAGGAAAAGCAAGTATGAGCATGAAAATTAATCGTCTTGAAATTGAAAACGTAAAAAGAATTAAAGCAGTAAAAATTGAACCGAGAGAAAGTGGACTGACTTTGATCGGTGGAAATAACAATCAGGGAAAAACTTCTGTATTGGATTCCATAGCCTGGGCACTTGGAGGAGAACGCTTTAAGCCCTCACAGGCTACAAGAGAAGGCTCTGTTATTCCACCAAATTTACATATTGTAATGAATAACGGACTTGTCGTAGAACGTAAAGGTAAGAACAGCGCCCTGAAAGTCACGGATCCGAATGGAAACAAAGGCGGACAGCAGCTTCTTAACGAATTTGTGGAGCAGCTTGCCCTTGATCTCCCTAAGTTTATGGAATCTTCCGGGAAAGAAAAAGCACAGACACTTCTTCAGATCATTGGAGTGGGAGATCAGCTTGTACAACTGGAAAAAGAAGAAAAAGAACTGTATCAGGAACGGTTATATGTTGGACGTACTGCAGATCAGAAAGAAAAGTTTGCGAAAGAGCAGCCGTATTTTCCGGAAGCCCCGAAAGACCTGATTTCCCCGTCTGATCTGATCAGACAGCAGCAGGAAATTCTCGCCAGGAACGGAGATAACCAGAGAAAGCGAGAGAATCTCCATAAATTAGAGCAGGACTATCAGAAGATCAACGATGCGCTGTCTGAGCTTTTAGCAAAACAGAAGAAAATTGAAGAGGATTTAAGGATTGCCAGATTATCCGCTACGGATTTACAGGATGAATCAACGGCAGAACTGGAAGACAGTATTTCCAACATTGAAGAGATTAACCGGAAAGTCCGGGCAAATCTTGATAAAGAAAAGGCTGAGGATGATGCAAAAGGATATCGCAGTCAGTACAACGAGCTTACCGAAAAAATCAATGATTTACGAAGTAAGAAAAATAGTCTCCTGGATTCTGCAGAGCTTCCGCTTCCAGAACTCTCTGTTGCGGATGGTGAATTGATTTACAAAGGCCAGAAATGGGATAACATGTCCGGATCTGAACGGTTGAAAGTGTCCACAGCGATTGTACGAAAGCTGAACCCGGATTGTGGATTTGTTCTTCTTGATAAGCTGGAACAAATGGATATGGAAACACTGAAAGAGTTTGGCTTATGGCTGGAATCCGAGGGCTTACAGGCGATTGCAACTAGGGTAAGTACCGGAGATGAATGCAGTATTATCATTGAGGACGGTTATGTGGCAGGACAGGAACATCCACAGCCTGAACAGAAAAAAGAATGGAAGGCAGGTGCTTTTTAAATGGAAATTATCAGAGGAAAAATTCCATGTGCAAAAAAGGTAGTAATTTACGGTCCAGAGGGAATCGGAAAGTCTACATTTGCAAGCAGATTCCCGGATCCGATATTTATCGATACGGAAGGCAGCACAAACTCAATGGACTTGGCCAGATTCCCTAAGCCTACAAGCTGGCAGATGATTCTGGATGAAGTTGAATATGCGCGCAGCCATCCGAACGAAATGAAAACACTTGTTATTGATACGGTAGACTGGGCGGAATCTCTGTGTATCAAAAACATTTGTGATAAGCATCAGAAATCGGGAATTGAAGATTTCGGTTACGGAAACGGTTATGTGTATGTAAAAGAAGAGATGGGACGTTTTCTGAATAGGCTTTCCGAAGTAGTGGAAGCAGGTGTCAATGTTGTTCTGACGGCCCATGCCCAGATCCGCAAATTTGAACAGCCGGATGAATTGGGAGCCTATGACCGGTGGGAACTGAAGCTTGGAAAAAAGACCAGTTCCCAGACCTCCCCACTGGTTAAAGAATGGGCAGATATGCTTCTTTTTGCAAATTATAAGACCTTTTCTGTGGCTGTGGATGATAAGGGGAAGAAACGAAAAGCCCAAGGCGGAGAACGTGTCATGTATACTGCACATCATGCCTGCTGGGATGCGAAGAATCGTTACGGGCTTCCAGAAGAACTGCCATTTACTTATGATTCTATTGCCCATGTGATTAATAATCAGATGATTCAGTCTGATGCAGCAAAGGAAGGGAGCCTTCCAAACCAGATTGCACCGGAGCCTAAAAAAGAAGTTCCGAAGTCGGAATCTGTACCTGCAGGAAATAACCAGCAGATGAGTTTGCCGTTGGATAATCCCCCTTCGGGAAGTTTTCCGGCTCAGGATCCGGAGATTCCCAAAGCTCTCCGCGACCTGATGGAAGCAAACCATGTGGATGAATGGGACATCCAGAATGTAGTGGCAGCCAGAGGATATTATCCGGCAGATGTCCGGATACGGGACTATGATAAAGAGTTTATTGACGGGTGCCTTGTAGGGGCATGGAGCCAGGTATATGGCATGGTTAAGGAAATGAAAGAAAAACAGGAAATACCATTTAACAATTAAAGGAGGATACATATATGTCAGTAGAAGGAAGGGAATTAGGATGGGAAGATACCATCCAGAACGATTCACAGGATTTTGAGCCTATTCCGGAGGGAGATTACAATGTAACCATCGAAAAGTTTGACCGGAGCAGAAGCAGTGGCTCCGGAAAACTTCCGGCCTGCAACATGGCAGTCGTTTATTTTACGGTACATGCACCAGAAAGAGAAATTTCCATCCGCGAAAATTATGTGCTGCATACAAGCCTGGAATGGAAGTTATCTGAACTGTTCTGTGGAGTCGGACTTAAAAAGAAAGGTGAAGAACTCCGGATGGATTGGGGCTCATTACCGGGTAAAACAGCAAGAGCGAAGGTTGGAATCCGTGAAGGTTCCAAGGATCCGTCCAAGAAATTTAACTTTATTGAAAAACTGTATCCGAAGGAAGATGCAAAACCGAAGTTTACACCGGGAGGTTTCTAAATGGAACTCAGACCATATCAGCAGGAGGCAAAGGATGCAATCTTTGAGCAGTGGGATAATGGTGTGAAAAAAACTCTTCTGGTTCTTCCGACTGGTTGCGGAAAGACAGTAGTATTTGCAAAGGTGACAGAGGATTGTGTACGTCAGGGAAACCGCGTACTGATCCTTGCTCACCGGGGGGAACTATTGGATCAGGCTGCAGATAAGCTCATGAAAACAACCGGTCTTGGATGCGCTCTTGAAAAAGCAGAAAATACCTGCCTGGGGAGCTGGTTCCGGGTTGTTGTGGGTTCTGTGCAGACTTTAATGAGACAGAAGCGGCTGGATCAGTTCCCGGAAGATTTTTTCGACACGATCATCATTGATGAAGCTCATCATTGTATTTCCGATAGCTATCAGAAAGTTTTGAAGCATTTTCCGGATGCACAGATTCTTGGTGTGACAGCCACACCGGACAGAGGTGACATGCAGAATCTGGGACAGTTTTTTGAATCTCTGGCTTATGAATATACGCTTCCAAAAGCGATCAAAGAGGGATACCTGACGCCGATCAAGGCGCTTACGATACCGCTTAAGATTGACATGAGCAGTGTTTCTGTCCAGGCAGGAGATTTCAAAGCCAGTGATATTGGAACAGCGCTGGATCCATATCTGGAGGGAATTGCAGAGGAAATGAAAAAATACTGCAGCGACAAAAAGACAGTTGTATTTCTTCCATTGGTAAAAACCAGCCAGAAGTTCCGTGACTTTTTAAATGAACATGGATTTCAGGCTGCAGAGGTAAACGGCAACAGTCAGGACAGAGCTGAAATTTTAGCGGATTTTGAAACAGGAAAATACAATGTGCTCTGCAACAGTATGTTGCTCACGGAAGGCTGGGACTGTCCTTCTGTGGATTGCATTGTGGTATTAAGACCTACAAAGGTACGCAGCCTTTACTGCCAGATGGTAGGCCGTGGGACGAGACTGTTTCCCGGTAAAGACCATCTGTTATTATTAGATTTTTTATGGCATACCGAACGGCATGAACTTTGCCATCCTGCAAGCCTGATCTGCAGCAATGAGGAAGTGGCGCAGAAAATGACGGAGAATTTGGAAGAGGCGGCAGGCTGTCCAATAGACATTGAGGATGCGGAACAGAAAGCTTCTGAGGATGTTGTAGCGCAAAGAGAAGAGGCTCTTGCAAAGCAGCTTGCAGAAATGAAAAGACGAAAGAAAAAGCTTGTGGATCCACTGCAGTTCGAAATGAGCATCCAGGCAGAAGACTTGTCCGGATATGTCCCGGCTTTTGGCTGGGAAATGGGACCGCCTTCCGATAAACAGAAATCCACACTGGAAAAACTGGGTATCCTGCCGGATCAGATAGAAAATGCCGGTAAGGCAGCGAAACTTCTTGACCGGTTGGATAAGAGAAGGAACGAAGGGCTTACTACACCAAAGCAAATCCGTTTTCTGGAAGGAAGAGGCTTCCAGCATGTAGGTACCTGGCAGTTTGACACCGCAAGAAAATTAATTGACCGGATAGCTGCAAATGGGTGGAGGATTCCTTCTGATATTATTCCTCAGGAGTATAAAGGAGCATAAATATGGAGCAGAAAACGAGCCTGACAGAAATAATGGAACATATAGATCCCGGATCCCTAAATTACCAGGAATGGATCAATGTAGGAATGGCACTGAAACAGGAAGGCTATTCTGTGAATGCATGGGATATGTGGAGCAGCCGAGATACAGGGCGGTATCACAGAGGAGAATGTGCGCGGAAATGGAATTCCTTTTCAGGCTCGTCTTCTCCTGTTACCGGAGGCACCATTGTCCAGATGGCTCTGGATCACGGCTGGGTACCGGAGCGCGGCCATGAACTGGACTGGTGCGACACGATCCAGAGAGATTCAGAAAAGGTTGTCGTGGATCAGAATTGGATCGAAGGAAAAGAAGTTCATGAACCAGAAGACTGGAATCCGGTAGACCATCTTGTAAGATACCTGGAAACCTTATTTGAAGCAGGAGAAAACGTAGGGTATGTTACTGGCAGCTGGGAAAAGACAGATGAGAAAGGCACGCGCTGGCTTCCTCAAAAGGGCAGTTGGGATCGCACCGCCGGACAGCTGATCGAGCAGCTGAACCAGTGCAATGGAGATATCGGGGCAGTACTTGGAGATTATAACCCGGAGGCTGGTGCATGGATCCGTTTCAACCCATTGGATGGGAATGGATGTAAAAATGAAAATGTAACAGAATACCGATACGCTCTGGTGGAATCTGACAGCACAGAGATTGACCAGCAGAACGCAATCTTAAGGGAATTAGAGCTTCCGATTGCCTGTTTGGTCCATTCCGGGAAAAAGAGCTTACATGCCATCGTAAGAGTAGATGCTTCCGATTACAACGAATACCGGAAAAGAGTAGATTATCTTTATGATGTCTGCCAGAAAAATGGAATTGTAGTGGATACACAGAACAGGAACCCTTCCAGACTGTCCAGAATGCCCGGTATTTTAAGAAAAGGAAAGAAACAGTTTCTTGTAGATACCAACATTGGAAAAGCATCCTGGAATGAATGGTATGAGTGGATTGAGGGGGTCAATGATGATCTTCCGGAACCAGAGGGGCTGGACAGCGTATGGGATAACCTTCCGGAGCTTGCACCGTGTCTGATTGAGGGAATCTTAAGAAAAGGACATAAAATGCTGATTGCAGGACCGTCAAAAGCAGGAAAATCCTTTTTACAGATAGAACTTTGTGTTGCCATAGCAGAAGGGAAGAAATGGCTTTCCTGGGACTGTGCGCAGGGCAGAGTGATGTACGTCAATCCGGAACTCGACCGGGCAAGCTGTCTGCATCGCTTTAAGGACGTGTATATGACCATGGGCATTGAAGCCAGGAACCTGCACAACATTGATATATGGAACCTGCGTGGAAAGTCAGTACCCATGGACAAGCTTGCGCCGAAACTGATCCGCAGAGCTGCGAAAAAAGATTATGTAGCCATTATCATTGACCCGATCTACAAAGTAATTACGGGAGACGAAAACAGTGCTGATCAGATGGCGAATTTCTGTAACCAATTTGATAAGGTATGCACCGAGCTTGGATGCGCTGTGATCTATTGTCATCACCATTCGAAAGGCGCACAGGGCGGTAAAAAGTCCATGGACAGGGCCTCCGGATCCGGTGTATTTGCCAGAGACCCGGATGCTCTTCTGGACCTGATCGAGCTGGAGCCAACGGAAGCCCTGCTTAAACAGGAAGAAAACAAAGCAATATGCAATGCCTGTAAGTGTTATCTGGATGCCCATTATCAGTGGCAGAGCGAGCTTTCCCAGGACGATTTATTAAGCAGCACACAAATGCTTGCTTATTGCGAAGAACATCTGGATAAATGGCAGATGAAGGCTCTGGAGAGACAGATAGAAACGGCAAAGAAAGCAGTAAAAGCCCGTACCGCCTGGAGGATAGAGGGAACTTTGAGGGAGTTTCCAAAATTTGATCCCGTAAACATGTGGTTTGATTATCCAGTACACAGGCTGGATGAGGTTGGTAGTCTGGCTGATCTTCAGGCTGAAAAACCACCAAGTGTAAAAGGTAGTGAGGCGCGCAAGAAACAGGGGGCAAAGCAGCGGAAGGAAAAAAAGAACAGATATGATATGGCTATTGAAAATTTCAGGTTTGAACATGAAGGACAGTATCCAACTGTAAAAGAGTTATATGAATTAATGAAAAGTGATGCGGAGGCTCTGGGAGAGAAATATCCGGCAGAAAAAACAGTTAGAAATTCACTCCCCGGTCTTGGTTATGATCTTGAAAAGGAAACAAAAAGAATTTGCCCGAGACCTCAAAAGTTAGATAATGGGCAAATTCTTTAAAAACTGCCCGTAACCCTATTTATTAGGTGCTGGGAAAATGTGTTAAGTTTACCCACCACCTATAAAAATAAGGTTGTGGGAATCAGGCTATGAAAATGCCCGAGACCTTGTTTTATGGGTTGTGGGAATGCCTGCCCGGCACCCTTATATAAATATAACCCTATCGGGCGGGAATGTGCGGGCATGCCCACCCTAAGTGTGGGGCGATTGAGTACGCCCCCACAACGGGTTAGGAGCATACCCACCCAGCACAACCGCGCAGGAAAGGAAATGAAGAAAGGAGAAAGATAAAATGCTGTGTCCATTTGTAAAAGATGAATGTGTAGAAGAGGAATGCGCTTTATGGAATTTCCATAACGGTCAGTGCGCTATTAATTTGATTGGAGAGAGTGTAGGATACATGGATGAAAATGGTCTCCGTGTAAAAGTTCAAACAAATTGTGGAGATGAGAAAAATGACTGAATTTTTTATAGCAATGAATCCTCCGACAGTAACCCACCAGGAACATAAGGTTGCTGTGGTTCATGGTAAGCCAGTGTTTTATGATCCGCCGGAATTAAAGGCAGCCAGACAGAAGTTGATGGCTCATCTTGGGACAGAAGTTCCTGAGGAGCCATACCGTAAGGGTGTACGTTTGGTAACAAAGTGGTGTTTCTACGATGATGGTAAACATGGTAATGGCTCCTACCGGATCACAAAGCCAGATACAGACAATCTACAGAAGCTCCTTAAGGATTGTATGACAAGAGTGGGATTCTGGGAGGATGATGCACTGGTAGCCTCAGAGATTGTGGAAAAGTTCTGGGCTGAGGTTCCGGGGATCTATATCCGGATTGACGAATTATGACAGGGCGGGAAGCAATGAAGCTCTGGGAATTATATCCGGAGGTGAGGAATCTGTATGAAGAATATAACGGAATCTTACTGGAAGACGATTTTGCTTGGAAAGAATTGACAGAAAAAGCAGAGCAGTTGATCAGAGAATCAGAAGCTACAAATGTGAAAAAGGATTTAATTTTGTATACGGTGGCAGAACTGGAAAGAATTGCGCGGAGGAAAAACCTATGAACAAAATGCGTGAATACGAACGTGGCCGGGAAGACGGCCTCACCCTTGCCCTGCGGATTGTGAGGCAGGGGGGATAGAAGCCCTGGAGCGTGAGATCAGCTTCCGGGGGATTACTGGAATACATACCTCACTGGCAGCCAAGGACCTGGATAAGGCCAGCGAGAAGATAAAACAAATGACACTGGACACTTTTACGATCCTGAGTATTGCTGCTTTGCATGACGCCTTTGGTTTTGGGCAGACGCGCTGCCAGAGATTCATGGACAAGGTGGCAGAAGGAGCTGATCTTCTGATGGAGGATCTGGCAACCTGGCCGGATTACATAGAGAGCATCAAGGAGCAACTGAGGATGGATTTGGAAATAAGGTGGAATGATTAAGGAGGAAAAGGATGATAAAAACAATTAAATACGCAGATAACGTTACCCTTACGGTAGAGATCACAGAGCAGATGGTAAAAGACTTTAAACGCTGCCAGGAAATGGCAGAAAAAGTAAAATGTGATGGAATGGACTGTAACAGCTGCTCAAACAACATTGATATCCTGGACGGATTCGGTCTTTGTGATGTGCCGGAAGTCCGAGAAGAACTGGAAAGGAGAATCAAGCATGAATAATAAAACCTGTGCAACCTGCATAAACAACGACAACGGTCTCTGCGACCGCAAAGGAATCCTGATCCACGAGGACGATACCTGCGATCAGCACAAAGAGGACTGGCGGGAAAAGATGCTGGAAAAGTTTGACAGGAGGGAATGATGGACGAAAAGAAAGTCAGAGAAGCAATTAAAGAATTTGAAATTGAAGTACAAGTATTTGAAGATATGATTTCTTATTGCAAATACTTTGAGCCGAAAAATGATTGCGGAAGATATGAAGAGAAAATTGCAATGCGTAAAACAGCAATCGAAGCATTGGAAAAGCAGTTGCCGAGAAAAGTGGAAATAAAAGAGTGGTCGCCGTCTGTATGTCCATGTTGTGGATATGAATTATCTGAGAGTGTTGGAGATGGATTCTATAAACACCCAACATTCTTGGAAAGATGTCCAAATCCGGAATGCGGACAGAGATTAGAGTGGGGTGAATGATATGAACAAAGACTGTAACGGCTGCTTCGGGGCAGCGGGAGACGGTTGTCAGAGGTGTCAGGAAGCCGAGGAAAGCCAGAAGGAAGAAACGCAGGAGGTATAACATGCACAAAAATAATGAGGGATATGCCGACCCGACAGCCGGACAAGCCATTAAGTCATCGGCAAGGATGCCAACACATATATACAACGTCTATTCTGTTATCAACAACGTGGCCGGGCTCCACGGGTTAGAGATTATAGGATTGAGAGACAAAAAGACAGGAAAAGAATGGAGGAGAGGCCCACATGGATAAGCACATACTGGATCAGTACATAGATGCCTGTGCCCTGATCGAAGAGACAGAAAAAGATATTCAGAAGCTCCGGCAGAAGAAAAGGACAGTAATCCAGACGAATGTTTCTGGAAGCAATCCAGAACACCCATATAATCCACAGCATTTCAAAATTCAAGGAACAACCTTCACCTTCCGGGAAGATTCTCAACTCCGGATGGAAGAAAAGCTCCTGGAAAAGAGAAAGGAAGATGCAGAGAAGATCAAAACCAGAGTAGAGGAATGGATGAATACGATTCCAGTTCGGATGCAAAGGATTATTCGGTACAAAGTTTTTGAGGGGATGACATGGCAGCAGGTAGCAAAAAAGATGGGACGGAAGGCAACAGAAATAAGCTTAAAAAAAGAATATCAAAGGTTTTTTGAAAAAAAATAAAGTTTGTCACGAATGTCACACATGTCACGAATTGATATGCTATAGTATAAACTGGATTTAGTGATTTGACAGCATCATTAATCCTCCATCGTGGCAGCCAGGTGTTACAGCTTGGCTGCTGAATCGTTCCTCTCCCCCGAGGACGTATATTTGAAAGGAACTCCGTAGAAATTACGGAGTTCTTTTTATTGAAAAATGGCTGTGTTGCATATTGTCGAAATATGGAGTAAAATGTAAAAAAATATATGTTTTGGGGGAAATGCAATGGATTTACAAGCGATATACGATACGAGTATTTTTCTTGATAAAATAAAAATTCCAAAAATCAACGGAGAAACTAATTTTTGGATGATACGGAGCAAAGCAGGATATTTTTATACAGAGTATATTGAAAAAGAATTCATTGCCTTGGGGTGGAATTATATTGACAATGGTACTTCGTTTAGCGGAGATAATGTAGAAAGATTAAAAGATGCAATAAAAGAACGATATGGCGATAAGAGACCTATGACATCTATAAATAAATGTAAAAGATTTATTTATGAGCTAAAAGAAGGAGATTATGTCATTATTCCAAATGAAGGAAGTACTGAGATTGCAATATGTATAATAAGCGAATATTTTGAAGTTCCTGAACTGGATTATTTAAAAGAGTTGGTAGCAATACAAAAAATTGAAAATGGTGAATGCGAAATCAATAGTATATTGTGTCCATATAAAAAAAGAAGAAAAATAATTCCATTATTAAAAGTTTCAACCCAGAGAGTAGGATACAAGTTGTTAAGAGCAATTTCATCATATCACGGCTTGAGCAATATGAATGAATATGCAGAAGATATATTGAATTGTGTATATAATTGTTATGAATATAGAGACGATTTGATTTATACAATAAATATAGCAAAAAGCGAACGTATAAAAGCTCGTGAGTTGTCTAGGTTACTTTATGTGACAACAGAATTATTTTGTAAGTTAATAGATGAAGATTTGCTATCGGTAACACTTAATGTAAATTCTCCGGGAAAGTTTGTTGTTAGATTAGAGAAGGGCTATCAGAAACTTAAAAAAGGTTCCATTCCATTAATTATGTTATATTTGCTTGTTTTTGGTGGAAGCGCGTTTGGGTATGAATTTCCTGGAGCATTAGATTTGATAATTGATACCATAAAAGAAATACGCATGATGGATATAGAAGTTGAGGCAGCACGAGTGGAGTTAGAAAGCAAGAAATTGGAAAATTATAATAAAACAATAGAACTCATTGAAAATGCAAAAGAATCAGAAATTGATTATGATGATATAAAAGATAAGGTTGCGATTATATCGACTTTGGGAGAAGTACTTCAATTCCAGAGTAATGAAGAATTTGCGGTAGTGAATGAGCAAAATATAAAAGATGAAAGTAGCGATAAACTAGAAAACAATATGGAAGAATAGAGGTATTTTATGAAAAACTATTTAGCCGCGTTATTGTTTATTGCAATAGCGTTTGTTACTGGATTGTCAATAGCTTTTAATGTTTGTTCTATGGTTGGCCAAGAAGAGAATTTTTTTAAGACTACTAAAAACGCATTAATAGTATATGGAGTATCTATTGCAATTGCAATTTTATTTACAATAATTAGTTATAGTGTTGTTATAAAAGTACAAAATAGCATTTAGGAATTTTATAGAAGAGTTTCTAGTAAAAAAAGATATGAAAACAAAAGTGGCCGAATTTTAAGAACCGCACCCTTTGGGGGTAAGCGCTTAATTTTTAGGTATGATAGAAAAATCCCCGACTACTTTTCAGTAGTCGGAGCACCTTGACAATTCACATATGATTGATTTGATCCGTTTGCACGACGTTCGATTTCAGCTTTGACGGTTTCGTTCCATGGAGCCAGAAGTTCTAATTCATCATCACTCATCCTGTCATCAGGCAGTTTTTCCAGCAGATAAGTAAGATAGTGATAGACGTTTACTCCATTGGCTTTTGCCATTTCTACCATTGTGTACACGATAGCGCTGGCCTGGGCTCCGTTTGGTGTATCGCAGAACAGCCAGTTTTTACGACCTACTGTAAACGGGCGGATCGCATTTTCGCTGAGATTATTAGAAAAACTGCAGCGGCCGTCTTCCAGATAAGTAGACAGATAGGAGCGGCGATTCTGAATGTAGGTGACAGCTTTATCCATTCTGCTTCCACGGATAGGGCTTTGCTGACCAAGCCACGACAAAAAGCCTTCTACTACCGGCTTTTCTTTTTCAAGACGAGCCTTTTTGATAGCATCGAAGGAAGAATACTTTGATCTGATCACATCTTCCAGGTGGAAGAGCTGGTTAATGTACAGCATTCCCTGTACGGATGGCTGGGTATAATCCAGAGCCTTTCCCTTGGGAATGGCATCTGTCAGATATCTTCTGATGTGTGCCCAGCAGGCTGTGCGTTTGGCATCTGGAACTTTATTGTATCCGCTATAGCCATCACACATCAGATAACCCTTGAAGCCGTGAAGAAAATCTACGGCATTGTCCCCGGCCCGGGTCTCCGAGTATTTATAGAGGATAATAGGTGGTCCTCCGTCTT